>Ga0114959_10000537_pt1 | contig 35833 bp, 36 predicted proteins | sample C_130625_EF_Meta_FD_87317 | JGI IMG/M metagenome (GOLD analysis project Ga0114959, IMG submission 87317) | Freshwater microbial communities from Lake Croche, Canada to study carbon cycling - C_130625_EF_MetaG | ecosystem: Environmental > Aquatic > Freshwater > Lake | place: Lake Croche, Canada... | reverse complement strand
GTTTTGGGGATTTATTATATTATTTATCACTTTATTAACGAAAAAGTTATCCAAAAAGTATTTTGGGTTTTCAATTTTGGACATTTTTTTTGTCCATTTTTCAAAATCCCAAAAAAGTCTTGGGAAAAAACAAGTTTTGTGACTGAACTGTAATTTTAGCATGTGGATGCCAAAAAAATAATTTTCATTTTGTTAGCATAATTTTTTGTGTAAATATTTAGGAAGTTTTTTCTGTTTCAAATATATGAAACAAAATGAAACAAAATGAAACAATTTTAGTTCCAAAAAGTTCAGAAAAATATACATGTACTATTTGTGACTATAAAACATGTAGACAAAGTCAATTTGATAGGCATATTACAACCGTAAAACATAAAATACGTATAAATGAAACAAATGAAACAAATCTTGGCACAAAAAGTACCAAATGTTTTCAATGTACATGTGGCATTGATTTCAATAGTAGGACAACATTATGGAGACATAAGCAAACATGTAGCAAAGAAAATAAAAATAATGAAGAATCATTGCTTCAATATTTAATAAATGAGAATAAAGAATTGAAGGATATGATTATAAATGTTTGCAAACAAGTTCAACCTTCAAACCTTGATAATAATTTACATAATAACATAAATAACAATATAATAAATTCCAATAACAAGACATTCAATTTACAAGTATTTTTGAATGAAACATGCAAAGATGCTATGAATATTAGCGATTTTATAGAATCGGTAAAATTGCAAGTGTCTGATTTAGAAAATGTAGGAAAACTTGGTTACATTGAAGGGATATCCAATATCATTATAAAAAATTTACAAGCTTTAGAAGTGGAAAAACGTCCAGTTCATTGTACGGATAAAAAGAGAGAGATTATGTATGTAAAAGAAGATGATATTTGGGAAAAAGAAGATGAGGCAAATAAAAAATTGCGCAAAGCAATTCGTTCAATTGCTCATAAAAACATTTGTATGTTCAAAGAATTTAGAGAGAAATATCCAGATTGTGAAGAATACGATTCAAAGAAAAATAGTGTATATAACAAAATTGTGTACGAGGCTATGGGAGGTAAAGGAGACAACGATTATGAGAAGGATACCAAAATTATCAAAAAGATTGCAAAAAACGTAATAATTGATAAGATAAATAATTAGTAGATGAGAGATTTTTTCTGATAAAATTACTAATCAAATGCATCATAATAATTAGATGTATTTTTAAAATTATTCAACAATGTTGAAAATGAAGATTTACTATGACCAAATATCTCATTTGAATGCAACCCAAAGATATAATCTATAAAAGCTTTTTCCTCAAAATTATAATCTTTTAATTCATTTTCATTTTTTGATATTATTATATCACGTAATTCAGGATTATTCAAATCTATTACTTTATTAATATTACTACACGCAATATAAATTTTTAAATTAGGATCCTTGAAATTTTTTTCAATGTTAAAATTATACTCTTCAAATCTTTTACTTGAATATTGTAATAATTTGTAAAATCGTTTTCATATCTATAATGTATAAAATTATATTTTTCATCAATACTAAGAATCTTATCTTTAATTTTTTTGTAAATCGCAACTAAATTTTTTGATGGTAATAGAGTTGGAAATACATTTTCAACTATATTTTGAAATTTATGAAGAGCAAAAAAATGTTTCAAAACTATAAACTCTTTATCAATATTTTCAATTTCATTTATAAAATTATTTATAAATACTCGTCCTGCATATTCAGATTGATAATTATAAGTATTTTCACTAGTCAAATTTAAATTATTATTTCTAAATGAACAGTAACGAAAACTAAATTTAATATTATTATGAATACAAAAATTTATACCACAATGTATATCATACATTTGATTACATAAACCGCCAAAAGTGTCAAAAATGAGTATTATTTATTTAACAACAATAATAATATAATAGTTAAATAAATGTGTAAGTATTTCTAATTTTATATTTTTATATTTTATATTTTTATATTTTATACAATAATAAGGTTGAAAAAAATTGTTTATCAACGTGAAATATGAGTTTACACGCCAATCATTTTTGTATAATAATATTAAATATATGAATTTGTATTTTTAATCTAAATAATAAAAAATAACACCGCTTGCTCCATCCCTGTAAGCAGTAGCAGAATTATTATAATTTGCGGGCGTTGAGGCTCCACCACTTCCATATCCTGAAACAACCTGATTAGAACCTCCTCCTTTACTTACATTAGTAAATACAGTGCCATCTTTAGCTGTTACTGTAAAACTAACTGATGAATAATTTACACCCGGACTAGTTTGATTACCACCAGAACCACTAGATGTATATCCACTGCTAGAACCAGTACCACCACCAATAGTTCCACCACTAGCACCAGATTGTGATGTTATATTAGAATTATAATAAAAATTGGTGCTATTAGAACTACTAACATCACCACCTGCACCTACCGTTCCAGATGCAGGAACGGTATTTCCACAAAATGCGGTAAGTGTAATTTGTGTATTGTTTGTATAAGTTACTACGATTTGACTGTAACTTCCATTAGCACTACCTGAAACAATATATTGAATAATATTAATAGTTGCTGTACCACTTTGATAAGGAATTGATTTTGCAGAAATAAATCCACCGCTCCCACCTCCGCCACCATCATTACCAGGCTGATTACCACTACCACCTCCTCCAAAAAGATAAAAATTAAAATTACTATAACCAGATGGCATAGTGAAATTTTGTGCTAATGTTTCTAGAAATAAATCAGGATTTGTTAAAGTGCCACTAGTAGTAGGAAATACTGGTAAACTTTTTTTTGCAAATATTAAAGACAAATCTTGGTTATTACTTGCAACGAAATTAACATTATAACCGATAGAAGAACCACTAGACAATTCTGCAAATACAGTATTTAAATCTTCACCGGTTGATATTTTAAACCCCGTTACAATACTACTTGGTGTTCCTTGAGACAATGGTTGAAAAATATCAATCAAATCATTTGTTTTGTAAACATAATTTGTTGGATTAACCATTATATATACTAAAATACAAAAATTTATAATTATTATAAAAATATCATTTTGTATATAAATATAGTTATTTTATTGTATAAAACGAGCGTTTTAAATAAGAAAAGGTGTAAAACAATCAATAATAATAATATAAATTGTAATAATAAAACTTTCAATTTGTAGGTGTTCTTAAATGAAAATGTAAGGATGCTATGAACATAAGTGATTTTATAGAATCTGTTAAATTACAGATTTCTGATTTGGAAAATATTGGAAAAGTCGGTTATATTGAAGGGATTTCAAATATAATTATTAAGAATTTAAACCCTTGAAGATTTAAAATGGGACAAATTATGAGTAAGTTTTTTCTATTTTTATTTATGGGATTTTTGTCCCATTTTAAATCTTCAAGGGTGTAAATGCATTGGAACTTGAAAAAATACCAGTTCAACGTGCGGATCAAAAAAGAGAAGTAATGTATGTAAAAGAAGATAATATTTGGGAAAAATAAGATGAAACCAATAAGAAATTAAGAAAAACAATTAGAATGATTGCAAATAAAAATATTTGTATGTTTAAAGAATTTAGAGAGAAATATCCTGATTGTGAAGAATATTATTCTAAAAAAAATAGTCTATATAATAAAATTGTATATGAAGCCATGAGAGGTAAAGGAGATAATGATTATGAAAAAGACACAAAAATCATTAAGAAAATAGCAAAGGTGGTCGGAATTGAAAAATAAGGTTTATACCTTTTTAATATTATAATATTATAAGAACAATAATATTATAATATTTTCATGGTTACAAGAAAAAATAAAAATAAAAATAAAAACCAGAACCAAAACCGAAACCAAAATAGCAAAGTTAAAACATTAAAAAATAAACAAAATAACAATAATGATTCTGTAATATGTAAAAAATATTATAATAATTATGAAACTTTTGAAGATAAAGTTGAAGAAGCTTTCAAAAAAAATAAAGTTGATTTTTTTTCCACAAATTACAATTTAGAAAAAGAAATAATTAAAACATTAAAAAAAGCAACAACAGAAGGCAAAATTAAACCTGAAAATGATTATTATTCATACATAAATGAACGTTGGTTGAATTCGTACAATGAAGAAAATTCTCAAAAATATTTAGTTCAATTTGATGATTTCAGATTAGTTCAAGATAAAGTTTACAGAGAATTATTGGTACTTATTGACAGTTATGCAAAAAAACATGAAAATAGTAAAAAACCTTTTGATATTTCATTCGTTAATTTTTACAAATCTACTACAAAACAATATAATAAAAATAGTTTTTTTGTAGAAAATGCTTATAATACGTTGTATACTATTGATAATCTTTTAAAAGAAAATAATTTATGGAAATTTTTAGCATACGTTAATAACAACGAGTTAATAAATTGGGGATCACCTTTATTATGGACGTTAAATCCAGATGATAAAGAACCTACTGTTTTTAGGTCATATATAAGCGGCCCTACATTATCTTTAATTGATATTAGTGTATATTTTCAGGATGAACAAAACGTAAAATATAAACAAAAATATAAAAATAATTACATTAAATATTTAAAAAAACTTTTTGCATTTTTCTTCGGCGAAAAAAATGAATTCAATGTTGCGGATATTTTTGATGTAGAATCAAAAATAGCAAATGCTTTTGCATGTAATATCATAAAACCAAAAGAGCATGAGAAAAATTATAATAAAATTACAAGGAAAGAAGCTTTAGAACATTTTCAATTTGATTGGGATGATTATGCAAAACAATTGGGATTTAAAACTCCACCTGATTTTTTTATAACACCTGATGTAAATTATTTGTTATGCATAATTCAGTTACTTTTAAAAGAATGGAACACTCCCCAATGGAGAACCTATTGGATTTATCTTTATATTAGAATGATAATTCGCTTAACAAAAGATGGTAGTAACATTTCTTTTGATTTTCACGGTACTTTTGAAAGAGGTATCGCTCAACGTGCCGATTTTAATTTGTATCGTGTTTTTTTAATCGGTTTTGCATTCAATACATTTTTGTCAAATGAATATATTAATAATTATAAAAATGATGAAAATATTAATTATGTAAAAACAATGGCATATGATTTAAGAACAGTTTTTATTAGAATTATTAAACGTAATAAATGGCTTCAACCAGAAACCAAAAAAAAAGCATTGCAAAAATTATATAAATTAAATCTACAAGTGGGTGCACCTAAAAAATTAGTGCCAGATCCAATTTTATCATACGTTGATAATGATATATGGCATAATCTAGTTTTGATATCAGAATGGAGACATTATAAAGCAATATCATTAGAAGGTAAACACATTGTAGACTTTCCTGTTGTTGATTGGAGTCAATTGCCACCAAAATTTATATCTACACAAGCATATGTAGTAAATGCGTCTTATACTCCAACAAAAAATGGTATTTACGTTCCTTTAGGATATATTCAAAAACCATTTGTTGATTTGGATGAAAGAGGCATAGAGTATAATTTAGCACATATTGGATTTACTTTAGCACATGAAATGTCTCATGCTTTAGATGATCGGGGAAGTCAATACGATGAAAATGGAAAATTACACAATTGGTGGACTCCTGAAGATAGAAAAAAATTTAAACAAATACAGGAAGATGTAGTAAAACAATATGAAGTTTTTGCAGGTTACGATGGAATTAAATTTGATGCTTGGCCAAGTATTGGTGAAGATTTAGCAGATATTTCAGGGATAACAATATGTCGCGAATATTTAAGAGATTTTCAGTTGAAAAATAAAGATATATTACCTATTGTAGATCTATCATTTAGAACTTTTTTTGTATATTTTGCCATTCAACAAAAGCAGAAAATCAATCAAAAAGCTCTCAATGCTCAGTTGATAACAAATCCACATCCTTTAGATAAATATAGATGTAACGTTCCTTTGTCTAGATTGGCAACATTTAGAATAATATATAATATTAAAAAGGGAGACAAAATGTGGTGGCCGTCAACAAATAGAGTTTGGGAATGACAAATTTGAATATTGAATTTAGTAATAATAAAAATAAATAAACTATTATTTAGCAATTTTATAAATTGTCTGTATTTTTTTTGTTGTGTATATATATATAAATAAATGGCAACTCGTCGTCATCGTCGTCATCATCGTCATCATCGTTCAATGTCCCGCTCACGCTCAATGTCTCGTGGAAGAGCTCGTGCTGCTGCCCGCGGTGCTTCAGCTGCTGCATCCCGTGCCGCCTCTGCCGCCCGTGGTGCTTCTGCTGCCGCATCCCGTGCTGCTTCAGCATCAAGATCAATGTCTGCCTCTCGTTCAGCATCTGCTTCAAGAATGGCTGCCGCTGCTGCATCCCGTGCCGCTGCTGCATCCCGTGCCGCTTCAGCTGCCGCTGCCCGTGCTGCCTCTGCATCCCGTGCTCGCGCTTAAATACTAAAATAAATAAACAAACATAATTCAAATTGTAAAATAATATATTTTATAAAAATATATTATTATATATTATATAACATGAAAACAAGATACCATAAAAAATATACTAGAAAAAATAAAAGTAGAAAAAATATGAGAGGTGGTAAAAAATGGAAAACAGCCATTGAGGCTGCAAAATCTACATTAAAAAAAACAGGTTCACTTGAAAAAGCAAAACTAGCATTGGATAAACAAGCATTATTTAATGCTCGTAAATTATTTGGATCTATATAAAAATAAAATTGATACCTTTACTAAAAATAATATATTATTTAGCATAAAAAATAGTATATTATGATTGCGATTATATTGACATTGCTCTTCTTGTGTATTGCTTTATTTCCTTCTTTGCATATGGTTTTGATTACATTACTCCATAACTTTTTGACGTATATTTTTAACGTAAATATCCAGCTACTTGAATAGCAGGTGGAGCTTCCATTCGCGGTTCTGGTTGCGCTGATTTGAGTTCAGGCTGTTTCATTTCCGCTTCCATGCGCGGTACATTTTCCTCCATTACTATGTTAGGGTTAGGGTTATACATATTAGATGGTTGTTGTTGTGGTTGTTGTTGTTGTTGTGGTTGTGGTTGTTGAGGAATAGCAGACGCTAATGCCGGAGCAGGCATGATTGGTTTCAATTCATTCACAGGCGCCATCTGATTCGCTATCTTGTTATTGGTTTCAACAACCATGTTATTTGCTTTTTTTTCCAAATTATCTATTTGTTTTTTTGTAGTCTCCAATATTTTTGATTCTACAATGGCTTCATATACTTTCAAGTTTTCAACATAATCCAACTCACATTTTACGTACAACTCTATAATAATATTTCGCGTTCTCTCAACGATTTTTTGTAACTTGTCTTCTGTCAAACTAGGGTTCACCCGGATTTTCTTTTTATCACTATATGGATCATTGACAAAAATAAATAAATCGTTGATAACTCCCAATAATTCACTTTGTTTATTGGATGCAGATTGAATCATGTCTTTGATATTTTTTGCATATTCTTCAAACAATTTATCAGTGTTAGACAAAATGTAGTTTTGTTTAAATACAGGATTCTCTCCTTGACAACTATTTTTATTGTTATAATCACGCAATTTTATATCACTAAATTTTTTTATTTCTGGCGGCATTTCTTTATTACCAGTAAATGCGGTGTAAAATATTTTCAAATCTCTTTCAAATTGTGATTTTGTTGAATCAGACATTCCAGTAAAAGTCCCATTAGAATAATCATAGTTATCATCTAAATAAAGTTGTAACAATTCAACAATACCAGGCTCATCCTCCAAATTTTTAACACTACCATCTTTATTCAAATTCATATTACATATTTTAGGATGTAATTTGACCTCTTTTTTTGCATCATCTACATCCATACTATTCAGACTTCTGATTCGGTTATCACAAATATTCAATTTATACAATTTTCTTTTTACATTTTTTGGAATTTTATCTTTTTCTAACAATCCATTTTTCACTACATTTCCATTCTCATCTTTATAAATGTAAACAGGGTTAATTGTTTTAACGATTGCAGCAAATATGTGAGCTATTTTTACATAAAATTTTGCAATACCGATACAAACTCTCTTCTTTTTTATGGATTTATTAACATCGTTTTGTATGTCTAAACTTTCCAATTTGTCTTTGTTGACAAACAAGACATTTTCCTTTGTCATAATATTGGCTTCTTCACCATTTTTTATTCTTTGAGCTAAATAGCTAATTTCCATATCATTGAAATAATTTTTGATTATATCGGATGTTATAATAACTAATTTGTCACAATATTCTTTATTAGATAAATTTGATAAACTCTTAAAATCCATAGTCAAAATATAATAACTTGCAATATAGTCAATTATTTGATAAAAGCTTTCAAACTGCTTTTCATTATTTGATTTACTATTTGAACTAGAAGATATATTTCCCATATATCATAAATAAATAAAATAAAAATGAATTAAAAATATATTATATAATGAAAAGAAAGAAATGAGTAAAGAAGGAAGTAAAAGAAGAAAAAATAATGTAATAAATAAGAAAGAATTGTGGAGTATTTTTGATTCTGAAGTTAAAAATAATGAAAAATCCAATAACAATAATTTAGAATGTATTTATAGAGCATCCGGCAATAGAGATTTTTGTGATTGTTGCGAGTCTATTTTAGCATTTTCAGATGAAGGCTTCTTAACTTGTACAAATAAAACATGTGGAATCATTTATAAAGATATTGTTGATCATTCAGCCGAATGGAGATATTATGGGGCGGATGATAATCAGAATTCCGACCCTACAAGATGTGGCATGCCAATCAATCCGCTTTTAGAAGAATCCTCTTATGGTTGTAAAGTATTATGTATTGGTGCAATGAGTTACGAAATGAGGAAAATCCGACGCTACACCGAGTGGCAATCTATGCCATATAAAGAAAAATCGCAATATGATGAATTTCAATTTATCACAATCATGGCACAAAATGCGGGTATGCCTAAAATGATTATTGATGATGCGGTTAGATATCACAAAAAAATCTCTGAATATGAGCTGACATTTCGTGGTGATAATAGAGACGGAATCATAGCTGCATCTATTTATATTTCATGTAGAATCAATAATTTTCCACGGACAGCCAAAGAGATTGCAAATATATTTCATTTAGATGTAACAAGCGCTACTAAAGGTTGCAAAAATGCACTTGCAATCATTAACAATATTGAAAAAGACATGGATAACAAGGAAAAAACCAGTTTTTGTAAGACAAAACCAGAAGCATTTATAGAGCGTTTTTGCAGTAAATTAAATATTAATAATGAGTTGACAAAGTTGTGTCAATTCATATCTATGAAAATTGAAAAAATGAATATTATGCCTGAAAACACGCCACATTCTATCGCAGCTGGTGTAGTTTATTTTATATCTCAATTTTGTAAATTAAATGTGAGTAAGCGAGATGTAAAAAATGTTAGTGAAATAAGTGAAGTAACAATTAATAAATGTTATAAAAAATTGGAAAAAATCAAAGAACAGTTTATACCTGATGTAATTTTGAAAAAATATTCGTAAATAAATATAATGCTATCAAGATTATTATTTAGCAATCGTGTAATTCAAAAAATAAAAAACTTTCTATTTTAATAAAATGGAAATTGAGAAATTGGAAACTAGAAAAATTCCCAAAAGAGTGTTTGTTGTTCCATATAGAAATCGTATTCAGCACAAATTCTTTTTTTGTAAATATATGTCTTTTTTATTAGAAGATAATAAAGATTATGAAATCTATTTCTCTCACCAATGTGATGCTAGAACATTCAATCGGGGCGCAGTTAGAAATATTGGATTCTTGGCAATCAAAGAAAAATACCCAGAACATTATAAGGACATTACTTTTATTTTTAATGATGTAGATACAATTCCATTTTATAAAATTTTTGACTATCAAACAACCCATGGTGTAGTAAAACATTATTATGGTTATAAGTATGCTTTAGGTGGAATTGTTGTAATGAAAGGTGCTGATTTTGAGAGAATAAATGGATATCCTTGTTATTGGGGTTGGGGCATGGAAGATAATACATTGCAAAAAAGGTGCGAACGACATAATTTATTTATAGATAGAAGCAATTTTCATGAAATTGGTAAACCACAAATTTTACAATTGTTTGACGGAATTTCTAGAATTATCAGTAAAAAAGATCCGTGGCGCAGTGAGAAAGATGATGGAGTTGATGGTTTGAGGACAATATCAAAAATAAATTATAATATTGAGGCAACTTCTAGCAATCCTAATGACAATATATTTTCTTTTGAAGATGACAGAATCTTTTATGTAAATATTAAAACATTCTTAACCCATTTACGATATGAAAATGATGAATATTTTAATTATGATTTGAGAGAACCAAAAAGGAAAATAATTCACCCCGACAGACTTCTGCAGCATACCAATAAAGTAGTTAGCAATACGGACGACTGGTCAAATATTCCTTATTATCCAACTAGTAAAGAAAAAAGAGAACAAACCGCCGAATATTTAATAAAAACAGGTAAACAAGTTCCAATCAGTTTATTAAAACAAATTCAAAAAGATAAAAATCATACTATCAAAAATGATGTTTATAATGTAAACCATACAAACCATTTAACTATGGACGATATTACTGATTATAGTATTAATAATAGTATTTCTAATATCCCAATTAACAACTACAACTACCCAATGCAACAACCTCGTTATCCGCAAGAATATCCTGGACAATACCCATATAATTTACCGCGCACAATAAAATATCCGCCACAACCACCACAACCACCCAATAGATATTCACCACAATATGCAAATTATATAGGTGCACCTCCTAGAGCATCCGCAAGTGCAAGAATTGGATTAGGAGGTGTTTATTAAATTTATTTTTTTCTCCAAACATAAACAATTTCATCATAATTATTTTGTCGTTTGGATTTTTTATATGGATAACTGTCATGCGCATGCCCGAATAATTGAATACAAACATTTTCATAAATCTCTTTGTTTATATTCAATGCATATACCCCATTTTGTTTCAAATGATTAAAAGTATTTAAAAAAAGTGGAATGTAAAACTTTTTATCCATTTCTTTTTTGGATGTGTATGTTGTATTATTTTCATATTTTTGAATAAAATAATAAGGAGGAGAGGTAAATACAAAATCATAATCTAATTGACTATAGTCAATTGTGAGTGCATTATCAAAAATCATTTGAATATTTGTTTTGCTTCTCTCTTTTAAGAATTCTACTAACTGATTATACGGTTCAATTAAAGATTGATTGATTTCTATTCCTATATACTTGGGAATATTTAATGCAGAAGCAGCAACACTTGCTCCGCCCCATCCAGCACAAAAGTCCAATATACAATTTGGTTTGTATTTTGTATAGATTTCCATGTATACTAAAGGACGTATTATGTTAATAGCACTAATACAAATATTGTACACTTCTTTCATTACGGTATAATAGTTCTTTTTTTTTGTTTTGTTTTTAACAGTTTCATAATATTCTAACATATTTTGTATAAATTTCTTTTTTTTGAATTCATCAATATTGGCTAAAAATTCATAAAAATTGACATCGTATTTTCCTTTTGTAGACAATCTTTGAGAGAAAGTAAAATAATCTACAACATTGTTTCCAATTCGTGACCTTGGAGACATAGTACATGCATTCTCTCCTATTTGAAATAATTGATTCATTTCTCTCTCAACTTCTTCCAATGGAATGTTTTTTATTTGATTTGAAATTTCTTTTTTTTGATCTTGCGTATATTCTTCTTTAATCATAATATATATCCACCTTTTAAAAAGGTGGAGCCAAACCTATATCTACTTTTTCTTCTTTAATATATAATAAATAGTAATTTATTATATATAGCAACGCGTATTTTATTGGGTTTTATAAAAATATGTAAAATGAGTTATTTAATTATAATAATTTCTACAAGTACCAGTATGATTCATACAAAAGAAAGAAGTAGGATCACTATCAACTATGGGTAGAGAAATATCGTCCAGATAAAGTAGATGATGTAGCACATCAAGATGAAGTCATTAGTACATTAAAAACTAGTATAAAAGAAGGTTCTTTGCCACATCTTATGTTTCATGGTGCTCCAGGATCACAACCATCAACGACAATTTCGGAATCAATCACACCTTTTGGTATTCCTTTTAGTATTACACCACTAATAGGGGCAAATGCTGCATCTAAATCATCAGCATTTTTTAATTCAGGAAAAACTGTAGACCAGGCTGCCTTACCCTTATCAATAGCCTCGGCTTCAGCACCAGTTTGATGTTTTCCATATATGGCGTTAAAAAGTTCTGTCGCAGCAAAATTGCCTATTGGTAATCTCTTAAATACTTTGCTAGTAGGATCTTGATAAGCTAATTCTACACCAGCTAGTCTCAAATAAAAGTCAGGATGTGTAGCAATTATTCTTAATCCACTCCACGTTTCCTCATCTATTACTTGACCTGGTTGTGCAGTTATTTTAATTTTGTTACCTGTTGTTGTAATATTTGCTACACCTTGAAGTTGTTGTTCTAATTTACCAGCAATTCTTCGCGCTTGTTGTGCTTCAGGAGTATCAGCTGCATAAGCAGCAGCAAGATCACGAACAGCATCACCACCAGCAGCATCACCACCAGCACCGGCTTCTTGTGGAGCAGGAGGCATTTATACATATAATAAAGAAAAAAATTTGCAAATTTTAAAAAAAAATTCTAAATTTTAAAAAAAATAAACGCGCCAAATTTACCTTTTAGAAAAAGGTAAAACCAAAAGAATTTCTGTTTGGCTCCACCTAACAACTTTTCAAAAAAGTTGTACAAAACTTTGGCTCCACCTTTTTTAAAGGTGGATTTCAAATTTACCTTTTATAAAAAGGTAAAACCAAAAGGATTTCTGTTTGGCTCCACCTAACAACTTTTCAAAAAAGTTGTACAAAACTTTGGCTCCACCTTTTAAAAAGGTGGATTTCAAATTTACCTTTTAGAAAAAGGTAAAACCAAAAGAATTTCTGTTTGGCTCCACCTTTTTTAAAGGTGGATGTGGATTTCTACCAACTTTTTTTTTAATTCGTCGTTTTGCAAACTATTTTCTCTATTTTTATTTGTAATTTGTTCCGGGTGAATCCGATACAACAACAAGTTTTCCTTTATATTGCATATAAAACCATAACGTTTCAATAATCTTATTTCTAAATCAAAATCTTCAAAAGGAAGTTTCAAATTTTTATCGTAATTGCCTACTTCTAATACAGCTGATTTTTTCAAACACAATGTAGGATGATTTAAAATCCACAGTTTTTGTGTTAATTTATATTCATCCCAAGTCAATTTTTCTGGATGTATATTATTTTTTTTTTGATAATAAATTTTTCCGTTTATAATTGAAAATGGCAAAATATCCGTACCACAAACTACGCAATCAGGGTTTCTAGACATAAAGTCAATTTGCTTCATTATTCTGTATTCATTCATAATATCATCAGAGTCCATTCGTATAATCAATTCATTACTGCATTGTGCAATACCAAAATGTAAACAATAACTTAATCCTTTATTTTTGGTCATTGTAAAATATTTTAATTGCAAGTTTTTCTTATTATTTTTGAAAATAGCAAGTACATTTCTAAGATAGAGAGAGTTTATTTCATGCGAACCATCGTTAATCCATACTAATTCAACGCCAAAATTACCAACTTGATTTTCTATTGATTTTAAACAATCTATAATATATTCATTTTTTGTATTATAACTTGCAATTAAAAGAGAAACCCATGTTTTGGGTTTCAATAAATCATTATACTGCCAAAATTTTTTTTGTAGATCTACATTATTTGCTCTCATATATTATTATTTATAACACTTGTATATTTTTTTAAGTATTTAATACGAGTAACAATTTAAAATTTTATTTATGTTATTAAATATATTTGAAAAACTAATAATATGAATAAAATAAATAGTATTGAACACGCTTTTTATATAAATCTAGAATCAAGAGTTGATAGAAAAGAACATGTTGAGCAACAATTAGCAAATGTTGGAATAGAAGCAACTAGATTTAACGCAATTAAACTTACAAATGGGGCTATTGGTTGCAGCATGAGTCATTTAAAATGTTTAGAAATAGCTAGGCAAAATAATTGGGATCATATATTGATAGTTGAAGATGATATTCTTTTCTTGAACCCTGTCTTATTTAGAAATCAATTAGATAAATTTTTAAAAAATCATTCGGATTTTGATGTTGTTTTGATCGCAGGAAATAATATGCCACCTTATCAAAAAATAGACGATTCTTGCATAAAAGTATTTCGCTGTCAAACTACGACGGGTTATCTAGTCAAAAGACATTATTATGACACACTGATTCACAATATCAGAGAAGGTATACAAAAATTAATGAAAACCCCTGAGCAACATGTTTTATATGCTGTTGATAAATATTGGTTTAAACTGCAAGAAAAAGATAATTGGTATTTAATAACCCCTTTATCAGTAACACAGAGAGAAGATTACAGTGATATTGAAAAAAGACATACAAATTATACTCGCGTTATGATTGACTTAGATAAAGAATGGATGTTTAAACAACAACCACAACCACAACATAATGAATCAAAAATAATATCGCAAAATTTAAAACAAATGTTTTTCAACTAATAAAACATAATTATATTTTATTTTCGTTTACCCATTGTGGAAAATCAGACAATTCAATATCAGTAAATATTTTATTTGTCGCAATATTTAATATTTCTTTTTTATATTTTTCGTGCAAATTAAAACCAATAGCATAATCTTCCAAATACTCATTTACAATGGCTTCTTTTCTGCTAATTAAATATTCTACAGCTTCTTTAGAGAGAAAATAAAAACGCCCGCTACAATATTTTGTAGCATAAACTGGTAGATTCTTTGGTAATTCGGGATGAATTTTATGATATTGTGATAAATATGAAAATGGAACATCAACAATGTACCCACCATAATGAGATACAGGCTTTTTATTTGTAATTAATTTTGTAATTGTATTAAAAAAATTGAAATTTACCAATATTTGGTCGTCATCTGTTTTTAAAATATATTTATAATCAAATGTAGCGTTTACTGCATTATAAGAAGATATTACCTTTTTTGGTAATGAATTATAATCATCTAGAGTTCTTACCCATAATATTTCCTTATTATCATCAAATAAAAATTCACTTTCTAATGTTTCGTCTCCAATAACATGATAATATTTTAAATATGAGGGGATTTGCTTTAACCATGTCATTTTTTGAAACAATGCTTTTTTAGCATATTTTTTACAATTCATAATAAGAAGAATGAAGTCTTGTTTTATCATATAGCCTATAATAATTATTATATGTTATATTCATATTTTTTTATTATATTTTTATAAACAATTTTTCATAATATAATTATATTATAAAAAATCAATTAAAAGTTCCATTTAAAATGTTGAGGGGTGTATAATTTTCAATATAATCCATAATATATATTTAAATATAAATTATAAATTATAAAATAATAATAATGAAATTGTTTGTGCATGGATTTTGGAGTGGCTTTATAGAGAAAACAAACCCAACCGATATTTCTTTTTTTATTAATTTATTTCAAAAAGTTTTTGATACGAATATAGAATTAGGAACGTTTGAGGAAAGTGACATATTATTAGAAACTATTTTTGAATCAACTACTTTTTTATATGCAAAAAAATGGAAGTATTCATTTTTATTTTCAGGAGAATCTAGATTGAATTTTTGGTACAAAGATTATACGTGTGTATTATATGGTGAAAAAAATCATGGTAATATCATAAATGTTCCTTTATTTATACCAATGTTGTATTGTTCAAATAGAATAGATACGATAAATAACAAAAAATTTATTGAAAATGTTCCAAAAAAAAATATTTGTGCTATAATATCAAATTCGGGCGGTAACGAGAGAAATTATTTTCTTAATGAATTAGAAAAAAAAATAGATATTGATTATGGTGGAGTGTATAAAAATAATATTCCAAGGGTTGAGCACCAGTACAATACCCAGGATTTTATAGATTTTATATCACAATATAAATTTGTAATAACAATGGAAAATTCTAGAGGAGAAACGTATATAACTGAAAAAATATTACATGGATTTAATTCAGGAAATATTCCTATTTATTGGGGTTCACTGAATGTATGTGATTATTTTAATGAAGAACGTTTTATTAATTTGAACGATATTTCAAAGACGAATTATGTAATAAATAAAATTATTGAAATTGCGAACGATGATAACAAATACCTTGAAATAGTGAATAAACCAGTTTATAAAAATAATTGTCTAGAGAGAAACATTGAATCAATTGTCAATGATATAAAAAATTTGATATTTGAAAAATCATATAAATTGATTAAAAAGACATTTTTTATTTGTTCGCCAGAATTTGAATTACAAAGATTTGAAAGATTAAACAACGATTTTCAAAATATAGGATTTAAAAATTATCAAATGGAATTTATTTGTCCAACATACAAACATACAATTACAGATGAAATTATGAATAAACATGTAAAGGAAAATTTGGTAAGAAAAGTCAGATACATTGGCATGAAAAAAGCTGAAATTTCATTATTTTTGAATTATAAGGCTGTGTTAGAAAATATTTATAAAAATTATTCTGATGGTATGTTTCTGATTTTTGAGAGTGATGTATTAATTATCAAAGATAATCTTCATGAGTTGGAAGACTTTATAAATACTATGTATAGTAAAAAATCTGAATGGGATCTTATACACATTGGGTGTGATTTAGAAAATAATTATTTTACAAAACCATACTGGGATTGGCCTGGTTTTTATAGAGATAAAGTAACTCATTTACCTGATTCGTATATTGAAGATATAACAAATGAAAATGATAAATTTAGATTAATCAGAAAATTTTATACTAGATGTACTGATTCTTTTTTATGGAATTATACCGGAGTTGTTAAATATTTGAATTATTTGAATAAAAATCCAATTTATGACGTTCCAATGGATTATTATATGGTAAATTTTTTTGAAAATACAATAGATTTCAAACATTACTGGTCTATGAATACTTTTTTAATACAAGGAACTAATTATGGATTAGAAGAATCAACAATTCAAAGAGACACAAATTAAGTTTTGTTGTTTTTGTTATAAAAGGTTTAAAAATTTATTTTTATGTAAATTAAAATGTTTGATAAAATTAATAATCTAAAAATTAAGGGTTATTATCCAGATACGATATTAGATATAGGTTCACATCATGGTAATTGGACAAATGAAATGATAAAAATATATAATAATTGTAAATATTTTTTATTTGAAGGTATTCATTACAGTGAATTAAATGAATTTGATAGCTCTGAAAATATAAAAGTTTATAATGTTTTATTGAATGATAAAATAGAAGAAGTAAATTGGTATGAAATGAGAAATACAGGTGATTCTATATTTAAAGAAAAAACCCATCATTTTATAAATTGTTTACCTATTAAAAGAGAGACAATTGATTTAAATACATTTATTTTACAAAAAAATATTTTACAAGAATCTAAAAATATTTTAATTAAAATAGATTGTCAAGGTGCTGAGATACCAATTTTAAAAGGTTCTACTTCTATTTTTGATAAAACGGATTTTATAATTTTAGAAATCCCACTATTTGGTCAATATAATGAAGGAGTACCAAATTTTTTACAGCATATTTCTTTTATGGATAAAATTGGATTTGTTACATATGATATAATTGATAATCATTATACAAATGATTTCAATATGCAAGTAGATGTGTTATTTATTAATAAAAATCATTCTTTTAATAAAATTGTCAATGAAGCGTTATTGTAATTTATTATCTAAATAGAATTACTATTATAAAAACAACTATTTTTATGAATCATAAAAATATCTGTACACTGATGAATAAAAACATAATTTTTATTTTCTAAAAATTGAACTATTGGAATACTTGTATCATGATAATTATTTTCAAATCCAATAACATGTATAAAAACTTTATCAAAATTAATTGATTTAATTACATCAAATTCTGCTCCTTCTACATCAATAGATAAATAATGAACGCGCGTAATATTATTTTCATCAAATATACTTTCTAATCTCTTAGTTTCAACATTAATTATTTCTGTAGTTGAACCCATTTGGTTATTTTCTCTATCAAGTCTTTGAAAATGTCTTGGGTCATAATTATTTTTCAATCCTGAAATCATTTCTGTGTAACCACTGTTAAATATAAATTCTGCATTTCCGTTATTATCGCATACAGCGCAATTAATATTAATATTATTTGGTCTATTAATAACCAATTGTTCGTATACATTTTTAATTGGTTCTACATTTATTCCATTCCAATTATTATATTTTTCAAAATATAAGGTATTATTTATACTTATACCATCATGTGCACCAATATCCACGAAAAACCCGTTTTTAAACCCTTTAAATACAGTGTTTTCTAAAAATTCGTCTTGTTTATCCTGAGAATTAAACATATAAATATAATTTATTTCTTATATTTATATAGTAAATTTATTTATATTTATATATTTTACAGTATTTCCTATATTAAACAAATATTTTTAAAAATATTCATAACATTTTCAGGATTATAAAACATATAACCATTATTTGTCATATCATATTTATTTTTTGTAAATGTCTTTAAAATACTGAATAAATCGTCAAATGAATTGTAAATAACTGCTTTCTCTTTCAATATTAAAAGATGCTCATTTTCACGTGATTGACCATATGTTATTACAGGTTTCTCGCATATGGCAAACTCTCCACATGTCAAACCAAATGTTTCACCTCTATCTCTAGCATGTAACAAAGCATCACACGTGTTGATGAATTTACGCTTATAAATCATATCACTAGTCCCTGGTAAATAAATTATATTTTTATGTTCGTAAAATACATTTGTATTCATAAATATAAAATAACAATCATTTCTAACTTCTAATATACTTTTAATTGCATCATGAACAAATGAAATATCAAATGATTCTTTACCACCGTATCTGCCAAATATAACGGGATTTTGAGGTATGTTTAATTCATTTCTTAAATCATCATCACAATTTGGTAGCGTTACTATGTGAGGCATAACAGGATAACTGGTTCCTTGTAAATTGTTAATACTTTGACCTATAGGTGTATATACTTGCCCGTGTGGTTGACACGTTGTAAAAACACAGTGTATTATATTTTTACATCTTGTTGATATGACTCCATCCAAAGCTCCTGCTTTTATAATAAATATATGAGATATATTATTATCTGAAACAATGGTATCTATATCCTCTTGATTTTGATAATAACACACTTTAAACCTAGATTGGAATTTATTATATGCTTGAATATCTACATCATATTCATTCTTGATTTTTTCATAATCTCTAGTAATAATAATGCTTTTATTTCCTAATAATTTTTCATTATAATCAGCATAATCAAAAATAGCTACTTCTGTTCCACGTAATGTAAGTTTATTTGAAAGAAATGCAACAACGTTTGACATTTGTATTAATTATTACAAAAATTGTATTTAAATATTTAAATACAATTTTTATTGATATTATAAAATGATTATAATACCAATAGGAATTGATTGTGGAAATGCAGAATTTTTAAAAAAAAAAAATATACGTAAATTTGCATTACCGTTTGATTGGGTTGTCACATACAACGGCATATCTAATATTATAGCAAACGACTTTTATAATTTTATACCAAACAATGGTGAAAATTATAATGATATTTATAGTATATTATTTCTTCACAACAGATTTCCTGATGATAATGAAAAAATGATTAGAAGAATAGATAGATTTAAAAATATATTAGAAACTAGTGATGAAAAAATTATTTTTCTAAGAAAAGGTCATGGATCTCACAATCACGGAGAAAATAATAATGATATATTAAAGAATGATATTACTGACGCCGAAGAATTGGATAATATTTTGAAAGAAAAATACCCAAATTTGAATTACGAAATAATAGTTATTTTAATTTGTGGTAACTGTTTCAATGCGGGCAAAATATATACATCCTCTTCAAAAAATATTAAAATTTATAACATTTCAATGACAATTATTGATGATACAATTTTCAATGATTTATGTTCAAGTTTGTTTGTTCATCAATAAAATTTAATTATAACAAAAAATAATTATTAAAAATAAAACACTATTAATTTTAATAATTCATGCCCATAACATTTTCTAGTTGCTTTTATATTATTAAATCAAAATTTGATCCAGAAACCTATATTCAATGGATGACAAATTTTATTTCTATCGTGAACAACTTCAATTTGGTAATTTACAGTGATGAAAATAGTTCACAATATATTCCTACTCATGCATGGAAACACCCAAAAATTAAAATTATAATTAAACCATTGAATGAATTTCACACCTATAAATACAAAGATTCTTGGATTAAAAATCACGAAAAAAATTTTTTATTAAATGATAAAATAGACTGGGAAGTCAATATGTTATGGAACGAAAAAATATGGTTTGTTAATGAAACTATTGAGAATCATTATTTTGCTAGTACTAAGGATGACAATGATAGCAGCAGTCATTTTTATGGCTGGTGTGATATAGGATATTTTCGTAATAGAATCAATGATACACACACAAATGATCTAGTCAATTGGGCAAATGAAACAAAAATGAATATCTTAGATAAAACAAAAATTCATTATGCTTGCATATCTAATGATAATAATAATTTAAAGTATTTGAATAAGGTAATATCAAAGAAAAATAGTTTTGGTCTGCCTAATCAACCCATACCGCCAAATCAAAATTCAATCGCAGGAGGGTTTTTTATTTTACATAAAGATAAAATAAAATGGTGGAGAGAAACTTATTACGAAAAACTAGAATTGTATTTTAAACATGATTATTTGGTTAAAGATGATCAAATAATAGTAGCGGATTGTGTTTTTTCTAATTTTAATGAATTCAATTTGATAAGAGAAAATGATATGAAATATGATAATTGGTTTTTGTTTCAGAGATATATCAGTTGAACATGATGATTATTATGAAAAGGATGAATTAGCCTCAACTCTGGACCATTCACATGGAAACAAATCCGAAAGATCTACATCACTCATTTTAGCTCCAAACCACAAAGAAGGATAACAAATAATTTTACTAGGGTTTGCGTTAAAATAAGCGGCCCACCAACTAAAAGAACTGTTTGCAATAATATTATGATTACAAGCAGACATTAATAACATTTGTTGCCAATCGTCTAACGCATTTGTTGCTCTTTCAAATTCAACTGTTGGAAAATCGTTTTTTAATAATTGAATTGTTTCATTTACTGTTTCTAGGTCATCATCTTCACAAAAATAAAGCACATTGGGTGTATAATCTAGTTGATTTATAATATATTGTAGGGCATTTTTGTAATATTTGGAAGACAATATAACATAATAATCAGGGAGATTTTTATAATCACCTAATCTGAAATGCATGGAAACACTTTTTTCCAAAAAAGCCATACTATGAATTTTGTCAACCACTTCTTCTAACACATCAAGCCTTTTTTCTCCTATATTCAATATGCGACAAATGACATCGTAATTTTCTTGAAAATATTTATAACTTTGAAAATATCCATACAACATGATATTACTATTGTTGTTATTGTTAATCTGCAAATATTGATTTCTTATTTCGGTGTACTCAAAACCTTGTTCACGATAAATAACATCAAAATTTGGATATTTTTCTATCAAAAAACCGGATAATTTAAATAAAAAATTTTTCCAATATGTTTTTCTCTTTGTTGTTGACCCTACACCTCCTAATTCTTCAACATTTAAAAATCGGAACATTATTTTATATTTTATAGCATATGATATTACTGTAAAAATTTGAAACAATTGGTTTCCTAACCCACCCATGAGATTGCATGTCAACATTTTACTATTGTATTGTACTATAGTTTTAAATGCATTTTAAAATTCATTTCTAATAAAAATTAAAAATGAATTTAGATATCATTCTATATTGATATAAAATAATAATAAAATTACATTGTATGCTAATTGATAAATACAAACCAGATGAATTAGAAAATATTGTAGGAAACGCAACAATTATCTCTTCTATTCAAAATTGGTTTGAAAATTGGTATTCATCAAACGAAAAATCTAAAAAAATATGCGCATTGTTATGGGGGCCAAGTGGAATAGGAAAAACTTTGACTGTTGAATTACTGATTAAAAAATACAATCTGCAAGACATATCATTGAATCCAGATGAGAAAGTAGATAAAGACCATATATTGAAATCCATAGTTCCCTCTATTCAAACAAGAAAATCATTTACAAATAAGCAAAACATATTTGTCATTCATGATATTGATTGTTATGATGATTATGGGTTTATTTCCAATATTGTGGATTGTTTGAAGAAAACCAAAATACCTGTTATTGCAACCTGCAATGATCGTTATGATCAAAAACTTAAACCCTTATTACCATTTTGCTTAGACGCGAAATTTCAAAAGCCTAATATGAATGATATAATGAAGTATGTAAAACCTATTGTAAGCAAAGAATCCATAAAAATAAGTGATGTAAATTTAAAACAGTTAATAGAAAACGCTGACAGCGATATTCGTAATACATTACATAATTTGCAATTATTTTCAAAAAATACAAATACAACCCCAGATACTAATCACAAAGACAAGACAAATACCAATATTTTTGAACTAACAAAACAGTTCATGTCTCAAAATACAGAAATGGATGATAAACAAAGAATATTTTGGATGAATAGTGATTTGTTTCCTTTGATGATACATGAAAATTATCCGATGAACAATATTAAAATGAAAAATGAGGCAACCTATTTAAATAATATTGCGGACTCCATTCATAGTTTAAGTGATATAGATTTATTTGACAAAGATGTACATATGAATGGGAATTGGGAGTTAATGCCATATATTTCATGGCTTTCCATAAAGTCTGTAAATAATTGTCATTCAAAAGTTTTAATAAAATTTACTTCTTTCTTTGAAAAAAGAGTGTCAAAGAAACAAACGATGAATTATGATAATTATTGTCATAAAAAAAGTAAAAAAACGTCTTCACCAAAACAATCCGCTAAACCGAAGAGTAAAACTACTACAACTACTACAAAACCAAGAAAGGTGAAATCAAAAGAACCTGAAAAAGTTGTTAAAAGAAGAAAGGTGAAATTAATTATTGAAGAATAATTATATGCGATCCTCTAATGATATAGGTTTTTCAACAATCACTGCTTTGACTTCTTCTTCGGTTTCTTCCGTTTCCTCTTCCTCTTCTTCTTCATCGGTTTCTTCTTCTATTTCATAATGTTCTGTTGTGTAGTTTTCTTCATCTAGTTCTTCATCTTCATCTGGTATTTTGAGCGGAATAATTTCAAATGCAGGCTCTTTCATTTGTTCCAATTTTTTTAACGTGGTTTCACGAGATGACGATGACGACGACTTACACGAGATTGATTGAATAAAATTATTATAAATATATGAAATTTTTTTTCGTAAATCCGCAAAAGTTTTGTTGTTTTTCATTTATCTATATAAATAAAAAACTTTATATGAAAATCTTAATTATTTATTTAATAAACAATTTAAAGAGTCTCCGTCAATATATACAAAATTGATAAAAATGACGGATAAAATAATAAAAAATGAACAATGGTATATCAAAGAACTTGTGAGTAAAATAAACAAACAAGAAATAGGTAAACCGCAGTTTCAGAGAAAAAGGAAATGGGATATTAAACCAAAAAAAGATAATAACCCAGATGAACAATCATACATTCTGTTTTTATGTACTACAGAAAATAGTGTACATGCAATTACATTTGGAGAAAATATCATATCACAAAATGATAAATATTTGTCAAATATTGATGGAAATAATAGAATTAACGCGATTAAACATTTTATAGATAAACCATTTCAAATATTTCCTAATTATTTGGTTCATTTAAATGAATTCATTAATAAAATCTCATTGAGTGAAGAAGATAAAGAAATATTAAAAACAATTTTCAAAGAATTGTCTTATAGTGAAATTATAAATTTTAAATATAATAAATATTTTAATGAAAATGGTTACGATAATTTATACAATAAAATACGAATATTTAGAGACGATTTTGAAATAGTAATAGACAAAATACAAGAAAACCTGAAAATTAATGGGAAAAATAATTTTGACTCAACTGTGAAAATTAATGTAAATATTTTTCAAGGATATAATATTGACGAGCTGTGTAAAACGTTTGAAGATATAAATAAATATGATAGTAGATTAACAGAAACTGAGTTATTAGCATGTCGTTTATTTAATGAAGTTAATTTTGATATTATTGATAATATTTTTAAAACTGAATTAGAAGAATGTATAAAAGAATATTACATGACCAAGGCAGATGGGGAAGTTTTAAATTGTTATAGATATGATCCAACAAAAGATAGAATTAATGCACATGATTTTATTGTTGGATTTCAAAATTTATGTAATAAAAAATTTTCTAATTTTATTGATAAGACGGATGTAGATGGATTATCTTTGTATTTTAAATTATATAAGGCATTATATGGTAGTTACATTAATACATTTACAACTAATAATGTAAACATTTTTAAAGAAAAAATTCTTGATTCGTGTAATATTTTGAACCAAGTAATCATTACTATTTTTACAGATAAAATTAACAGTAAATTGTTTAATAATGCATGTCAAGAAAAATTACACACGTTAAAAAAGAATAATTTATTCATGATATTAAGTTGTATAATTGGATTTAAAAATAAGAATACAGCTACACATATTATAAAAAAAAATTTAGAAAAATGTTTACTTTTTCACTTTATGGTGAGTGATTTAAAAAATAAAGATGAAAGAGAATACTTCAAAAATAGTGATTCAATTACATATAGAGCTGGTGGTGGATTCATAGAGAATGCTACAAAGAATCTCTTATCTAATCCTGAAATTATTAGTATTAAAATAACAGAAGAACTTTTCAATAAGTTAATATGTCAATTATATAATGAAGTTAATAACCCTTATGAAAGAAAAATGGATAATGGAAAAAATAAAAATGATAAACGCAGACCGTTAAAATTTTTTGAAAAGACAATTATGTTTTATTATTACAAAGAAAAAATTCCAATTAATATGTTAGAAAATAAATTTAGCATAGAACATATTTGTCCAAATAGCAGCGAATGGAATGGAGAATTAGATAAGGACAGAACTGGAAATTTAATACCTATAATTTCTGCAATTAATAGTTCAAGAGGAAACAGACATATAAATGAATATTACAAAACAAAAAACGGTGAATCATTTTGCGAATTTATAAAAGATATTATACCAGAAATAAATATATATAATAAAATTGTTTCTCATGAAAAAAAACCAATAATTATAAATAATGAATTATATAATACTATGTGTAAAGAGAATGAACTAAAGTATAAACAAAATTTTATTGATTGTTTATTCAACAAAATAAAAACGACTACAAATATCTAACAGTATAAATATTAAAAATCTTCTGTTAATTCAAATGTATTTTCATCCTTTGTTTTTGTTGCAAGTGCATATGAATCATTGTATTTTTCAAAGAAGTTCACTTTTCCCTCTAAACTAATTAATTCCATAAAATCAAATGGATTACCTACATTGTAAATTTTATCATAACCAAGTTGAACACATAATCTATCCGCACAAAATTGAATATATTGTGTCATTAATTGTGAATTCATTCCAATAAGACGGCATGGTAATGCTTCGCAAATAAACTCAGTCTCAATTTCAACCGCTTCCTTAATAATTTCATGGACACGTGATTTTTTTACTTTATTTACCAGTTTACTGTATAATAAAACAGCAAATTCACAGTGTAACGCTTCATCTCGGGATATCAACTCATTTGAAAATGTGAGCCCAGGCATTAATCCGCGTTTTTTCATCCAATAAATACTGCAAAATGCTCCGCTGAAAAATATGCCTTCTACACATGCAAATGCTATGAGGCGTGTTGCAAACCCGCTCCTGTTATCTTTAATCCATTTTTGAGCCCAATCTCCCTTCTTTTTAATACAATCGTAATTTTCTAGAGCCCGAAATAATTTCTCCTTTTCTTCTACATCCTTTATATAAGTTTCAATTAACAAACTATAAGTCTGACTGTGAATATTTTCCATTGCAATCTGGAACCCGTAAAATGCTCTGGCTTCTGATATTTGTACGTCGTTCATAAACCGTAAGCCCAAATTTTCCAAAACAATTCCGTCGCTGGCTGCAAAAAACGCCAAAATCATTGATAAAAATAGACGTTCCTCTTGATTCAAGCTCTTCCAATGTGCAAGATCCTTTGATAAATCAATTTCCTCAGCTCGCCAAAAACAATCAACTTGTTTTTTATACATTTGCCATATATCATCATATTTGATTGGAAACATTACAAATCTATTATCGTCAGGGTTCAACAAAGGCTCGTTTATGTTTTTAGACATCCTAAATAATATATTACAAAGATTTTATATTTTTTAAATAAATTAATAAATTATAAAATATATTTATAATTTAAGAATAAGTATTAAAATGGAAATTATAGAAATCAACCAGCCTATGGAAATAAGATACAAATCTCAAAATTATGAAGAAAATAAAAATCAAGATGACGAATATTTACAACTACAATATGTTATAGAGGCAAAAAGGAATATGCTAGTTAAGAAGCAAAAAAAATTGCAAAAAATTGCAAACGAGAATAAATTTTTAGAAAACATTAAAAATGATTATTTAAACTATAATAATTATATTGTAAAACAAAAACAAGACCAAATAACAGCACTTAATTTATTGAATAATTATATTGATGACTTAAAAGTATCTGGACATTTAAGTGAAAATAATATTCAAGATGCAAAAATTGAGCAAAATAAAATACTCAAAGAATTGAAATCAATAAAACATGGTTTAGATAAAATAACAAATGCTAGCAAAGAAATTAACAATTCACTTGTAAATAGAGAGAGAAAAAACACCAACTAACATATCAATTTCTGACACACAATTTCTTTGTAAATTTTTAATGCGAAAAGGGGGCAAATAAAATAAATATATTATATTGATAATATATATATATATTAATAAACATTGTAAAATATGGACCAAAATGCAAATTTTAGAGAGAATTTCCAACAAAGTTTGGATAGATTAAACGATTTAAATAATAGAATAAGACAACATACTGAAAATAGACAACAATTTAATCAGAATGTTCTCGGTAGATTACAAAACATACACGCAAGAATAAGAGCAATTTTAGATAGAATTGGAGAAATTACACGACGTATAAATGAGTTGGAAGGACAAGTAAACGGTAATAATAATGATATACAAGGTAAAGATGCAGAAATTGCAAACTTAAATCAAGAGGTTCAGCGTTTAAATGCCGAATTAGCTAATGCTAATCAACAACAACAACAGCAACAGGAACAAGTTAATCAAAGCGAGGAAAGATTAAGACAACTACAAGCTCAACAGGATGCGTTAACAAATCAATTAACTGAAATGACTAATGAAAGAGATGCATTACGTGCACAACTGGAAGCCCAAGGTAATGATGGAAGAGCACGTGAACAAGCTATAGAACAACTACAACAACAAAATGCTGAACAAGTACAACAATTACAGCAGCAAATTGACGAGAGAAATGCGCAATTACAAGAGAATCAAAGACAAATGCAAGAATTACAACAAGAAATTGAAAATAAAAATAGAGAAATTGAACAGCATCAACAAAATGCTAATAATGCCAATCAACAACAACAAGATGTAAATGCTAGAATTGCACAACTTGAACAAGAAAAAAATGCTTTAGAAGCAACAAATAATGATCTTATTCAAAGAATCATTCAGGCAACAAACACGATTAACGCTGCCGAACAGCAATTACAACAATTAGCAGATGAAAGAATCTATGAACAAAGTGATGCTGCTGTCAATGGAATCATGCAACAAATTGAAGCATCTCTTGAAGAAATTAGTAATGCAATTCAAGGGAGACCAGCGGGCCCAGCGGGACCGGGAGGCCCAGGAGTGGCAAGAGGAGTAAGAGGACCAGCGCTAGCGCAACAACGTCAATTGAGGACAAATAGGAATGTTACCTTGAATGATAAAGTTGTAAGCCTTGATGATTTTTTACAAGCATTGGATGGGAAAGCTGCCGATTTAAGAAGAAATACAGGCGCACAAGATGATACCAATAAATATATTACAGCAAAAAATTATATTGAACAAAGTATAGAATCAACACCAAATATTAGTGATGACGAAATTAAAGCACTTGTAGTTGCTGCATTAAGAAGAAATGGTATTACATTAACGGGCAATTCAATGCCTAAAGGTGGATATAGAAATACTAGAAAAGTGAAAAATAGAAAATATAAAAAATCACACAAACTTAAACGACGTAAACAAAAAGGTGGGTTTATTTATGGAAAAAATAAAACTCCTACAAATACTGCAAGCAAAACTGCAACCAAAACTGCAAGTATAACTCCAACAACTTCTGAAATGATGAATTCAAACTCAGACTATAAAACTATTACCAAAAGAAAAGAGAGAAAAAATAAAGCTAGAGGAAGTAGAAAGAAACTATAGAAACTATAGAAAAACAGGTACAAAAGTTATAACAACATTCCCCTGATAGAAGGCATATAATTACAATTTTGTGGCCATTTACCACTAAATTGCCTATACATGATTGATTGGGGACTACAACGCTGCTGTAAAATTTGTTTTCTTATTTTATAATTTTTTTTCCATGCACGTTGAACCAGTTTTAACCAAAATGTTTTAATAATACAAACACATTCATTCCCGCTCAAGTAATGTATTCTCCCTATTTCAATATCCAAATATTTAGGATGTTTTATTATATTTCTGTAGTTTCTTAATAAAGTGTGAGGTAAATACATATCACAAAAATTCTTTTTATAATAATTTTTATAAAACTTTGTTAGATTATTAATATAGTTGAAAAATTCAAACATGTTACTATTAGGATTAATGTAAAATGTTTGAAGAACTAGAAATTGACCATCTATATTTGGATCACTACCCAATGTTCTCCCATGAAAATATTTATTATATATTTCAGGTATCAATAAAACATTTTTATTTGTATAAGTAGTTGATAAATTTATTTGAAAATTTGAATTGTAGCTATAGCTATAATCATCAGGTTCATCATCTTCATCATTATCACTACCACTATTATCATTGTAACTAAATTCAGTATTTTCAGATACTGTTGTTTCGGTGTCATCGTTATCATCGTTATCATCGTTATTATTATTATCAGAATCTATATTTTCGTTGTTCATTGCAATATTCATTATTTTACTATTTTACTATTTTAAAATATTTTTGACTCATTTTTTTTTAAAACAATATATATATAATGAAAATGAAATATAATTTAAAGTCTAAAATAGAAAAAATTTTGTCCAATAAAATGTTATTGAATATTGTTTTGATAGTTAGTTTCTTGAATATTCTTGGATTTATAATATATGGAAAAACGATTGCAATCGTATACTTTATTTTAATTGGGTTATTAACATCATTCTTTAGTAAAAATATGAATATTGTTTTGTTAGTCCCTTTAATTTTAGTCAATTTATTTGTTGTTAGTTCAAAATCTAGTATGTGGAACAAACGAGAGGGTTTAGATAATAACACTTCCAACGATACAACTGCTACTACATCTAGCACATCTACTGCATCTACAAACGATAGCAATGGTACTGCACCATCTTCTACTTCTACTAAAAAAAAATTAACTGTAAGTTCTAGCTCAACAAATCAAGGATTACCTATTACTCCATTGGACAATAATAATAATAATAATAATAATAATAATATGAATTTAACTGATACAACAAATTCAACAAGTACAAATGAAATTGACGAGTCTTTTGAAGTCGGAAGAGGTAAAAAAAATAGCAAAGGTTATAATATTGATTATGCATCAACTGTAGAAGATGCATATGATGAATTAAATAAAATTCTAGGAAGTGATGGAATTAAGCGTTTAACAAATGATACTCAAAGTTTGATGAAACAACAATTACAATTGGCCGAGTCTATGAAAAGTATGCAACCTCTTATTGCTGGTATGGCGCCTTTAATGCAACAAGCACAAGGATTACTAGGAAGCATGGGTGATAACGGAAACTTGGGCAATTTAGCAAATCTTGCAAAAAAATTTACAGCAGGATTAGGAAATACAAAATAATAGTAAAACAATAAATTATGTATATAATAATAATATCGTGTAATATTAGTATTATGAAAAAAAAATGTCCATCTGGGGTTATTTGTATTGAAAATTTTACAATGACATTTATAGGTTTATTTATAATTTTGGCAGCATTTTTTATATATTCTAATTTAAATAAAGAGAGAAAAAGTGGTAACCACCAAGGCCATAGTTTAGATTCTCGGTCAATGGGTTTAGAAGTAATCACTCAAATTCCAAATTATCCTTATAATAATATTTTTATGCCACCGCCTGTTCCAGGTGATGTTTTATTGAATCCATACGCTCCTCCTTTAAGAGATGAGCGTTATTTAATTCCACAAGTTAATTTCATACCTGCTGGTGCTGTTCCGATTAATGTATCTACTAATGTTGGTTCGGTTGATACAAGTTATAGGCAAGTCGGTATTTTAAATCCAACTAACAAACCAAATAAAGATAATGTATTACCATTAATGGGTAGGCCTGTTTTTACAAATAGAGATAAATGGCAATATTATACAATAGGTAATCAACATAACAACATTAAATTACCTGTTGTTGTAAAAGGTAAAAGTGGATTGAATGAATATGGTGTTGATCGTATATATAATGGAGATACAGTTTATATTGAAGGGTTAAATGATGTCTATAGAGTAACAATTTATGACAATGATACAATTAAATATTTACCTTTCATTTAGATTTAGATTTACCACGTGATTTTTTTGTTAATCTAAATTTCTTTTTTCTTCCTGCATTTTGCGTTGTTGATTGCGATGAATCTGACATTATTTCACTTGCTTTTTCTACTGTATCAAAACCATTTTGAATAGTACTATCTGTATTTTCTCCATGAGGTTGAAGATTGATTTTGTCCGCAATTTTGTCAGCAATTTTACCCGCCACAAAATTTACGACAGTATTAATTGAGTTTGATAGTTCTTGGGGTAACTCAGTTGCATTACTACTACTACTAGTACTATCTGTAACAGGCACGCTTAAATCGTTTTGCATTGAGGTTTCGTTGGTTTCAACAGCACTAGGCTCCTGACTCAAATCGTTTTGCATTGAGCTTTCGTTGGCTTCACCAGCACTAGGCTCCTGACTCAAATTGTTTTGCATTGAGGTTTCGTTGGTTTCACCAGGAGTTTCATTAGCAGGCGGGTACACGTCATTTTCAACAGAAGTTTCACCAGGAGTTTCATTAGCAGGCGGATACACGTCATTTTCAACAGAAGTTTCACCAGGAGTTTCATTAGCAGGCGGATACACATCATTTTCACCAGAAGTTTCATTAGCAGGCGGGTACACGTCATTTTCACCAGGAGTTTCATTAGCAGGCGGATACACATCATTTTCACCAGAAGTTTCATTAGCAGGCGGATACACATCATTTTCACCAGAAGTTTCACTAGATTCCAAAGCAGTAGAAGGTGGAGGCAATTCATTTTGATTTGTAGTTTCACTAGATTCGGCAGCAGTAGAAGATGGAGGCAATTCATTTTGATTTGTAATTTCACTAGATTCCAAAGCAGGAGTAATAGGAGTTTCACTAGATTCGGCAGCAGTAGAAGGTGGAGGCAATTCATTTTGGCTAAGAGTTTCACTAGATTCCAAAGCAGGAGTAATAGGAGTTTCACTAGATTCCAAGGCAGCAGTAGAAGGTGGAGGCAATTCATTTTGATTTGTAGTTTCACTAGATTCAGCGGCAGGAGTAGAAGGTGGAGTCAATTCATTTTGGCTAAGAGTTTCACTGGTTGTAGTAGGAGTAATAGGAGTAATAGGAGTAATAGGAGTCAACTCGGATTGACTTGTAGTTTCGCCAGAATTTAAATCTACTTGTGTGTTTTGTTCATTTACACCACCTTTAATTTTTTTATATCTCATTCTTTTCAATGTTTTATTAGCTAAATTTAAATCTCTTTTTCTTCTAAATGTCTTTGATTTTTTAGTTCTTTTGTATTTTTTATTTTGTTTTCTTCTACTTTGTTTTTTTTTATTCAATAATTTAGATATTTTACCTTTAGTTAATTTCATTTCCTATATAAATAAATTAATATTTTTATTTATATAGTTATATTAATGGCAACATCAAATACAAATACAAGTTCAAACCCAACAATAAATATTTCTCCTCAAAATGTTTATGGTAATTGTGATTTAAAATGTTCATATAATTTTCAATATAATCAGAGTAATAGTGTAGCTACAAACAATGGCGTATTTATTTCATTTTCTTACGATAAAGCTAACACAAATCAAGTTATGTATAATAATCAAAATTATTATGTTACAAAAATAAACTTGTTTACACCATCATTGCATATTTTTAATGGTAATTCTGTAAATGCTGAATTAATAATAGAGCACGCTCCAGAAATGGGGGGTGACTTGTTACATGTTTGTATTCCAATTATTTCATCTTCCAATTCATCGGATGCTTCTAATATTTTGAATGAAATGATACAAAGCGTTGCCAACAATGCACCAAGTATAAATGAAACAACTAATTTGAATATATCTGATTTCAATTTAAATAATATTGTTCCTAACAAACCATTTTTTGCTTATACGGGAACAGAAGGATTAGTTGGACAAGTAATTGTTTTTGGATTTAAAAATGCAATACCATTAAACCAATCAATTTTGAAAACTTTATCAAGCATCATTCAAGCGTATCCAATAACAGTTAGTGGTGGAAATTTATTTTTTAATAGTAAAGGTCCAAATCAAAGTCAAATAAGTGATAACGGTATTTATATATCATGCCAACCAACCGGTTCATCTGAAGAAGAAACACAAGTAACATATTCTAATGTATCCAATACAAATTATAATTTAGACTCTATTTTTAAAAATCCTACATTTGTTTTAATTCTTCAAGTAATTGTTGGTTGCGTTGTATTTATTATTGTATTTATGTTATTGAATTTTGGTTATAATTATTTTACTTCTTCATCACCGAAATTGCCAAAAAATATTTTTTTTTAAAAAAATAAGTAATTTTATACCAGTGAAGATTTGAAGAATTATCCGCTGTGCAAATTTAATTCTTCAACGGCGTATATTGTTTTTATGTAAACGGATTATTAGGAGAATCATGGAAATATTATAAGTTTCTATAATAAATAATAATTACGAAGTATTATTTATTATTATTAATCACTTGCATTTAATGGTGATGCATCATGTAAATTGTCCAACATGGGATGGAAACTTGGCTTGGTTAATACAGATCCAGATTGAACAATCGGTGCCATTTTTTTAACAACTTCTTGTTCTAAAGTATATGGAAATTGATTAAAAGCCGTAAATTGTGCCATTTTGTTCTCTTCCGAAGGAATATAGGTTTGAATTAGATTGTTGTACATGGATGACGAAGAACGTCTCATCAAATCAAAAGCAACAAATAATGAAATTACTGCTAAAATTGGATTTGCATGTAAAAACATGTAAATAACAATGACAATAATAACAATTTTACCTACAATATTGTCTACTAGAAAAGCAACTGGTTGTGGGGTTTTAGAACCTAAAATTAAATATATAATGAAAATAATAGTTAAAATTAGTTCTCCTCTATGTTCTTTTTTTAATAATTTTGAAAAACTATCCATATATCATATTATTAGATTTTATTTATTTATAAAAATGATATAAAATTATAACACTTCTAAATAGAACAAAATCAAAGTGACATACCTAAATAAAATATGCAAACTACACTTAATATAAATTCTTATTTAGGACAAAAAGGATACACAATATTTAAAAAAGATCTAACGATTGAACAACAAAAACAAATTAGAAATGATTTGACCATAAAACCATATGTTGGTTGCATTGGAGGAGCAGGCAACAATAATCAGGTGACATATCCTGCTTACCGCGAATCGGATAAGAAATTCTATGTACCGCATCATTATGGAGTAGAAACATTTGGTCCTCCTAATAAATACACGATTAGCGAAGGCGATGATATTAGTTTGGAATTCAACGGGGCGTTAAGAGATTATCAAGAACCGGTTGTCAAGAAGTTTTTAGAACGTCTTTCTAATGGCAGAGGAGGAGGTTTACTAGAATTGCCGTGTGGGTTTGGTAAAACTAGTATATCTTTATATATTTTGTCACAATTGAAAAAAAAGACACTTGTTATCGTGCATAAAGAATTCTTGTTGAATCAATGGGTTGAACGCATAGAGCAATTTTTGCCAAAAGCGCGCGTTGGCAGGATTCAAGGACAAATTATTGATATTGAGGACAAGGATATTGTCATAGGAATGCTCCAAAGTTTGTCCATGAAAGAATATCCTGCGTCGGTATTTGACAGTTTCGGATTCACCATCATTGATGAGGTGCATCATATATCAAGCCAGACATTCTCCAATGCACTTTTTAAAATTGTTACCAAATATATGTTGGGTCTTTCGGCGACAATGAATCGGAAAGACGGCACAACACGCGTATTCAAAATGTTCTTGGGAGATGTCATTTTTAAAGGGAAGAGAGATGAGGAATTTGATGCTGAAGTAAGAGCAATTACTTATAAAGTAAATGATGACGAATTTAATGATACAATTTTGGATTATAGAGGAAATCCGCAAAATAGTTCTATGATTTCCAAATTGTGTGAGTATAACCGTCGCAGTGAATTTATCATAAAAACTGTATGTGATTTTATTAAACTAGATAATGTTGATGATAAAACCATCACAAATCATAAAGTAGTAATGGATAGTGAAGTCCCTAATTGTGAATTATGTAATAAAAACAATAATTATTTGGTTCGTAATACTTGTTGTGATTGTGTTAAATATTGTCTAACTTGTATTGAAAATATTGATTTGTCTTCACAATCACAGACACCGTCAAACGGAAAAAAAATAAAAAAGATTAGGACAAAATGTCCAAATTGTAATAAAGGATTAAAATATGAGCAAAATTATATAGAAAATCCATATGTTAAACCAATAGAACAAAATCATACAATAATAATGGCTCATAATTTAAATATTTTACATTATATGTACAAGAAATTTGTTTGTAAAAATTTGGCTAGTGTTGGATATTATATTGGAGGCATGAGTGAAGCAGACCTTAAAATCAGCGAGAAAAAGCAGGTAATCTTTGCCAGTTTTTCGATGTGTTCGGAGGGGCTTGATATTCCTACACTAAATTCACAGTTCTTGATAACACCTAAGAGCGATATCGTGCAAATAGTTGGAAGAATTATGAGAGCCAAGCATAAATTTTCACATCCAATTATTTATGATTTTATAGATACACATGACATATTTCAAAGACAATGGTTCAAAAGAAAATCATAT
>Ga0114959_10000536_pt1 | contig 35842 bp, 22 predicted proteins | sample C_130625_EF_Meta_FD_87317 | JGI IMG/M metagenome (GOLD analysis project Ga0114959, IMG submission 87317) | Freshwater microbial communities from Lake Croche, Canada to study carbon cycling - C_130625_EF_MetaG | ecosystem: Environmental > Aquatic > Freshwater > Lake | place: Lake Croche, Canada... | reverse complement strand
TTAGGATATGCAACCAATGGCTTAATAACGAAGAGGCTGCCATCTTCATTATGCAAGCTTATTTTATCTTGGCTGGCACTAGCAGTTATACGGGAGAGCGCCACATAATAGGGCTTGGCTGGTTCATTGCGGCCTGATATAAACTGATCTATATTGCCAGAGAGATAAACGCCATCGGTTGTTTTATCCAAACGCAACCCAGCTTTTTTAAACACTGCCAGTTCCGGTATGATAGGACTATAATGGTTTTTTTTACTATACTGCATTTGTGCGAACACCAATGCTTTTGTTGTAAGTATGGCTTGTAATGGTATGCTTAAGGTGTCATCTTCCATCCATGTACCTCTAAGACTATCGTCCTTGTAATCAAGTGAAACATTGAGCTTGTTGGCTTCTATTATGTGCTTTCCACTCCAGTCATATTTAAGCAAGTAGCCCGCATAAGTGCCTGCCACGTCGCTTGCAGCTACTTCGTGTGCCACTTTCCTGTACTTGTTGGCTATTGCAACTGCTGAAGGCATTGCATCCTGTGCTGCTTTTATTTTCATGGTAAGCAAGCCTGCTAATTCACTTGCATTCTCTGCATTCTTAGTCTGAAGTTCATCATTGGCGGCCTTCCATCCTTTGCTTGAAGCTTGTATTAGCCAATACCTTGCACTGTCTTTGTTAGCGGCCACCCCATACCCGTTTCGCAAGCAAAGCCCATAAAAATACATGCTGTTTGGTTTGCCCCCGTAAGCCCCTTCCGCAAACTTAGCGGCTGCAAGTGTATAATTTTGTGTGCAACCAAGACCCTTGTACAGCATATATGCCTGAGCGTATTTGCTTTGGGCATCTTTCAAATCTGCTGCTTTCGTATAGCATTTGTACGCATTGTCAAAGTCTAGCTTTTCCTTGTATCCCATCCCCAAATTGTACCAAGCTTTAGCATAACCCGCTTGGGCTGATTTGGCAAACCAAGTTTCAGATAAATCCTTATCAGGGTTTACTCCTAAACCTCGTTTATACATAATGCCCATAGCATTCATAGCTTCTACATTTCCTTGTGATGCACATTCTTTAAACAACTCAAAAGCTTTTGTAGGTTGCTTGTTACCATATTGTCCATTCATGTATTGCCATGCTTTAGCCATTTTATCCGTGATGTTCGCTGAGTCCACAGGCATTACCTGCGCTACTAAAAAGTGGCTATTTAGTAGAATTATAAAAAACAATATTGCTTTCATAAAAAAATATTTTAAACTTTTAAAAATATTACAGTATCAGTTATTTTGGAAAGTACGCACTGAATTTCCTTTTGGCATAAGTGCAAACACTATATACCTAGTATTAAATTTTATATAAAAGAGTTACCAAGCATACCCCCCTACAGATGGACGAGCCAAACTACCACCATTTGAACTCTTTATAAACTTCCACAAATTAGTTGATACAGATGCATCCAACTGCTTCATTGCATGAAATCGTTCTAACTTTTTGTGCGCGAGCCGCTCATTAATACCTTTTTTAGAAGCATAGTAAGTTGTTAATTTTGCGACTACCGTATCTTTTACTAAACCAGTTGTAATTCCATTTTGAATACCAGCTTCCCACTTTTTAACTGCATAATTATATCCCGCAGGTATGTGTTTAATTACATACAAACTCTTCATTTGATTGGTATCCAGCACAGTTGATATTAAAGAGTTTGCAATGCTATCTTTTATCATTTCTTTATTACTGTATCCTGTTATCCCAATTAGTTTTTGTTTTAACAATTCAGAGCTTTGTAATAGTAATTTAGCTTGTGTTTGTGTAATATTTAGAGCCGATTGGTTTATAAGTGCAACTCTTAAAAGACTATGTATTTCAGATTTCCAAATGACGTCTCCAAAGTACAACTTCTTAAATTCGTAACTTTTACTTGCTTCCAAATTCGCCAAAGAAATTTGCTTTCCTAATGAGTCGCCATCAAACTGGTCTTTAATAATTATCTTTTTCAACAAATACTCACTCAACTCTGCAATAGCTGAATCTTTCACATAATTGCTTGTTGCATTTTTGAGTTTGGCTTCATCCCAAATATTTAACGCCTTTTTCTTTGCCCATACATTGTACTTGTATGAAAGATACTGGGAAAACTGTTTTTTGTTAAGTATCTTCCTTAATTCCACATATTGAAATTTTTCTTTATCATAATTTTTATTGCTATCCGCTTTTGCTAAAGAATCATTTTGCTTCTCCAATTTTACTTTGTTTAATAATTGTATTTCTTGTTGTTTACTTAAGGATAGCTGTTTGTTTCGTAAAGCCCACAAAAACTCAGATCGCTTTTCCAATCTTGAATAGACTACTCCATTGAATAAACTTAGAAATTCAGGGCTAATATTTGATTCCAAATTTGCTAAAGCGGCCTGTTTTCCAACAGTATCGTTGTTAAATCTATTGGTAATTATTGTTTTTTGGAGCAAATAATCACTTAAATAAACTATGGCTGAATCTTTTGAAAAGCTGCCTGTAGCTTTTTTATCCACTGCATCATTCCATAAATTCAATGCCTTTTTGTTTGCCCAAGTCCCGAATTTTAATGTATGAAATTGTGTAAACTGAGAAGAAGTAAGTATAGTATTCAATTGTTTGTATTGAAACCCTTCTTTATCATATTTTAGAGTGATATTTGTTTTGGCAGCATCGTCTTTCTGCCGTTCTATCCTTGCTTTATTAAATAGTTGTGCTATTTGCTGTTTGCTCAATGATAATTGTTGTTTTTTACGAAGTGCAAAAACAAGAGCCGATTTCAAATCTGTTGCCAAAAAAGGATTGCCTTTTATCAATGATAAAAGGTCAATAGATATTTGTGCATCTAATGCAGATTTAGCTATTGTTTTGGCATTTTCATCATACGCATAAGCATCATTAATTATTCTTAAATTGAAAAAATATACATTCATTTGAGCGATAGAGGAATCTTTGTTGTATCCTAGAGTGAAATTATTTTGCACTGCATCTGCCCATTTCGATTTTGCGTCTGCAAGGCCTAGACCAGTATTTTTAATTTTCAACAAATTATTATATTGTAATGGGCTAAGTATATTGGTAAGGTGGAAACTCTCAAAAACATACCTATTAAATATCAAGGTATCTAAGTTTTGCTGCTGAATAGCAAGAGAATCTAAAAATAATTTGTATTTGGCTCTAATTTGTTTTGTTTGAGGCTGGGTTAATGACAATGTGGTAGCCTGTTTCAAAGCCAAATTCAATTGGCTTGTTGTATCAGTAATAAAATAGGACTGCGCTTTTGAATCAATTAAAAAAACACAAATAATAAAAATAGTGGTTAAAAAAAATTTTTTCATTTTAAATAATTAAATAAGATGAGTGAAGAACAACTTTTGAGTTTTAAAAAATTATGGAGAGTACTTACAATTATCTCTTTTTATAGATAACCTACATATTTTTTATTAAAAAAGAGTAGGCAAGAATTGTCAATTGAATACCCAATCCATAGAAAAAAAAATGTTTGGAGGGGGTCTTGTTTGACCAAAATGAATAACACTAGTATGAAGTAAGCAAAAAAGCATATTTTTTAAATTGTGTTTTATTAAGGGTTACCACCAAATCCTTTGCCCATCATTAGTAATCATAAATGGTCTTTCCTTTCTTTGGCTATATTCAGGAACTAAAAGCAATAGGGCATTTTGGGGTACATTTTGAAAAATCAATTGTTTTGTATCGGCTTTTGCCATTTGTTCACTAATTTTTATCCAACGGTTTCCCCAATAATAAAGCGTATATTTTTTTTCTGGTCTGTATTTCAAATACCTTTCTTGCTCTTGTAATATCACATCATGTTTATGTATGGTATCAGGTGTTAGTATGAGTTGGTGGTTGTACCCAACTGCTACAGGAAATCCAGCAGGAATAAGAAAATTCTTTTTATAACGCATAGGAAGATAAACAACGCCTTTGCTCATTTTAGTGAATAACACGTTGTTGTTTATCACTTTCCCCCACCATATTACACGCCAAGCTAGACCATTGAAAACACAAGCATAAACTACATTATTTTCTTCTGTTTTTATTAATGGTGCATTTTTAGGGCTGAACAATTCAGTAGTTACATCTACAGTTGGCCAATAATGGTTGGTTACATCTACGTAGTTGGTTGTTCGAAGGAACCCTTCAGGTATCGAATCTTTATTTTGCCAAGCCGCTAGCGTGTTAGGCTGATAAGCAAAAGTGGTTCTAATTACCTTACTAGGTTCTCTTTTCAAGTAAGGATTATTATTTACAGAGTCGCTATTTTCATGTAGTTTACTCATAAAACTTTTAGGTACGCCCGCCAAAAAATGGAAAAAAGTGGAAGTACCCCATTGAGGAACAAAATCTACAGTAGCAGGAATGCCTAATGATCGCATTACAAATACTGTAAAATCAGCTTCATCTTCACAGGCACCTTTATTCCTATGTATTAGCTGTAATGCACCTAATCGTGGGATGGGGTCGTTTCGCTTTTCGGTTGAAAAGGTATTTTTGAAAAGACCTTTGCAAGTTTGTTCAATAAATTCAACTTGCAGGTTTTTGGGTAGATTATAGATAGTATCCGCTAACGATGCAAATTTTTTGGAGTACACTTCTCTCCAATCCTGAAAAGGCTCTATACTTGTTCTATAAGGCAGTAAAAATTCGCAGAAATCATCAAAGCTTAAGCTTTTTGCCCAAGGCTTTTGCCATGCATTAAAAGCATATTCTACATTATTTATCAAAAAAGATGCTTTAATACTGTCTATGTCTTTGTAAGCGTATGTTATTGGATGTATTTTAGGTGTAACAAGTTTCAATTTTTCAAACGCCCAAACTGATGAGTCAAAATCTGGATAATCTAGTTCATTAAATGGCAAACGCTTTCCTATGCTGTCAGCCCAATAGTAGTTTTTAGATCCATGTGTATCCATATTAGCAATTAAAAATTGCATAGCTTTCAATTTCAAAGAATCTTTTGGTTTACTATAATAGTCTAGTGCCTTTTCTAGCTCTTTTCTATTAGTTGGCGTCTTTTTTAAAACTGCTTCTATATTGCTTGGATACTTACTCTGTGCTATTGAAACAATAGCGCAACAGCTAAAAAGAAGCAGAAAAACAACATTTAATTTAAAATTATTTACCATAAGCCAGCTGATTTAACTCATTATTTTCTAATATTTTTTTAGCTTCCTTTTTATAATTATCCACTTTCTCTGATTCCACTTTTGGTTTCATGTCAACTATTTGTTGTGCTATTGCTTTTTCATGTATGGTGTCTTTTGCAAAGCCATATATTTTCATCAACCCAAACTTTGGAGCAAAACGGTGAGGTTCAATAAAGGAAGCAATCGTATACGCTTTTATTGCCTCGTCAAACCGCAACCTTTTTGAAAGGCAATTGCCCATATCCATATATAAATCAGGATTGGAACTAAATACCAAAGCATTTTTATATTTTTCAATAGCAGCATCAACGTGTTTTGTGCGCATTAGTATGTTCCCATAGCCTCGCCAATAGAAGGTAGATTGTGCTAAATCAATCTTCATACTAGCCATTTGTTGTATAGTTTCCTTATTATCCAATTCATTTTCAGAATTCAGCAGCGTCTTGCATAAATGGTATGCTTTTGAGAGGGTGAGTATTTTAAAAAAGATGAATAGGGTGAATGCGGTTATTCCCAATTTAAATAAGATAGCATCCTTAAAAGATGAAATAGAAAAGATGTTCCATTTTCTAATACCAATCCTTTCAAAAGTAATAACGTTTTTACAATGCACACAGCAAACCCCCGCATATAATATCAAAATAGCCCTAACAGGTAAAGCTTGCACTGTAAAATTGAAAATGGACATTACTACGAAAGAAGCTATCCCAGCATAAGCAAAAAATCTGTTCCCAAAAGAATTGCTATTAATGGTATCACTTTTTGTTAACCTCACGCCTTTTGGTAGTTGCGATGAGGTGTTGTCTAAATTTGCTTTAGTACTAATCAGTAATGCAATTAGGAACCCAATAAATAGGACTAACCCTATAATACCACCTTCAAATAAATTTTCTAGAAACTCATTGTAACTCATGTGTACATAGTCGGCACTTAGAATTTCTTGTTGAGCGGCATTTCCAGATGCAAAATATTTTGCTTGTTGTAAATTATAATCATGCTCAAACTGACCATAACCGCTTCCGAAAAAGGGTTTTTGTGTAATAGCTTGTAAGCTAATTTTCCAAATAAACATTCTGCCATCAGATGATGCCTTTTTACTTTGATAGAGGAATAAAAAAGCAATTATAGCTAATACAAAGCCAACCCCACCGCTTATAATGATGGCAACTTTACCATAGCGATTTTTAATCTTTTCTACTAATTGAAATTCGTGATTGATGATTAAAGCCGCTCCAACAGTAGTACCTATAAACGCCGAGCGACATTGTAATAGCACTAAGGAACTAATACACAAAAGCAACGAAATCGATGCTAATATTTGAAACAACCGTTTGCTATGGAATAATACCAAAAGCAATGTAGGAACTGCCATTGCCAAAAACATTGCTGTTACATTTGGATTGTTATTGCTTCCGGTTACTTTGAAAAGGTTATTGGCACTAGGTACAATTGAAAATTGTTGCAACAAACAGATGATACATTCAATCAAAACCAATAACAAAATCAATTTACTCACAGCAATTAGATTAATTGAACCTTTAGAAAGCAACACGCAATAACTAAATAGTAATGCTGTATCAGTCCATATTATATAGTGGCGAAGATTGATTCCCCCTTCTCCATTTGCCAATCCATTAAATAAATAATAGAAAGACAATAACCCTAAACAAATTAGCGGTAGTGGATTGCTTATATCAAAACTAGTTTTGCTCCTCAAAAAACCAATTGAAACGCTTAAAGCAATGAAAGAACCTATGATGGTATAAAAGAAATAGGCAGCAAGAGTAGGAGGTCCAAAAAAATCGATATTAACTAGCGTTCCTGCTATTAATAGCAAAATCAGTAGTAGATACCATTTATTTGTTTTTTCATGCAACATTTTCACTTATTTTACTATCTCATGAATTTTTATTGACGTTGCAATATTATTTTGCTGTATTTTATGAAAAATACGCTCAAAGGAGTATTTTTATATGATTCAAAACCCTTATAGAATATGTTTATTTAAAATTATTCAAAATAAAATAGATAATAATTGAGTAGAATTAATAATTAGATAATATAACCCATTTGAATTTTCTCATTAATTTGCTTTAAATTTCTACCATTATTATCAACATATCCCTGAACTTTAATCCTAACTGAACAATGCTCACAATTGCAATTATTGATGACCATATTGAATTAAGACAAAAAATTAGTAATTTATTGTCCAAACCGCCTTTAGGTTATAGTGTTTTTCAATACGATAATGGTCAAGATTTTATCAATAAATTTTCCTTAGAAAACTATATTCCCTCCATAATTTTAATGGATATAAGAATGAGTCCGATGAATGGGTATGAAACAACTGCTTGGGTTAAGAAACAACATTTAGAAATACCCATTTTAGCTTTTACTGTAATTCAAGATATTGAAGCTATAAAAGCAATTGCTTTTAAAGGGGCTATGGGAGTAATTGACAAGAATTTTGGCAAAGTAGAAAAACTAGATTATGCTATAAACAAAGTAATTAAAGGAGAGCGTTATTTTGATTCTGTAGAAATTCACAAAACTGTGATGAAACATTTGTCTATGAATCCAAAACTCATCACAGAAGGTCTTTCTGCACTTACCAAAAAAGAAGAAGAAATAGTTAAAACTGTAGAACCTGACAAAAGCCATGATGAAAAAGCAGATGAGATGTTTATTTCTGTAAATACTTACAAGAAACATTTACAAAACATTTTTCAAAAACTTAGTGTCAGCTCAATTTATAAATTAAAAAAGTTAGCATATCGATTAGGTTTAATTGATAGTTTGGAGTGAAATATTGGTTAACCTATACTATGTTATTGGATTTGCATTGGGCACCTCAAAAGCAATATAAATAATTGCTAGTAGCTATTTTTTGGGTGAAATAATATTAGAAATAGTTTATCTTACCTTCTAAAGCTGAAGGTTTATGAAGTGTTAGTTATGCGACGATTTAGATTCTCAATGAAATTTTTATTAGTTCCCACTTCTCAAACTCATTCTCCCAGCTTCTCCTAAATTTGGCAACAAATAAGGAATCGTATGTCTAAGAAATGGGTTGTCATAGTTGCAATTGCAACATCTTTTTGCTTTGGATTCGTATCAAAAGGTTTAATTGCTAATCAAAAAAATAAAATGAAAAAAGTAACGGGCATTGGTGGCGTTTTTTTTAAATGTAAAGACCCTAAAAAAGTGAGAGAATGGTATAAAACCCATTTGGGAATGGATACCAATGATTATGGGGCAAGTTTCGAATGGCGTCAAGCGGAAGACCCATCTAAAAAAGCCACTACACAGTGGAGTCCTTTCACTGAAAACACCAAATATTTCGAGCCTTCTACAAAAGAATTCATGATCAATTATCGTGTAGAAAACTTAGAAGCACTTGTTGCCCAACTAAAAACCGAAGGCGTTACAATTGTAGATGCTATTGAAACCTACAGCTATGGAAAGTTCGTGCACATCGTAGATCTAGAAGGAAACAAAATAGAACTTTGGGAACCCATCGATAAAGAATAATCCCACAACTTCAGAAAGAAAAATTTTGGTGATTAGATAGAAATATTTATTCCCAATTAATTATGTCCAAACATTGGTTTTGCTTTCCGCTGAAAAATACTTAGGCATTAATAAATTATGATATAGGTTTATTATTAGCTTCGCCCCCAAATTTTAATAATAGATATGTCTTTAGTTGTTGTAGGGTCTATGGCTTTCGATTCAATAGAAACGCCATTTGGAAAAAGTGATAAAATCATTGGAGGAGCAGGAACTTTCATTGCTTGGTGTGCTAGCAATTTTGTTCCAGTAAAACAAATTTCTGTAGTAGGTGGTGATTTTCCAGAGTCTGAGTTAGATATACTCACAAGCAGAAAAGTAGTTCTTGAAGGTGTTCAAATAAAAAAAGAAGAAAAAACATTTTTCTGGAGTGGCCGCTACCACATGGATATGAATTCAAGAGATACTTTAGTTACAGAATTAAATGTATTGGCAGATTTTAAACCTGTAGTTCCTACAAGTTATCAAGATTGCGAGTTTTTAATGTTGGGCAATCTTGCACCATCCGTACAAAGCAGTGTGATAAAGCAATTAACTTCAAAACCAAAATTAATTGTAATGGATACAATGAATTTTTGGATGGATATTGCTTTAGACGATTTGAAAAAAACAATTAGCATGGTAGATGTGCTAATGGTAAATGATAGCGAAGCAAGGCAATTAAGTGGAGATTATTCTCTAGTGCGTGCTGCACAAAAAATTGCTGCTATGGGACCAAAATACATCATCATCAAAAAAGGAGAACATGGTGCATTATTGTTCCATGAAGATAAAGTATTCTCAGCCCCAGCATTACCATTAGAAGTTGTCTTCGATCCTACAGGTGCTGGCGATACTTTCGCAGGAGGGTTTATTGCACATCTTGCAAAAACAAAAGACATTAGCTTTGAAAACATGAAAACAGCCATTATCGTTGGTAGTGTAATGGCTAGCTTCTGTGTAGAAAAATTTGGTACAGAAAGATTAAGAACCCTCACCAATCATGAAATAAATGACAGGTTCAAACAATTTGTAGACCTAGCTTCTTTTGATATCGACTTAAAAAACTAGTTGGCTCGTAAACATAAATAAAAAAAAGCCTCATTAGTATTATATTTTCTAATGAGGCTTTATATTTTATCAACAATAAATTTTACCAACCCAATACCCAAGCAAAGATTAGCGGGGCTACAATAGTAGCATCGCTTTCTACAATAAATTTAGGTGTATGAATATCTAATTTACCCCATGTAATCTTTTCATTAGGAACTGCTCCACTATAAGATCCATAAGAAGTAGTACTATCACTTATCTGACAGAAATAACTCCAAAATGGTACATCATGCCATTCCAAATCTTGGTACATCATTGGCACCACACAAATTGGAAAATCCCCTGCAATACCACCACCAATTTGAAAAAATCCAACTCCTTTTCCACCACTATTTGCTCTATACCATTCCGTTAAGAATACCATGTACTCAATACCGTTCTTTACCGTACTTGCTTTCAATTCTTGCTTTATTACATAGCTAGCAAAAATGTTTCCAGTAGTACTGTCTTCCCATCCTGGTACTATTATAGGAATATTTCTTTCAGCAGCAGCCAAAACCCAGCTGTTCTTAGGGTCTATTTCATAGTATTGTTCTAGTTCACCACTTAAAATAGTCTTGTATAAGAACTCATGTGGAAAATAGCGCTCGCCATTTGCTTCAGCATCTTTCCATTGTTTTACCAAATGCTTTTGAAGCCTTCTAAATGCTTCTTCTTCCGGAATGCAAGTGTCAGTAACACGATTGTAATGGTTTTCCAATAAATCCCATTCGTCTTGTGGTGTTAAATCACGATAGTTCGGCACTCTTTTATAATGGCTATGTGCCACTAAATTCATCACATCTTCTTCAAGATTGGCACCAGTACAACTGATAATATCCACTTTTCCTTGCCTAATCATTTCAGCAAAAGATATTCCTAGTTCAGCAGTACTCATTGCACCTGCTAACGTAACCATCATTTTTCCACCCTCTGTTAGATGTGTTACATACCCCTTTGCAGCATCTACAAGTGCTGCGGCATTAAAATGTCTGTAATGATGTTCAATAAATTGAGAAACTGGTCCTTTATTCATTTTATATTTTTAAGGCGGCTAAAGTAGTTTTTTTTAACCTTGGTAATAGAAACTAGTGGTTTTTATCCTTTTCTAAACTTCTTAAATAAATTTATTAATCCGTTTGTAGAACTATCGTGACTATTGATTGCAGCATCGTCCATCAACTCTGGAAGAATGGTATTGGCCAATTGTTTTCCTAGTTCTACTCCCCATTGATCAAAGCTGAAAATATTCCAAATAACTCCTTGAATAAATATCTTATGTTCATACAAAGCAATAAGACTTCCAAGCGTATATGGAGTAATTTGTTTTAATAAAAATGAATTCGTTGGATTATTGCCTTCAAACACTTTGAAAGGAACAAGCTTCTTAATTTCCTCTTCAGTTTTATTGGCTTTCATTAATTCAATCTTCACTTCGTTTTCACTCTTGCCGTTCATTAATGCTTCGGTTTGTGCAAAAAAGTTAGACATTAATTTTGGATGATGATCGCCAATTGGATTATGACTAATTGCAGGAGCAATAAAATCACATGGAATCACCAATGTTCCTTGATGTATTAATTGATAAAATGCATGTTGACCATTCGTTCCAGGTTCGCCCCAAATTACCGGACCAGTTTTATAATCAACTGAATTACCACTTCTATCTACACTTTTACCATTGCTTTCCATATTTCCTTGTTGAAAATATGCTGCAAAGCGGTGCATGTATTGATCATAAGGTAAAATTGCTTCACTTTGGGCTTTAAAGAAGTTGGTATACCAAATACCAATTAATGCCATTAGTGCTGGAATATTTTTATCAAAAGAAGTAGTCCTAGTATGCTCATCGACAGTATGTGCACCTTTTAAAAGTTGGTCAAAATTGTCAAAGCCTATTGTTAATGCAATTGACAATCCAATAGCACTCCACAGGCTATATCTTCCACCAACCCAATCCCAAAACTCAAACATATTTGCTTTATCTATTCCAAAAGCAGTTACTGATTTTTCATTGGTACTCAGTGCAGCAAAATGTTTTGCAATATGCGCTTCATCTTTTGCTGTTGTTAAAAACCATTCCCTAGCAGTATGAGCATTGGTCATGGTTTCTTGCGTGGTAAATGTTTTTGAAGCAATCAAAAACAATGTTTCTTCAGGGTTTACTAGTTTTAATGTTTCGGCAATATGAGTACCATCTACATTGCTTACAAAATAAGGCTGAATGCCTTCTACCCAATAAGGTTTCAAAGCCTCAGTTACCATCACAGGTCCTAAATCGCTACCACCTATTCCTATATTAACTATGTATTTTATTGGTTTTCCAGTATATCCTTTCCATTCTCTAGAGTGAATCTTTTCACAGAAATGTTTCATCTGTGTTTTTACTTTTTTAATCAATGGCATTATGTCTTTGCCATCAACTAAAATAGCAGTATCTGAAAAGTTTCTTAAGGCTGTATGTAAAACACTTCTTTGTTCTGTTTCATTTATCTTAATACCAGCAAACAAATCATGAATGGCGTCTTTTACTTTACAATCATCTGCTAATTGTAGCAATAATTGCATTGTTTTTTGGTTAATAATATTCTTTGAATAATCAAAAACGATATCCTCAAGTGAAATAGAAAATTTGGCAAAACGCTCAGGGTCTTGCGCAAACAAGTCTCTCATGTGTTTACGACTCATTTCATCTTGATAATGTTTTCTAAGCAATAACCAAGCTTGTGTATTTGTAGGATTAATTTTTGGTAACATATATATTAATTAAAATTATTTGTAAGAGCGCAAATAAGCGAATTTTTATGACAACTTACTTGCTATGTTTTATTGTATGTATGAATTTGATTTATAAACTATTTATCAATTTAATGATTTTATCAACCATTTGTTCATCAATTCCCAAATGCAATACCATTCTTATTTGTGTTGGAGACATTAACATTAATGCAATACCTTCTTCCCTCATTGCTTGTTGAAAAGTGGTGGGTGTAAATTTTCCTTTTATTTCAGCAATGATAATATTGGTTTCAACAGGCAATATTTCACCAACAAATTCTTTTAAGGCCAATGTTTTGCTTATTGTTTGAGCATGTTTGTGATCAATACTTAATCTCTCAACATTATTTTCAAGCGCATAAATACCTGCCGCAGCCAAATATCCTGCTTGCCTCATGCCACCACCAAATACTTTTCTTACTCTTTTTGCCTTTTTTATAAAAGGAATTGTTCCTATCAACACACTACCTACTGGTGTGCCTAAACCTTTACTCAAACAAATAGATATGCTATCGAAAACCTCTCCGTATTGTTTTGGGTTTTCATTTTTTGCAACAATTGCATTAAGAATTCTCGCACCATCTAGATGCAATGCCATGTTGTTTTGTAAGCATACTTCTTTTATCTGTATAATGTCTTCAAAATCATAGCAACTTCCGCCGCCTCTGTTTGAAGTATTTTCTAATGAAACCAATTTGCTTGATGGTTTATGAATATCATCTGCATTGATTGCCTCTTTCACATGATGGGCTTTTAGTCTTCCTCTATCTCCTTGTAAAAGGCTTACAGAACAACCGCTATTAAAAGCAATTCCCCCACCTTCATATTGATATATATGTGAAACTCTGTCACAAATTACTTCATCACCGGGCTGTGTATGTACTTTTATAGCAATTTGATTGGTCATTGTTCCACTTGGACAAAACAATCCTGCTTCCATGCCAAACATAGAAGCACACATCGCTTCTAATTCATTGATTGTTGGGTCTTCTCCAAAAACATCATCGCCTACTTTAGCATACATCATTGCAGAAAGCATATCAGGAGTTGGTTGGGTTACTGTGTCTGAACGTAAATCTATTATTCCCATAATTCTTTATTTAAAACTGGGCAATTTTAGTCAATTTATTGGGTGTAATCACAATCAATGGTTAAAAAAGTAGGTATAAAAATTAATTTCTTCAACAAAAAACACTATAATTAAATGTACACCCTTATTTTCGCGACCTTTCAAAATCTGGAATATTAATTAGTTTATACTTTTTAATGCCTTTTTTGGAATGTTTTTCATCATTTATTTTCATTTAGCAAGCAGAAATTCCACGTATGAGGCAGCTCAAAATTGCAACACAGATTACCAATAGAGATTCGCAGGCAGTAGAAAAGTATCTACAGGAAATTTCTAAAATTCCGATGATCACTCCCGAGGAGGAAACTACTCTAGCCCAAAAAATCAAAATGGGTAATCAAAGAGCTCTTGACAAATTAGTGCAGGCTAATCTGCGTTTTGTGGTATCTGTTGCTAAGCAGTACCAACATCAGGGGCTATCACTTAGTGATCTTATTAACGAGGGCAACCTCGGCTTAATTAAAGCGGCGCAACGCTTTGATGAAACTAAAGGTTTCAAATTTATTTCTTACGCTGTGTGGTGGATTCGCCAATCTATATTACAAGCGTTGGCAGAGCAGGGTAGATTAGTCCGCTTGCCTCAAAACAAAATTGGCACGTATAACAAAGCAAACAAAGCCTACATGGCTTTTGAGCAAGAGCATGAAAGAGAACCATCAACTGAAGAGTTGAGTGATATTCTTGAAATGAGCGAAACAGAAATCAACAACATTTTCCAAAGTAATACGCGTCACACTTCACTTGATGCCCCTGTGCATGAAGCAGAGGATGTTGCTATGGGCGATTTGCTAGAAGGCAGCGATGACACTGATGAAGATGTAATGAAAGATTCTTTAAGAGAAGAAATTAAGCGTGTTTTAAAATCGCTTAGCCCTAGAGAAGCTGAAATTGTGAATGCCTATTTTGGTCTTGATGGCGAAGCAGGTGTAACAATTGAACAAATAGGTTCTAAATACGATCTTACCAAAGAACGTATTCGTCAGATTAAAGAACGTGCTATTAAACGTTTACAAAAGGCGCGTTATAGTAATGCTTTAAAAGCCTACTTAGGTTAATTCTTTAAAATTATTATTAAAAAAGCCGCATGATATTAATCGTGCGGCTTTTTTATTTATGAGAAATTACTAACTAATCAATCAACTTGTCTAATGCTTGTTTTAATTGGGCTTCAGGCAATTGATGGTTGTAAAATTTTCTATAATTATTCTTCTTATTTACCATCAATGTAACTGGAATGGTGCCATCCCAATGCTTATCCACTTTATGGCAGAATATATTTGGGTCAGTTTCGTTTAACCAGGCAATTTCCGACTTAATTCCTTTCTTTTTTGCAAACAACATGATCTCTTTGGGATAATCATCTGCATAATCTAGGCTTACTAAAAGCAATTTCACTTGTTTGTTTTTATAATTAGGTACCAAATTCTCAAACCAAGGCAGTTCTTGCACGCAAGGCCTACACCAACTTGCCCAAAAATTAATAACCAATGGCACACTACTAGTATCTGCTATCTTCAATACATCTTCTATACTTAGTTTTTTAATGCTTTGCGCATTGCTACATAGCACCAAACCCAAACTAACAACCGTAACTAATAGTATTCTTTTCATTTTTCTTAATTAATTTATTGTTCCAAATTGCTTTCTAAGCCCCATGCTTCTTTTAATGCTAGTTGTTTTTCTAAAGGCATAAAAGATTTTTCATAATGACCAGCGAGTTTCTTTTGACGATAGGCTTCATAAATGCTTACAGCACAAGCAACAGAGATATTTAGGCTTTGCACCATGCCCATTTGTGGAATAATAAAGTTTCCATCAGCTAATTCGCGGGCTTTTTCACTTACGCCATCTTGTTCATTGCCAAATAATAATGCCACATTCCCAGTAAAATCTATTTCATATAAATCTACTGCATCCGAAGATAGATGTGTGGTGAGTATTAAGGAAAAATTTTTTCTCAATGCTTCAAAGCAAGCTTCTAAACTTTCAAATTGATGTACAGTAATCCATTTTGCAGCACTGCTGCCACTTTTATATCCAAACTTTTTAATATTCGGTTTATTGGTATTAATTACATAAATATCTTGAATGCCCACTGCATCGCAACTGCGCATTACTGCGGTAACATTTCGAGGGTCTTGCACATCTTCTAACACAATCGTTAGATTGGCTTGCCGATGTTTTAGTACCGCTTCTATTTTATTTTTTCTAGATTCCGTCATTCTTAATTAATGATTAAAAAATATTTCGTGGAATGATACCCAATCCTCTTTTTCCTTGTACATTTATTTTACCAAAATCATATTCCAATCCGTCTGCAAGAATAGTGGATTGTAACAAAGGCCCATCCATATCTACATAATCTAACTGGGGTAAAAATTGGGCTATTGCTGCCGAACCTATGGCACTTTCATTCATACAACCCATCATTACTTGAAGGTTGAATGCTTTTGCATTTTGAATCATCCTCAATGCAGGTGTGATGCCACTACATTTTGTGAGTTTTATATTTATTCCATGAAAATATCCTACACATTTTGCTACATCATTTTCAAAAACACAACTTTCATCGGCAATTAATGGCAAAATATTTTGTTGATACAATTGTTTCATGCCCTCCCAATTGTCTTTAGCAAGTGGTTGTTCTATAAGTTCGACCCCTAATTTTTGCAATTGAGGTATTTTTTCCAAAGCTTCTTCCAAAGTCCAAGCACCATTTACATCAACCCTAAATGCAGCATCGGTATGATTTCTCAATTCTGTTACAATGGCAATGTCATCGGGTGTTCCTAATTTTATTTTATAGATTGGTGCAGGTGCTTCTTTCATTTTTGCTACCATCTTTTCTATAGAATCAATGCCAATGGTAAGATTGGTCAATGGCAAATTATCCCAATTGGTATTCCATAGCTCGTGTAATAACTTATTTTTCATATTACCAAACAAATCCCAACAAGCTATATCGAGCGCAGCGACTAAAAAAGGATTTTTGGGCAACAAATGGTGCAAATAATGCCAATATCTTTCGGGTTCGGTTAATGCAAATTTTTCAATATGTGCCTGCTTTTGCTGAATATCTTGTATCATACTTTCAATAGACACATCGTAATAGGTAATGGCAGGTGCCTCGCCAAAACCAACAAAGTTTCCTAGTTGCAATGCCACTATTAAAGTAGGCTGAACGCTTTTTGTTCGTCCATTTGATATAGTAAACGGATGATGAAAAGCCAAATCATGCGTGGTATAAAACAATTTCATGAAAAGAATTATTGAGTAAGGCTTTCAAATATCCTTATAAAGATGTAAGCAATATAAAAATGCTTGTTATCTATCATTTTTTTGCAGATGCAATTAAAAAATAGTTACTACTCACCACATAGGCACATAGACACATAGTTATCTGTTCTTTTTCTATAATTACCTGATTTGTTAATAAACAATATAGAATAAAATTTAAAGTTGCATTTCTATGTGTTCTATTTTGCCTTTTGAAAATACATTATTTCTGATTTTCTATGTGTCTATGTGCCTATGTGGTCAATAATTTATGTGGTGAGTAGTAACAAAAAATAGATGATTTAACTAGTATAAATATTTTCTTACATGAATAAACAAATCATCATGCGTTTAAAAAAATTGTTACTCACCACATAGGCACATAGACACATAGTTATCTGTTCTTTTTCTATAATTATCTGATTTGTTAATAACCAATATAGAATAAAATTTAAAGTTGCATTTCTATGTGTTCTATTATACCTTTAAATAATACATTATTTGTGATTTTCTATGTGTCTATGTGCCTATGTGGTCAAAAATTTATGTGGTGAGTAGTAACAAAAAATTATTTATAAATACAGATAAATACTTGTTTAATTTCTGGTAAATATTTGAATTGATAAACAGTAACTTCAATTAAAATTCAGACCAAAAAAGTAACTAACGAGTTGTTTTTTATTAATAATTCTTATTAATATTTTTTGCACAATTAGCCTACAGTATTCTCTATTTACTATTGTCTATTACTTAGTTACAACAGGCGTTGTTTTGGGATTAGATTTTTTAGGAACTGACGATTTAATTAATTGTTTGTATTTTTCTATTAGTTGATTTATTTGTTCAATAGCAGTTACAATAGCAGTATTATCAACTTTGTCTTCAATATTGGTTTCATATCTGCCTAATAATAGTTTTTGTAAGTCTTCAAGCGATTCTATAGCAGCAGGGCGAATACTCACAAATGTTTCTAATGTATTTTCATTGATACTTTCATTAGCATTTCTAGTTTCATATTTTTGTATAAAAGCATTGTTTTTATTGTTTATTTCGGCAATAAAATCTTGCACTTTTATTACAGCAAGTGCATTTATTAAATTAGTTTTTTTAGAAAAATCTTCTACAAGCTTAGATAGCAATGCCGATTTTTCTTGCTGATTTTTCTTCGCGAAGTTGGTTCCAAGCGATTTCAAATAAGTTTTAATTACAATCGCTTGGGTTTTTATATTAATTTCTGGACTTTTTAAGCAACCTTTTATAAATAAGTTTAATCCTGTAAACGCACTTGACCTTTCCTTATCTAAAGTTTTCAAATCACTTGTAAGCGTTGTGTCTTTTTCTCTGTTTAAGGCCGATAATAATCTAGCTAATACAGCAGCAAATTGGTCTCTTCTGCTTGTTACTTTCAATTTGCTAGCGCCTAATTTGTCAATGATGTCTAGTATTAAAAATAATAGTTGATAAAACTCTGCATTAACAAGGCTCTTAAATTTTAATTTTAAAAACTCCATCGTATTTTTTTTAAAAAATTAATAACTAGCGCAAAATAATAAAGAGTTTTTAATTTTTTTAATTTATGTATAGATTTAACATTTTATATGCAATTTCTTGATAAATACATGAATGGATATAGTTGGTTTCTATAATAAATTGCAAGCAATTGGTATAAAATGTAGCAATGATATTAGTTTACTATTATGAAGTAATTTCAATAATAGTATTTTTAAATCTATTTTTAGGAAAATAGTACAATACATAAAATTTAATGAATTCCCCGAAAGGAAATGATTAAAAAAATAAATATTGATAAATTCCCCGAAGGGAAATGAATAAAAAAATAAATTTTAGTGAATTCCCCGAAGGGAAATGAATAAAAAAATGAATATTGATAAATTCCCCGAAGGGAAATAAATAAAAACATAAATTTTAATGAAATCCCCGAAGGGAAATGAATAAAAACATAAATTTTAATGAATTCCCCGAAGGGAAATATATAATGCTATCTTATTTTATATACTTAACCTCAAATTAGTATTTGATATAATTGTTTATAACTACTTTTTGTATTTGTAATTAATACTAATGGTTTAGTTTATTTCAATTGATAAATGATTAAGATTCATAAGCAATTTGTTACAATAATCTTATTGAATTATTTCTACGAACTGAGAATATAAAATTACAATCCTAATGAAAATTTAATAAGAGGGTTGATGTTTTATCCTTATCCATTTACATTTGCAGCAGTTCTTTTATTTACTTATCAAGAAAGGCAGAGGGAATTGGCCCTATGAAGCCTTGGCAACCCAAATAAGTTTTCAATTTATTTAGAAGGTGCCAACTCCACCCCGTTTTGGGGAGAGATAAGTCGGCGTTTGGTAAATTTTATCCAGTATTTTGTATTAATTAGTGCATCATATCATTGTATAAAGCCCGTCTGATTTATTTCATACGGGCTTTTTTATTTGCTTCCTTTCAAGATACCGTTTGCCAATTGTGCAATTTCAATGGGCTATATTTTTTCACCACATAGTCACATAGACACATAGAAAATGAGCGAAATATAAATTTTTAATATTGATAAAAGGCAAGATAGGACATATAGAGTTACGTAAAATAGCATTAAAAATATTTGAATAAATGATGCTTCGCAATTGAGAAATAGAGTTGATTTAATGATTAGTGTTAGGGTTTATATGTTATATATACCATGCAGCTATGTTTTTATGTAGTGAATAGAAATGAATAATTAGTTACTTATTACTTATCTATTTTTTCACCAAATAGTCTCATAGCCACATAGAAAATGAGCAAAATAAATTTTTAATATTGATAAAAGGCAAGATAGGACATATAGTGTTGCGTAAAATAGCAATAAAAATATTTGAATAAAGGATACTTAGCAATTGAGAAATAGAGTTGATTTTAGAATTAGTGTAAGGGTCTTAATATTTAATTTGCTATGTGCCTATGTGTCTATGTGGTGAATAGAAATAAACAATTATTTACAAAAGGATGTCAGAAATATTTCAATACAAAGGATTATTTACACTAGAGAGTGGGAAACAAATTACTGATTTATACCTCAGCTACACCAGTTTTGGGCAACTAAATGCCGCAAAAGACAATGTAGTTTGGGTGTTTCATGCACTTACCGCGAACGACAATCCCCTTGAATGGTGGGCAGGATTGGTTGGTGAGGGATGTATCATTTCACCCGATAAGTATTTTATAGTTTGTGTAAATATGCCCGGCAGTTGCTATGGAAGTATTAGTCCATTATCTATAAATAATGATACAAATCAACCATATTACCATTCATTTCCATGGTTCACCACTCGCGATATGATTCGTTCCTACCAATTTTTAAAAAATTATTTAGGAATCAATCAAATTAAGATAGGTATTGGCGGATCGATGGGTGGGCAGCAATTGCTTGAATGGGCTATTGAATCGCCCAACTTATTTGAATACATTATTCCGATAGCTACCAACGCTTTTCATTCTCCATGGGGTATTGCATTTAATACTTCGCAAAGAATGTGCATAGAAGCCGATAGTACTTGGGGCGAAAAAAATGAATTTGCAGGGCAAAACGGATTGAAAGCAGCGCGTAGTCTGGCATTATTAAGTTATAGGAATTATGCAACCTATACTAAATTGCAAAAAGGTTTCACAGAACAAACGGCTGCATTGCCCATTGATGAACAAGTGTTCAGAGCAGAAACATACCAGCAATATCAAGGCGAGAAATTGGTAAAAAGATTCAATGCTTTTAGTTATTACGTGCTTACAAAGGCAATGGACAGCCATAATGTGGGAAGAAATAGGGGAGGAGTGGAAGTTGCGTTGCAATCTATCAAAGCAAAAACTTTGGTAATAAGTATTGCAACTGATATGTTGTTTCCCATTCAAGAACAAGTATTTGTAGCACAACATATTCCCCATGCAAAATATGTTTCAGTAGATTCTTTATATGGGCATGATGGATTTTTATTGGAATTTGCACAGATAGAAAATGAAATCAAGGCATTTATTGAATTAAATCAATAGTTAATTAATTGCGTTTATACGTTTGTTTTTAAAGTAAGAAGTAAAATTTATTATGGAAAACAATATAAATTCAATTTTGCCCTACATTTTTATATGATTATGGCAAACATATTTGTAAATGTTTTTCCATTCTTACTTTAATGGAGCCTTACATTCGTTTTTTTAATGTAACAAGTGCATGAATCAAGAAAATAATTGCGAAAGTTGGTTAAATAGATGGTTTTTGCTATTACTATCTATAGGAATAGTAGTAAACGCCACAGGTTTGTTTATTACTATATTAGATTCTGATGGCACTTTATATGCTTCCATAGCCAAAACAATTGCACAAACCAACGATTTTGTGAACTTGAAAGTTGGTGGAAAAGATTGGCTAGATAAACCACATTTTCCCTTCTGGATGGCAGCAATTAGCTATAAAATATTTGGTATAAATACCATTGCCTATAAAATTCCCGCATTTCTATTTTGGTTAATGGGATGTTTTTACACATTTCTTTTTGCAAGCAAGTTGTATGGGAAAAATATTGCCCAATTTAGTGTGCTTTTCTATGTTTCTGCCACACATTTATTTATTTCAAATAATGATGTACGAGCAGAACCCTATTTAACTGGCTTAATAATAGGTGCAATTTATCATTTTTATATTGTTTCAATAAGTAGAAATGGTTGGATAAAGCATCTTTTGATAGCTTCTTTTTTTACTGGCTGCGCCATGATGACCAAAGGGCCATTTGTTCTTATTCCAATTGGATGCGGCTTTGTTTTAGAATGGATTGTAAAAAAAGATTGGAAACAGTTTTATAGTATTAAGTGGATTGCAGCTATTGTTTTAGTGCTTCTATTTACGTTGCCAGAATTGTATTGTTTGTATCAACAGTTTGATATACATCCTGAGAAAATAGTTTTTGAAAAAACGCGTGTTTCAGGCATAAAATTCTTCTTTTGGGATAGTCAATTCGGGCGATTCTTTAATAATGGACCAATTAAAGGTGAAGGAGACCCATTCTTTTATCTGCATACCATGATTTGGGCATTTTTGCCTTGGGGATTGCTGTTTTATTTTGCCATACTTTGGAAAACAATTCAAATAAGCAAACGGTCATTGGCTGAAGAATTTATATGTTATGGTGGAGGAGTAGGAATGTTCCTTGTATTTTCATTGTCAAAATTCCAATTGCCACATTATCTCAATATTCTTTTTCCATTCTTTTGTATAGTCACTGCGCAATATCTAGTAAATGAATCAAGAGAAATATACAAAACCATTATTCGATATATACAATATGTATTGATAGTAGCAAGTTTAATAGTGTTTGTAGCATTATTGTTTTTTTATAGACCAGAGAATCAATGGATAGCCATTGCATTATTGGCAATTACTACATCAAGTTGTTTGGTATTCTTTAATAAAGAAGTTTATTGGGGTGCATTTGGTAAAAGTATTATAGCAGTTATGGGCGTATTTCTATTTCTTAATACATGTATCTATCCTTCGTTAATGACATATCAATCAGGAAGCGAAGCTGCTAAATATGTGAATGAAAAATACCCCAATACCAAAGAGGTGGCAATGTTTAATGAAAATTCTTATTCATATATCTTCTACACCCATGCACCTGTTTTTTATGGAGACATGAATGAATTGAAGAAGGAAGTAGAAAAACATTCAATAGTGGTTTATACAAATAAGCAAGGGCTTGATAGTTTACAAAATCATGGGTTTCAAACAGATATTCCTAAAGTATTTCCTTTTTATCATACAAGTGAATTAACGGGTGAATTTATTTATTACAAAACAAGAAGTCAAACGCTTGTAAATCATTATGTAACCAATGTATGGTTAAAAAAAACAAGTAGATAAGGTGGTTATTGTAATAAAATTCATGTTGATTGTTTTAAATAATAATACAAAAAACTAAAAATTATCATGCAACAAGTGCAATGGCATTGCAAACATTTTTCTGAACTAAATAATGCAGAATTGTACGACAATTTGCAATTGCGAAGTCAAGTGTTTGTAGTAGAACAGCAATGTATTTTTTTAGATATTGATGGAAAAGACAAATATGCACACCATTTATTAGGATATATAAACAATCAATTGGTAGCATCTTCACGATTAATGCCACCAAATTCAGCCTATACGCAAATGAGTATTGGAAGAGTAGTAAGTGATATTCAATTTCGCAGATTAGGTATAGGAATGCAATTAATGGAAAATAGCATTGAAAATTGTTTTGCACTATTTGGAAAAGGAGAAATAAAAATTGGCGCACAACTGTATTTAAAAAAATTTTACGAATCAGTTGGTTTTACACAAACTAGTGAAGTGTATTTAGAAGATGGAATTGATCACATAGAGATGATACGATATTAAACTTAATAAATACTACAAATTGTAAATTAATCTTAAGAAGTCCTATAATAAATCTCCATTTGATATAGCAATATATTATGTTCTAGATAATTTTTTGTTTCCAATTAATCGCACCTATTAAACAAATATGGTTTAATCAAAAAAAGCAGCTAGATTTTAATGTTTATAGGGGTTTCAACGAGAATCATTAATCTGTTTTAATCTTTTTTCAAAAAAAAGTGAATAGTTTCAAATATTGCCGCTATTTTTGGCACTATACTATTTATTAAGTAAAATTTAAACAATGAGAAAAAAAGTACACTTTCTATTTCTATTTCTTCTTGCAAATCTAATTATTCTCGGAGCGAATGCACAGGTGCTTCTTCAAGAAGGATTTGAGGGAACATTTCCTCCCAGTGGATGGACGTTAACTAATAATGGAACGGGCAATTCATGGACTCAGAACACTACAGCAACTTATGCGTATGCTGGTTCAAAATCAATGATGTATGGTTATAATGCCACAAATGCTGCAGATGCTTGGGCTTTTACTCCAGCACTTTCCTTAACAAAAACTCCGGTATTAATTACATTTTATTTGAGAGTTAGAAGTGCAACATATCCTGAAAGCTTTCAATTGACAATTGGAAATGATACAGTAGTTGCCAATCATACAAATGTGTTATTGGATAGTACTGCTATTAAAAATACAGTATTTCAAAAATGGGAAGTTACTTACACTCCGAGTTCGGCAGGTACTTATTATCTAGGTTTTAATTGCTATTCTGCAGCTAATATGTGGAATGTATATGTAGATAATTTTACAGTACAAGCACTGTCTTCTTGTTCAGGCAAACCAAATGCAGGAATTGCTTCTGGTCCTTCTGCTGTTTGTTCTGGACAAACAATTAATGTTTCTGATAGTGGTGCTACTTTTGGAACAGGTATTTTATATCAATGGCAAAATTCTATAGACAATGGTGCTACTTGGACTGATATTTCTGGTGCAACTACTAGCTCTTACTCTACAAGTTTAACTGATACTACTCTATTTAGATATGTAACCACTTGTTCAAACACAGGTGATACTGCAATCTCTAATGTTGTAAAGGTTGGTTTAAATGGTGTTTTAGTTTGTGCATATTGTAGTCCAAATAATGGAACTACTTTGCATAATGGAACTACTCCATCAATTGATTTAGTGTCAATGGGTGGAACTTCATTTAGTAATGCAAGTGTTGGGGCACCAACTAGTGGATATAATTTCTTTCCTCCATCTGTCTCAACTACTGCTACTTTAACACAATCACTAACTTACAATCTTACAACTAATCTATCTGGTGCAGCAATTGTTTCTGTTTGGTTTGACTGGAATCAAGATGGGGTTTATGATGCATCTGAATGGACACAAATTACAACAACTGGAACTGGAGCAATTACAACTCCTATTCAAGTGCCTAGTAATGCAAGCCTTGGTACAACGGGCATGCGTATTAGATCAAGGGGCACAGGAAATATAAATGGTGCTCCTGATGCATGTACCACATTTGGATCTGGTGAAACGGAAGAATATGTAATTACTATTGTTGCAGGTGTTTCTTGTACAGGTACGCCTACTGGTGGCAATGCATCAGGACCTGCAAGCGTTTGTAGTGGAACAAACTTTACAATTAAAGATTCTGGTGCTACTGCTGCAAGTGGAATTAATTATCAATGGCAGAGTTCTTTAGATAACGGAGCTACTTGGACTGATGTTACAGGTGCAACTAATGCATCTTACACAGGTTCTATAGCTGATACAACTTGGTTTAGATACAAACTTACATGTACAAGTACTAGTACAGATGGATATTCAAATGTGATTAAAGTTGGACTAAATGGAACTTTGGTTTGTTCTTATTGTAGTCCTAATAATGGAACTACTTTGCATTCTGCTACAGGGCCTACAATAGAATCTGTTTCTATCTCTTCCACATCATTATCAAATACCAATGCAGGTGCTCCTACTAGTGGGTACACTCAATTTCCTGCCGCTGGTTCAACAACTGCAACATTATCACAAGCCTTGACTTATAATCTAATTACCAATCTTTCAGCTTCAGCTATTGTATCTGTATGGTTCGATTGGAATCAAGATGGTACTTATGATTCTACAGAGTGGACCCAGATTACTACTGCTGGTACTGGCATTATTACAACTCCAATACTTGTACCAACAACTTCTACTTTAGGCCAAATTGGAATGAGAGTAAGAGCTAGAACTTCAGGTGCTACAAATGGTGCTATAGATGCATGTACTACTTTTGGTTCTGGTGAAACTGAGGAATATCTTTTAACAATAGTTCCAGGAACTGCATGTACTGGTACTCCTTCTGGCGGTGTTGCTTCAGGACCTTCAAGCGTATGTAGCGGTACTAATATTACTTTGTCTGATTCAGGTGCAGCTGCTGCATTAGGTATTAATTATCAATGGCAAAGTTCTTTAGATAATGGAGCAACATGGACTGATGTTACTGGTGCAACAAATGCAACTTATACTGCTGCTATTGCTGATACTACTTGGTTTAGATATAAAGTAACTTGTACTAGCTCAAGTTTGGATGGTTATTCAAATGTTATTAAAGTAGGATTGAACGCTGCATTGCTTTGTGCATATTGTGGCCCTAATAATGGGGTTACACTACATGGTGGCACATCTCCTACTTTAGATTCAGTTTCAATTACAGGAACTACACTTATTAATAAAAATCTAGGAGCTCCTACAGGTGGTTTCACCCAATTTACTGCAAACGGCAATACTACTGCTGCTTTAGCTCAATTAGGTACTTATAATTTAATAACAAAAGTTTCTGGTTCAACTATAGCTTCTGTTTGGATTGACTATGATCAGAATGGAGTTTATGATGCTACTGAATGGCAACAAATTACAACAACTGGAACTGGAGTTCTTACTACTTCTATTACCATACCTGATACTGCTGCTTTAGGCTTAACTGGATTAAGGATTAGATTAAGAGGAGCAGGAAGCGCAAATGGGCCTACAAATGCTTGTACGCAATTTTTCTCTGGTGAAACAGAAGAGTATTTTGTAACTATTATAGCGCCGTTGCCTATTAAATTATCTTCATTCACTGGTACGCACAAAACAATTGGTAATGTGCTTTCATGGACTACTTTAGGTGAACAAAATAATGCTGGTTTCAAAGTAGAGCGTTCGTTTGACGGCAAAAACTTTACAGTAGTTGGTTTTGTAAAAACATCCGCTTTAAATGGTAATAGTTCAGAGGCTATTAATTATCAATTTACTGATGAAAAACCATTTAATAATAGTTATTACAGATTAAGACAAGTAGATAAAGACGGTAAGGAATCTTATTCTAAGGTTATTGTAGTTAAGATGTTGAATGCATCTGAATTATCCTTAATGTCATTATATCCTAATCCTGCAAAGAATATCATTAATTTGGTTATCTCTGGTAATGTGGATGAAAAAGTAACCTTAATTATTACAGATTTTGCAGGTAAAATTGTGAAAACTCAAAATGTTATATTGTCTAATTCTAGTAACATTATTACATTAGATATTGCTGCTTTAACAAGTGGAAACTATCTATTGAAAGTAATAGGTAAAGAAGGAACTAATGGTGCTTTTGGTAAATTCTTTAAACAATAGTTTTAAAATAGTTTGATTATGAAAGCGGGCAGCCTTTAATTAGGTTGTCCGTTTTTTTTTGGTATAACTTTTCTTCATTTACTATAGGTTTTCTAAGCATTCAGATTAGTAAATATCAACTATTTATATTGTATATGCGATGCATCACATTCTTAATGTGATGCATCGCAATCGTAATATGACAAATCGCATTCTTAATGTAAAACAATGAAATAAACTAGTTCTTCCTTTTTGAATTTATTTCCCGTTGGCTATAATCATAAAATTGCAACTTTGCATTTTACTAAAGTATTATAATGGCAAATAGAAAGTCAGCTTCTTCTAAAAGACCAACTAAATCCAATAAAACAACCGTTACTAAAAAATGGACTTTTATTGGATTTGGATTTTTAATATTAATTGCGGGTGCATTTATTTGGTTTGTAATTCATATTTGGAATAAACAGCAAGCAGAGGCAAAAGCAGAAGCTGCAATTTATAGTGTGTTTGGTATTAATATTCCATACAATTATTCCATTCATGGTATTGATGTAAGTAGCCATCAAAATGTAATTGCTTGGCATAAAGTGGCTACAATGCAAGTAAATAAAGTAAGAATGGGCTTTGCATTTATTAAGGCTACAGAAGGATTGGGGAATAGTGATAAGACTTATGAATCTAACTACAACCATGCTAAGAAAGCAGGGATGGTTTGCGGTGCATATCATTTTTTCTTAGCAACAAAAAGTGGTGAAATACAGGCTAATAATTTTATAAATACGGCTTCACTTACTAAAGGTGATCTACCACCTGTTGTTGATATTGAACAATTATATGGGGTTCAGCCTGTTCAAATGCGCAAAAGATTAAAGGAGTTTTTATCCACTACCGAAAAAGCATATCATGTGAAACCAATTATTTATACCAATGTAGATTTTTATGAAAAGTATATAGGTAGTGAGTTTAATGAATATCCATTATGGGTAGCGCATTATGAAGAGCCCAATAAACCAAGAATTGGTAGGGATTGGATGTTTTGGCAGCATAGTGAATCTTCACATATAAATGGAATAACCACTCTAGTAGATTGCAATGTATTTTATGGAGATTCTGTTGCGTTCAAAGAGCTTTTGATTCATTAAAAAAGAATATTAAATCACTTATTCACACACTTTTCAAATTCTATCAATTACTTATCTTTTAAAGTTTCATTTTCCAATAAATAATTGTACTTAATAATTACTTTGAGTTACTAATTGGAAATGTAATTTTTATCTATTGAATATTTTCATTCAGCTTAACATTGCACTTTATTTAAACGATGCTGTTATGAGAAAAATTATTGTACTACTAATATCTTTTATTAGTTTATCACAAATTTCTAAAGGGCAAATAATTGATGCAAATCCTATTGTTGCAGCCCATGAGAAACTTTCATTGGATAATGATTGGCGATTTTATTTGGGTGATATTCTTTTTCCAAAAATAATAGGACATAATGAGACCTATCAAAATGCAAAAGCAGGTAAAGCTTGGGGGGCTGCTGCACCAGAATTTGATGATACTGAATGGCGCATAGTTCACCTCCCACATGATTGGTCAGTTGAATTGCCATTCGATTCTACAGAAAATGTAAGTCAAGGTTATAGAACAAGGGGTTTTGGATGGTATAGACGCAATTTTAAGTTAAGCCCAAAAGACAGAGGAAAACATATAGAACTTCAATTTGATGGAGTTGCCACCAATTGTACCGTTTGGGTAAATGGCACAATAATGCATAGAAATTTTTGTGGGTATACTTCTTTTTATATTGATATTACTGCTATGGCGCAATATGGAGAAGAAATAAACAATATTGCGGTAAGGGTTGATGCAACAGTGCAAGAAGGTTGGTGGTATGAAGGTGCTGGACTTTATCGCCATACTTGGTTGGTTAAGCAATCTCCAATACATATTGCTACTGATGGTGTTTTTGCGCAGCCAGTAAAAAGAACTGAAGGCAATTGGACAATTCCAGTAGAAGCCATAATTGAAAATAGTGGAAGACAGCTGGCAAATGTTACAGCAGTTAGTACATTACTTAACAATGAAGGAAAAGAAATTGTAGCAAATAAATCTAGTGTATCTGTAGATGCTTTAAAAAGTACTGTAGCAAATATCTTGTTACCTGTAAATAATCCGCAATTATGGACTTTGGAGAATCCTGTGATGTATAAGGTGCAAACTATCTTGCTTCAAGATGGAAAAGCAATAGACACTGTATTTACAACTTGTGGTTTTAGAACTATTCAATTTAGAGCTGATTCTGGCTTTTTCCTAAACGATAAATATGTAAAAATTAAAGGCACTTGCAATCATCAAGATCATGCAGGTGTAGGAGTAGCAGTGCCAGATGCATTGTGGGATTTTAGGTTAAGGAAGTTAAAAGAAATGGGTGTGAATGCTAACCGTTGTTCGCACAATCCGCCATCAAACGAGTTCTTAGATGCCTGTGATAGAAATGGTATTTTAGTAATGGATGAAAACAGAAACTTTAATATTTCACCAGAATATCAACGCCAATTAGAATGGATGGTAAGGAGAGATAGAAATCATCCAAGTATTATACTTTGGAGTGTGTTTAATGAAGAATCTATGCAAGGCTCTGAAAATGGATATGAAATGGTGCGACGAATGAGCGCAGTAGTAAAGAATTTAGATAAATCAAGGCCAATAACAGCTGCACAAAGTGGGGGTTTGTTTACACCAATCAATGTATCTCATGCAGTAGATGTGGTAGGATTTAATTATCAGATAAATGGCTATGAAAATTACCACAAACAATTTCCCAACAAACCTATCACAAGCTCGGAAGATGTATCTGGAGAGATGAATCGTGGCGAATATGCAAGTAATAAAAAAGCCCATTTATTGGAAGAGTATGATACCTATAAGCCTAGATGGGGTTCTACTCACAGAGTAGGTTGGAAAGCAATTGCAGAGAAACCTTATGTGGCGGGGTGTTTTGTGTGGACTGGTTTTGATTATAGAGGTGAGCCACAACCGTTTGAATGGCCATCTGCTGGCTCTAGTTTCGGTATAATGGATGCATGTGGATTCCCAAAAACGGCTTTTTATATTCACCAAGCACAATGGGTGCCAGCATCTCAGCCTGTATTACAATTAGTGCCTCATTGGAACTGGCCAAAAGATAGTATTGGCAAACCAATCAGGGTAATGGCTATGAGCAATGCAGAAACGATAAAGCTTTTTTTAAACGGAAAATTTTTAGAAGAGCAGAAAGTAGATAAATATGAAATGAATACTTTTATTGTTCCTTTTCAACCAGGAAAGTTAGCTGCAATTGGATATAGAAATGGAAAAGAGATTGCCCATTTTAAAGTTGAAACAACTGGGGAGCCAGTTGCTTTGCAACTTATTCCTTATAGGAATATGCTAGCTGGAAATGGGTTAGATGCTGTGCCAATTACAGTTAAAGCATTGGATGCTAAAGGGAATCCTGTTCAAAATGCGAACCTGCCAGTTACTTTTGAAATTGCTGGTGCAGGATCTATTATTGGTCTTGGAAATGGCAATCACAATAGTCATGAAGCTGAGAAAGGAAACCAACGTAATTTGTACAATGGTCTAGCGCAGGTAATAGTGCAAACTTTGCCTTCAAGCAAAGGGACAATTACTTTAACTGCTAAAAGTGGAAACTTAAAAATAGCGAGTACTATTTTAATTGTAAAAGATACAATACAAACTCCATCGGTTCCATCGGCACAAGTGGCATTAGTATTGAATGAATGGAAAATGTCACCACAAACTGTTACGAAACCAATGGCAAACCAAGAAGTTGCTGCTTATGATATGAACTCTTGGGCAAATGCAAAACCAGGCACTTTGTATAGTTTTAAAGATGCCAACTTTGCATTATTTAGAACTGCTTTTAAGCCTTATGCTAGCCAACGTACAAATGGAGGAACTATATTAATAGAGTCTGTAACAGGTAAAGCAGAGATTTGGCTTGACAATAAATTGGTAGCAACAAAAGCAACTTTTGAGAAAGAGGATATAAATGTTCCAATGCCTGCAAGCGCTACTCGTAGAACTTTAACTGTTTTAATTGAAGCTGAAAAAGAAAAGAAAGCCGGTATAGGGGGAGTAGTGAAAGTGAAATAGGTAACAATATGTTGAAAGAGGTTTTGTAATCAAAATCTATAATTTAATTAATGTAATTAGGCTGCTCATTTATTGGGCAGCCTTTTTTGTGCCTTTTTTCTATTGCTTTTTTATCTTTTAAATTATAGGTTAATAAAAGTGATTTTCGGTGAGCCTTTTAGTACCGTTGAGAATAGCATTCTTTATTTTTTGAAGTTAATTAATGAGAATGTTATTGCCTTTTTTGTAGCATAGTAGAAATGATGTTGCATAAAAGGCAATAAATGATTACTCTAATTAATTATTTGTTATTTGGTTCTTTTTTCTTTTTAAATTCTTTTTTAGTTCCTTCTTTGTTGATGTAGTGATGCGAAATACATTGGTATTTTAATAAGTATGCTTGATTGATAGATTAAAAAAAAAGTAAATAAAGTAGTAAATTAATTATTATAATCAATAAGTCTATCATAAAAGTATGTTAATTAGATTTCTTTTTTCAATAGGATTTCATTACTAATTGGCCTTAAATTCTTAACGTTTCATACTAGCTTATTCATATTACAAAAAAATATATTTAAATAAATGTGTCATTTTTTAAAAAAATCTCATTAATTTGCCTACGTTGTTGAATAATAATCTTGAAATGGCGCGAATCTTTAATAAATTACTAATGTTTTATTTTAATTATTAGGGTCTGCACAATTCTTGGTATTCTTTTAATAATTACATTTTTGTCTAACTTTTAAATTTTTTTATTTTCATTGGTAGGGTTGGTTTATTGAAATGTGTAGCTACTGATCAAAGCATTACAAGTTCAAAAAAATCATCTGCCTTTTTTCTTAACAATTAAATTGAATTAAACATGTTGAAAAAGTTTTTTACTCTAGGTGCCGCAATGGCGATTTTTTTTGTAGCTAAAAGTCAGGATTCTACAAAAGGTACTACTACTATTACAGGTTCTGTTGATGGTTATTACAGGTATGATTTTGCTGGTAAAGGAAATAACTATACAAGCTTTACTAATTCTGCTAACTCTTTTGAGTTAGGTATGGCTTCCATAAAGTTTGACCATAGTTTTGGAAAAGTAGCTGCAACTGCTGACTTAGGTTTTGGTAGAAGAGCAGAAGAATTTTCTTATAATGATGGAGCTGGTTGGAATTCTACAGTTCCTGCAAATGGTAAATCAACATTAGCAGTAATTAAACAAGCTTACTTGAGCTACGCATATAATTCTAAAATTAAATTTACTGCTGGTAAATGGGCTACTCATATTGGCTGGGAATTGGTTGACGCTTATTCAAATCGTAACTATAGTATGAGCTACGGCTTCTCTAATGGACCATTCTTTCATACAGGCTTTAAAACTGACATTGCAATAAGTTCAAAAACAGCTTTTATGGTTGGTATTGCAAATCCTACTGATTTTTCTTCTACATCTTATGATTTAGGGGGATCCAATAAGTATAGTGGGAAAATGGTGATTGCTCAATTTAGTACTGGAACTAAAAATGATAAATTAAAAGCTTACTTAAATTATCAAGGTGGTACTAATGCGACGTTAAATAAGATTAGCCAATTAGATTTGGTATTAAACTATGTTCCTACTTCTAAGTTGGGAGTAGTTTACGATGGTACTATTCAAAATCAAGATGGTAAAAACTGGTCAAGTAATGCTTTGTATTTAAACTACGATCCAACTAGCAAATTCGGTTTAACTTTAAGAGGAGAATCATTTGAAGATCAAAGTGGTATTAAAATGTCTAATTCTGGCTATTCTACATTTCCTAGTTCTATCTCAGGAGTTTCTCTTGTGGCAGCAACATTATCTGCAAATATAAAAATAGATGGTCATTTAGTAATTATCCCAGAGATTAGAACTGAAAGTGCAAACGGCGAGATTTACGCAGGTAAAGATGCTGGAGCTAAATCTGCAACAAGTTTCATAATTGCTGCTACTTACAAATTTTAATTCATTCGTATTTTTTAATAATTAAACCCCTTTTAGCATGGAAACAGTTTGTAAAACTCCGTCTTTAAATCTTTTTCAAAGATTAATTAAAGGAAAGAATTGGCGTTTAGGTATTACGCTTTTTACAGGTAAAATTTTAGGTCTTCTTATCGTTTTGGCAGCAATGAAAATATTGCCGGGTATGATTGCTACACCTGCATCGGCAGGTGAAACATTTACACCGCATGAAAAAATGTTAATGGATACTGCTAATACCATGTGGACATTGGTAGCAGCGTTTTTAGTATTTGGTATGCAAGCTGGTTTTGTAATGTTAGAAGCAGGTTTTGCTCGTCAAAGAGAAACGGTAAACGTATTGATGGAGTGTATTTTTGATACTTGTCTTTGCGGATTATTGTTTTGGGCAATTGGATATGCGTTCATGTTTAGTGATGGCAATGGCTTTATTGGAAAACATTGGTTTTTCTTGCAAGGTGCTCCAGATACTTATTTAGCTTACGGAGTTCCTGTAATTGCGCATTGGATTTTCCAATATGCTTTTGCTGATACTTGTTCTACCATCGTTTCTGGTGCAATGATTGGCCGTACAAGTTTTAGAGGTGATATTCTTTATTCAATCGGTATCACAGGTTTTATTTATCCAATCATCGGGCATTGGGCTTGGGGGCCAGATGGTTTTTTAGTTACTATGGGTTCTGCTGGAAACTTCCTACCTACTCTTGGACAATGCTTTAGAGACTTTGCAGGTTCTACTGTAGTACATACTATCGGTGGTGTTGCTTCTTTAGCTGGTGCAATTGTACTTGGACCAAGATTGGGTAGAGTATTTAAAAGAGATGGTGGTGGACCAATGACTCCTCACAACCTTACTTTGGGCGCAGTAGGAACTTTCATTTTGTGGTTTGGTTGGTACGGTTTCAATCCAGGAAGTACCCTTTCTGCTGTAGATATGCAAGGTATTGGTAGAGTAGCTACAAATACTACTTTAGCTGCTTGTGCTGGTGGTATGGTAGCTATGTATTTTGCTCTTTGGTTTGGTGATACTAAAGGTAAATTTGATTTAGGATTTACTTGTAATGGTGTACTTGGTGGTCTTGTTGCTATTACTTGCCCTTGTTATTGGGTAGATCCTGTAGGGGCAGTATTATTAGGTGGGATTGCTGGTTTACTAGTTTTTTATGGTACTGCTTTACTAGAGTCGTTAAGAATTGACGATCCAATTGGTGCTGTTCCTGTACATGGATTGTGTGGCATTTGGGGTACCATTTCTTTGGGGCTATTTGCTTCTGGAAAATATGGTGCAACAGGCCCTTATGGTGCTGATAATTCTGCTCCTATAAAAGGTTTGTTTTATGGTGGTGGTGCGGATATATTAAAAGCGCAACTTGTAGGTAGTTTGATAATTACCCTTGCCACTTTTGCTGTTACTTTTCTTTTGATGTGGGTTATTAAGCAATTACCTAATCCTTGGAATTTGCGTGTTGAAAAAGAAATTGAAGAAGGTGGATTGGATTTATTAGAGCACGGAAGTGTTGCTTATCCAGTTCAGTAATTTTTGATTGATTTATATTTAGTTTTATAATCATTGGGGGCTGTCTTTTTAGACAGCCTCTTTTTTTGTTTAAATTTAATATTATAAAACTCCGAAACAAAAGTAGGCAAGGCAATTTCATGCGTAGGATGGACAAAATCAAGTAACGAAAGCAGCAGAACTAGCGGCTGAGTCGTTAGAACATGTAACAGAAGCACCTGAACACTCGGCTAACGAACCTTGACATCTATTGAATGAACAAATTAACGTAACAGAGTCATTAAAACACTTGATAGATTAATGATTTAAGATTGACTAATCCAATCAATTAATGCCCACGTCCTCCGCTTGCATCAGTATTGCTAATGCCTCTTTCGTTTTTCTTGATGCTACCGCTAAACTTGCCAAACTTGTAGCGAAAGCTAATCCCTCCTCTGCGACCAACGTTTTGGTAATTACTTCTTTGGCTGAAAGTAGCCGAACTACTATAAGAATCCATGTTTCGAAAGTCCATAAATGGATCACTTAAGTAAATGGAAATAGTAGCTTTCTTATTCAAAAAATCTTTTGAGCCACTTAGTGAAATAGAAAAGTATTCATTGTCTTTTCCTTGAAGCAACACATAACGACTATCATATCCTATATCAAAACCAGCATGATAACCCTTTTCAAATTGATAGCCTGTATTCACAAAGCAATGACCTTGAAAACCTTTGTTGTTATATAGTTCCCCCAAATAAACACCCGTTAGCCATACATGTAGCAATTGAGCATTCACATCTATATTGAACTTTTTGGTAATGGGATAATTGGAATTTAGGGTAAGACCTAGACCACGATTTTTGCCTACATTTTGAGACGTTGAGGAAGATATTGTATCAGTTCGTATGGATGTTACATATTCAATGGTATTGTTTGCCATAGTATAGCTAAGCCCAATATTTAGCGAACCTTTTTTAAAGTTGCTATAATTCAATTCAAAAGAATGATTGGTCACGGGTTTTAAATCGGGGTTGCCAAAGCTGATATTTTGGGGATTGGTTTTATCTACAAAAGGATTCAATTGCCAAATGCCCGGTCGCTCAATGCGCTGGGAATAACCAAAATTGATGCTATAACTAGCTTTAAATTTACGTAGCA
>Ga0114959_10000535_pt1 | contig 35844 bp, 38 predicted proteins | sample C_130625_EF_Meta_FD_87317 | JGI IMG/M metagenome (GOLD analysis project Ga0114959, IMG submission 87317) | Freshwater microbial communities from Lake Croche, Canada to study carbon cycling - C_130625_EF_MetaG | ecosystem: Environmental > Aquatic > Freshwater > Lake | place: Lake Croche, Canada... | reverse complement strand
TGCTTCTTCAATTTACTTAAAACAAACTGATGCAACTTCAACTTATTTAAATTTAAATTCAAACGCAATAGGAGCATCTAACTTAGTTAATAATCCTTCTATTAATGTTGCTAATATAACTGCATCAGGTTCTATTTCAGGTATAGGAAGTAATATAACTTTATTAAATTTTAATAATATTTATAATTTCCCATCATCAAATTTAACTTCTAATGCAGCATCTAATATTTTTATAACATCGAATGTTGCTTCTTCAATTTACTTAACACAGACAAATGCTTCTACTACTTATTTGAACTTAAATTCAAATGCAGTTGGAGCTTCTAACTTAGTTAATAATCCTTCAATAAATGTTTCCAATATAACTTCAACAGGAATATTTGTAGGAACTATAACTAATTTAATTTCAAATACAAATGATATTATAACATTAACAAATTCTTCAGCATTTTCAAATGTAAATATTAAATTCAATAATAATTTAAATTCAAATGCATTTATTGGTGTAGGTGGTTCAACAACTTCAAAATTAAATACATCATATGCAAATAACTTCTTTATTCATTCTCAATCAAACATTATTCTTAATGCAAATAATAATTCAAGTTCAACAAATTCTCATTTATTCATTTCAACGAATGGAAGTATTGGTATTGGCACTAATTCTCCTGTTATTGGAACTTCATTAGATGTTAGAGGACAATTATGGGCTAATAGTTTAAATATTGTTGATACTGCTAATTATTATCCAGCAAATCAATATCAACTCTTAATACAAGCACCTACAGCATCTGCAGATGCTAATATTTTTACAGTTCAACAAAATGTAGCATATAATAAAAATTTACTCCTTCAACAATATGGCGGTAATGTTGCAATTGGAACCACTATTGCTAATTTTAAATTAGATGTTGCAGGATCAATTAGAGCATTTAATGGTAATATTGCACAAGGATATGCAACATTAAATGCAGGAAATACTACTCAACTTTATAATAGTGGTTATGTTGCATTTTTTCAACCAATTAGTGGTAATGTAAGAGCTGGTTATGTAGGTTTCGGAACATCATATAATTCTAGCTATTATTTATTATTAGAAACTGAAAATAATTTCGTAGGTTATTATGCTACAGGTAATATAGTTGTAAATAATAATTTATATGTTGGAGGAAGTATTTATCAAGCTAATGCAAATACTGATTTAAATATTTCTCAAAATTCAGGTAATACAACAGGTGGAAATATTAATTTAACAGCTTTTGGAGCAAATGGTAATATTAATTTTAATACTAATGGTGCAAATAATCGAATTACTATTCTAGCAAATGGTAATGTTGGAATTAATACAAATGCATCTGCATCAATAACATATAATTTGACTGTGAATGGAACGATAGGAGTTCTCAATAATAATATTTATATCGGCACAGGAACATATTATGGAGGAACTACAAATTTAACATCTGCAAATAATGATATTATAACATTAACAAATTCTTCAGCATTTTCAAATGTAAATATTAAATTCAATAATAATTTAAATTCAAATGCATTTATTGGTGTAGGTGGTTCAACAACATCAACATTAAATTCTTCATATGCAAATAATTTTTTTATTCATTCACAATCAAATATCATCTTAAATGCAGGTTCTAATTCAAGTATAACAAAACCTCATTTATTCATATCAACAAATGGAAATATTGGAATTGGAACATCAACCAATATTAATTCAAATTTAACAATTAATGGATCAATAAGTGCAAGTGATATAAAAATCACAGGAACATTAACAGCGCCCATTATTAATAATCCTAATATTCTTCATAAATATGGAATTAGTTTTATTTGTTCAACATCAATAACAGTTAATTCAATAACTTATTATAAATATGATATTAATTTGACATCATATACAAAAACATTATTAAATGGAAGTTTAACTCCTTACAGAATTTTTAGAATTAAAATTTTTAATAATAATTTATATTTTCAGAATTTTACAAATAATCTCCCAAACATTCTAAATTATGAAATTTATATGTCAAATAATTCTACAACTGGACCAAATGGAGAACAATCAGGAATTAATATTTGTGCAATTGGAAGTCCTGAAAATTATTATTTATCAAATATCTTACCTACAAATAATACATTAATAAGAACTAATAATTTTGATTATTTATCAGTAATTTCAGTAAGTAATAATATTACATATCAAGCAATAATAGAAGACTTATTAAATTAAAATAAATCTTAGAAAAAAGAGAAAGTTGATTTTTTTTAATCAACATTTTCATCAACTGGAACTGCACCCGGACCACCATTTGGATGAGCATCACCAGTTCCAAAAGGTGGAGCACCAGATCCTGAGAACATTTCAGCTCCCATTGGTGGGACAGCACCATATAACTTAGTAATTAGAGGTTTAATTTTATCCTCATATTCTTTTAATTTATTTTTATAATCTTCAACTTCTAATTTAGGATTTTCTTCCAACCATTTAATACCTTCTTCAACAACTGGATCAATTTCTTTCTTAATTTCATCAAAATTGGGCGGTGCTCCTTCTGCTTTCGTTGAAAGACTATTCTTAGTATTATATAAATAATTTTCTAATTCATTTTTAGCTTCAATTAATTGTTTATTTTTCTCGTCTTCTTCTTTATATTTTTCAGCATTCTTAACCATTTCTTCAATCTGTTCTTTTGATAGACGTCCTTTATCATTTGTAATCTTGATATTATTTGTCTTACCTGTGCTTTCTTCCTTCGCTGTTACTTCAAGAATGCCATTAACATCAATTGACAAATCAATGACAATTTTAGGTTGTCCTCGAGGCATTGGTGGAATTCCAGTTAAATTAAATGAACCAAGTAGATTATTATCTTTCACAAAACTTCTTTCACCTTCATAAATCTTAATATCAACTCCTGGTTGATTATCAGAATAAGTTGAAAAGGTCTGTGATTTCTTAGTTGGAATTGTTGTGTTTCTCTCAATAATTTTTGTCATAACACCTCCACTAGTTTCAATACCTAATGAAAGTGGTGCAACATCAAGAAGAAGGAGATCATTAGTTCTGCTACTTCCTTGACCAGTGAGAATAGCACATTGAATAGCAGCACCAATTGCAACTGCTTCATCTGGATTGAGAGATTTATTTAATTGTTTTCCATTGAAATAATTGCTTAGAAGTTCTTGAATTTTAGGAATTCTAGTAGTACCACCTACAAGAACAATTTCATCAATATCATTTTTAGAAATTTTAGCATCTTGAAGAACTCTTGAAATTGGTTCCATTGATTTATTGAAAAAATCTTCTGCTAGTTGTTCAAATTTAGCTTTGCTTAAAGTTGTCGTATAATCAACACCATCAAATAATGAATCAATTTCAATTGGTGCTGTTGATGCAGATGAAAGATTTTTCTTTGCCTTCTCAGCAGCAATATTTAGACGTTTAAGAGCTTTTGCATTTTCCTTAATATCTTTATTATATCTCTTTTTAATATCTGCGCATAAATAATCAACGATTTTATTATCTAAATCAGAACCTCCTAAATGAGTATCTCCAGCAGTTGCTTTTACTTCAAAAATACCACCATCAATACTTAAAATTGATAAATCGTGAGTGCCACCACCTTCATCAAAAATAAGAATTGTTTTCTCTTTATTATTATCAGCAATTTTATCAAGACCATAAGCAATAGCAGCGGCAGTTGGTTCATTGATAATTCTTAGACATTCCATACCACTAATAACACATGCATCCTTTGTTGCTTGTCTTTGACTATCATTGAAATACGCTGGAACTGTTACAACAGCTTTTTTAACTGGATGACCTAGATAAGCCTCTGCTGTTTCTTTAAGTCTTGCTAATACCATCGCGGAAATTTCCTCAGGATATAATTTTTTATCTTCATTTTTATATGTAACTGGAAGAATTGGTTTATTATTAGCATCTGATTGCACATCAAAAGACCATAATTTCTTATCAGCTTGAACATAACTATCATCATATTTACGTCCAATAAGTCGTTTAATATCATGGAAAGTGTTCTTAGGATACATAGTTGAAACATTCTTAGATGCATCACCAACTAATTTTTCATCATCTGTGAATGTTACATATGATGGAATAATACGAGAACCAGTTTGATGATCAGGTAATACTTCTACACGATCACCAATCCAAACAGCAACACAACTGGTAGTAGTTCCTAGATCAATTCCAATACCTACGCAATCTTCCTTTGACATTTTAAATTTTATATAACAATATTTATAATTAAATCTTTAAATATTTTTATCATTCGTATTTATAATTATCTATTTTATTAAGTAGTTAAATAAAAAAATGATTACACAAGATGATATTAAAATTTTTGAAGATATGAGTGATGAAGATTTTTTTTCAGATAAATTAACTCACATTTATTTCAATACAGATGTTACACAAGATTCAGTTACTAATTTAATTAAAAAAATAGAAGATGCAAATCTTGACCAAGTTCTTCCTTCAGGTGCAATTATTAAACCTAAACCAATATTAATTCATATATCATCTAATGGTGGTAATTTGACTGAAGGTATGCGTATGTTAAGTGTTTTTGCTCTCAGTTCTGTTCCAATTGCAACAATTGTTGATAGTATAAGTGCGTCTGCTGCAACATTTTTATCCATAAATAGTCATTATCGATTAATTAATAAATATGCTTTTTCATTAATTCACAATTATTCACTTACAGGAAAATTCCACGATAAAATAAATCAATTAAAGCAAACTATTAAAATGCTTGATATAATTTTTAATCAAATTATTGAAAGATATGAAAAAAGAACTTTATTGAAAAAAGAACAATTATTAAAAATATTAGAACATGATATATTATTAAATGCAAATATTTGTCTTAAATATGGTATTGTGGATAGAGTTATAGATATTAAGAAGAAGAATAATAAAAAAATTACAACAGATTTAAATGTTATATTAAATACAAAATTTAATAGTATTATGGTTTCTTGTGAAGAATCAACTGAGAAAATTGATAAAATTCTATTTAGTAATAATTTAGCACCTGTTATATTATTCCCTCGTAGATATAGTTGTAATGGTAAGAGAGAAGCGAATGATTCAGAACCAGATAAATCTGAGCCATCATTAATAAAAACTTTGAATATTGTTCCTCGAATTCTTTGTTTAAAATGTCCAGTTTATGCAATTATTGAAGGTTCAATTAGTATAGATGATTTATTACCATTATTATTTTGTGATCATATATATATCTTTGATTATGCATTAATAGTAAGTAATATTTTATATTATTATGATAATAGTGGGTTTTTCATTCAAGACAATTTAAGAAATACGAAAGAAATTTTTAAAATAATAAAAACAATTTTAAAAGAAAAAACAAATATGCCAGAAGATATGATTAATGATATTAATAAAAAATTCACATTCATAAATGCAAAAAAAGCAGCAGAATTAAAAATATGTAATTCAGTCATCGATTATAATGACTTTTTTAAAAAAAATAAAAGATTATCTATAAATGCATCTTTTATTCCACCTCAATCTCATCATAAAAAGACGAGTTCAAAGAAGAGCAAGAAGAGTTCAAAGAAGAATTCGACGACAACGACTTTATAGAATTCTTATCATCATTCTTATCATCTTTCCTATCATTTTTATCATCATTCTTCTTATATTTCTCAATTAATTCATAATACATATCTTTAAGTTTTATTAAATCTATATCATATTTCTCATATATTTCTTCTGTATATAATAAAAATTGTAAATTATTATAATGACTATCATTTAATTCTTTAATTTTTATTATTCTATCTTTGAAATATTTAGGAAAGAAGATATTAGATAATAAATAGAAGTTATAGAAAATGTTATTCGATATTAGTTGTGATGTTATATATAATTTCTTATAGATCATATTATAATAATAATAATAAAAACTTATTATATTAGTTTTATATAAAAAAATGATTTAAAAATAATAAAAACTTATTCTTATATAATTTTCTTTAAAGTATGTTGGAATTGGCAGATTTGAAGATGTTCATCAAGAAAAACTCTAAAATCGTGAATTTAACTATTGATTATACTGATGAGGGCGATATTCATAATTATAAAGTTAATATTGAAGGTATTGATTATGATATTAAATTAATTGATACTTATGAAAATATTAGTTTGGAATTTAATAAAGAAATTTTCAATGATGATAATGATATTCAATTAAAATTATTTGAATTATTTAATTATAAAAATATTGAATATTTAGATTGTTATATTAAAAAAAAGTTATTTGAATTATTCGAAATTAATAATTATGACTGTTATGATGATGATTATCATAATATCAAAGATTTATTAATTTGCAATAGAACAATTACAATTAATGACAAAATAATTAAATTCAAATTTGAATATCGTAATAATGAATTATATATGAAAATTGGAAATGAGACTATTATTGGATTTGATGAAATCATTAATAAAATCAATTTCATAATTACAAAAAAATGATTATTTTTAAAATAATAATTATTATTAATTTAAAAATGAATAAATTAAATGTTCTTGATTTATTTTGTGGTTGCGGTGGTATGTCAAAAGGATTAACTGAAGCTGGATTGAATGTGGTCGCTGGTATAGATATTTGGGATAAGGCAATTGAAAGTTATAATAGAAATTATGAACATAAAGCTTATTGTTATGATTTGACACAAATTTCTCCTGAAATGTTTAATGAAAAAATCAATAATGATATTAATATTGATGTTATTTGCGGTGGTCCTCCTTGTCAAAGTTTTAGTATTGCAGGAAAAAGAGATAAAAATGATCCCAGAAATGCTTTATTTATGGAATTTGTAAAATATCTCGATTTCTTTAAACCAAAAGCTTTTATTATGGAAAACGTCATAGGAATGCTTTCAAAGAAAACTGCAAATGGAGAAAAAGTTATTGATATTATCATTGAACAATTAACTAAAAATTATAATTGTATCATAAATAAGTTATATGCGAGTGATTTTGAAGTTCCACAAAATAGAAGACGTGTAATAATCATTGGTATTAGAAAAGATTTAAATATTCAACCCAAAGAACCTGAAATTATTATAAAATCAATAAATGAAAGAATATCAGTTGATAAAGTTCTATTAGCAAGAGAAGAAATTGATAAAAAATATTATTTAAGTGAAAAAGCAATAACAGGAATTGAAAATAAAAAAAAGATTAATAAAGAGAAAAATTATGGATTTGGTGCTCAATTCTTAAATTTCGAAAAACCATCTTATACAATTCCTGCAAGATATTGGAAAGATGGATATGATGCACTTGTTAAATATAATGAAAAAGAAATTAGAAGATTAACTATTTTAGAATTGAAAAGAATTCAAAGTTTTCCGGATGATTATATCATAATTGGTTCAAATAAAGACGTTATTATGCAAATTGGAAATGCAGTTCCTTGCAAACTAGCATATTATTTAGTAAAATATTTAATTAACATTCTTCAATAATTAAATCATTCCAAAAATAGCTCCCACGAAATTGTGAATAATTGCGAGGATTTCCTTCATACATACCACTATCGAATATTATTTTTTTATTTCTAAAACTTTCAATAAAATATTCAAAGTCAAATGGTTTTCCAAAAGATATTTTTTCATATTTATCATTTATTTTTTTACAAATAAAGAACCCATTTTTATTAAATTTATTATTTATAATTTTTTTCATTCTTGATGAATTCCATAAAGCAATTATAATATTATCATCTTTTATAAATGACGGAAAATCATTTTTAATAATAGTTCTTGTATCTTTTGAAAAAGAATATTTAATAATTATATTATTATTTTCATCTATTATAATAATTTGTCCATTTGTATTCCATTCATTATATTTAGGAACGCAATTTCCAGACCAAGAATATCTATTTTCCTTAATTGGATTAGGATTTCCAAATATTTTAATAAAATCATGTCTACTTAATTTTATTTCATCTGTCCAATTATTTAAACTATTAATAATATTTCTTTTATTATTATTTGAAAATGCATATTCACATGCACTAAAATCTCCTAGAGTAGTTTTATTAGAATTCTTTTTCATTTCATATCCATATATATCTGGTTCATTTTTTGAATTATGTTTTATTCCCATTTTTCTTTCCAACCAATGCCCTTCCTTTCCACAATGTTTCTTATTATATTCATCTAAACAAATATCAACACCTTTAACATTATTATTAAATAATTCTATTATTTTATTTTTATTAATTTCATTTTCTTTTAATTCTTCTAAAAGATAATTGCTCATCTTGTAATTAAAAAATAAAAAATATAAATCATTTTTTTTCTTTTAAAAAAGAAATAAATCTAATCTTGCAATAATAGATTTAAATCTGATTTTTGAATTTCATTTTTGTGTTTATTCAAAACTGTTGTAATATAATTATATGCCTCATCAATTTGTTCAAATGAAATTCCTCCAGTAATTAGAATACTGCCACTTTCGAAAATAGCAATTGTTATTTTTTTACAATTATTCTTTCCTATCCCATTTCCCTTGCCGAAACAATGTTTATTACAATCACATTCACAAATTCCATTCAAATCTTCCTTAGAAGTATTCCAGAAATATTCTAATTTAACACCGTGATAGCGTCCTGGTTCAAAACTACATTTATTATTATACAAATCACTTATTAGAATTTTGTGTAAAACTTTTCTTTTTATGAGAAATTTATTTAAATGTGTTTCATCTGTATAAGTTTTGAAATCGGTATTTATCATTCGAATAATGAATTTTTTAAATGATATTAATTCTATATCATTATTTGGTAATATTTCATTATCATTTTTATGAATTTTCTTAATTTCTTCTATAATTAAATTAATAATATCTTCAACAATTTCTCTATCCTTAATTCCTGTTATCTGAATATTTCCATTTTTAAATATTTTCAAATTAGGATAATAACCTTCATTCATTTTGAAAATAGTTGTTACTTGATTATCAAATAAATTTTTCTTTAAACTTTCTTTTTTTGGTGTTCTCTTCTTCTTAGGATAAACACCTCTGAAATTAATTCTATCAGTTATTTTAGGATAATAAATCCAAATGAACTTATCATTTAATTCAAATTTTTCATATAAAATGTCTAGATTTAAATATACTCCTAAATCTGCATTACAAGTAATAGTGCTTACCTTATAATCAGTGAAAAATATATTATCTAGCATTTAATAACGTAATATATATAAAGAACTTAAATATTAAATCATTTTTTATTTAATATAAAAATAAAAATGATTATTATTATAATTAATGAACTTTATAATGAATTTTATAAATAGAATTATATCAATTGTGAAAGAAACTTTCTATTATTCAAATAGAGATCAATTTCAACCAATTAAGAAAGAACAAGAATATATTAATTTTAATGTTTATGATAAGACAATTATAATTAAAAATGATATTGTTTATGCTAATTACAATAATGATAATAATGATAATACAATAATTATTTTTAATAATAAAATTGATAATGATATTAATAAATCTTTAATAATTGAAAACGAAAATAATGATATTGTTTAAATAATAATCATATATAAAGATATTTAATTTATTAAAATTATTAAAATTATTATGATTAAAAATTTTCAAGGAATTCAATATCGTTTAGCACATAATTGGTTTCCTATTTTTGATATAAATGATTATAAAGATAAACCAATTAATTATCTAGAAATTGGATTATTGCATGGAGCAAATATCATATCAGTTGCTAATACTTACGGATTGCATAAAGATAGTAAATTATATGGTATAGATCCTTTTGAAGATTATAATGATTATCCTGAATATAAAAATAAACAAGAATCGAGTTATAATACATTTATGAATAATATTCAAATTTATGGAATTACGGATAAAGTAATATTCAATCGTGGATATTCAAATGTTGAATTATGTAAATTAGAAGATAATTTTTTTGATATTATTTATATCGATGGAAACCACGAAGCAGAATATGTTTTAGAAGATGCTGTTTTAAGTTTTAGAAAATTAAAGAAAAATGGTATTATTATATTTGATGATTATGACGATAGTTTTGAACATTTATCAAAAAAAGGTATAAATGCATTTTTATCTGCTTATAATAAAAGAATAACATTTTTAGGAGAAAGAGATTGTCAAGTATTTATCAGAAAAAATTAAATTATTTTTATAAGAGATTTATAAGTATTAATCATACATAAATTATAATATAAGTAATTTAATAAAAAAAAATGAAAATTGATATAAAATAATAGTATAAATATAATAATATAATAATGTCAGATTGTGAATTTGTTGAAGCACTCAATAAATTTATTTCATCATATCATAAAAAGATTGATAAAAAAGATTTTATCGAAGCTATTAAAACTGTTTATTCATCTAAGAAACAAACTAAGAAAAATGATAATTCGGACAAACCAAAAAGAGCACCAACTGAATATAATCTATTTATGTGTGCTGAAATGGAAAAACTTAAAAATGAAGGTATTCAATTAAATGGTAAGGAAAAAATGGAATTAATTGCCAAGAAATGGAAAGAACACAAAGAAGGCAAAGAAGAAGTTAAGAAAAAAGATGAAGAGATTAAAGAAGTTAAAAAAGATGTTAAGAAGGAAGAAGATGAAGAGATTGAAGAAGTTAAAGAAGAAGTTAAGAAGGAAGTGAAAAAGAAGGAAGGAAAGAAATAAATGAACAATTTTATTTTTGTATTAATTTTTTAAAATTTTAATAAAAAATGATATTTGTATTACTAATTTTTATCATACATTTAACTATGTCGTATCCTATCAATGAAGATCTTCTTAAGTCTATCAATGAGTTCATTGCTTCTCAATCATCAACGGTTGATAAGAAAGAATTGTTGGAAGTAATTAAGGATGTCTTTTCAAGGCACAAGAAGGGGAAGAAAGGCGACGCAGTTGAAAAGGTCAAGAGGAAACCCTCCGCATACAATATCTTTATGAAGAAAACTATGGAAGAACTTAAGGATAATGGAATGAATGCGAAGGATAAGATGAAGCGTGTTGCTGAGTTGTGGAAGGAGTTCAAGGCTTCTCCCCCAAAAGAGCAAGATGCAGAGGATGAGGAAGAATTCAAGGAAGTCGAAGAAGAGGTTGTTGAGGTTGATGAAAAACCAAAACAAACAGGAAAGGCTCCGAAGAAGACTTCTGGCACGAAGAAGAGCAAAGATGGAAGTGACGAAGATGAGAAGAAGGAAGAAGTCGCAGATGAGATTGCTAAGGTCGATGAGAAGCCGAAGGAAAAATACGGAAAGTGTCCGAGAAATGCTTTCGGTACAAAGAAGCCGGCAGCGAAGGCCAAGGCCAATGATGGAAAATAAATAACAATTTGCGAGTTGTTATTTATAAAAATAAAATGACAAATTAATTTTTGTCATTTATTTATTTTCTATTTGTTTTTTTATTTTCAGATAATTTAGTTAAATATGATGTATTTAATATTTCACTTGTACTATTAATAGAAATCATAGGTGGAATATTTAAAACATAAGTTTTATCTGGTTTTGTATGTGCTTCTCTAAATTCATCAATTGTCAAATTACCTCCAAACATCTTTAATAAATATTTACAAGGAGCAGGTCTAATAATATTATCAATCCCATATCTCTTTGCCAACATCTGTATCCAACTATTAATTTCCCAAACTTTATCACTACTTCCGTGAACTGAGAAATTATAAGCATTTGCACATTGTAATGAACAAAAGGAACCATAAACGAAATAAGTATCATTCAAATTATCATAATTTTGAGGCATTCCATAGATAATACCATCAATTGGATGACAACACCAGAAACAACAAGAATTATTTCTATTCTCACTTCTCGTCGTATTATAAATAGTTTGATATTCATTTTCACAAGAAATATTTTCAGCATCATTCATAAAATATGAATTTGATTCATAAGGTGTTGGAACTAATATCTTTTCATCTTTATTATCATTATTATTAATAATATTATTTATTTTAGATTGATTTAATGGCAATTGAATAATAATATCATCATTATCATCGCTCGTTTTTATCATTGTATCAATGATATTTTTTTTATTATTTTTTTTGACAGTCGTATTGTCTTGAACTGTTTTTTTGCGTGGCATATTAAATATAAATACATTTTATTCTTAAATAAAATAATTTTTCACATAATCTAAAATATAAATAAAATCTTTTTTCATTTTAACATCAATTGTTTCAGTTTTAATTTCATTAGTTTGAGGATTTGAATTAGAAGGAGAAGGAGTAATAGAACAAGAATTATTAATATTTGATATTTGCAATTGAAGGTCTTTAATTACATTTATAAGATAATACATAAATATTATCATAACAATTATAATGATAAAATAAATAATATCCATAGCTATTTATAATAATTAAATTAATTTTGAAATTTTAGTCCAACAGTTCCTGAATTAAATGATAAAATATTATATTGAATTATATAAACATTATAAATAATATTATTTTTACTATCACTATTTATATTTTTTTTAAATTTATCATAAATACTATCAATAAAATTAATTGGATATTTATTTAAATTTAAATATAATTTTGTTGTAACTGATGATGAATTGTATGAACCACTTGGAAACCATTTTTCAGGATATAGAGAATATGAATATGAAAAAATACCTTGTTTAGGTATGCAAGAATGATATTGATAAGGTTGAATAATATTATAAAAGACTGCGTCTTTATCTTCAACACGTGAATTTACATATCCATTATCCCATTTAATAGATGCATTTTTTAAAATTGAACTTTCGCTATTATAAGGAATTGAATAAGAATAATTAAAATAATCGTTAAAATTATCAACAGCGTCTTTCCTTTTTAATGTCCAAATAATTTCTTTTGTTTGTAAATGAGATTTTATATCAATCATTCGATTTGCAGTAGTTCCACCATTTATAATATTATTTGTGCAAATCATCGTTTCAAATAAATATTCATTTACAGATGAATCTATTAATAATTTTCTCTCATATGTATCTAATACTATGTATGTTGCTTCTACATATGCATAAAAATTATTATTACTAATAAAATTATTAATTGAAATATTTTCATCATGAATTTCATTATAATGAAATGGACTTATATTCATATTATAAATAGGAGAATAGACTGTATACAAATTTTCAATATTTTCAAATTCTATTTTTAATGTTATATTCTTATTACTTAATTTAATTAATGGTAAAGCTAAGGAAGGATGTTTAGAATACCAAAATGGAAGAGGAATAACAATTTCTCTTTTAGCTATTGATGGTTTTTCAGAATTACTTTTATCTGAAGAAGGATAATCATAATCACTTATAATATTATTTTCAATTCTCATAGTTGTTTCTGCTCTTCTAGGATTAGTAAGAGCATCGACATTACCAGTCATATTATTAAAACTTTCTTTATTAGTTGATGTTAATTCATTCCATACAAATAACCATTCACCATTTATATTTTCAATTAAACTATTATCAATTCTAATAGATGCATTTTTTATAATCATACATCCAATATTATCAATCCATTTAAATTTATATTGATTACTTGAATAAACATTTGGTAATTCAAAAACTAAACAAGTATTAGATAATAAATCATTATCAGATTTATCTCCATCTAATTTAATTGTATAGTCGCCGCCATTATGCATATCATTTAACATAGAAGGTGCATTTACAAAATAATGTTTTATATTTTCCATTGCAAAATTCGTATGTTTTTTATAGGCATAATTAAAAAAACTAATTTTAGGATTATCAAATAAGATATTATTAAATTGTCCAGATAATAATAATTGTAATAATCCTGCACCCATATTATTATAAATATTTATAATAATTTCTTTAAATTGGTTTTGATAAATCTTTGGTAGGATAATAAATATATTTAGCTGTATAATCATAATTGGTTAATTCCATACTTCCATCAATTTTAGCAAGATAAGTATTATAACCTTTTCTATATAAACTATTAATTTCCGCTGTTGTAATTGCATAATTAAAATAAGTAAAGTCAGCAATTTGTAAAGGTGCTATGTTAGTTAAATTATCAGATAAAGTAACAGTTCTAGTAGTTTCATTTAGATATGTGTCTTTATTAGCAGCATTTTTGCTTATATTATCATATTGACAAGGATTAATATTTAATTTACTATTATTATTTTTAATAACTCTTGATTTAAAATTATTATCAAATTGAGTACTTTCTATATTATTTGTATTTGCTAAGCGATCTTCTACTAACTCACCATTTAAATAAATTCTATAATTAGCTATATTATTATTAAAAACTTCTTCATTTGATGGATTTTCTTGGAAAATAATAGTAATCATATTAAATTTATCATTATAATAATCACTATTTATATCTTTAATTCCAAATTTATTGCTGCTTAAACCATCATTTATTTTCTTACTTGTTCCGCTACTAATTCTATTACCAGTAGAACTATCTATTAATGAAGCGCAAGTTAAAGGTTTAGCATTATTATTATAAGTTTCAGGAAAATTAATATTATTATATTCAACTAATAATTCTTTACCATCATTTCTTAATTTTACTAGTGGATTTTTTATTAAAATTTTCTTTTCTCCATTTTCAGCACATTCATAAGTTGTATTACTATATTTCATCGTTTTAATTTTTGAACCTTTAAAAAATAATATTATATAATCAGTATTATTAGTTAGATTAGAATTAATTTTACCATTATCTAAATGATAAAATAACCAAAAATTATATGTATATTCTGCTCCTCCATTTTGATTTTTTGAAGGATTAACATTTTTATATCCTAATATATTTTTATTATAAGTTTCAATTTGAACTTCTTTATCACTAAATTCAAATCTTCCAGTAAAAATAGGCACTATTTTCTTATTACCATACATAATTAAATCATTAATTTTTTTTACATATTCCTTATTATAAACAGAATAAGCAATAAATGCCATAATAAAAACTAAAAATAATGATAATATGCCTTGTATTATAATATTTAACATTTCTAATTTATAGACATATTATAATTTATATATGGGATTGCGGACACCATACATACCTATACCTAAATATGCTAAAAATCCATTTACTGGTCCTTGGCGATAAATATTACTTACATCGCTTTGATTTAATTCATAATTATAGCAGGTAAAATTACTTATAAGACCACTAAAACCAGGTCCATTTTTAGTATTTGCATTTTCACCACCTACTAACAAATATTTACTTTTTGTTAAATCAATACTATCATAGTTTTTAGCATCTTCTTTATTTCTTCCAACTTTAACTAAGTCTGCATCTACATATGCATACATACTAGTTGTAAATGTATCAGAATTTACAACTATCGCAACATGCACCCACCGTTGCAAAGGTATATAATCAATTTTAATTCCACTTTGCATATATTTTCCTATACTACCGCCACCAATACTAGTAAATGCTAAATTTGATCCTCCTAAATCATTAACAGTATTTTTATCATAAAAGCGACAATATAATGAATTATTAGTTTTATCTAAGAATATATGCGGAGAAGCATTAAAATATGCAGATGCAGAAGTATCAGAATAATTGCTCATATCAGAAACTGCTGCTACTGTTTTATAAGTTCCATAATTTTTATTTATATCATATATATATATCCAAAAACTATAAGAACGACGTCTGCCATTACCCATTTTAGCAAAATTCGCTTCAAAACTAGATGCTTTATTACATAAAACAGGAACAGTAGTATCGTGAACAGTATTAGAAACTTTTAAGAATAAATAATTACCAATCATAGTATATAGGAAATAAATTGTTAATATACATAATAAAATCACAATGAATAAACCAATATAAATTAAATTATTTTCTTTTAAATTTTGATACATATCACCAAGTCCAGAAACGGCATTACTCATATTTTCAGTATATGACATTATTTTTTTATATAACTATCTATTATTAATAAATAAATTTTCTATTTATAATACTTAAATGATAATTTCCATTAAATTGATTATTAGGGATAATTAATTTATAAGTTTTTTTATTATTTTTCTTCTGCAATGATAAATAACTTAATAATTTTGTAAAATTATTTAAAGAATGGTCTTTATTATTCTTAGATTTAAAATTAAATAAAGGATAAATAAAACTTATGAAATAATTAATCGCAATTTCATTATTTGAATTCATCAATATATCAAAATGACAAAAATTATATATGAAATTTTTATAAAATTTATATTTAAGGGTTTTCAAACCATTCCTATTATTCAATTCAATAATTAGATTTTCGTGAAATTTTAATGGAATAATCCACAAATCTTTATGAATAATCTTATAGAAATTATTGCGATTATAATTATTTGAATAAAGTTCTGTTATATTAAAGGTCTCATCAACATTATCATAATATAAATTATTAACAACTTCAATGCATTTTTTAATATTAAAATTTGTTTTATTAGCGATTTCACTACTTTCTTTTAAGGTTATATCATTTTTATAATTTAATAATATTTGATGAATATTATTATAAGATTGATTTTGTAATTCATAAAAAATACAGCATTTCTTTATCTCTCCTAATTTTAAATTATTATTAATTATACAAATAATAGGGATATGTTTATGAGCGGTATTTAAAAAATTTAATAAATTTATATTAATGGTACTATCAAACGATAATAGCGTCTCAATCTCATCAATTATTATTATTTTTTTCTGTGTATTATTAGTCAGTTGTTGAATTAACGAAGAAACGAAAGATTTATATAATAAATCAGTGAATTGTTTTGAATTACAGCAATTATTACTATTAATATTAATCATAAATAAATCAAGTTCATTACAAATCTTATTAATAAGATAAGTTTTTCCAATTCCACTTCTGCCTTTTATAAAAAGACAGGAATTATAACTTAATTTATTCTGCGGTTTTTGTATCCAATTTTTAATATAATTAATATCATTTTCATAATTATTTAAATTCATAATGATAATTAAATTAATATTATTTTTATAACAAGCACAATAAAATAAGATAATAATGCTAAAACAGGATAAACAATATCTAATGTTAATAGCGACTTTGAATTATAAGTTTTAAAATTACCATTAATATCAAACATAAAAGACGGTTTAAATAAAAATATCAATAACAATAATGATATATACAATAATATAGCAAATATTAACATCTTCTATAAATTAAATATAATTTATATTATAATAGATGTTGTATAAATTATTAGTTATAATAATATTATTAATATTATTCTACTTGGTTATGAGTAATAATATTGAGACATTTGTGGATGTTTATGATAATAAAAATAAAAATAATGAAAATAATAATTCATTAAGTGATAATAGCGATGATGATAATTATATTGATTTAGAAACTATAAAGAAATATACAAATAAAAACGAATATTCAATGAAAAGATTTGATGTAATTAATTCTTCAATACCTTATGATATTGTTTTAAAGAATGATAAAAATAAATTATATGATTATGGAAATGATGAAATAAATGAGAAGTTAAATAAGATTTGTGAAATTGATCATATTAAGATAATTAAGATGGTTGAGGGGATTAAGTGGAGTAAATGGTATAAACCAAATACTTATTTAAATGACTATTATAATAAATTCATATTATTTTTTATGGATATTATTCAAGATGAAATATTTGATTTACCTGATTATCAAAAAGATAAATATGAAATTTATCAACATAAATTTATGAAATATAAATTTAATAAGAATGCTAGAACAACAATTTTATTAAATGTTGAATTAGTAATATATAGAAATAATAGACCTCTTGCGAAACATTTGAAAGTCTTAGTAATAACTAATGGAATTTATTATAATATTATTTTAGCAAAAGTTATAGGAGTAATTAGAGAATGTGATTTAAATAAAAATAAAAAAATAGATACTTATAATAATATTGAAAATAGTAATTTATATGAATATAAAATTAATGATGATTATGATGAAAGATATGTATCTAAATTTAAATTAAATCATGATATGAATAGTTTCATTTTTGATACAAATGAGAAATTGGAACATTCTAGAATTGAATATAATATGTATAATAAATTATTTAAGGATTTATAAATAATAATATTATATTATTATAATTAGAAAAATGTCATTCACATATGAATTTATTGTTAAACTCGAATTTAATGAAGAAGTAGAAAAAAAAACAGAAGAACTTACAAAAGCCAATAATTATCTCAGTTATGGAATGAAAAGTTGGCTAGACACTACTTCAACAGTTGATGAAAATGTTAAAGTTCGCGAAATTGTCTTTTTATCTCAATATAATATTTATAATAATATCCTTCAATATTTCTCAACTGATAATATTATTAGTATTGATGCTTATACCAAATTCCCCCTTGTTGTTTAATAATTAAATAATTTATTTCTTTTTATTAAATTTTTGCCAATCAGCATTAATTTCTTTCAAATAAGCAATAATATCATTCGAATTCTCAATTAAAAACTCTTTGAAAATATCTTCATTTGTTTGTTTATCGAGGGTTATGCGAACAATCATTAATTGTTTTAAGGGATGCGGACAGATATAACCGATGTAAGTACATTCAATTCCTTTAAATTTATCACTAGCACGAATATATTTATTATGTAAAACTGATTGAATTACATTTCCAAGAGTGTCATCTTCATTATTAATATGAAAATTTACTGAAAAGGGATTATTGGGAATTGGTTCGATCATAATTTCATTATTATTAATATTATCAATTAATTTTTCTAATTTATTAATTAAAATTTGAATAGCTTTCGAGAATAAATATTTATAAGATAATTTATTAACACTCTCAATTTCAAATTTAATTAAAGTAGGATCTCCATATTCATTTCTATGATAAGAACGATGTTTATCTAAAATATTATCTTTTGTCGAAGCTTCATCATTATTCTCAATGAAATAGAAATTAGCGAGAGAAACAGCGGAGAATGATGCATTTAATTTTGCAGTTCTTTTAATTGCAGTTGCTTTGAAATGTAATTCTTCATTTGGTCTCAGTCGAGTAATTAGAATGTTTTCCTTTGTAGTTGGATTTTGTGGGAATAATTCTTTTAATTCAGCTTTAGACAAATCTTTATTTTTATAAGAACCATTAATATCTGCTGTGGTGATATTAATAGTTGTTGAATTAGTATTATTAGCATTCAATTCAAATTTATAGTCATCGTCTTCATAATCATCAGTTATTTTCTCATCGACATTAATGGGAATTAATCCAATTCTATGTTTCATAAATTCATTATGGAGAGGACCTGTATTCATAATCATTTCAATACTTGATTCTTCTTCTCCATAAAAACCAACAACAGGAATTTCAGTTAAAATAATTCTTCGAATACCATTGATAATAGATAAGTCTAAATTATCAATATCAAATGAATGTTTTTGCGAATAATTGTCATAACTATAATTTTTAAACATTACTTATTTAAAATAAATAATATTAATTTTATGTCAATTTTTATTATATTAATTTATTATTATTTTAATAAATGATATTATTTTATAGTAATAGTTGTCGTCATTGCAATGTTCTATTAGAAACAATTAAGAAACACGATACAAAGAAAACTATAAAATTAGTTGTTATTGATAGTATTGTCAATAAAATTTCGCATAAAATTAAAGCAGTCCCTGCACTGATGTTCATAGATACGAAGGAAATAATTTATGGAAAAGCAGTATTTGACTTTTTATTATTACCTAATAGAGGTTATTTGTTCACAAGTAATAGCACAAGAGAAAAACCTGATAATAAACAAAATCCAAATTTAAATCCTAATTCAGGTAATAATGAACCAAAAGAAATTGAACCAATGTCTTTCTCATTAGGTTCTATAAGTAGTGAGAGTTTTACAGATATTACTGATGATGATATTAATTCATTAAATTTAAATGAAGATAAGATTTATAAATGGGGTTTAATTGATGAAAATTCACCACCATCTCAACCAATAAATACAAATATAGATAATTCTAATGATAATGATAGTTCCTCTAAAAAGAATTTGCCATCAATAGATGAATTACAAAAACAGCGCGATTTATTGTTTAAATAATAAATAAAAAGATTTAAGGATATTTAAATATCTTTAAATATAAATAATAATGGCATCAGCAACATTAAAACCTACTTATATATTCAATCAATATTATATCGATCTTTTAAAGAAAATTAAAAATATTGCTAAGAAACATAGAAATCAAAGTCAGACAGCGAAGAAAGTTCTTAAATCAGTAAAAGATAATTATCAAACTTATGATAAGACGAGTGAGGAATATCTAGAATGTTTTAAGACTAATTGTAATGATGATTATTGGTCTTCTTATATAAATCTTGAAGAAGATAAATATAATGAATGGTTAAAAGACGATAAGAATTTAACAGTAGAAATTTATAAAAATATTACATTAAAAGATGTTTCAAAACTTCTAAGAAATAATTATATGGTTCATCATTATTTAACTGTTTTTTTCATTTATACTAATGAAATGAAAGAAGAAGATATTAGCAAGATATTAAAATTTCTTCAAGAAAAAGAAGAAGTTGATCTCGATGATGAAGCTAATAAAATAGAAAATGAGAATGTTTCTAAAATACTCAAACGATTTCTAAAAGAAAAGAGAAAACACGATGAAGAAAATAAGGATAAGGAAGATGAGGATATGCCAGGAATGGATAGTCTCAAAGATACTACTATTGGAAAAATAGCAAAAGAAATAATTGATGATATAGATCTTACAAAAATAAAACAAAGTATCAATGAAGAGGGAGACATTTTCAAGGCTATTTCTAAACCAGATAGTGGATTTGGTGAATTATTCACGAATGTCAGTCAAAAGATGTCGAATAAGATTTCAAGTGGTGAATTATCCCAAGAAGCTATTTTCAAGGATGCTATGAAATTCGCATCTCTACTCCCAGGAATGCTTGGAAATGGAAATGGTGGTGGAGCAGCAGCAGGTTCTGGTGGAGGTTCCAATGGTGGTTTTGATATGGAAGCAATGATGAGTATGATGAGTATGATGAATAGTATGGGAGGTGGAGGTGGAGGAGGAATGGGAGGAGGTGGAGGAGGAAAGAGAGCGAGAACAGGAGTAAATAATCAGGCATTAAAGAATTTAATGAAGAAACAACAACTGAAACAAAAATTAAATAATAAATAATTATATTTATAGAATGATGAATATTAATTTTAATCTTAAACCTTTGATTAATATGACTTTCAAAGATAAAATAATATCAATAATTAATTTTATAATATTTGTAGCATTAGTTTTATCTTTAATATTTAAAAATATTATATATATCTTAATAGCATTAATAATTATAATTTTATTATTTTATGTATATTTATATGAAGATAATTTAAGAATAAAAAATAATAAGATTTTAAATGATCATAATTTAGAATTTTATGATAATAAAATTTGTGTTAAACCAACTCTTGAAAATCCTTTTATGAACCCTTCAATAATTGATTACAAAAATAATAATAATAATATCAAAAGTTGCTCTTACATCACTAATGATATAGTTAATGATAATGTTGATACTTATTTTAAACAAAATGTTTATAAAGATATTAATGATATTTATCAAAAGAATTTTTCTGAAAGACAATTCTATACAGTTCCTGCAACTACTATTCCAAATGATAGAGAAAGTTATGAGAAGTGGTTATATGGACGACCAAAAACCTGCAAGGAGAATAATGGCGAACAATGCTCAATTAATATTGGTATTTAATGATAATAATCATAACTTACTCATTCTTCTTGTAATTCTTGAATTTTTATTTATTTTTTTATCTAAGTCAAAGTTAATATTCTTAACTTTAATTAAATCATTTGTTTTTGTATCATAAATATCAATTTCGAATATTAATGAATTGTAATTGATTGTATTTAATTTAATTAAATTATTAATATAAATATAATCATATAAATCATAAATTGTTTTAAATTTTATTTCATTTTTATTTTGATTATTATTGAAAAATTTTACAAATAATTCTTCATTTCTTTGAGAATAGTTTCTAAAACCTAATTTATAATAAATGGAATTAGTAGAACACGAATAATCACTACAATCATCTAATTTAATTTCTTTGATAAAATAAGAATTATGAATATTTTCAATTATAAATCTAATTGAGAATAATATTAATAATGTTCCATAACCTTTTCCTTTATAATTATTGAAAACATTCAAATATGAAATATAAATCTTATTTGTTTGATTATAATAAATGAAATTAATATAACCGATGCAATTATTATTAATAACATCTCTAAGTTTGATCGTATAATACAACATTATTTTACTTAATCATTTAATAATTATTATTAAAAATCATTTTTTATTTTATTATTAATAATAAGAATAATGGAATATAAAATTGATTATTATGATAAACAAAATAATTTTTGTTCCGATAGTTGTTGGCAGCAAAATAAAAATATTGGTAATCAAAAAATAAGTGATTATCAAACTTATTCAACACAATACATCCCATGTGAAGAACCAAAAGTGCGATTACCTGAATATATATATGATCACGTTAATTTAAGAGGACGACCGGGCTATGGTTTAGTCGAACCTTGTCTTGTTGATGAATATAATAATTTAATTGGTAATAAGGAGGTTTTAACAAGAGATAAATGCAAAATTCAATTATTCACAAGATTATTTAAAGATTGTCCAATGCTTCGAGGACAAAATGGCGATATTGATAGTGAATTAGATATAATGACAGGTGCAAATACATCATTATTTGATAATAATTCTTTTAATTGTAAGAAAACAATTATGGAACAACAAATAAATCAACCAATACCTTTAATAGATTGTATGAAGGATATTCAAAATCCTAATCATATAGTTCCAATATGGACAAATGGCGGAGAAAATTCAAGAAATTATATTACTTGTAGAAATTCTAGAAAATAATTTAAATTTTTATAATTATATTATATAGAATTAATATGAGTTTCAATAGAACTATTTATGATGATTGCACATACAAAGTTAATTTAAAATCAAATGTAGATACATTAGGGTATATATTATCTCCTTGTCGTTTTGAAAATAATAATAAATGTTTTCATCAATTTGGATTTGTAGGAGGAACTGCTGTTTCACACATTAAAGGTAATTTAGTTGATTTAGATAGTGAATTACGAGGACAGACACGAATAATTTCTAAATGTCCTGCTTCCTTATATACTCCAAATGATGAAGATTTTATAACAAATGATAAGACTGAACCGATTGAGAAGTCAAAATTACATCTTCCATCTTGTCAATCAATTATGTATCGTTCGGTTCCGCTTTCGCCACCATTAAAAATAAATAATTGTTAATAATAGAATTATAAATGAGTATTCCAAATGATACAAGATTAAATTATGATAATTCATCTTATCAAGAAAAAATAGAAAGATCTTTAAGACCTGGTTTATATCAATTAACACAACCTTATAACGATTGTACTGATTGTGCAACAACTATTCCAAATGACCCTTATTTAAGATATCAAAGTTATGGACCAAATACTTGCACGATGAAAACAGCTATAAATGATTTAAATGAATTAAATGGATTAAATTATAGAAATTCTAAATGTAATAAAGATGCTTATCAACCAGATACTTATACTAGCACTGGATGTAAAACAAAAACAAATTTAGAAATTCGGAAATGTGCCAAACCAACTGAATCATCAAGAATTTCAAATCCTCCTTGCACTCTAAAAGAGACAGGAATAAATCGTTATGATCCATTATTATGGAACCCACAAGAAAAAGCTCTTGAAGTTTTTGACAGAATTCCTGTTAATTATAGAATGGTTGCTAAGGATAATCATGTCCCATTATTAGAAGTTCCACAAGATCCTAATTTATTTAAACCAATATCTGTGAATAATACTAATAATACAAACACATCTCTAAAACAATGGCAAGAAATGAATAAAAATAATTTGAAATATTCTCCTGGTTACCCATATGGACAACCAAATTATCAATTATCTTGCAAACAACAAATAAATAGTTATTAATACTTAAAGACAATTTTATTTTTTTTATTAATATGAATATTATTTATATTTCTGTTTATGCTGGATTAGGAAATCAACTTTTTATGATTTTTGCAGGGATGTCATATGCAATTGATAATGGGTTTAATTATATGTTTTATTCTTTAAATCGACCGGTTTGCATAACTGATAGAGGTCATTTTTGGAATAATTTATTTGAAAGAATTAAAGATAAAGTTCTACCTGAATATGATGATAGTTTTCCACAATATGAAGACAAATATTTTCATTATGTAAAAATACCATCTTTAAATTATGATTTCAATCTCAGAGGATATTTTCAATCTTATAAATATTTTGAACATAATTATGAACAAATTATGGAAACTTTAAAATTATATGATAAAATTAATGATGTTAAAAATAAGTACAATCATTATTTTAAGAAAAAAACAATAGGAATTCATTTTAGAATAGGTGATTTTATTAAGGTTGATTATAGTAGACCGGGATTAGATTTATTATTAAAACCATCTTATTATCATAATGCTTTATCTTATTTGGAAACTATTTTTGATATTAATGATTATGATATTTTATATTTTGCCGAAAATTTAAATCATGATAAAATTATGATAAATGTTTATATTGAAAACATTAATAAAAATAGAAATTATAATTTTATAAAAGTTTCTGATGATATACCTACTCATGAACAATTATTATTGATGTCATTATGTGATAATCTCATTATTGCAAATTCTACTTTCTCTTGGTTTGGTGCATATTTAAATATAAATAAGAATAAAAAAATAATATATCCTTCAAAATGGTTAGGTAATGATACAGAATATAATAATATGAATGATTTGTTTCCTAAAGATTGGATAGAAATTTCAAGAACATAAAAAAAAATTTAAAAATTATTAAAAAACTTAAATAATGGTACTGATAATGTTTCATTTTTATTCGAATTAATAATAATATTTTTATAGATATATGAAAATATGAAATTATTAATTTTTTTATTATGTTTATAACTCAATTTCGTAAAATTATGATAAACATTCTTATTTAGTCTAATATCAATATCTAGGAAGGTGCTATTATAATTAATAGGAGTTGATTTTATTTTTATTAGATATTTATATTTGAAAATATCAAATGAAATTAAATAATTATATTTATCTTTCATAAGATATTTAACTTTGTTTTTTGAATCGAATGTATAACAAACACTCTTATTATTATTATAATAATTAATTGATTTGAAGAGATGTTCGGGATAAGATCTTTCCAGATATTTATTAATATTTAAAATGTTCCCTGCAACGTGTGAATAATGCTTATTGACATTAATAGAGAATGAATAAGAATTATATGCCATTGCTGATAATAATATTATCAATGTCTTAATAAAAAAATTCATATAATTATTTATTTAATTTGAAAAAATCTTTATATCTTTTATTTCATAACTAATAATTTCAAATTAGAAATTTCTTTTAATATCTTATTGAAAATAATAATAATGATAATTACGTAAAATTCCTTAGTAATACCAATTATTATTGTAATGATTGCAATAATAACAATTGAAATTTCTTTTGTAATTTGAATAGAATTCTTAATAAATTCATCTTTTCTATTTAATTTCATTCTTTCATTCAAATTAAACTTAGGACTATTCAATTTACAATTATTATTGACATTCAAATTCATATTACTTTCAATTAATGAAATTGAAAATGATAATAATAAGATTGAAATCAGATATTTATTCATTGTTTTTTTATAATTAATTATTATTAAATCAAATAATCAATTTTTTTATTAAATTATTTATAGTAAGTTATAATTAAATCTTATGTTAAATAGAAATCGTTCTTTTTTAAGAATAAGAAAATCGAGATCAAGAAAATTTAAATAATAATAATATTATTCTTAATTTATAGAAAGATAATGGATGACAAACAATTATTAGATTTAAGAAAAATATTAAATTGTGAAATATTGAAAGTATATTCGACTTATTTAAGTGATAATAATATTAAATCAATTACAGTCGAAGAAAAATATTTAGAATATTTAGAAAGAAATGATTTACTTACAAATTATGATAATATTGTGAGACAATTAGAATTTTACTATTCTAATCAATTTTATGATAAAATAGAGAAATTGATATTAATGATTAACATTGATAAAGATTTTATTACGGATGAAAATAGATATGATATTACATATATAACTGAAATAAATAATACTTTAAAATTAATTAAAGAAAATTATCAAATAGTATCAAATGATAAAAAACTATTTTCAAAGAATGTAAAAGAATTGGAAGAAAAAATTCAAAAAGAAAAATCAATAATAAATGATCTAATAAAAAATACCTCAAATAAACTAGAATTAATTCCAATTATGGGGAGAAAATTAATAGAGAATAAAGCAGATGATGAAGAACCTAAAACAAAAACAGAAAAAGAAAGAAGAGAATTATTTGTAAAAATAACATCAAATGCTGTTTTTTTAAAAAAATTTAAAGAATTATTACAAAATAGATATGATAAATTGAATGAAATTAATAGAACTAAATTAGAAAAATTTATTGAATTGATTAATGATAATGATGAATATGAAAAACATAGAAATGAATCAAAAAGAATTATAGAATTGGCAGAATTACTAATCGAAACTTTAAAACATTTAATAATAATATTAGGTATTTTTAGAGATATTAATAACAGCGAAATTAAAGATTTCATAATAGATATTATGATTGAATCATTTGCTAATTTTGAGAATGGTGTTGGCACAATTATAACAGATGATCATGAAACAAAAATTCAAAAATTTTTTTTGAAACAAATTAAAGAAAAATTTGATGAAAGTTATTATGAAAAATATTTCGAAGAAATAAGTAGAAAAAATAGACCTGATTCAACTGAAAGATTAAAAGAAGCAATAGAAGAATTATTAAGTAACGCTAACTCAAATATTGCTAATAAAAGAATAATAGAAAGAAAACTAAATAAAATAAGAGATATTATTCAAAAACTTTATTATACTGATAGTGATGAATTAAAAAGAGAAAATGAAGAATATAAAAATAATAAAAAAGAAAAATTAGAAGAAATAAAGAAAATTCTTGAAAGAATTCCAAAATTACAACTTACACCTAATATAAGGAAGAAAGACATTTTAGGGAAAGTTATTGATATTAAATTTGATGAAGGTGATTTTGAAGCAGGATATTTAAATTATTCTTGTAAAAATGATAATATAAAATATAAAAAATTTATAAATAAAATTAAAAACAAATTATTGAAAAGTAATATTAAAGAAGGATTTAAAGACAAATTAAAAACAAATTATGAAAATTTAAAAATTAAATATGGATTAATATTCAATAGAGATAATCCTTTAGAAGATAAACATATTGAAAGTGTTAAAAATTATGTTGGTAATTCTATAACGTCATTATTTGTTCGTTATATGCTTTTTGGAGGAGATATGAAATTTATTGATACAAAAGATTATTTTGTTATAAATTATACATTAAATAAAGATGCAACTGATAATTTTATTCAAGAGCGACAAGATGGAATTGATGTTGGAGGATTGAGAAGAGATTTTATAACTTCATTAACAACTGAATTATTTGAGAAAAAGATTTTCATTACGAGTGATGGAACTTTCAAATATTCATTAAATCCTGAATTTGAACCAGATGAATTTATGAAATATATAATTAAATTTGAATTAAGATTAGATGATAATTATTTCCAAACTAAGTTTATAATTGATTTTTATAAATTTTTAGGACAATTAATATTATTCGTATTAGTGAATGATTGTGGATTAGATAAACATCTGTCATCATATTTATTAGCATCATTTTGTTCATTTAATGAAAGAATTAATGATTATGATTATATCTCATTTATGATTAATGATTTTCCAGAAGAATTTAAACATTTATGTTTTTTATTAGAAAATCCAAGAACAGTTAAAGATGTTTTAGGATTTAATTTCAATGATTTTTATTTATTAAATGATGTTGAAATTGATGATTGTGATTGTTCTCTTGATATTGAAGAATTAGATAAAAAAAATAAACAATGTAAATTATTTTGTATAACTTCTGATAATATTGATACTTACATCAAAAAAATTGCTAAATTTATGATGACAAAAACAATTTTGAGAAAAAATATTGAAATAAGTCCAGATAAAGATTATAAAAAAATTTGTGAAAGAGGGCAAAGAATAACATCATTATTTATTTCAGGTATTCCAAAAGATATAATATTAGATTTGAAAAGAAATAATTTTTGTCCATGGGTTATAAATTCATATTTAAAAAATCCTGATATGAGTATAGAAATTATTAATAAATTAACTTTAAATTTTACTACAACTATGAATTCAGAACCTAATTATCAAAGTAATAAAGATTTAGAAAAATTAACAGTAATATTTAATTTATATGTATTAAGAAATTTGAAAGGTTTTCATAGAGATAAAGAAAGTTATTATAAATTCTTAATTGATTTATTGAAATTTTGGTCTGGATCATCATTTTATAAAGATAATCAAAAATATAAAATTCAAATTGATCCTAATTTAAGCGAAGACCATTTGCCTCATTCTCATACTTGTTTCTTCACAATAGATCTTCCAAAATATAGAGGAAATAATTATGATGAAATTGGAAGAAAGATGTTTGATAAGGTAAATATGGCAATTTCAAATGTAGAAGCAGGAATTGGATACGCTGGAGGAAGAAGAAGTTCTAAAAAATAGAAAACTTAAATATAAATAAAGATTATTTTTTATAATAATAATTATCTATAATAATGGAAAATATAGCAGAGTTAATGTATGAATATAAAATTAAACATTCAAAATTACCAAAACCAGAACCAGAACCAAAACTAAAAATAAATGAAGCTAATGAAAAAGAGTTATAATTTCAATTATTTTTATTTTTTATTTTTTATTTAGATATTATAGAATAAGTATAAATAATGCCAGTTGAAACGAGAGCTCAAGTAGCAAGAAGACTTGCAGCAGAAGCAGCAGCTGCAGCATCTGGAAATGCTTCTCCTCGATTAGTAAATACAGATCCATTTAGAACACAAAGAGTTGGAGAAAATACACTGCAATATCATATTGAACGTACTAGATATGAAAGGGAAAGAATTAGATCAGCACAAGAATTAGGAATTACACTTCCTAGATCACAACCTAATCCTATTAATATAAGTGATGAAACATTAAGAAATGTCAAAGAGATTTTAGAAGAAAATGTTGCAAGTCTATATTCATCATCAGGTGTAATAAATAATGATATTTATAATATTCTTACTCCTATAGAATTGGAATATTTAAGAAATGATACAATTTTAAGTAATTATTTCTTAAGAAATTTTGAATTTATTTATACAATTGATATGGTTGATAATTTTAATTCATTACTAACTTTAATAGACATTGACAAAGATAATATAACTGATACTAATCGACCAGATATTGCTTATTATTATGAAATTAATAAGATTTTAAGTCAAATAAGTAAGGATTTTACATTAATTTCTAATAGAGCAAATTCAACAAGATTAATTGTAAGAGACTTATTATTTAAATTATCAAATGAAAAACAAATATTAAATAATTTAATAAGAAGTTTAAATGTCAATATTCAAAGTCTCGAAGCAATTCAAACTATAATAATGGATCCTAATCGTAGAAGTATATTAAGAGATAGAAGAAGTTTAACCACAGAAGAACAAATAAGATTAGCATCTTTCCGCAATTTTAAGGGATTATTAGAAACAAGATTAAGAAAAATAAATGGAATAAGAGAAATTCAATTAAAAGAATTAATTAATAATGGAGAAGAATATGAAAATACTAGAATGTATTTAAAGCGAGTAATTAAAGCCGCATCTATATTAGGAACATCATTTTATAAATTATTCATAAATATTGGTATTTTACGTAATGTAAGAGATGTTGAATTAAAAAATTTAATAATTGATGATATGATGGATAGTATTGAATATTATATGAATACTATTAATCATGCAAATGACGCAGATGAAAATAATTATATAATTTCATTAGAATTACAAAATAATCATTTAGGAGATATTACTGATAATGGAATTAGTGGTTCTATTTTAACTGCCACTGATGTAGGAAATTATATACGAGATATTAGTTCATTTATTCGAAATCAACAATTAGATAGTAATTTAGAACAGGCACAACTTCGAGCAGCTGAAGAAAGATTAAGAATTATAAATATGAGCACAGATGATAGTCTTACAATTAATAGAAATAGAATAGCAAGAAGAAGAGCCAGAGCTGATGCATTATTAGCAGCAAGAGATCAAAGAGAAATACAAAGAGAAAATCGACGACGCGAAAGAGAAGCAAGACGACAAGCATTATTAGCAGAGAGACAAGCAAGAAGACAATCACGATCAACATCATTACCTGTGTCAAGAGCTCCACGAGCTGTGCGTGCACCTGTATCTATAAATATTGAATTTAAAAATGATGATTTTGAAAAAAATGATCAAGTTGAAGCAAGCTTTGAAAGGGATACTTCTACAATTCGCGAAGCTTCTTATCAACCGTTTTTAAATGAAATTAAGAGAAAATATGTAGATTTAAGATCAAATGTTAAAGCTAGTTCTAAGAAAACTTTAAATGATAATTATAAAAATCTTAAAGTTAAATATGCTACTATTTTTAATAGAGATGAACCAGTTAATTCATCAACTGGTATTCCAAGTATTAAAAATTATGTCGGCAATTCAATAGTGTCATTATTTGTGAGATATATGAATTTTGGTAAAGATATGAAATTTAATGATAATTCTCGTTATTATGTTACTAATCATACTTTAACAAGAGATGAAAGTAATGATTTTAGCGAACAACAACAGAGAGGTATTGATGCAGGTGGTTTAAGACGTGATTTTATGACATCTTTAACAAGTGAATTTTTTGATAAAAGAATTTTAATAAATAGAGATGGTACTGATAAATATTTCTTAAATCCCGAATTTGAACCAGATGATTTCATGAAATATATAATTAAAAAGAATATACGTTCTTCTAACGATGCATATTTTGATAATAGATTTATAGATGATTTTTATGAATTTTTAGGACAATTATTATTATTTGTATTAGTTAATGATTGTGGTTTAGATAAATATATATCATCCTATATAATTAAATCTTTTTGTTCTAATGATGAATTAGATGATGATGATTATGTTTCATTTATGATTAATGATTTCCCTGCAGAATTTACTGCAACTATAAAATCTATGGAAAAACCAGAAGAGATTGAATATTTTGGAACAGCATTTAATGATTATTATTTATTAGATGAAGATAGTAATGAAGGTGATGATCTAACTAGAGATAATATAATTGATTTTATAAGAAAAACTGCTAAATTTATGATGACTAAAACAATTTTAAGAAAAGATATTGAAATAAGACCTGGACAAGATTTCAAAAAAATATTTGAAAAAGGTGAAAAAATAAATACTTTATTAATTCAAGGTATTCCTACAGCAATTAGAGAGGAATTTAAAACTAATAATTTTTGTCCTACTGTTATAAATTCATATATAAAAACACCTGATATGAATAGAGAAATAATAGGGAAATTAATTACTAAATTTCAGGGAACTATGCCTACTGTTCATAATTATAGAGGAAATGCAGATTTACAAAGATTAGCAAAATTATTTAAAGAATATGTTCTTGAAGATAAAGGTAGAAAACATGCAAATGAAGAAAATTATTTCAAATTTATAATTAATTTATTAAAATTCTGGTCTGCATCATCATTTTATAAAGATGAAGGAAGATATAAAATTGCAATCAATGCTGGCTTAAGTAATACCCATTTACCATCATCACATACCTGTTTTTTCACAATTGATCTCCCCAATTATACTCAAATAAGCAGAAATGCAACTGATGAGGAAATTGGCAATTATCTTTTCAATAAGGTAGAAATTGCTATTTCTAATGTCGAAAGTGGCATAGGAAATGCTGGTGGTGGTTATAGAAGTTCATCGAGAAAAATTAGAAATACGAGACGATAAAATTCCTAATTTCTAAATAATTCATAAAACTTTCTTAATTCCATTATTTATATAAATTTTTATTTTTCTCATAAAATGTAATGAATAACATTTTTAGATTTTTTATATTATTTTTATAAGTTTCTTTCCAATATTTTGGTTCTGTAATTGAATATCCATTATCACACATAAAATCAATATAATATTTATATTTTTGAATTTTTTCTTCATATGGATTTGAATTATTTTCTATAAAAATCAATAATGAATCAGAAATATAATAAATAATATTATTATAAATTAAATCATCAAAAAATTTTTCCCATTCATTATTACCAATATGAACAATTGAATATTGATTTCTAATACTTGTTTTAATGATGAATTTATTATTATCATTATCAAATAATCTACTATAATAATAATAGAATGCATCATCTGGAAGTAATGATACTATTTTATCATAAATATCTCTATTTAAATGGGAAATATCAAAATTTATTTTTTTATTAGTTTTATCATATACAATTAAATTAACATTATTATTTTTATCGTGCTGTTTTTTAACTTTACAAATTTTTATATGATTTGATTTAGAACTTCTATTTGCTAATATTTTATGACAATAATGACATTCGAGAATATTAGAAACACCATTACAAATAATTAAATGTTTATTTAGATATTTATTAGATGATAATATTTTTGAACATTTAGGACATTTATTATTGTTATTATTATTATTATTGCTATTATTATTGTTATTGATATTGTTATTGAATACATTTGAGACATTTTTGAATACAAAATTTACCTGTTCAATTTTATGTTTTGTCTGCATATGACGTGTAAAATTATATTTTCTATTAGTTTCATATAAACACATTAAACATTTAAAATTATTAGATGTCATTTTTAGGTTCTATATAAAATTTTATTATTAGTTTTATATAAATTTATTATGTTAATTGAGCAAAGTGAGCAATAAATGTGTAAATTGACTTTTTTATATCTTTGAATTTTAAACATTTAAAAAAATAATTTTAAGAAATTACATAATATAATATAATTAAATCTTTCATCATATTTAAATTTTTTTTATATATCTTTCGCCAATACTCCTTATTTGGTGTAAAACATCCGTGTGTAAGCATTGTTTTGATATAATCATTATACTTTTGAATTTGTTCTTCCATATTCACTGGATTTCTATATTGATTTAAGAAATGCAATAGAGAATTTGCAAGACAAGTAATATAAATATTATAAATAAATTTATTATATAATTTATCACTTGTATTATTTATTCCAAATTTATGCTGAGAAAACTTATGAAATAATGATGTTTTTATATAATCTCTATTATTTTTATTTTCAAATATTTTTTTACAATAGAAATCAAATCCATTATGTGTTTCTCTTGTAACTAATTTATCAAACATATCTTTATTCAAATGAGACGTATCAAATCTGATTTCAATTGTTCTAAACATTTCTATTTCTGTTTTATATTCTTTATCATCTTCTTCTTCATTATTTTCTAATGATGGATGATTTATTTCTTGAATTTCTGCTTCTTTTTTCTTGCAAATTGTTAAATGTTTACTTAAATATTTATTAGTTGAAAATATCTTTAAACATTTAGGACATTTTCTATCATCATTAGAAATTGATGTCATTATTAAATAATATTATAACATTTATTTAAATAGGTAATTATAAATAAAAATCAAAATAAAAATTCTATATTATTTATAATAATGAGAATTGGAGATGATGAGATTAAAAGGATTATTGATAGAAAAAATATAAATATTACTTTTAATTCCAAATCATTGAACTGGGAACAAAAATCACAAATTAATCATTATAATAAACGGAACATCTATTTATTAGACAATTATTATTATTCTAAATTAGAAACTAAATATGAAATTGAACTAATAAATAAAATCAATTCTATTAATCTTATAAATCAAAATAATGAAATCATTGATGATTATAATAGAATTGATATAAAAATCTTTAAAATCTTATTATCATTATTCTTAGAAGTCAAAACCGATTTAAGGAACATTATTAAGAAGAATTATTCGATTAATATAATTATAAATGAGATAGAACAGAAGATTGAGAAAGAAAAGATAGTAATTGAAAAATTATTATCGTTCTTTCATAAAAATAATGAAGAATTGCAAATGAGATTAGAAGATTTGAATAAGATCAATAGAACTATTTTAAAGAATTTATTAAATAATGATCATTATTTCATTTATATTCGCGAATGTTTAATAAAATTATTAAATTCTTCATTAGTTTTAATAAATACTTGTATAATAATTATTATTAATTATGGTTTAATAAGATTTGAGGATATTCATAATAAAATTAAATTCATTCATTTCTTAGATTTGGAAATAAAGAATGCTCTTAATTTATATGAGAATGTTAAAGAAAGTGTTATTGATAATAATGATTATAAAAGAAATCTAAAAAATCAAAAATATTATTATTATTCAATTATAAATTCTATAAATAAAAATAATAATAATATCAGGATTTATTTATTAAATATAATAAGTAAAAATAATAATGAAATGATTAATAAAGAAGATTATTATCATTATTTAAAATCTATTAATAATGATATGAAAATTTCAGAGAAATTATTAAAATCGAAGAAAAACAAGAAACATAAGAGAAATAGTAATTATATGAATATTTTCAAAATTATGAATTTCAGAAAGAAGAAAATTAAAGAACTTTCAAATAGTGATAAATTATTAATTGACAGAAACAAAATCGGAATAAATGATATTTGATTATTTAAGTAGCAATTATAATATTATCATTTTTTGGTATTTGTTTATTTTTATAAATATAATCTTGAATGGCATTATAAATATCATATTGAGTTATTTCTTCGATATTTGAAATCTTCTTATATTCGATTTTATAAATATGAAATGTTTGCCCTTTCTTATAATTATCAGTTCCAAAGTAATCAACATAACTTAAAATAAGTCTTGTTGGATTATTTGCGATACTTAAATGAATATTACAACCACATAAGGAATTGAGACCTGAAATTGAATTCATTAATTTAATCTCATCACCGATGAAAACTTGATGAGGTTTATAATTCCCAATTGAACTCATATTAAGCCTCTTATTATAATATTCGTCTTTCATTTGTTTCTTCAAGAATTTATTAGAGATAGTAAAACAATTGCCCATTTATTTGAAAATGAATAAATACTATTTCATTTATAATTATCATTTTTTTATTTAAAGATAAGTTTTCATTATTCTTATATATTTTTCCTTAAATATGAAAATTGTAATAAATTATTCTTATTTTTACACCTTTGGACATTTAAAATGCCGATTATGACATTTAAAAATTCAAATTAGTAAAAATTTGGGTAGTACCAAGCGTGGACTTAGTATGAATTCATTTTTAATTTTTTTTT
>Ga0114959_10000533_pt1 | contig 35908 bp, 48 predicted proteins | sample C_130625_EF_Meta_FD_87317 | JGI IMG/M metagenome (GOLD analysis project Ga0114959, IMG submission 87317) | Freshwater microbial communities from Lake Croche, Canada to study carbon cycling - C_130625_EF_MetaG | ecosystem: Environmental > Aquatic > Freshwater > Lake | place: Lake Croche, Canada... | reverse complement strand
TATCAAAGAATATTTATTTTTAATAAAATAATGAACTTTTTAAATAGTAGAAAAGAAATCTAAACAATCACTAAAAAGTTAAATAAAATGAAACAACCAACACCAATAGAATGGTTACAAGAAGTATATAAAGTAACAGGAAAATTAAAAGAATCAGATTTTGATTATGCAAATAATTGGACTAAAGAAAACACCTCACTTAAACAACCTACTATGACATCAGAAAGAATCAAAGAGATACAACAACAAACTGCTTATCCTGATAGTATAAGTGTTCAACAAGCATTATTACAAGTATGGAATGAGTGTTCACAACTTCCCCAACAAGAAATATCAGATGAAGAAATAGAAGAAGAAATAAGAAATAGGTATATGTAAATGGTATAGAGAACAATTAAAAAGTAAACTTATGACATCAATAGAAAATGTATTTGAGCAATTAGAAGAACAAGGAATTGTTTTTAAAAGTGCAAACAATTTACTGCACATATCCATAGATGCAAGTGACTACCTTGATATTAAAAGATTATCCAAAGAAAAGCACAAGCAAGAGATAATAAAAGCATTTGATGAAAGTGAAAATTATTATTATCAATACCTAATTAACCATAAACCTAAAATTGATTCAGAAACTTATTATCAAGAAAAATTTGGTAGTGTATGAAAACATTTTGGGTTATATATTATGGACTAATTTGTATAGTAGGCTTATACGTTGCAATTAAAACCATAAAAAAAAATAAATTATGAGTAAGTACATTTACCCCAAAGGAGATTTTATGTCGGGTTTCAGCGAAGACGATGAAATTTGCGAATACGAATTAGCGTGTCAAACTATGGTAGTTAGAGGTATGAACTACATAGATGAATACCCCGAAATCAAAAACACTTTATTACTATCCAAAAACGCTTTTGATAAAGGTTTAGAACCTTTAATAGAAACTATGAATTATGGAATTGAACCAAGTGGTGCTATGGTCGGTATGGCAACTACTCATTTGTATTACGCACAAAAAAATGGTTGGGAAAAATATTTGTCAGAAATCACAAAAGGAGAATGATAAAAGTCGGTATTATAATAATAATTTGGGAAAGTACTAAATGGCTTATTAGAAAATTAGTTTACAATATATTAAACAAATAAATTTTATGAAACAATTAAAAGCGAGAATCAAAACTTGGATTATCCAATTAGAATCGGGAGAAATAAAATCTAAACAACTAAAGATTTTAAGTTACATCAAAAACAACCCAACAACCGATTACACCAAACCCAAAACCGATATAAGAACAATGTGCGAAAAATTGGGTATAGTACACCAATCTCTAACCTCTTGCATTTCCCTACTTGAAGATGGTGGTCTTGTCAAAGTTGTAGGACAAATTGAAAAAAGAAGCAAATACTATTCAATCTACGAATTCGTATATGACGAGAAAGAACGAAACAAACTAATGAAAAATCGCCACAATGAAAAATTCCACGCTTGGCTTAAATTAGCCGATAATTATTCAGAATTAATTCCCGAAGATTTGTTAGAAGAAATAACCATACTTAAAAACGAAAAACTTAAAAATCAATTAAGTCTATTATGAGAATAGCCATCACGGGTGCTTTAGGATTTATTGGTAGCAATCTTGTCAGATGCCTTGAAAATCATCACGACCTCGTTTTATTTGATTTTGACAACAGAGAATATTTCCACTCTCACCTATTGGAAAGCGATATTGACTTCGTAATACATCTTGGTGCAATTACCGACACCACCATAATGGATAAAGAATTGTTTGATATATGGAATTTAGAATACTCCAAAAAAATATGGGATATATGCGTAGAAAAACAAATACCCCTAATCTATGCCTCAAGCGCAGCAACGTATGGTAATGGAATAAAATCTCCAAAAAGAATTATCTTTTCTGATAACACCCCACCAAGTTTACTAAAACCATTAAACCCCTATGGCGAATCAAAAAACGATTTTGATAAGTATGTAGTAAACTCCCAACAAACCCCTCCATTTTGGGCAGGACTAAAGTTTTTCAATGTTTTCGGCTATGGTGAACATAAAAAAGGTAGAATGGCTTCAGTAGTTTTTCACGCATACAATCAAATACAACAAAAAGACTCAATGAAACTATTTAAGTATGGTGAACAGAAACGAGATTTTGTCTATGTTGACGATGTTTGCGATGTGATAGATTGGATGCTACACAAATACAACCCTTATTTAGAAAAATCAAATAATGTCACACATATTCAATCGGGAATCTATAATGTCGGAAGTGGTAAAGCAAGAACCTTTTATGATTTAGCATCTTCAGTCTTTAAAAGTTTAAATAAAGAAAAAAATATAGAATACATAGATATGCCATCAGACTTAATCGGAATTTATCAATATTACACCGAAGCCGATATTTTAAAACTAAGGAAAGAAGGTTACACAAAAGAATTTACAACATTAGAAGATGGAATTTCAAAATATATTCAAAAATTAAATTCGTAATATTTATTTTAATATTACATTTGCTAAAATTAAAAAAATAAAAAAATGGAAATCGTAAGAACCGAATCAGAAAAAGAAATTGAAATGTTATCACGAAACGAATTCACAAAAGTATTCAAATACAAAAATGAAGTGGATATGTTTGTTTCAAAGGCTATTGACGAAGAAATATCAAAACACTATTTCGTAGTATCTATTCCCGATATTCCCGAAACAAGAACTTTGCAATTAACTTACCCGTGGGAATTTGATACACCAGAGGAGAGGGATTATCATTTTGAGGATTTTGACGAATCAAAGGCACAAAAATTTATGGAAGACCTAATTGCCCATATTCACGCACAAAACGAACTTAATCAAAAAGCACAGGAATATAGAGATGAGCAGAAAAAGCAAGAGGTAAAACAAAAGATTGAGAAAATTCTTGGTAAGAAAATTGAACCATAAAATATTTCAGTAAAGTGCGGTCAAGTGATGTTACGTAAAGTGACGTGAAGTAAAGTAAAGTAAAGAATTTTTATGGTTGAAAAGTTTTACAAATGGTACATTGATTGGTACAAAACAATTTTGAACGAAATGAGCATTATTATTTCGTTACCTAATGAATTGCTACCATTCAAAGAAGATAACGTAGTTATCATAGAGTTATTCAAGCCTACGAGTGATTTTGTTATTACCGAGCCACATCTCAAGTCTATTTTAGAAAAGGCTGATGAATTTGGTATAACCATTTATATTGACCCCGAACCAAAATATCCTACAAAAAATACAAAACAAGGATACATATTTTGGTATAGAGAATTTGGTTTTGTTGAAACTCCAAACGAACAATTTATGAAAAGATTTCCTAAAACAATAAATGCAAAATGAATAAAATTCAAATTTTGGAGATGGTTGTCTATGACCGATTAGACGAATTGATTGAAAAAGGTGAATTGAAAAATTCCCAAGTTTATAAATCAAGCGAAGGCGAAGTAGAATTGACTTATGTTGGTTCTCAATTATTTTGTTATTGGTATGACCATTATTCAGAATTATTAGAAAACTACGAACAAGGAGAAAAACAAGATAATCTTACTATTGAAGGTTATCCCATTTATAAACTATCTACAAGAACTATGATAGACCCCCCAAGTGGATGGCGTTTTGGTTTCCCCAAAGAGATTCCAAAAAAAGTAATAGAAGAAGAAGGTGTTATAAATTGGCTTGTTGATAATGGATACCCACAAAGCGAAATTGATATTTTTAAAGATGGATTACCATACCGAATTTACGAAATATGAGAATATTATTAAAGTTTAATCAAGTTGAAAAATTAATAGAAGTTGAAGAAAGTTTTATTAATAAAAACAACCTACTTGATAATATGCACTTTGTAGCCGAAGAAGAAGGTTGTAAGGATAATCCACAATACATAGAGCAATACCAAAATAATGAAAAAGAATTTATTGGTATGATTATAGATTTGGTTAAAAAACATTTTAATGCCGAAGTAAATAGACAAAACTTTTTCTACTTATCGTATTTGCCAAGAGAAAAGGATATAGCAAAAGACATTAAGTTGAGAATTAAGGCAAAAGATTATTATGGCTTTATGGATATAGGTTATTCTCATTCTGAAATGCTTGACTTAGTTAATCTGATAAAACAAAAAATAAAAAATAAATTTAAAGATGGGGATTAGTCCAAATTATTGGGGAAAAGAAGGTTGGCACTTTATTCATTATGTCGCACTCAATTATCCCGATAAGCCAACCGAAGAAGATAAAACAAACTACACTAAATTCTTAGACTCGGTAGAACATATACTCCCTTGCCCTTTTTGTGGATACCACTTCAAACAAAATATGGAAAAGCATCCACCCAACTTGGAAAGCCAAATGGATTTTTTTAGATGGACTGTGGATATGCACAATTTTGTCAATAAGCAAAATGGCAAGAAACAAATGTCCTACGAAAACGCTTTATACGAATTACAAAAGAATCCTAAATATCTCAAGCAAGGATTATTGTTATCATTTGCTATAATAAGTTGTGTATTAATTGGTACAAAAATTATTTCTAAATTCGCTAAATAACATATTATATTTGTAAACAACAAAACTTATATGATTACAAGATTGCTTGAAGCCGAAGCGATAATTAATAATACCACAATACAAATAATAAATACTGAAATGAATATTTTGGTGGACTATGATATTAATAAAATTTATGCACTAAATTCTATTTATGGAGAATTTTCATACAATACCCAAAAACCAAATTATCAAAAAAAAACAATAATAAAATTTAACATTATAAACGATTATACTTGGAGTACTATACTAACAAGCGATAAACCAACATTTATTACTCAAGAAGTATTAGACAACATAATCCCCGTATTTGCAAGTATAAACTTTGACACAAAAACCATTAAAATTAATTTTTCTTGAAAAATGTACAACTGACAAAAGAAGAAATTAAATTGATAGTAAAATCTTTGCTTAATCAAACTAAAATAATGGATAAAAGAGAAATAATGATTTGTATGCGAGGATGGGTTAATCTTTTTGAAAAGTTAGAAAAGTCAGAATCTGAAATTATAGAATCAAAACAAGCCGAAAGAAATTATTATGAAAGTAAAAAAAATTGTAATAGAGGAAGAAGTAAAAGAAGAAAGGATACCATTAACTAAGTTAGATGCTATCCTAATGGAGAGAGAATTATCGCAAGGCGACCTAAGAAGAATGATTAAGAGAAAATCGGGGTTTGTTATAGGTAGAGATAGAATATCAAAAATATGCACGGGTAAGACAAAGACCTATAACTTACTTACTGGGGTTTTGATAGCCGAAGCATTGGATATAAAAGTTGATGAAATAATTGAATTAAAGAATGTGAGAAAAACAAATAAATAAATGTGCGACATTTTGTTATACCCGAATTATTTTTTAAATCTATTGCCGAAAAGGGTAAGTTGTATTCACGAATTTGGTTTTATTGGTTGGCTGAAAAGTCTGATGAAATGCTTGAATTTGATTTTATAGAGAAAGAGGAAATAAAATTTCCAAATATTAGCGAAATAAGAGAAATATATGAATTCGGAATACAACTCCTTCGGCAAGATTTTAAAATAATACAACAAAAAGAACAAAAGGCGAAAAAACCAATTAGTAGGCAAGAAAGAAAAATGGCTCAAGAAATTATTGATTACCTCAATAATGAAAGTGGTACAAGTTTCTCCCTAAAAGGGAATAATATGGAATTAATAAGTGCAAGACTAAAAGAGGGGTTCTTGTTTGATGACTTTAAAATAGTTATAGATAAAAAGGTTAAAGATTGGAAAGGAACTGATTGGGTAAAATATTTACGACCTTCAACTTTATTTTCTAAATCAAAATTTGAAAATTATTTAAACTCAAAAGATAATGAACCAAGAAATTCAAACGACTTCACAAAATTTACAGACTCAATACTCAAAGCATCCCAATACCTTAATGCCCTTCGTAAAAAGTAACGAAGAACTTGAAATAGTAAAGTGTTCCGAAAATAGTATCGTAATAGGCAAATTAGAACAATGGGATGAACTACTCAAGATAGTAAGCAAATGGCGACTATACATTGGGATACCCAAAAAAGAAAGCGATATAGAACTATCCATAGTTACCGAATTTATAGCAAACACATATCCATTCCTAACTTTATCCGAAATAGAACTTGCATACAACCTCTCAATAGCAAGGAAATTAGAAGATGTAGAATTTTTCGGAAGTTTCTCTCCATTGTATTGCGCCAAAGTAATTGACTCTTATTTATACTACCGAAAGATTACTATGGCTGATACTTTAAGAAGAAAGGAAAGATGGATGCAAGAACAAGCCGAAATAAAAAATAAACCAACTCCACAACAACAAGCCGAAGATACAAAAGAGATAATCGCTAATTTTTATAAGCAATACAAAGACAATGGCGAAATAAACGATGTCTTAAACATTACCTATAACTTTCTTCGTAACAATAAAATGCTAAAAGTAACTCAATCGGATATTGATGAAGGAATGATTTATGCAAAAGAAAAATTCAATAAAAAAAATAATAATGTTTTTTTAAGAATAAATGATTCAGATGAATACGAAATAAAGATTTACGCAAGGAATTACATTGTTCAAAAATACTTTGAAAATGTGGATATTGATATTTTATTAAACAATATAAAATCGGATAATTTCCTATAAATTTATACAATGGTTATCACAGGTAGGATATACGATATTGTAATTATTACCGACACAATCGCACAAATAATTATTCGTAAAAAGGACAAAGATAAAATTTACCCTGTCGCAATTAAGGTTATGGGTTATTGGAAAGATAAAGCAATCAAAGAACTTAATCTAAAACCAAAAGACAAAATCAAGGGTAATATTTATATGCGTTCTAAACTTTACAATGGAAAATATTATACCGATGTTTTTTTTAGAGAAATATTTGTAATTGAAAAAGCACCAATAAAATTCAACGAATTATTTGTTGATACCGAAACTGGCGAAATATTAAATAAATAACCAATGGAGAAAATAGAATGTTTTGGTTGGATAAGAAAAATTATCTCAACTTGCTCAAGCGAATTTCATTTTATAGCAGTGGACAAAATAATCGCTTTATTCTACGAGAAATATTTAGATGGTCAATTAAGAACCGACCTAAGTAAAATGAGAGATAGGAAATGGGATGAAATTTATTCAAAAATATCAATATGAAATTCGGAATAGGAATACCAACACTCAATCGTTACGACTTGCTAATGCCTAACCTAAAAACATACGCAAGAGATTTCCCTAATCATAAAATTTATATTTTAGACAATGGAAAGCAAAATATAGCAATTGAACAAAACATTGAACTAATTGAAAAAGAAACCAACATAGGAGTTGGTGCTTCTTGGAATGTACTTTGCGAAAAAATATTTGAAACATCAGACTACGCATTAATACTTAACGATGACATTTATTTAGGAAAGTCACAACAAATAATTGAAAGCGTTATTGAAAGGGTTTCTAAAAAAGGAGATATGTTCGCAACTGCTACTCCCGATTGGTGTGCATTTATATTACCTAAAACAATTTGGAAAAGCGTAGGAAAATTTGATGAATGTTTCTACCCTGCTTACTACGAAGATAATTCATACGCATACCGACTAAAACTAAAAGGTCTTGTTCACTATAAAACACCTTTATTAAATCCACTTTTATATCGTACTTCGCAAACTTTAGAAAAAGATTACTCTATTTTAGAAAAAAGAAAAAAAAATAAAGAACTTTATATCAAAATGTGGGGAGGAGAGCCTACAAAAGAAAAATTTACTACTCCCTACAATGGAAAAATTAATAACTGATATGGATATTCAATTTAGGGCGTGGGATAGCATTCAATCAAAAATGTTTTATCTCACAAACGAACATTATTTACAAATCCATTCAGATAGTTCTTGGACATTAATGCAAATAGCCGAACCAAAAGATATTGTTCTGACAAGCAACATTGATTTGTTCTCAAGTATTTATATTGGACATCTTATGCAATACATAGGTTGGAATGATAAATACGATAAAGAAATATATTATGGCGATATTATAAAATACAAGACTACTTGGTATGATGAGTTAGAGGAAAATAATGAATTTGGAACGGCAATCATTATAAGAGGCTTAAATTGTGGAGCAGGAATACAAAGGAGTTTTGGTTATAATCACAATAATAAACTTGACGTACATAAAATTGATGGACAAGAATATTATTCAACTTATGCCGACCTTTTAGGAGATGGAACTGATTTTTGGGAAGATACAAATATCTTTGATGTAGAAGTTGTAGGAAACATTTATCAAACACCACATTTAATTAATCACTAAAAATAAAAAAATGAAGTATTACGAAGTAATGGTAGAAATCGTTTTAGAATCAGAAGATTCAAAAGGAAACGTAAAAGTAAAAAGAAACAAAGAAATCTATTTGGTTGACGCTATGAGTGTAACCGAAGCCGAATCAAGAGTGGTAAAACTATTTAGTGGATTTACTCAAGAGTTTCAAGTATTTGGCGTAAAATCAAGCAAAATCGTTGAAGTAATTGAATCAGAAGAAAAAAAGCCATTGGTTAAAATTTCATCAAGAATAAAAACCGAAAAAGATGATGCAAAAAAAGAACAAGATGCAGAATAAAATATTATCAATAATTATATTGTGTATTGTGGTTTTATTTTCGTGTTTAAAAATAAAAGATATGAATTCGGTAAACGAAACAATCTTTTATAAAATTGGACAAGTAAATAATGACAATTCAGAATTTTTTACAACTATCAAAGTTTTGAAAGAAACAAATGATATTGTAAATAATTGTAATTGTATAACCTTTACAAATAGCACAAACAATAATGACATCGTAACGTGGTATGATTGTTCTAATAGATTACAACAACACACAATGGCTGATTATGAAATATATTCAACTTGTGGAAATAATCCAAATACACGCTCTGATAAAGTATTGGTAAGCATTTCAGATACTTGTTGTGGAATATTGCCACTCTACATTACATACTTTGATGTTCACTACAACAAAAATGAAAAAGAAGTAAGTTGGTCTTGTGAAAATGAGGAAAACATAGTTTGCTACAATGTCTATAAATCAACAAATGCTAAAGATTGGCAAAAACTAATAACAATACCAAAGTCAAAAAATAATTACAAGTACATAGATAAATAAACATTATGCTTAAAATAGAAGGAAAAATTAAAAAAGTTTTTGATTCGGTAACGTACACGAATTTTGAAAAAAGAATTTTTTGGTTAGATGATTGTGCTGAAAAGTTTCGTAATATCTATGCCTTAGAATTATGGAAGAATGATTGCACAATGATTGACAATTACAAAGAGGGAGATTTTATCATTGCCTACATTGACTTAAAGGGGATTTTATGGGAAGAAAAAGATGGCAAAGAACAAGTTAAAAATACCCTTAAATGTTGGAACATTGAAAAGGATGGAGTAACATTTAAAAAAATCTAAAGTTATGCCCGACATACCAAAAGATGCGTTCAAGGTATTTTATATGATTTACCTTTTTCCCTATTATCTTTTTTGCATTCTTTATTTATTGTTTTTGAATTGGAATACCTTTTTTAAAAAAAGTAAAGAGGATTTACAATTAGATATGAAGTTAATTCTTATTAGAACTTTATCTTTAAGGAATGAAATCAGTATAGGCTTTTGGTTATTTATTCTTTTAATTGCTTTGGGATGAAAGAACTTGAAGAACTTTATAAATTATTGACCGAAAAATACAAAGACGTAATTTGGCAAGATTTATATTTATTTGATGGTTACTTAATTTGCGAACAAAAAAAGATTACTTGGGAAGGCGAAGATTATTTAATGGTATGTTTATTTAATAGTCATCAAGATATTCATTTTCAAACAAAAGAAGATATATTAAGTTTTTTACAATTACTTTGGGCGAAATACAATTTTAAATACTAATGAGAATATTTTTAGCAGGACATAATGGAATGGTAGGTTCAGCAATATTGCGAAAATTAGAAGAACAAAACCATACTATTATAAAAGCCGATAGGAAAGATTTAGATTTACGAAGGCAATCTGATGTTGAAAAATTCTTTGAAATAAATATACCCGAACAAGTAATTATTGCAGCAGCGAAAGTAGGAGGTATCAATGCAAATAATAAATACCGAGCCGATTTCATTTATAGCAATCTACAAATTCAAACAAACATTATTCATACATCATACTTAAATGGAATTGAAAAACTTTTATTTTTAGGAAGTTCTTGCATATATCCCAAAAGTTGTAGTCAACCAATGAAGGAGGAATACTTACTTAAATCTCCCTTAGAATACACAAATGAGCCATACGCAATAGCAAAAATAGCAGGTATCAAGATGTGTGAGAGTTATTACAAACAATACAAAAGCAATTTTATATCAGTTATGCCTACCAACTTATATGGCATTAACGATACTTACCATTTAGAAAATTCTCACGTCATACCTGCCCTAATAATGAAATTTCACGAAGCAAAAGAAAAAAACTTGCCTTCAGTAAAAGTTTGGGGTAGTGGCAATCCAAGACGAGAATTTATGTATGTTGATGATTTAGCCGATGCTTGTCTTTTTGTTATGAGAAAAGTAGAAGCCGAAGATTTATATGAACAAGGTATATCTCACTTAAACATTGGAACTGGGATTGATTTAACAATAAAAAAATTGGCTGAAATTATAAAAAACACAATCGGATATAAAGGAGAAATAGAATTTGAAGCCGATAAACCCGATGGGCATAGGAGAAAACTATTGAATGTAAGAAGATTGAGAAATTTAGGATATACCGAAAAAGTAAATTTATACGAAGGCATCAAATTAACCTATCAAGATTATTTAAAAAAAATAAAATAATGGAATCCATTTCAATAATACATCCAAGCCGACAAAGACCATTAATGGCTTATGAAACTGCTCATAGATGGCTCTCAACAAGAACATCTAAAGAAATTCCATTTGAATATATACTTTCAATAGATACAACCGATACAACACTACAACTATATAAAGATTTATTTGAAGTATTAAGTAGAAGTTTTGATGGAATTAAGATTTGTGTAAACGATAATAAAAGTTGTATTGAAGCATCTAATAGTGGTGCAAAGATTTCAACAAATAATTTAATGATTCTTGTTTCAGACGATTTTGATTGTTTTTATGGTTGGGATACTTGGCTTTTAGAAAAATTGAAAGATAGACAAGATTATATTGTAAAAACTTCCGACTTGTATCAACCAAGATTAATTACTTTGCCAATTATGGATAGAACCTACTACAATAGGTTTGGTTACATTTACTATTATGAGTATCAACATTTATTTTGCGATACTGAAATGACTGAAGTAGCCTATTTACTTGATAAGGTTATTGACTTACAAGATGGAGTGCATCATTTTATTCATAAACATTGGACTATTGGTGGAATACCTCAAGATGAAATAAGTGAAAAGAATGAAAGAACTTGGGTACAAGGAGAAACACTTTTTAATGAAAGAAAAAAAATAAATTTTAATTTATGAATTTAAAAGAAGTACACGAACACACAATTGATTTAGACTTATTGAATGAAAATTCAAAAATACTTGATTTAGGTTGTAGAGGATTTTTATTTAAAGATTATATAGAATCAAATAATTTAGGAAAGGTATATGCTATTGATATTGATAGTTTTGAAAGAGAAGATTATTATAGATTAGCAATTTCGGATTCCGATGGAACTTGTTCAATAGTACACACAAACGACCCACAAGCAAAGCACATACGAGAAGGCAATGAAATTAATAAAATGACTATTGAATCTTTTTCAAAAATGGTTGGTGTAGAAAAATGGGATTTAATAAAAATTGATGTAGAAGGTGAAGAATACAAAATACTACCAAGCCTTAAACATCCAATAGCGAATCAACTTTCAGTTGAATTTCACGAACATTGTGAATGTAGAATTGGAAAAGAATTACTTGATGAATTTATAAATTGGCTTGAAAATTTTTATGATGTGTATAATAAAAGTTGGGAACAAAGACATGGGTGTAGAGAAAATTATTGGGATATATTATTAATCGCAAAAAAATAAAAAATGAACATTAAAGATGTCGCTTTTTTATCAGTAGGTTTTGGAGATTCAAGATATTTAGAGCAAATTGAAACGCTAAAGTCAAGCATTTTAAGTATTTATGAAGATGCAAATTTATTTTTATGGAGTAATTCATATCCTAAAACTTCTAAAACTTATGAAGAAAGCAATTATGGTTTCAAAGTTCACGCAGTTCAAGAGGCATTAGATAAAGGGTTCAAAAAAATATTTTGGTTAGATGCTGCTATGATTCTTGTAAAAAAAGAATTAGAATTTTATGAAGAATTGTCAAATAAATACCCTGTGGTTGTGGTAAAAGACGATAATAAACTAATAAATTTTATAAGTCAAGAATCTAAATATTATTTCGGTATAGATGATAATTGGTTAAGCGAAAAAGATGCTCATTTAGTAGGTGGCTCTTTTTACTATTTTGATTTTGAAAAAGATTTGACAAAAAAAATATTCAAATTGTGGCAAGATTCAGAGAGAGATGGAATTTTTGGTTCGTCTTATGAAAATATAGGTAGTCATAGACAAGATGAAACTTGTATGGCATTATCATTGTATAAAAATGAAACTTCTCCAACACCTTATTATGAAACAAGATATAATTGGTGCGATAATCCAATATTCATAAAAAAACATTTCAAATGAAATTTTATTTAGCAACACAATTAAAAAATGAAAAATATAGAATTCAAGAATGGGTTGACTATCACCTAAAACTTGGATTTGATAAAATATTAATTTTTCTTGATTATCCCGAAGATGGTTCTGATGAACTTGTAGCAAAAATATGTTCCGAAAATAAAAATGTATTACTTTTTTTTACCAATTTGGGAGTTCAAATAAATACACCTTATGGAGTTATAACTACTTCTACAATTCAAAATTATAGTCATCCAAATCAAATTAGTGGAAATTTAGGATATTCTTATGGACAAGCACATAGCGCAGAAAGAGGATTGCAATTTATAAAAGACAATTTTAGTCCTACCGAAAATGATTGGTTTGCTTTTTTTGACGTGGATGAATTTATTGCTCAAACAGGTAAATATACTTTTAAAGAATTTTTTAAAAAATTAGATAAAACTATTGATAGACTTTATTTTCCAAGTTATGATATGAAATGTCCGATTGATTTACAAAAATCAGTAATTGAACAATCTTTATATAGGTGGAGTGATGAAGTTAGAAATAAAAGTGATTATCTTTTTAGAGGAAAAAGTATGTCAAAAATTTATAACTTGTTTGGTATTAGTTGTATTCACGCATTAGATTCTGATAAAAATAAAAACCCAAGTAAACATTCTAAAGTTATGTCAACTGGTGGAAATGTTTTATTAATGTCGCAAGGTGTAAAAAATCCTATTATTGATATACTTAATGATGAAGAATATTTTAAATTATTTCATTATAGAAACGATAGTATTTTACAAGAATATGATGTTTATGATGATTCAGTTTTAAAAATAAAAAATTATGAAAGTAGTATCATTTAGTTTATTTGGTTATAAAAATAATTATTTTGATAATTATTTTTTACAACATCTAATAATCCAACTCAAAGCATATAAAGTTTTATATCCTAATTGGAAAATATTTATCAATTTAGAAAGCGTTGCTTATGATGATAATAACATAAAGCAAATATTTGATGAATTAAAAAAATTAGATTTTATTGATTTTAAATTAACTGAAAGCAATGTCTTGTGTAGAAGTATGTTATGGAGATTAAATCCAATAGATTTTGCTGATTATACTATTTGTAGAGATTTTGATTCTTTACCAACATATAGAGAAAGACAATCGGTAGAAGTTTGGATTAAAAATGGAACTATGGCTCACGCAATAAATGATGAACCTGCTCACATTGTACCACTTATGGGAGGGATGATTGGATTTAAAAAAAATGCTTTTGATTTAAAATTAATTGATGATAATTATTTAAATTTTGATTTTACAATCAAAGGAGAAGACCAAACATTTTTAGAGAAAATTATTTATCCTAAAGTAAAAGAAAGTATAACTGAACATAGAATTAGAGGAATATCTTTAAGACAAGATAATCCATTTTGTTATAATTATATTGAAGATATAAATGTTGATGATGTTCAATTGGATGATTTAGAAAAAATAGAGAATAATCGTACCATAAACTATATTGGTCAATGTGGATGGTATGGATTTGGACAATTTGAAGTAGAAAATAAAAATATTCATCCATACGATAATAAAGAAAGATATAGTGTTTTATATTTTTATGAACAATTTGGAAATAAATATTTTAATAGAGAATTAAATAAAATAAAAAATAAATATGCCTAAAGTAATACTTTCAACGAATAATAATTTAGATTATTATTTTTATCTTCCAATAACATCATTCGTTTGGAATTATTTTGGTTTTGAACCAATATCATTTATTGTTGGAGAATCTGAAAAAGATTCAATAGTAGATGAATACTTAAAACAAACGCCAAGTAAAATAATAAGGATAAAAGAGAACCCACCTTATAGGTCTGAAACTATTTCTCAATTTATTAGAATGTACGCATCTTGTTGCGTAGAAGACGATAATGAATATTTAATTATGGGAGATGTTGATATGATTCCTTTGAGTTCTTACTTATATCGTGATTTTGATAAGAGGAATTGTTTTGGTTACGATTTGACTGGTTTTTCTGAAGTTCCTATGTGCTATGTAGGTATGTATGCAAAAAAATGGAGAGAGTTTTTGAATTTAGAATATGATAAACTTGAAGAAAATTTATTTAGAGATTTAGATACTATAAAATATAAGGCTCTTGGAGAAACCTTTGGTGAATATTGGAATACTGACCAAGATTTTTTAACAAAAAAAATTAAAGAATATGGTGAGCATAATTTTCAATTTATAAATAGAGGTCTTGAAAATGGTTTGGCATATAAAAGAATTGATAGGGCAAAATGGGAATGGCAAAAAAATGAAACATATATTGATAGCCATCTGTTAAGACCTTCTTTTGATGAACATAATTTTATTAAAACATACGAACTAATATCAAACACATTAAAAGATGTAGATTGTAGTTGGATGATTGATTATTTTAAAAAATTTAATAATTATGTTTATTGACAAATAAACTAAATCAAAATTTATGATAAATAACGAATACTTTAAAGTTTATAATGATTATTTACAAAATCCAAATAATACCGATTGTATAGATGGATATGCTTCACATCAACCCATCCTCGTTGAACTTTTAAAAAGAATTGAAAAACCTAAAGTTATAGAACTTGGTATTGGATATGGTAGTACTCCTATTATAACTGAACTATCTCATTATTCAGAACATTATGAAACAAATGATGATTGGTTTAATAAATTCCTTAGTTACGAAAATGAAAATCATAAGTTTTTCAGAGTTTCAAACGTAGGTAAACTTGAAGGATTAGAAGAATATAATCTCTATGAATGGAAAGACAATTACATTTTTGAAAAAGAATGGGATATTGCTTTTATTGATAACGCACCTGGTGAAAGTAGGCAAACTAATTTATTAAAACTTGCAAATAAGTGTAAATTTATTATTTGCCACGATACTGAAGAATTATATAAACCATCGGCAGGTAATTATCAATGGGATTTCTCTAATTTTAAATATCAATATGTTTTTGATAAATACAATGTTTATACAACTGTCGTAAGTAATTTTGAAGATTTTAAATTATGATTATTGGAAATGGCTTATTTGCCAAAGCATTTAAAAAAATAGATTCCGAAAATATACTTTTTTTTTGTTCGGGTGTTTCAGATTCAAGTGAAGAAAGATATGAAGAATTCAAAAAAGAATTTGACTTATTAAAAAAAAATATTACAAATAAAAAATTAATTTATTTTAGTTCAATAAGTGTTTGTGATAATGAAGATAATCGCAAATATATTAAGCACAAGAGAAACATTGAAGAATTTATATCCCACAACTCAAATGATTATTTGATTTTTAGATTACCTCAAATCATAGGTAAAAATGGAAATAAAAATAACATCATAAATTTTTTTAAAAACAAACTTATAAATCAAGAATTAATTGAAGTTCAAAAAAATTCAAAAAGAAGTATAATTGATATTGAAGATGTAGTTCAAGTTGTAAATAAATTTATAAACGAAAAAAATAAAATTTTAAATTTTAGTGGATTTGAGATTTTGTATGTTTATGAAATATTAAAAATTTTAATTACAATTCTAAATATTAAAAATCCTAAAGTTTTATATGTTGAAAGTAAAATTAATTTTATACCTATAAATGATATTCAAATCCAAAATATAATAACTGATTTTGAAATAAATAATTATACATTTGAAATCCTAAAAAAATATTTATGCTATTGAGTATTTTAATTTGTAGTATTCACGAAAGGCAAGAAAAACTAAAAAGATTAATTAAAAAATTAAACAACACTTTTGAAGATGTTGAAATCCAAACTTATATTGATGATAAACAAATTAGCGTAGGAACAAAGAGAAATTGTCTTTTAAATGATGCAAAAGGAAAATATATTTGTTTTGTGGATGATGACGATGATGTTTGTGATAATTATATAGCCTTATTAAGAGAAGGTTGTTTATCAGATGCCGATTGTATAAATTTGAATGGTATAATTACTACTAATGGCGATAATCCTAAATTGTTTATTCACTCACTAAAGTATAATTATTATTTTGAAAAAGATGATGTCTATTATAGACCACCTAATCATTTGAATACGATTAAAAAATCTTTAGTTGAGAATTTTAAATTTCCCAATATAAACAATGGAGAAGATACCGATTGGGCTATGCAAATTTGTAAAAGCAAAGTGTTAAAGACTGAATACGAAATAAAGCAAGTTATATATCATTATTTATACGACACCGATAAAACATCAACTCAAAAATGAAAGTAGTATCATTTAGTTTATTTTCTCACAATGACGATATTAAAAGTTTTCAAAAATTTTTACAATATTTTTCAATTAATTTAAGAGCATATAAATTATTATTTCCCGATTGGAAAATTCATCTCTACTTGGAAGATAAGATGTATGAACTTTATAAAGCCTATTTTGATTTTTTAAAAGACAATAATATTATTGATTTTAAAATTAAAAAAGCAAAAAGTTTATGTGAAAATATGTTGTGGAGAATGGAAACTATTGATTTTGCTGAATATTCTTTATCAAGAGATGTTGATTCTTTGCCAACATATAGAGAAAGACAATCGGTTGAAATTTGGATTAATGATGGAACTATGGCTCACTCTATAAATGATAATAAAGAACATAATGTTGTTCTTATGGGTGGTATGATAGGTTTTAAGAAAAATGCTTTTGATTTAAGAGATATGGTGTCAACAATTCAATCAGCATCAGCAAACATAAATTTCAAATTAAAAGGAACTGACCAGTACTTTTTAGAAATTTATTTATTTGATATAATTAATAAAAGTATTAGTGAACATAGAGTAGCAGGTCTAACAAAAGAAAAAATACTAAAAATTTGTAATGACCACGGATTTAGTGATTATTCACAAAAAAATTTTTATTACGATATTGAAGACGTAATGGTTCAAGATGTAGATGTAATTCATAAAGAAACAAATAATTTTAATTATATCGGAAAAGCAATTCAAGATTATACCGAAGAAGAAAGAATATACATTTATAATTATTTTATAAATAATGTGGGTAAAGAATTTAATGAAAAGTTGCTACAAATAGAATCACAATATTCACAAATATTTAAACACAAATAAGATGGAAATGAAATTGTATTTTAACGAATATTTTAAAATTTTTAGAGATAATGCACCCAAAGATATGGTTGAATGGGGTGGGTATCAAAATGGAGAACCAACTGGTATGGCATCAAGTTACGAATCTTGTATGGCACTCTATGATTATATAAAAGAAGAAAAAGAAACAACAACGATTTTAGATGCGGGAGCAGGTGCTTCCTCTTGGATGTTTAGGAAACTATTTAAAAATGTAGTAAGTACTGACCCCGATAAAGATTATCTTGAAGTTGTAAAAAATATAGTTGGTGGCGAAAATTATATTGTAGATATTCAAAATTGTCCAATTTGTGATTATGTTTATTGGGATTATGGTAACATACAAAGAATACCAATGATGAGTGTAGGATTAAGCAAATGTAAAATAGGTATGTATATTGATGATTGTCACGATAATGAAGTTTTAGAATATGCAATAAAATTAGCAAAAGAAAACAATTGTAATATTTTAAAAACTGATTCTTTAGATGATTTTGGTAGATGGGGCATAATATTAGAAAAAAAATAAAAATATGATAGCAACAATAATAAGTTATTGCAACAATGACTTTCAATTCATTGAAGAAAACTTACAACAAGCAAGTAAATTCTCAAATGAAATATTCATTTCATATTGCGACTACGCTTTAAATGGTATTTTAGAAAATGAAGAAACATTAGAAAAAATGTTTGCAATCGCTAAAAAATATGACGCAACCCCCGTAAGAGTGCAATATCAAAAAACCGATACATCAAGATTTCATCATAACCTAATGAGATTTTTGCCTACTTGGTCTTGTCAAAGCGATTACATCCTATTTTTAGATGCCGATGAAATTATTGAAGGAGATTTATTCAAAAAATATCTTAAAACAAAAGACCACGAAAATTACGATGTCGTTTCTTTAGAATGCTATTGGTATTTCAGAGAACGTAAATATAGAGCAAAGACAACCGAAGAAGCAGGTGTGATGTGCAAAAAATCAATATGCACTTACAATTACATTTTTAGCGATATGGAAAGGTGGGAGTTTAAAAGGAGAGAAGAACTAAAATCTAAAAGATGGTTAAGACAAGACAACAAAGTATTATGCCATCACTATTCTTGGGTGCGAACAAAAAAAGAAATGATTCAAAAAGTATTATCTTGGGGTCATAATCAAGATATGGATTGGGTTTCCCTAATAGAACAAGAATTTACACACGATTTTAATGGAAAAGATTTTATTCATAACTACGAATATGATGTATTAGATTGTTAAAAATTATTGTAATTTAGAATGACAAAAAAAAGATTTGATTTCTTGAAAAGCAATAATTTAGGAGATTTAGTAGAACAAGACGTTGTTATACAAAATGTAAACCAATTACTTAATGCTCTCTTTATCCCTATTGACAACGAAAATCAAACTATGATTGATAGAGAAAGACTAAAAACTTTCAACATTAATTATGACGAACCAATTAATTGGTCATCTTTGAATTGTATCAATGCTGAAATATTTGAAAATGGAGATTTTTTAATCATCATTGAAGAAGCATCTCCAAACGAATGCCCAACACTTTGTGAATATATTGAAACGTATATGAAATATTGGGGTTGGAATTGTCAAGTTAAAACCGAATGGTAATATGGAAAAGGAAAAAGAAAAAAAAGACATAAAAATGGTTGTTGCTATATTTTTAGCATCATATTTTATAACCTTCATTTACTTATTTGTAAATGTCAATAACATAAATGGCTCAAAGGAACTAAATAGTTTAAAAGACCAAAATAGGATTTTAGAAAAGCAATTTGATAGTTTAGCAAACGAAAATCAAAAAGTAACTAAAAACATTTTAGATTTAGACAATAAAATTGATTCACTTGGAAACATTGACTCACTCTATAAAAACAAACTCAATGAAAACGAAAACGAAATTAAATCACTACAAAAAAAATATAATAAGATTAATCATATTGATACCTTTAAGTCTAACGACATTAAAAAGTATTTCTCAAACCTCCGATAGTAGCGTTACTTGTATTCCCAATAGAGAACTAAGAATAGCAATAAAAAAAATTGAAACTTGTAAAATAATACAAGAAGAACTTGACCTAACTAAAGTAAGTGTCGCAATCTTAAAAGATAGAATTAAAATAAAAGACTCAATTATAAATACCTACGATTTAGTTGAAGATGAATACAAAAAGAAAATAAAAATTTACGATTCATCAATTAGTAACCTAAACTTACAAGTAGCAAATCAAAAATCAATAAGCAATATATATCGTGTCATTTCAAAAAAAAATAAATATATTTATGGCTTCGGTGGATTAGTAATAGGTGTGATAGTTACGTTAATAGCGAAATAAAAAAATGAAAGAGAAAAAAATTTTGGCGATGTTTGATTACATAGCCACAACTGGTTTTGGAACTGTTTCCAACAATCTCGTAAGAGAATTAAAAAAATACTTTGGCTCAAATATCAAACTTGATATAATAGCAATAAACTACTTCGGAGAAGGTTATTGGGAAGATGAAAATACCTACGTTCAATCGGGAAAATTAAACGACATCAAAGAAGATGATTTTGGTAGGTATTGGTTCTTGAAAAAATTACAAGACAACGACTACGATGGTGTTTTTATCCTACAAGATTTAGGTGTGGTTTCTCCAATTTTAGAAATCGTAAAATATATCAAAGACGAAAAGAGAGAAGCCAATAGGAAGCAATTCAAAACAATATTTTACTTCCCCGTGGATTGTAACTTAGGCATTCCTCAACTACTCAATAACATTGAATATTGTGACCTTTTAGTAGCATACACAAAATTTGGTAAAAACGAAGTACTCAAAACAAAACCCGAACTAAAAAATAAAATTAGAGTTGTACCTCATGGAAACAACCCAAAAGACTTTTATCCATTACCACAAGAAGAAATAAAAAAATTCAGAAAAGAATTTTATGGCGAAAATGCTGATAAATTTATCATAACCAACGTCAATAGAAATCAACCAAGAAAAGATATAGGCAACACAATATTCGGTTTTATAGAAGCGAAAAAAAATTGGGATGCAAGTTTACCTAAACCTTTCCTTTATCTTCATTGTCACCCACAAGACCCTATGGGTAATGATTTAAGAGTTGTACTCAATCAAACTGAATTGATAGAAGATATTGACTACAAACTACTCCCAAAAGAATTTGAGAAAACAATGGTAGATATTGAATTTCTAAATAAGATTTACAATGCTACCGATGTTTATGTTTCTACAACACTTGGCGAAGGCTGGGGTTTGAGTTATAGCGAGGCAGCGTCTTGTAAAATTCCAATTATAGCATCATATTCCACAAGTTTTATGGAAATGTCAAACTATGGCAAAAATGCTTGGATTCTTGAAACTTTATATCCTTATCTCAATCTTGATAATATAATAAGAGAACAAACCGATATTTATGAATTAGCCGATAGATTACTTGAAGTAGCAAAAGCAAAGTATAGTAATAGCAAAGAGTTTAATGATAAAATTGAAAGAAGTTATCAATGGGCAAAAAGTTTGGATTGGTCATTAGTTTGTAAACAATGGATTAAATATTTCAAAGAAATTTATAAATTAGATAAAAAATGAAATACGAAATAAAATATAATAGCGAAAATACATCACTATCAAGTGGTGGAATAACTAATACAACAACCGATACTAATTTTACAAATCCAAAAGTATTAGATGTAAACGAATTGCAAGATAGCATCATAGTAACATATTCACGATACCCATTGGTTACGAACTATTCAGTTACTGAAGAAGAAATTTATAAAATTGAATATAGCCGATACGATGGCACTAAAAAAATTTTAGAATAGTTTATGTGGAGAGTTTATTTAATTATGTTTATTTGTGTCACCATATTATCAATAATGTGGGTGCTATTATTAGATAAAGAAAAAGAAGAAAAAGATAGAAACACAAAAACCCCATAAAAAATGGGGTAATTTTTTTAAAGAGTACGTTTAAATTATTTTAATTTATACGCAGCGAAAGCCAAAATACCAATGATAATTACGTTGTGTACGTTTTGACCACCAAGAAAGTTTGGACTTTTAATTGAAAGAAAATCTTGCATTTTTTTAGTTTTTGTTTGTTAGTAAAAAATAATCGTTAACCTAAATTAACCACGTTTTGTAAGTTTGTAAACTACAAATGAAGCGAGAGCAATCTTAATTAGGCTATGTACATTTTGTCCTCCAAGAAACATAGGACTTGAGATGTTGAAATACTTTTTCATTGTTTTTTTGTTTGTTAGTTTCATAAAAATACAAAAAAATCAAATAAAAAAATTAAATTTGAGTAAAAAGTATTCCAATGCCATTAAGACAAGGGAGAAAATCAGCATCTCAAACGCCAACACCCAAGTCGGAAAGAATATATGGTAGTGAAAAAAACCCAAAAGGTTCAGCATCTTCTTCTCAATCTGCCAAAAACATAACTTTCTCTGACAAAACCATAAAAGCACTTCAAAATAAGTTAGACGAGTTCAAGGAAAAGCACAAAGCAAAGAAAAATATCACGTTAGGCGACCTTAAAGCCGTTTACAGACGTGGTTCGGGTGCTTATAGCAATTCCCATAGACCTGGTATTTCAAGAAATGGTTGGGCAATGGCAAGAGTAAATAAGTTTTTATTGAAAGCAGGTGGCACGAAAGTAAAGGCTGCGTATGTGCAAGATGATGATTTGATGAAAATGCACTTAGGAGGCGATATGAGTAAGCATTATGCACCGAATGGAAAGCCATCAAACCTCACTCACGAACAATGGCACTTAGTTCGCACACACGAATTTAAAGCGTGGTTTGGCGATTGGGAAAAAGACCCAAAAAATTCAAGTAAGGTGGTAGATGAGAATGGAGAGCCATTGGTGGTTTATAGAGGTACGACATCAACAACTCAAAATGTAAGTGGTTTATGGTTATCAAAGACAAAAAGATATGCTGAAAGTTTTGGGGATATTATGGAATACTTTGTAAAAATAATAAATCCAATGCCCGAAGACTTGTTTAATAGAACTTGGATGGTTGATTTTGATATATATGATGGGAGGTTGGGCGATTTTCACAAAATTGTAGTTAAACACCCAACACAAATCAAACTTGCCGATGGCACTAACACGACTTTTGATGGAAGCAATCCCGATATAAGATATGGCGAAGGTGGAACATTCAATGATAAAGAACTTTTAAAAAAATACAAACAAGGAAAAGGTATTGGATTCACTGCGATTGCACATCTAAAAGCAAAAGGATTAATACCAAGAGAGGATGGAACAAAAAGGAAATCTGATAAATATAAAGAACAAGGTGGTGACATTGAACAATTAGCAAAAGGCAAAAAATTAAAAAGTAGTGGAGGTGGCGATTGTTACTATATCGCAGGGCAATTCGCAATGGACAACATTTTCTCCCCCAAAAAGATTGATTATGTAGGAACTCCTTATTTAGTCCACGCTGAAGTACAAGGTCAAGGACACATAGCACACATTAGATATGGACACGCTTGGGTTGAAGATGATGAAAATGTGTACGATTTCTCAAATGGTAGAGAATTAGTCATTCCTAAGCCTTTATATTACGCAATAGGAGATATTCGTACCGACAATCCTAAAAAATATCAGAAATACACTTTTGCCGAAGCAAGACAAAAAATGATTCAAACAAAACATTATGGTTGTTGGGATTTAGATGTGGAATATAAAGATGGTGGAGAAGTTATTACCGATGATGAAAAAGACCTCTACGACATAATGAAATATCAAAAATTTCAAAAAAGTTTTAAGGGTGGTGGTTTAATTGCACCGAATGGAAAAACTTCAAACCTTACTCCCGAACAATACAAGTTGGTTAGAACACCCGAATTTAAGGCGTGGTTTGGCGATTGGGAGAAAAATCCTAAAAAAGCAAGTAAAGTTGTTGATGAGAATGGAGAACCTTTGGTGGTGTATAGAGGTTGGTCATCAGAAAGAAAATTTGGTAATGTTTTTGGCTATAAAAAAAATCTTTGGGGTAGTGATTCTCCGATGAGTAGTAGAAAATCAAATAGGTTTGGTTTTTATTTTACATCTGACAAAAAAATTGCTGAGATATATGCTAATGATTTCGCACAAGCATACAACGATAATTTAGATGATACAAAATCAATAAAAGAAAAGGTTAAACCAATAATTCAAGGATATTTTTTAAACTCAAAAAACATTTTAGATATTTCTCCGACTAATTCTAAATTTCCAACATTAAATACAAAAATAGAAAGTGTTAAAAAAGTTTTTAAAGATAGAAGTATAAAAGATACAAAGGAAACTGAAATTTACAATTATACTACCTCTATTGGCTTTAAATCACTATCTGAAATAGTTGGGTTCAATAAAAAAGATGTAGAGAAGGAATTAACAAAAGATTTATATTTTAGAAGATATGAAACCAACTATCCTTTCCAAATTTATTCGTATATGATTAACGATGGTTATGATGTTGATGTGTTTTTAAAAGATAAGTTGATTGAAAAAAAATACGATGGAGTTAAATTTCAAGAACAAACTCACTATTACCAAAGTCTAACAAATAAAGAAAAGTTAGTGTTTGATAATAATGAAAAAAAGGGGTTGATACAAAATTATCCATTAGTTTATGTTGCCTTTCAACCTAATCAAATCAAACTTGCCGATGGCACAAACACGACTTTTGATATTAACAACCCCGATATAAGATACGCTGAAGGTGGAAGCGTAAACCAAGATATTACTTGCATAAATTGTGGTTGGCAATGGAACACAAAAGATTCAGAAGAATACGATAAATATGTTTGCCACAAATGTGGATTTGACAACACACTTTACTATTCAGATTTAAACGAAGACATTATGAGCAAACTCAAAACACCCAAAACTTTATCTGAAATTTCTAAAATACATAACGTAAGCGAAGAAATTTTAGCACAACAATTAGAAAAAGGTATAGAAGCCGAAATGGAACATACCACCGACAAAAAAATTGCTGAAACTATTGCCCTACATCATATAGAGGAAATGCCCGACTATTATGATAGATTAAAGGAAATGGAAAGTGGAAGCAATATCATAAAAAGCGAATACAAACAAATGAAAAAAGTCAGATTTGTAGGCGATGATAGAGCATTTTGGTATGTAATCTCCGAAACTCCCGAATACTACATAGGCGTAATTGACGAAAAACTTGAAAATTGGCAAAATGCCGACCAAGTAACCAAAGTACAATACTTTGAAGATTATCTACCAAAAGAAGATGTGGAAATATTTGAAAAAACAACCGACCAACTCAAAGAAGGTGGCGTAGTGGTAGGCAAACGCCATAGCGAATCAGATGAAAATGGTAGTGGCGAAAGGTTTCTTGTCAAAAGCACGGGGCAAGTGGTAGAACTTGAAGGTGGCGAAGGAGTACTCAACAAAGAATCTATGACTTCCAACAAAACCTACGAATTTCAAGGCAAAAAAATGAGTGCAAGACAAATTGCCTCATTCCTAAATCATAAATATGGTGGCGTTGAATTTGCCGAAGGTGGCGATGTTAAAAGCGTTTGTGGTTGTAAATCATATTATCATGGAGGAGAATTGCCATCAGCAACTTTGGATAACTTAGAGGGTGGAGAAGCAGTTGTGACCGTGAAAACAATGGAATCCAAAGACAAATATCAATTTCAAGGTATGACAATGACACCAAGAAAGATACTCTCACAAATAAATGCTGATTTTGGTGGGAAAAAATTTGACGAAGGAGGAACTATTGATATTTCAGATTATAAACTACAAAACGAAATAAAATTAGCGAATATGTACCAATTTGTTCAAAAATTATTATACCATAAAAGGAATATAATGTAAATTTGGTAACAAAATAAAAAAAAGATGAAAAAAGTTTTCATAAACGATATGATTTTTGAATCCGATGGAGATTATGTCATTGGAGGTTTCAATACCGACCAAATGGATAGTTTTGAATTTGCTGATTTTTATGAAGCATTACTTTCAAGACTTTCAAGGTTAATTGACCAATATTTAGACGAAGCAACTTTAGTAAATGCTAAATTAGGATACGAAAATCCTATGGAACAAGCACACGAGGATATTTTTCAAATCGTTTTTGATAATTTAAAATTGGAAAGTCCATACAAAGACAAACAATCAATAATGAACACAATTTTAGCAAATGATAAAATGCAAAGTTGGGTTATCAATCTAAAAGAAAACGTCAAGAATTATCCCGAAAGTAATATTGGAAATGGAATTATAAATTTTTCATCAAAAATTGATGTGCATACTGAAACTTATCGTAATGCAAAACAATTTACCGATGAAACAACATTTGAGCAATTCATTGAACAAATTTCAACAATAGAATTATAATGGAAATAAATAAAACAATAGAAGAACAAAGCACCAAAAATATAGAAAAAGCAATATTGGGTGACCAAAATGCTATTCCATATACTCCAATGAGTAAATTACCCGCTTTAGGCACAATGATGCCTCTAAAATTGTCGGGAGAAACTCTACAAGCACAATTTAGTTTTCAAGAGGAAATTGAAGACATTGATAAATATTTAATTGAAAAATTAAACTATACATCAAAATTTGCTATGTCAAAAGGTGTTGGCGTTGAGGGTGGACTTGCTGCCGAACAAGCCGATGCTATTGCTATGACCATCAAGCAAATTGAAAAGGGTAAAGGATTGATTCTTGCCGATATGGCAGGGGTAGGTAAAGGGCGTGTAAACGCTTCTATTTTAAGATACGCATTCTTGAATGGATACTTACCAATCTTCATTACCGAGAAACCAAATTTGTTTAGTGCTATCTATCGTGATATTACCGATATTGGTGGTGTACAAACTAAAAGTGGTGGTGTTGCTTACAATGGTACGCCATTAATCTTAAATGGTTTTAAAAGTGGTGGATTTGATAAAACTTATGATGAACAAGGAAAAAGAGTAAGAGTAAAAAAACCTTCGGAAACAGGTATTATTAGAGATGGAAAAGAAATCATAACAGCACCAAAGCAAGAAGAAATTAAACAAATTGTTGATGGCTCTACTTTACCTAAAGGATATGATTATTTATTCTTAACATTTAGCCAAATAAGTGGTAAAAAAAGAACAAAAATTGATTATCTTTTAAGATTAGCACAAAAAAAGAAAATTATTTTGTGTATTGATGAATGTCATAACGCTGCGGGTACGACATCAACAGTTGGAAAAAGAATGAAAGAATTAATTGAAGCATCTCAAGGCGTTCTTTTTTCAAGTGCTACTTTCTCAAAGCGACCCGATAATATGTTTTTGTATGCTTTAAAAACCGATATTACAGAAAGTCCATTAGGTACTGATGATTTGATACAAGTAATTAAAAAAGGTGGAGAAAGATTAACTGAAAATTTGGCTTCCAATTTAGTTGTTTCTCAACAAATGTTAAGGAGAGAGAGAAGTTACGAAAATTGTGATGTTCAGTATGAATATATGGCTGATGACCAAAAGGAAATCTTGTATAAAAAGTACGACAATGTTCTACGACTATATTTAAGATTAAGACAATATTTTTCAACAAAGAATAATGCTTTTAATATCGCAAGACAAAATTCTATTGAAAGAATTGCAAAAGAAAATAAAATTAAAATTGCCGAAGAACCTAAACCCGATAATGATATACTTTTATTGGATTGGCAAAAGAAATATCAAGGGCAATATTATTTGAAACAATACACCGTAGGTGATGTAAAAAGAAATCAATTCCAACTTATTGAAACTTTATTGTTTGCATTGAAGGCAGAATTTGTTTCTCAACAAGCCATTAATCAATTAACGAATAAATTTGAAAATATTCGTGTTGAAGATAAAGTTAAGTTTCAATCAAATAGAAAACCCGTAATCGCAGTTCGTAACACCCTTGAAGGCGTTTATTATGCTTTAGGTCTTGAAGTAGGCTCTGAAATTGATAATGCTGATTTTTCTCAATACTTGTATGCACTCGCAGTTGATGCGATTGAAGGTGTTTTGACTTTTCAAGAAATAAAAATAGGTGCTGATGACGATGATGACAAAGGCAAAAAAATAAAGAAAGAGGTATTATTAGAAAATTCTGATTTTGAGGATAAGGGTGCTTCATACAAACAATTATTAGACGATATTAAAAATGTGGATTTGGATATTCCTTTAAGTCCAATAGATTATATCATTCAAAGAATTGAAAGTACTCCAAGACCAAGTTGGGATATGGAAAATGGTGGAGGTACACGATATTTTAAAGTAGGAGAGGTAACGGGGCGCAAGTTTACTTTATTGAAACAAAAAAGTGGAAAGTATAAATTAGAATTAAATAAGAAAGACAAAAATAAGGCTTCTACTTTCCAAAAATTTAATAGTGGCGAATATGATGTTCTTTTGATTAACGAAAGTGGTAGCACTGGCGAAGATGCACATAGTTCATCTAAATTCAAAGACCAACGCCCAAGAGTGATGATTATTCATCAAGTTGAATTGGATGTTAATACCGAAGTACAAAAGAGAGGTAGAATTAATAGAACGGGTATGGTAAACTATCCTACCTACATTTATGCTATCTCAAGAATACCTTCAGAAGTAAGAAGATTGTTGATGTTGGTAAGAAAATTAAGAAGTCTTGATGCCAACACAACGGGTAATCAAAAACAATCCCAAAAACTTTCTACAATTAGAGATAGTCAAGGAAACGAAATTGAAGACGTAATCAATCAATATGGAGATGAATGTTTAGAAGAATTTTTAAGCACACCTGGTAATGAAAGTTATCTTCAATATAGTAGAGAAGAAAAAGGTCGCAAATTTGATGAATTTGAAATTCAAGCATTTATTAGAAAACTTGAATTGGCATATTGTGAAGAACAAGAAAAATTCTTTAATGTAATCAATGCTCTATATACTAAATTAAAAGAAGATAAAGGTGGCAAGTTTGACGATTTGGAAACAAATTTAGTGGATTTGAAAGCAGTTATCAAGACAAGAATACAAAAAAGTAAAGGCGCAGACACAAGTCCTTTCAATACCTCAGTATATATTGAAGATGATTATGTCTTAGCACAAGACAAGCCATATACGAAAGAAAAAGTAGAAGAATTAGTTTATACGCTTTCTGATAATCAAGACCCAACCGAGTTTTATAAAAAATTCATAGAAGATTACAAAAAGTATTCCGAAGAACATATCAAGGAAATTGTAGATAGTATTCCCAAACCCGATTATGATTTGGTAAAAGATAAAGCCGAAAAACAATTGATGAAGGAAGAATATGAAGCAAAAAAAGTTCATATAATTGAAAAGGCTACCAAAGATTATCAAACAACATTGATGTACATTAACCCTAAAAAAGTTAAGACAAAAAATAATACTAAAGTATATCAAGAGCCAGACGAGAATGAACAATTTCCGAAAACATTATATTACGAAACCGAAGATTTTGTTAGTGATAAAACTAAAAACTCTCAAGGTACTTGGTATTTAATTACTGAAGGTTGGATTAAGAGTAGCGATGTAGATAAAGAAGAAGATATTTTTTATCCTAACGCACCAGTTTTAATTCCTACTTCTATTGATGAATGTTATGAAACCGATGCTGAAGGAAAGGAAATAACAATTACTAATTTCAATATTGGTAGATTTTGTGGCATTAAACTTTTGAAAACTGCTAAAGAAAAATATAGTCCAATGAATATTGAACTTATATTTTGTCAATTAAGTGGTAAGCCTAAAATTATTTTGAAGCCAACGACAAGAGGTAGAGCAGTATTGGATTGGATTTTATTTAAGAGTGTTTATATTGAAAAAACAAGAAGAATACTTATTGATAATTGGGAAGTTGACTTGAATAGGAGAGAAATGGTTAGAATGCTCACTGGCAATATACTTGGTGCTTATAGTATTGCTTTGGATATAGTTAAATCAGAGCCATATAGTCCAATTATTAAATTCTTAAAATTCACTACTGCCGACAATACATCAATTAGATTAGGATTGCAACTAACTCCCGAAAGATTTCGTGATTTAGAACCCGATAATGTAGAAGTAGAATATCCTTTAAATTCTAAAGATTTAGTACCCGATTTTGTAAATGCAAAAGATTATATAAAAAGTCTAAATGCCAATCAAAATTTTGCTTTAGATAAAGGTTGGAGTGGAATGACAAATGTTCGCATATTTGGAGGTAAAGCAAGTACACCACCAAGCACTAAAAAAAGAAAATATTACAATTCTTTATTTGACGATGGTGAGTTTATGAATTTCCTTGAAAATAATGGCTATGGTTATTACAAAAACGACCAATACAAATTTAGACCAATAGGACAAAATTCAATTAGTGTAAGGTGTACAAACATATATTTTAATTATATTTCGGAGTCGGAAAAACAAATCAAATTAAAAAATTTGTTTGATTTCATTTATTCAAAAGACCCTTTCAATATTAAAATAACTGGTGTTGATAGTCCCGAAACTATTTATCTTACCGAAGAAGAAGTTAAAGAACAAGCAAAACAATTTGAAGATGTAGGTAAAGAAGATGAAAAAGAGGGAGAGTTTAGATATGATTTAGTTAATCCATATAGAATGGTAAAAAAAGATATTGAAACTTTCAGCAAATTCCTTAAATATGAAAGGACATCAGATTATGGAACTATTTATACTAATAGGAGAGCAAAAGTTAGAGAAGCAATTTCTTATGGTTTAATTCCTTTGGATAGCACTATTCAAGATATGGTAATTGATACATTTGATGTAATCGGAAATGATTCTGAAAAATTAAAACTAAAAGAATTATTGAATAAGGCTATTGAAGAAGGAAAAGATAGTTATGAAATAGGATTAATTGTAGAAAAGGCAATTATAAAAAAAATAAATTCTTTTAGAACTATATTTGGATATACTGATAATACCGATTTCATAGGAGAAGTATTCATAAGATATAGCAAAGGAGAAGTTGATTTACCTAAAGGAAAAATTGAAGAAGAAAAGAGAGAAAGGGTAATGAAACCACTCACTATGGAAAGTGCCGAAGAATACTTAATGAATTTTTATTTCAAAACTAAAAAATAAATAAATGGATATTTCAAAATACATTCAAGACATTGATGCTGAAATATTAGGACAAAAAGAAGAATTAGTCCAAAAAATGATAGCACAACAATTAAAAACATTTCAATTTGACGAAAAAAACCTTTCACAATCATTAATAATGTTACTTATGACTAAAGCAGAAATTAAAGTACCTTCTCCTAAAAGAAAAGACATACCTAAAGAAACCGATGATATAAATGAATTTGCATTTATGTCAAAACAAGTTATGAAAATATTTACCGATTTAATGGTTGGTAACAATGTATATCTTTATGGTAAAGCAGGTACGGGTAAAACTTATTTGGCAAAATCTATTGCTAAAAAAGTAATGAAACAAGAATCTTATGTAATCAATTGTAACCAATTTACATCGCCAATCAACATTATTGGTGGTCAAACAATTGAAGGCTACAAGCAAGGTCAATTATCTTTAGCGTGGGAAAAAGGTGGCGTTTTGATTTTAGATGAATTGCCAAAATTAGACCCAAACACCGCGGGTTTATTAAACGAAGCATTAGCAGAAAGTGCTATGCAAGAAGAAGAAAAAGAAATCACAAAAGACGAATATGATACTTTAAAAGAAGTAATTGATGAATCAACAAAACTTTTGGATTTTGATGTAATAAAAAGAGATGGTAAATACTTTCAAATAAGTTATCCTACTATTACCGATGGTAAAGGAGATAAATTAAGAAAGAACAAAGATTTTTGCGTTATCGGAACTGGTAATACCAATATGAAAGATGCCGACCCAAAGGCTTTCACGGGTAACAATAGACAAGATTACTCTTTAGTTGATAGATTTTCGGGTTCTTATTATGAAATAGGGTATGACCCCGAATTAGAAAAGCAGTTAATTTATGATACTGTTTTACAAGTTTCTCTTAAAATAAGACAAGTTCTTGATAATGATGCAAACGCAATAGATTCTATCTCACTTCGTACTATGTTAAATTTTAATAGAATATACGAACAAGATGGATTAAGAGCAATTAGGTCTGAATACGCAGTTCCTCCATTCATTCAAAAAAATGATAGAGGTGAATATATTGAAATAGCCAAAACATTTAAAGAAAGTGTTGAAAGTTTTGTAAAAAATTTACCTACCAATACACAAACTAACTCTGAAATAATAGCAGCGGTAGGTCTTTCGGGTGCAAGTATTGACAAAGATGATTTCATAAAAGAATTTCATAAGTTTTATGGAGATGACGTAAGTCCTAAACCCAACACTGCTAAATGGAAATAAATTATGAGTAGAATTACCCAACAAAGGGATACGATACCCCCTAATTTCAAAGGAAATTTAAAAATTCATAAAAGTTTCAAGGAATACTTTGAATACTTTGATGCTTTGCCTATTACAAATAAAAGAATACAAGGTACTAATCCATTTACAACTTGTCACGAAGAAGATACTTATTTACAATTGTATGAGTATAATAAAAATAATACTCAAGAAATTATAGCAGGTAATGGTAGTGTTACAAATCAAGAATGGTATGGAGAGCCTTTGCTTACTTCGGTAAAAAATGGTTTGGATAGGGAAAGTTATTTAAGAATGGATGATTATAAAGATGTTTATGAAAAGAATATAAGACCAAGAATACAAGAGATTTTAAAAACATCTATGGCTAAATTAGAAATGCCTACATTAAAATATAATGACCTACAATTAGGAAGTTTTGATTTTAGTAGAGCATCTTTGGGTTTAGTTCCAATTTATAAATATTATTCTTTTCAAAAGAAAGATTTTGTTGATGGTTCTTTGATTTTAACATATAAGGATGGAAAAGATTTTAAAAGTAAATTAAAAAGTGATGGAAGTCCTATTATTGTAGTTCCAAAAATTTTGTCTGATGATAAAGAATTAGTACATAAAGTTTATAAAGAAGTTTACGATGGTGCAAAAATATTTGAAGTTTTAAAAAAATATAATCTTCGTATTGGTGGAACTGATTCTATAACAAGTACTATCAAAAAAACTTATGTCCAAAAGGAAAAAGTAAAAAAATTAAAAAATGCCATAAGAATATTTGTAAAAATTGGAGATAATAACAGAGTTCGTTTTGATACATACAAATGGAATGGTTATTTGGCGTGTGGATTAGAAGAATTATTGACAAGTCTTGGATACGCAGTAAGCATAATTGGTATTTATGGTATTCAAGAAAATATAAATTGGCAAAATCAAATGCAACTTGGTGGTAGATTTCACGCTATTACCTTAAAAAGATTTGATGAAAGTATTGAAAAAAGTGGTCTATTATATCTTCTTTCTGACCAATCATTTTTCCGATTAAAAATATTTGAGTGTGTTATTAAAGATGCTGAATACTATGGCGACCATATAGATGGGTGTTTGGGATTCCCCGCTAATTTGCATTTATTAGAACAAGTTATTTTCAAAGATATTGGTTCAAAAGATGGAATGTGGAATAACAAAGGGGATAAAGGGAACTCTCAATTTTTGTATTATGTAATTGCCGATGTACATAGCGAAGCACAATTAAATCAAATGATACTTGAATTGGCACAAGATATTATCAATAAGAACGAACAAGCAAGGGCGCAATTTGGTTAAAAATATTTTTTATGTTAGATAAAGTAAAACAAGACATTTGGGAAAGAAGTAGAGTTAAAAATTTAGGCTATTTCCCTCAAAGTGGAAACTCTCAACACGAATTTGATTATCGCTATTGTACAAGCGATATGGATGGAATGGGAGATTATGTTTTTGTAGTTAGCAAGTATATAAAATACTATGGTAACTCAATAGACGATAGTGGTTACAAAGTTTACATTTATGATAAAGATGGAAACTATATAAGCAACAAAGAATTGTACGAAAAATGTAGAGGTAGATTTTATCAAACAATTAAAGACATTTAATGAAAGTTTTTTTAAACGATATAAAAAAACACGATTGGCTTGTAAAAAAAATAGAATCTAAAAATTGGGGAGAAACTTTTTTAAAGTTAATCAAACCAAACTATTTTTATTTTAGTTATGACAATATTGAAAAGGAAAGTTCAATTAATATAGTTGACTTTGGTAGCATCTATCAAGTCAATGAATACACTTACAAAAGATTAAGAGCATCACATCTTGGCTATATGAACGAGCCATTTGATTCTTCTAACTATTTATTTTATAGCGTACTAAAAAGTGCTTGTGATACCGAAGAAGAAAAAAGTATGCTTAAAGATATTTTCATAGAATATAAGTCAATAGATTTTGATGAAAATAAACGTAACCTCAAACAAATCATAAAAGGTTCGCTTGATGTCAATACAAGATTAAGTTTTTCCGATGCACTCTATAAAATATTTTCAATAAATAAAGAGCCTGTCGTAGGTCTTTGTATGGTCTATGACTTAATTGACCAATACACAAATAATAATTTTGGGAAATCAATTTATGGTAATTACTTATTTAGATTAGTAAGAGCCATTAAAAATCCCAATGGTGGACTAATTCCCGAATATTCGGATAGCACTATGAGATACTTAATCATAGGCGAAAAAGCAACTCCAAATGACCCACAACTTGAAATAGCCAAAAAGTTATATAGAGAAAGAAATACACCATATTCAATTTACTTGGAAACTGGCTGGTACTTCTCTGATATTGATAACAAATGGAGAAAAAGAATTTCAGACGATACCTTCAATATTGATATTAATAAACTATCACAACAACAACAACGTGGTTATTATTACTTACCCGAAGGATATGATTTCACTAAATTCAGACCTTTAGTAATGGATTTAGTAAATGGAAATACGAATGTAGCAAGAGCAGTTATAGATGGTTATAATGGTAGATTAGGCGACTATATTTCATTTGAAGAAGCATATCAATATTATCCCCAACTAAAAGATATTTATTCAGTATTTGCATTAGGAGTGCCTTACATTAAAGAAGAAGATTATCGTTATTATTTTAATCCTTCTATTCCTTATGCTTTAGTTTTTATTAATAGTAGTGAAGAATATCGCAAATACGATATAGAAACAATAAAGTATGTTGCTATTCACGAAATACAACATTATGTTCAAGAAATAGAAGGATTTGCTCAAGGTGGAAATGAGAGTATGGCTAATTTGATTGACGCAGTTGGTGGTGAATCGGTCAAGTCTTTTTATATTTCTCTAAATGCTTTTCAAAAAAGGTTTTCTGATGTCGCAACGCTAATTCCTTTACAAGCCTATGTTGACTTGCACGATAGAATCTCTACTATGGCTTTTAAAAATTACGAGTTAAGGTATAGAGATAGAATGGTTACTGCTCAAGCATACGTTAATAGTATTTTAGCAACATTTGATAAACTTATAAGTACAACACAATCTATTTCATATTCGGCAAATACAATAAGTTACTTAATACTAACATTGTATTCAATGGTTGAAGAAACAAATGACGTTATTACATCTTTTGTAAAAGAGCATATTGGGGAAGATTATATTGAATTATTTGATGAATCTTTACAACTAAGTAAAAAAGCATTAGAGAGAGATTTAAAATTAATTCAGAAAGGTTGGACACCAAGAGATTTGTATGTTTTGAATTTTTTAAATTATCAAGCATTAGGTGGAGAATTGGAAGCAAGATTTTCAGAACAAACAACGAAAATTCCAAAAGAATTAGTTGGTTACTTTAGATTAAATACCTCTGAAACCATAGATTACAATAGAGTTCAAGTAATCAACAATACTATTTTTGATGATGGTAATGCCGAAGCAGGTCTTGAAACTTATCAAGGTAGATATGTAATTCAC
>Ga0114959_10000532_pt1 | contig 35910 bp, 32 predicted proteins | sample C_130625_EF_Meta_FD_87317 | JGI IMG/M metagenome (GOLD analysis project Ga0114959, IMG submission 87317) | Freshwater microbial communities from Lake Croche, Canada to study carbon cycling - C_130625_EF_MetaG | ecosystem: Environmental > Aquatic > Freshwater > Lake | place: Lake Croche, Canada... | reverse complement strand
ATGGGCGCGATAATTGTTTATCATTAGGTAAGACTATACTATATAGTGTATAGAGTGTATATAGAGTGTATATAGAGTGTATATAGAGTGTATATAGAGTGTATATAGAGTGTTTATAGTGTGTTTATAGAGTGTTTATAGAGTGTTTATAGTGTGTTTATAGTGTGTTTATAGTGTGTTTATAGTGTGTTTATAGTGTGTTTATAGAGTGTTTATAGAGTGTTTATAGTGTATATATTTTTTCCGTTTTTATATTGCATTATAGAAAATTTAATGTAATATAACATAAAAATAAAATCCGAATATCACATAAATGACAAAAATAGTAAAATATGATTTTATACAAGGTTCATCGTCACTATTATTTATTATATCCGCTGTAAAGGCATTTTATTCTAGCAAATTGCCTATGTGGAAGGCATCAAACACCTTTTTAGTCGTCGCCTCTTATTTATGTAATGCGAGTGACTACGAAAAAAATCGATTATTATTGGACTATATCGCCATTATCATGGTATGTACGAGTTATATGAACAATGCTCAATTTAACAGTGCTATCTACTTGTGCCTTATTTCCGAATATTTGAATACAGGTTCAATAAAAAGTGTCAAAGATGCAACATTCGGTACGACGGTCGCAAAAACAATCGTAAATACTTATTTATATGTTGACAAGGCGCATTTTTATGTTATTTTGACCAGTGCGATTACAAGTATGATCCTATATAAAATACGATATATATTATACGAATCGAATAATCGTCGTTATCATAATCATATTACATGGATATTCCATACATGTATCATGTTACTTATGTATATTGCAAGTAGTACGGCAGTATAAATATACGAAAAAACAATATAAAGAAAGTATACTAATTATCTTAGTATCTGGGTTTAGCTCAGTTGGAAGTAGCGACAGACTGTAAATCTGTAGGTCATCGGTTCGATCCCGATAACCCAGAAACTCTAAGCATTTTTAGTGGTAAAATATCTGCATGCCATGTAGGTGTACTGGGTTCAATTCCCAGAAAGTGCACTCTGCACTTTTGATGTAATGGTAACATAGCACACTTCCAATGTGTTTCCCGGGGTTCGATTCCCCGAAAGTGCAAATAAATACAATTTTTCAAGTTGTCTTTATTTTTTATATGTTTTTTGTGTTTTGCGCCGTTTTTTTTCTACCGTCTTTTTAAATTTTTGATTGGATATTTTATATGATTTTTGTGGTTTGCGTCGTTTTTTTATACCGCCATTTATATATTTTGGATTGAATGGATCTCTCGATTTCATATGATAATAATAATCGAGTAGTGCATTTTTCGCATCTACATTTATTTCCCCCTTTCTATTCTTTTCTTCTAAAAAATCCTTAAATTCTTCCTCTTTTTTATAATTAAATTGTACACCGGAATCTTTTACCACCGTAAACCACTTTCTTATTATAAGTTTTTTCTTCTTTAATTCACTATACAACGTATTTGCATCTATCTTCGAATCGTATTTTGTTAATATTACATGTAAATTTTTAAGTAACAATGGTCCCATAATTACATTGTCTATCGCATTCGATCCTAATAAGTATTCGGCGGCAAATTCGGCTAAAATATCCCCCATATAATATAAACATACATATTGTCATAAAAATGAAAATATACTATTTTACACCTTTTTTCATTCAAAACGCCCACTTTGTGGGCGTAAATTAGTTAAAGGTAACGTTACCTTTTTCGCATTTTCAATGTGAACAGGTGTATAACGGTTTTTCGAGTATAGGATCTTGTTCTGGATTGCATAATGGTATTTTCGAATCGCGACATATCGTTTGCGTATGCTCAATTGAATGTAATAAACAAAACATTTTGGTATTGATAATTCCGGCCAAAATTTGCGAATATTTATCTTCGTTGCTTATAGGAGGCGGCAATAACTCTTGCGTTCCGCCCACTTTTGCGAAAAAAGTATGGCATTTGTCATGTGAACATTTTATAAATACTTCGCCATTTTCAAGGACATATACGGGCGGCGGGACCTCCTCGGTTTGCATTATATAAATTCTTCATATTTTCTATATTGTATTATACCGCACTTTGTTTCACCACCTTGCGTTTTATTAAGACACGTTTTATATTGAAATACTTTTCCAGGGAAATCAAATGTTCATCTTCTTCGCGATTCTCAATGGCGCCTTGCATGACACCGCGAAATTCTTTGAGATCGATGTATTTATATTTTCCCATAATTAAATGATATTCGGGTGGAGTGTTGTCCACCACTTTTGCGGGAGTCCGTATAAAATGCAAATAATCGTTTTCATTCCCCCCCAATAGAATCCAGTCAATCAACATGCGTAATTGATTCAATTTGGTAGATGAAAAAATGACAACGGGAAGACTTGCATCGCGAGCCAATATCCATAAGTCAAGATCTGTAATATAATACTCTTCGCTAAATATTACCGCGTCCAAAGTGGTCCGTTTTTTAACAATCCGGTCCATCATGTCCTTTTTGCCCTGATATTTTAGTATTTCTATTATCTTGTCGCCAAATTCATTGACCAATTTGCTATATCCTTTCCATAAAAAGGCCTTCAAATTTTGTATAGATATTGCGGTACCAAGACGTTCTTGGAAAATCTGTATAATCGGATAGAAACTGCAAAATACGGTAGGTTTAAACACGACCTCCTCCGTTGCAACCGGAAATATACGTTTCCACATACTATTTTGTATATTGCCTACGACCTTGTCTTGTTTCAATATACACTCCGACATCAAATTATTATAGGTTTTATCAAAGACATTTTGAGTAAGAATACGTGTTTGTTCCAATAAAGATATTTCATTGCTATAGGATTGCGTCGTATTTGGTTCTGCCATATCGAAATTTATTCTGCCGACATATTGATTCGCATTGAAGGGTATGAGATCGGTAAAATAATCACCCCCGTTTAAAATGGACTGTAATACTAAGAATTCGTCGGTGTTTATTTTATATTCCGTGTCGGTGACATTTAGTTGAACACTCGGACTAAACATGAATCGCCGAATACGTTTATATCGGATTAATTCGTCGGCGATTCGTGCATAATAAATTGGTTCGTTTTTTTTATCACTAATCAAATGCCGATTTGGTATTAGCATAATACAATGTTCTTCGCCATCACGTTCTTCTCTTAGACAAAATGTTTTAGTAGGATCGGCGCAATTGGAGGAACAGTGAGTAATATCATCGAGTGCAATTAGGTCGGTTTCTTTGAATTCGATGAACCGGATCTCTTTTTCTAATATTTGGCGTAATAGGGCGATCACCATTTCCAATTTTTGGCGATATACGCGATTATTTACATTTAATATCTCCAAGAGTGTTTTTCGTATCGCGCGATTTTCATATTTATTTAGGGTATTTTGCACCGTTCGCCTAAATGCGGAAAAGAAATTACTTTCCAGACTAATTTTTTTGATCATGGTCTCGCGTTCTTGGTCATTTTGTTTTCCCATTACGATGGTACGATCCGCCTCATTCCAATTCGTACCATCTATTACGGACAATCCATCCGCCTCGGACGCAATATTTTCAGATGGCGGTGCGATTTGTACAAATTGATTGGTGTTTGTAATAATACCAACGATCAATCCCTCTTCCATTACTTTTATTCTTGGTAAACATGGTATTTTATGTTGCGACTTGACATATAATTGTTTTAGACGCGTTATTGTAGTATCGAGATCTTGCCATAAATCCTCGCTATCCATATATTGAATGTCTATGTCGTTTATCATGCGCGAAGGAAGGGACGGTATAAAAACGGCAATATCACTCCCATTAGATAAAGCCATCAATCCAATAATTTTGCCTTGATAATTCATAATCTGTTTTACAACGGTGTATTGAATCGATATCAATTCCCGACGAAGTTGTTCAGCAGAAATGTTAGATTCAAACTCATATAATCTAGGGATGCTCGGTTTCCCTAGACATTGGGATTGATTTACATTTTTAACTAAATTCAATAATTCGACGATGGGTGCCAATGTAGTCGGTTTGTCAATAAATGCCTTGAATTCGTGTATTTTCCCCTTTCGTTCTTCATATAAATAAATCGGTTCATAAAACTCATCTTGTTTTAGTATGATAACTGTTTCCTTTCTTGGATCATATACCGCTTCGATCTTTGAATTTGTGGGACAAATGATTTCGACCTTGTTTGTTATGTCATTATTCATGGCTTCTATAATAACCAAATTTATACCATCCTTCATGAGTTTCTGGTTATAACCGGTTACCATATCCCACAGGTAGGTATGGTCAATGGGGGATGTATCGTCCAATAAAAATTCCCTAAATCGATGATATGATGCAATTATATTTAGGAGAAAATCTTGAGTAATTCGATTCTTTTTCGACGTTTTTACCAAGACCGAATCTTGATATTTCGATATTTCGACAGGATCTAGCTCGACGGTTTCTGGTTTGAAAACCGTAATTAGCGATCCTTGGTGATAGGTAATATACAGATCAATTGTAAGTGAATCGACCAAGATATTGCGCAATTCCGATACCGAGGGTGTTCTTTTGAGATTTTGTTTATATGCATACATTTCCGCTACGCAACCCAAAAAGGATTGATTTCTAACCTGTTCGACACCATATCTTAGTAGACATGGTGTATCCGGTTTTATGGCGGCACTATTTGTTTTTTGAACGGCGGCGGAATTGTCCGTCTTTAGGAATAATTGCAAGGCCATGGATAAAAACCCCCATCGGGTCGGTTCCAGAGGAACGATAGCCGAACTTTTAATATAGGATACTATTTTTGGGGCACCCTTTGCAGGGCGTTTAGCGTCGGCCTCCTCTTCCTTTTTAATACATGTATTGCGCAATTTCAATTGTTCTTTAGACATTTCCCATTCTTGGGTTTTTGCATTCTGTCTTAATTTAAAACAGCAGGGAAGGCAATGTCCACTTGGGTGTGAATCAGGAATAAAACCCGGATAGTGTTCAATATATTCCCCATTGGCATTAACATGTTCTTTTGTACGACTATTAAATTCGTATACATAAGAACCTTTAGGCACCTTCTTTGCATCGGAAGGTATAATACCTCCGCACTTCCCCGCTTTTACGTCGGCCTCGGTAATAGATGAATTAGTTAACATACACCAATATTTAGGGCAAATATACCAGAATTGATTGTTGGGATCTGAACCGTATTTTACTGGGTGATTATAGGATCCTGGATTCGTGCGATCTATCTCGGCCTTTTCTTCATCGGTCAAAATAATGGGTTGGCGACTAATATTGGCAGGACATGCCCTTGAATAAGAGTTGTATTTTCCTTCTTTCTTAGTCAAAAAAAGTGTTGTATCTCTTTCTTTGAGACGTTTTAAAAAGGGGTTCGGATATAGAGATAATCCATCTATATTATGGGTTTGTGTAGAAGGTGAATCGGGAGTATCCTCTCCCCCATGTTGCAATTTATCATCTTCATCGTCTTCGTCCTCATCGTCATATTCTAAAACAAACCCATCGTCATCAACGTCATCTTCTTCTAAAACAGATCCGTTGTCTTCGACGTCATCATCTTCTTCTTCCTCTATTTTTTTTGCGGATTGCAATGTAATATTAGCAAGATCATTTTCTGTATTTGGTGCATCTTCCTCTTCCTCTTCTTCATCATACTCAAATACCAATTTATTGTCTTCATCTGAATCCGAATCTGATTCTTGGCCGGATTCCTCTGTTTCGCCTAAATCTTCTGCGGATACCTCTGTTTCGCCTAAATCTTCTGCGGATACCTCTGTTTCGCCTAAATCTTCTGCGGATTGCTCTGTTTCGCCTAAATCTTCTGCGGATACCTCTGTTTCGCCTAAATCTTCTGCGGATTCCAATTCTTGGGGGGAAGGTATTTGTGGAATGATATCATCATGTTCAATATAAAATCCATCTTCGGTGGCTTCGCCTAAACCAACCTCATCATCTAATATATCCTCTTTTACTGCCGTTTCTTCTAAATCGTCTGGTAAATGGGTAATATCAAACATTCCATCATCGTCGTCTTCTTCAAACGAAAAATTAAGGGGTTGAATTTTTTTAGATGAAACTATTTCAGAAATATTTGTCGAAACCACAACATTAGCCGTATGGGGCTTATCCGCATCTTTATCCAACTTGGCAGACCGAGTGCATATTTGTTTAATCGTTTCTTTCGGATAATGGTTATCGCGATAAGGCAATATAATTCTTAAGATACTGTCTATATAAATTTCTAGTACATCTAAATAGCCGAATGATAATACGCCATCTAATTCGACGACCAATTGATTTTTCCCTAGAGGTGCATACATGACAAGTGGGAATCCCGGATTATCGATGATTTTACCCCCCAATTCTTGGAACTCCGAAGTATATTTTGCTATACGTAATATGGCCTCTTCTTCGGTCATTTGATAATTGGTCATTAACATTTGTGCTGCTTCTTGGTAATCATTAGTATTACGTAATACGGTAGTAATTGTTTCGGATTGAGAATCCATTTCGACGTAATTTGCCACCCGTTTGAATCGCATTTGTATTTGTTTTTTCAAATCAATACTCATGACGTCAAAGATGGATGAAATACACGCACTATATTGTTTAATGTTTAATTTATCAAATGGTACGGTGGCTACGTATTTCAACCCCTGCACGATAACCGATTCGTCATAAATACCATTCAATCCATCTAAATTAAACAACGGTTGTGATAATATACGATTTATCATATCGACGAATGGGCGTATTTGCGATATGACCAAGGCATTCAGTTCCCCCTTGGAGATTGGTATTTTCAATATGCCGTGAACATACATGGTTCCATCAGTCTCGAAATCAATATACAAATCCGATTCGGCTAAATATACAGAAATTTGGCGTTTTTTACCCATTTCGCGCACCAATCGCATAAGAACCGATTCGGACAAAAAGGGTATTTTCTTACCCGTCTTAGAAATAGCCTCGGAATAAATGCGAAACATATTTTCGCGTCTTGGACCAGGATTATATTTTATTAAAGGCATCTCACGTGTAGCGTGCAACTGTTTGAAAACGGTTTCTAGAGGTATCAATGTACTGCGATTCGATCCGAATATAAGAGAAAATGACTGTATACCTCGAATAATGTACGCCAATTCGTCCGTTTTGTTATAATAAATATTGTAAAACATATCAACGGTCTTATATAAATCAAATGTCTGTTTGGAGACAACCGACCCCTTTAATAATTCGGATTTAGCATTTTCTAATTCAACCTGGGTTTTGATATTGCGATTGAATAAAAGGGGGAAATATAGTCCCGACATATATTCTTCGTCTATACCGTGTTCAAAAGAGTATTCGAATAAAACATCGGCTAAACAGACGTATAAATTTTTACCTAGGGGTTCGCCATAATTCATCAAGATATCATTTTCAAATGCGAGTATGGGATTTTGGGGACGCATTTCGTATCGCGTGGCTCCGGTATTCACAATATCATGCGGGTTTGCGGAAAATAGATATTCACGGCCGTTTATTGGTTTCATTCCGATCGCCATATTTATAGACGTTTCTTTTTCATCTAAACCAAATAGTAAGACGTCTTCGTAAGAATAGGACTGTTTCACTTCCATCTCGTCCATAATCAAATCATCGATATTCAAATTATTGGCAAGTTGCGCGAAAATACCGCCACTTATTTCATGGTCGTCCAAATCGGATCTCGATTTTTCCGAATTCGTTATATTATCGTATATTAATTTTGTATTTAGACGAACCTGAATTTTAGCAAATAAATATATTTCTTCGTATGCGGTTTGTCGCATTTTTTCGATAATTTTGCGTTTGATTACGCGAACTGTATCGTCTGGATGTATTTGAAAATCAGAAAATAGAATAATCACTTGTTCGGATTCGATATATCGGAGTTCGTCATCGCTAAATAAATCGCGTTTTTCATATACATGTCCCCCTGAAAATACGATAGTCTGTTTTACCTTTCCATCTGAATTGAAAAAATGTACCTTGTAAATTTCCGACACGGGTGGCGGAATCACGACTGATTCTTCCATATTCTATATATGTGTATTGTTATTTTTTGCGTGTATTTTTTTATATTCATTTTATATAGAATAAGATGAATAGAAAAGCATTGTTAATTGGATGTAATTATACCAATGTTCCGGCCGTGACATTACGTGGATGTATTGACGATATTGTAAACATGAGTAATATGTTGAAAAGTGCGTATAATTATGCGCCGGCCGATATCACCATGTTGCGCGATGATGTGCAAAATCCGTTTACATTGCCGACATATAATAATATTGTATATCAGCTAAATCAAATTGTCAAAGATTCGGCAGGATGCAGTGAAATCTGGATTCATTATAGTGGACATGGATTACAAGTAGAAGAGAAAAATATCAAAACACAAAAAATCGGGATTGACGATGCAATAGCCCCAATGGATTACCAAACCGCAGGATTTATTGACGACAATATTATTTATAATATTATTAAAAATATTCATTGCCGTGCCTTTTTAATATTTGACTGTTGTCATAGTGCGACGGTATGTTCATTGCCATGGTTATTTCAATATATGTCTGGCAATACATTTACTAGAACCAATATTAATCACAATGTAATTAATAATCCTGCAATCTACATGTTTTCGGGTTGCAAAGATAATCAAACGAGTGCAGATACCTACGATACCAAATTGAAAGAGTATGTCGGTGCTATGACCGAGTCATTTTTGACTAGTTTGGAAGACAATAATTATGAAGGTTCCATATTAAAAATATATACCGATGCGTATCGCTACTTGGAAAATAATGGATATTCCCAGCGACCTTGTTTTTCGTCCTCGGCTAATTCGCCCCATTATACACTAGTAAACCCTCATGTTTCAAAGCCCGTTCACGCTACGATCGCCCCATCTAGTAGTAAACCGACTAATACAATGGCGAATAACCCTAGTCGGTCATCAAGTACAATATCAATGCCCAATTTCAAAAATATCAATACGCCCGAAACAAAGGGTATCCAATCACTCGCCATTATACAAAAAACAAATAATAATGCTATATACGAGACAAAAGATTCGATAAATGCACTGGCCCCCAATAAAACCAATAGAGGGCCGGTAAAGGGATCGAGCACTATTAATTCGTTTATCCCCAATTTTAGCAAAGGCAGTGTAAAACCAATTAGCAAAACAATAAATTTTTTACAATAAACCGAGACATTTATATTATAGTATTGTAATATAAAGGATGAATATCCCAATCAGATATTTGCCGATACGATTGACCAATAAAGACCAAAAAATACAACAGACCGAATTGAAAAAATCGCGGAATTTATATAAAAGCGGAAAATATTATACTCGCAAACGAGTCGCCTCTTTTAAAACACGACCATCTAAACACATCAAACGTGCACAAAAAATATATGGTATAACCAAGATGACGCCAAATCGACAGTTGTCAAATGTGACTGGATGTACTGTTTCTGCATTGCAGAAAATCGTAAACAAGGGGGAAGGTGCCTATTTTTCTTCGGGATCACGACCGAATCAAACTGCCCAATCATGGGGGCTCGCCAGATTAGCCAGTTCTCTGACTGCCGGTAAATCAGCAGCAGTTGATTTTGAAATAATAGAAACTGGATGCAAACATAGTGGCAAAGCATACAATTTAGCAAAGACGGCGAAACGCAAATACGGATTTGGGCGATCCTCTACAAAACATCGACAAAACCTGACTTCTAAATTATAGTTCACTACATTCTTCCACACCGTTATTAGATATTAGTATGACTAAGAATTCGTATTGTTTCTCAGAGACAACTAGCATTTTATCGGTATCAATGGCGGCAATACCATAATTGTATAGTTCATCGCCGATTGTTGACCAAGAATGGCCATATTGAGTAACATTCAGTTTCAATTCCAATTGTATTGCCTGTTTAGCGTTTAATGCGAATTTTCTTCTTTTATCAGTCACGTACAACATATAGAATAATATTGGCAATGTTATTCTATATTCATTCGACTCATTATTATTTATGCATCAAAATAAGGATTATCATGAATATTCATCCCGCAATATTCGGCGGGTGATTTTTTATAATCTTGGGGATCGTGTATTCCTGCATCTTTAGCATTTTCCAAGAGGAATTTGAAATTGTCCCAGAATTCGGTTTTATGTCCAATCGATTTAGTCATCGTATGTGATAGTTCATGTAATGCAACGAATGTTAATGTATGTTCATCGATTATATTATCATTGTCCGATTTATCTTTATTTAGACAAAATGCAATTTTTTCTCCCTTATTTTCACTATATGCCGTAAATTTACTCGTAGGTAATGTTTCCATTACCTTTAGTGGGTTAAAATTTTTAACAAGACGACTCACGTTGTCATCGTGGGGGAATTTATCTTTAACATAATCGACTAATTGACGGCATTTATCCGTTACGGATGCTAATAAATCCGCTGCAGCCTGCATTTGACTACGTTCACGTACACAATATTTATTACCATCTACCGTCGAGACAATACATTTCAATTCGAAATCGCCATTCATAAAATAAAAATAATAACATCCGACCAAGAATAATCCAATAATAACATACCCTAAAATATCAACCTTCTTCATTCAATATATTATATCCTCATATTTTCTAAAAGGGTAAATACGATAAATATGCGATATTTTTTTGAAATTTTATAATATAACAAGATAAAAATGACACATACATTACCTATTGGTAGATTAGGGAATCAAATTATTCGCAATTTGGCGGTTAGTATAATAGCTAAAAAAAATAATCTGGCCGTAAATTATTGTTCGCGCAAAAAAATAGAAACGTTGGGTATTTTCCTTTTTAGCGGAGAGTACACATACACTAATAAACAGATATTGAACGACGCCAATTATTTTCAATTATTAAATGAACCGAAACTCGACGCGTGTTTAGAACCGAATCAATCATTTTTTCAAACGAGAGATATTACCCGGTTTTTATACCAATATTTACATAGTGCCGAAAATTCACATATAATTATGGATAAAAACCCATATAAAGAAAGATACAATAATAATAACGATTTATATATTCACATAAGGTTAACAGATGCGGCTAATCATAATCCGGGTATTGATTATTATGAAAAGGCGATATCATGTGTCCAATACGACAATATACATATATCAACTGATCAAATAACGCATCCGATAATAATGGAACTATTGAAAAAATACCCGGAAATTAAAATTATACATACCGACGAAATAAATACTATTCAATATGCCACTACATTCAAGCATATTATTTTATCTCATGGGTCATTTTCTGCAATAATTGGATATTTGGCCTTTTATTCGAATATATATTATCCTCAATACAATGCCGATCATATGTGGTATGGCGATATGTTTTCAATTGATGGATGGAAACAAATTCCGGCATAACGGCTATGTGGGTGAGTTGGAAAAATTCTGAAAAATTGATCTATATGAATCTATTATCTATAGATGGAAAAATACCTAAACCTAACCCCTGTTAAATAAATACAATGTCCACTGAATCTACGAATCCCACGAAAATACATAAAATTAAAAAAACGATGCGTGGTAAATCGTTTCGACTCATCGATTTTCAGGTATATGATGAAATGCGTGGATCTCATCCATCCGATCTAATGGATGAATCACACTTTATCATTCAAATGTATGGGGTTAATGAACGTGGCGAGACGTGTGCTATTTATATACAGGATTATGCACCATTCTTTTACGTCAAAGTTGGTGAGAATTGGTCCGATACCAATGCCAATAAATTCTTTGGTGAAATAAAGGCAAAATTGGGCGGTACAATAGGACGTGCACTTTTATCGGCCAAGATAGTCGAACATCATAAACTATACGGGTTTTCCGGGGGTAAAAAACACAAATTTGTGAAATTGACGTTTGCAACCATGGCATGTTTGAATCGAGTCAAGAATTTATGGTATAGTTATAATAAGGATACGAATGCGCGGACAATGACGCCATTTGTATCTCAAAGAACGTCACTTGAATTATACGAAAGTAATATACCGCCCCTTTTGCGATATTTTCACATAAATGGCGTCAGTCCGTCTGGATGGATTTTTATAAAAACGGATCGTGCCTATTCGCCGCCGGAAAAACTCACCACATGTACATACGAATATCAGTGTTGTATATCGGATTTGGTACCTCAACCGGATAAAGAGACCCGGGTACCATATAAAATATGCAGTTTTGACATTGAGGCGAGCAGTAGCCACGGCGACTTCCCCGTACCGGTAAAAACCTATAAACGGATGGTAGCAAACCTCGTCGATGCCTTTACAATACAATTAAATGTGGGATGCATCAAAGATGCAGATTTAGGACGGCGCCTAGTTGAAAAAATCATATTGTCCGCGTTTAATCAAAACTATGCTAAATATAGTGGGATTGACCTTGTATATCCCAAATCGATGCCGTCAAAAAAGCGGTTGATCGAAATCATCGAACTATTAGTCGGATCAACCGTCGACAATGCAAGGATTGCCGAAACGGAGGTGGATATGTTGCGTCTTTCCAATATCGAAACCCTCTTCGAGAATATAAAAGAGGCGGAAGACATCAATTGTGATGGTGACGGCGATACCACTAATTCCGTAACCACGGAAGAAAGGTCAGTCTATAGTAAATATACAAACAAACCCAAAATAAATCCCAAATTGAAAAAGGTGTCGGTATTAGACATTCTCATGTCAACATCATACGACCGAGACGAAAAAATACAGATTATCAATGAAATTGCGACGCGACTATTGCCGTCATTAGAAGGAGACAAAGTGACGTTTATTGGCACAACATTTATGCGATATGGGGAACCCGAACCCTATTTAAATCACTGTTTCGTATTGAATACATGTGACGACATCGACGGTGTCGAAATAGTTACGGTGGATACCGAGGCCGAACTATTAGTGGGATGGGCCGAACTCATTCAAAAGGAAGATCCCGATATCATTATCGGATATAATATTTTCGGTTTCGATTATGAGTTTATGTTTAGACGGGCAGAAGAAAACATGTGCGCTACCGACTTTCTCAAATTTTCGAGAAAGGTGGGTGAGGTATGTGCCTCCGAGGACCGCGATACACGTAAATATGCCATCGAAAACACTAAGATTAACTTGGCAACGGGCGAATACGATTTGCGATATCCCAAAATGTCAGGTCGCATCCAAATAGATATGTATACTTATTTCCGACGCGATTTCAACCTTCCGTCATATAAATTAGACGACGTCGCAGGTCAATACATCAATGACGAGGTAAAACGCATAGAACATGTCTATATGGAAGAAAATGGAACTGAAATGGATAAAAAAGATATGACTGAGTTGTACACACAAAATATAACGGGACTTCATGTGGGCGATTACATTCACATCGAAGTTTCTGCATTTACGTCGGATTATTACCAAGATGGCAAGAAGTTTAAGGTGATCGATATTGTCAGGGGTCGAGATGTCGTTGAAACCATCAAGGGTAAAGAAACGACTACCAAATACAATATAATACGACTTTTGGGAAATCTATCAATCGAAACCGCAGGTAAAACGATCAAATGGGGTATTGCTAAGGACGACGTATCCCCTCAAGATATTTTCCGTTTATCAAATGGTTCTTCATCCGACCGCGCAATTGTTGCAAAATACTGTATTCAAGATTGCAACCTGGTACATCACCTCATGAACAAAATAGATGTTGTCACTGGTTACATAGAAATGTCGCGTATTTGCAGTGTACCAATCTCATTCTTGGTCTTTCGCGGACAAGGCATCAAACTCACCTCCTACGTGGCTAAAAAATGCCGAGAGAAAAATACGCTCATGCCCGATTTAGAGAAATCGACAGAGGTGGATGGGTATGAGGGGGCAATCGTATTGCCGCCAAAATGTGCAATGTATATGGACAATCCTGTTGCGTGTGTCGATTATGCCTCACTATATCCATCCTCTATGATCAGTCAGAATTATTCGCATGATAGCAAAGTATGGACAAAAGAATATGATTTGGATGGCCATTTGATCGCCGAAATGGGCGAAAAAAGGGGCGATGAATATATATACGACAAATTGCCGGGATATCAATACATAGATATCGAATTCGATACATATAAGAACATACGCGATACATCGTCGTCGTCGGCTACAAAAACGGTTAAAACTAAGGTAGGTAAAAAAGTGTGTCGTTGGGCGCAATTACCAGAGGGGCAAAAATCGATCATGCCTTCTATTTTAGAAGAATTACTAAAGGCGCGTGCCAATACCAGAAGAATGATTAAACAGGAAAAAGATCCTTTTATGCAAAATATATTGGATAAACGACAATTAGGGTACAAAGTCACCGCAAATTCATTATATGGCCAATGTGGAGCACGCACCTCGACCTTTTACGAAAAGGACGTGGCGGCCTCAACCACGGCAACCGGTCGCATGATGATTACATATGCTAAACGCATGATTGAAGAAGTATATGGTAATTTGGAATATGATACACAATGTCATGGTCTAGTACGAACCAAGGCCGAGTATGTCTATGGAGATACGGACAGTGTCTTCTTTACACTCAATCTGGAAGATCCCTTAACCGGCGAAAAGATTCGCGGCACAAAAGCGCTAGAAACCACAATAGAAATTGCCCAAGATGTAGCCGCACTATGCACGCAATGGCTAAAGTTACCAATGGAACTCACCTATGAAAAGACCCTGATGCCTTTTATTTTACTCTCGAAAAAACGCTACGTAGGCATGTTATATGAAACCGATCCGAAAAAAGGAAAGATGAAGTATATGGGTCTTTCGCTAAAACGTCGCGATTCATGTGATTATTTGAAAGATACATATGGCGGCATTCTCAATATATTGATGAAAGAGAACGATATAAACAAGGCCATTGGATTCTTAGACAAATCGCTAAATGAATTGGTTCGCGGAAATGTATCAATGGATAAACTAGCTATTACAAAGGCATTACGTGGGTACTATAAAAATCCGGCACAGATTGCCCATGCCGTATTGGCAGATCGTATAGCAAAACGCGACCCAGGAAACAAACCTAAACCGGGCGATCGCATGAAATTCATCCACGTCGTAAATGAGACCAAAAAGGCATTGCAGGGCGACAAAATCGAAACGCCAGACTATATAATAAAAAACCGTCTAAAGATCGACTATACATTCTATATTACGAATCAACTCATGAAACCACTACAGCAGCTATTCGGTCTTGCATTGGAGCAGATATGGACATATAGAGGAAAACCGGTCGCCATAAAATCTTACCGAAGGGAAATGGCTAAATTAGAATCAGAGAATTCGAATTTAGAGGTTTTTATGAAAAAAAAGGAAAAATATTGTTCGGAAAAAGTAAAGGTCTTATTATTCGATCACATATTGGACCAAATATACAACGAAAAAAACAAGATACAACCAATAACTGGATTCTTCAGTATATCACAAGGGTAGATCAAACTCGAATAATAGTAACCCCGAAGGATCGTATCTTACTGAATCGACATTCAAATTTTGAAACAATCTTGATAAACTACGCACAGTGGTATCCAAAGATGATGACGCCGACGTTCTATTTGTAGATGGCGTAGTGTTCGTATTTGATTCTGGTATCGATAAATTTTGACCCGACAAATCGAAGGTAGTTGAAGTAGCTAAATCATGTCGACATACCGGACATCGCGTATTTCGACTGAACCAATTAGACAATGCATTTTTTTTAAATGTATGACCACAAAACCGAATGCGGGTTAAAACATCATTTTCCCCTATTAAATCCATTGTAATAGGACACACTAATTCGCCCATACTGGCCGAATAAACCAATTCTTCAGTACCTCGAGTAATCCACTCGGTCGACGCGTATGAAGACGGCGGTTGCACAATATAGGACAATAATGATGCGGTCATTGATTGGAAGTCGGCAGCACCGGACCGTTCTTGGACCGATTCTCCTAAATGGGGTGGGACCGATCTTTCTGAAAAGGGACGTTCATGTACAGTCGAAGACATAGATTCGGATTGCGTGTCATTTACAGACGAAGGTCCATTAATATTCGTCTGAGTATTGGCATACATATTAAGTGTTTGAACATCATTAATTAGATTGTGAATATTATTTTGGTATTCCAACATGTTCAAATTATATCCACGAACAATTGTATTCAAAATATTGAGCGGAGTTAAATTGCGTGCATCCCGGTTACGTTCATTCATATGACGATTCAAATTAGATACGCTATATCTTCTTGGATAACCGTAATAATAGAAATCATTCCACCCATAATCATCCGCAGCATTTGTATTATTACTCATTACAAATATAAAGATTTATTTGTATAACATAATAGAGATTCTTTATATTATTATGGACTTAACAAAATATCACAAACGCGGTTATACGGGTCTAGCGAATTTGGGTAATACTTGTTTTCTCAATTCGTCGGTTCAGGTACTCAATCATACATACGAATTAAATGAATTCTTAGAGTCAAAGACCTATACAAAACATTTGAAAACGATACCCGATACTAAGATTGTAGACGAATGGTTGGATTTACAACGTGTCATTTGGAGTAATAATGGGGTTGTATCACCGAATCGTTTCGTTTATAATGTGCAACAATTAGCTAGAGAGAAGAATCGGGATTTATTCACAGGATGGGCGCAAAATGACATGCCCGAATTCCTTCTATTTATGATAGAATGTATTCATAACAGCATATCACGTAGTATTCGAATGCAAATACTAGGTCATACCGAGAACGAGAAAGACAAAATGGCAGTTGCGTGTTATAGTATGTTAAGGGACACTTATTCTCGAGAGTATTCCGAAATAATGGATCTCTTTTACGGTATTAGCGTATCTGAAATAGTGTCAATCGACGGTCACATAGTACATTCGGTAAAACCAGAGAATTTTTTCATATTGGATCTTCAAATATCAAAAGATATGGCAAACATCTACGATTGTTTCGACGCGTTTACGCAGGTCGAAACATTGGAAGGTGACAACGCATGGTTTAACGAAAACACTGGGCAAAAGGAGGATATTAAAAAACGCATGACATTTTGGAATTTTCCAAAGGTATTGGTAATTACTTTAAACAGGTTTTCACCATGTGGACAATATAAATTAAATAATCACATCCATTTTCCAATGACCGACTTGGATTTGTCTAAATATGTCGGGGGATATAATCCTAAACAATACACATATGATTTGTATGGAGTGTGCAATCATTCGGGCAATGTAAATGGGGGTCATTATACATCATATGTACTGAATTCTCAAAAAGAGTGGATACATTACAATGACACGCACGTAGATATTATCCCCGAGTCAAATCGTGTGGTATCGTCGGCAGCCTATTGTTTGTTCTATCGTAAAAAAATAACTTAATATAATATAATAAATGAATTCACAAGTAGATACAGATTCACACAATAATAATGAAAAATTTAATGTAAATAATTTATCAATACAGACCTCATTATCTTCCATGTTTACAATGAGCAATCTAATGTGGTTTTTGATCTTTTTAGCAATATATATCGTATTATATTTCTTGGTAAAGGCATTAAATGGTAATGGCAATCCATTGAGTACACAGATGGCTCTTTCGCGTTCAATCGATATTTTCATATGTATTGCAATACTGGTTGGCGGTTTTTTATATTACCGGTCTCTTACGGATTATGACAAGGACCATTTAGTCGTATTTGGATTGGCCTCAATGCGTCAATTTTTTGACAGTCCAACCACAATAATTGATTTGATTATTTTGACTATTCTTTTTTACATATTGGTTTATTTGGGAAATGTACCAATGTCAAAAGAAACGCGACCAATGACAATTGGTTTCTTGGAGAATAAATTATGGATATTAATTGTTATACAAATTATTCTAATGATTTTTAAATATGTATTCAAAATGGATATAGTCGATTTTGTGTTAAGTGACCGTCTGTTTTCTTGGATATACAATACAAAAAATCCAATATCAAACGCCGAGGAGAAGGACGATGGCAACAAAAATGACACGTCGGCACAGGGCGACGAAGTCTTCAATATATCTAATAATGTATTTACTTATGACGATGCACAAATTGTCTGTAGCGCGCTCGACGCACAATTAGCGACGTACGATCAAATAGAGTCGGCATATAATAATGGAGCGGAATGGTGTAATTATGGTTGGTCGGCGGATCAAATGGCCTATTTTCCTACACAAAAGGATACATGGGAGAAATTACAAAACAATTCGAAACATAAAAACGACTGCGGACGTCCTGGCATAAATGGTGGTTATATTGCGAATCCATATGTCACTTTTGGCGTAAATTGTTACGGCAAGAAACCTAAACCGACAGATGCGGAATTGGCGGCAATGAAGGCCAACACTGCTAATAACGGACTTCCGGTCAAGACAAGTAGTTTAGAAGAAAAAATATTGGAGGCCAAGATGAGATATTGGCAAAACAATGCGTCCAATATGTTAAATCTCAGTTCTTATAATAAAAATGCATGGTCGCAGTACTAATATTTATGTGGATATAACTAATTTTTATTATATTCTAACGTTTTGTGCGTTTTGAGGTGCGATTGCGACGTTTAGTCGAAGGTAGACGTTTTCGGGTTGCTTTCGTTTTTTTTATTTTAACATCGGCGACATACTCAAATAACCGATTAAACAAATCGTCTTCAATGACGTTGTCGGTTTTAGTTACTTTGTATTTAGTCGACCGTGCGGCATTTCCTCCACCCCCAATAGAACCATTTAAATCGATTGGATTAGCCCGATTAGCTAGCATCGGATCGATGGTTGTAGGCATTTCAGATTTCATTATATATAATAAGGATATATAATGAGGCCATAATAATGTGGTCGAACTTACGAAAAGGTTTGCTAAACAGACGTTTTGTCTAGTAATAGATTATACTAAGATGGAACCGACTAACCAGATTGTTACAAAACCCATGATGCCAACATTATCGGAAAACTATGATTTAGTGGACAATGTTCGCAAATGGGTCGCCATCGATACACAAATGAGGAAAGTAAATGACAAAATGCGGGAATATAGGGATGTAAAGGCTAAATTATCGCGTTCTATATGCGAATATATTGAAACTCATGAAATGAAACAATCTAAGATTGACATTTCAGATGGTACAATACGGTTCTATGAAAAACGCGAATATTCGCCATTGACATTTAGCTATATAGACGAATGCCTTCATAAAATCATTCCTAATGAAAAGCATATAGAATATATTATTCAGTATTTGAAAGATCACCGTGAGGTAAAGATATCGAATGATATAAAACGCGGATACAAATAAGGGGCTAAATAAGTAAAATACATAGATAAAACAATATAATACCATAGTCCTAGGTATTATATTATATTTCTTAGTAAATGAAGATTATTATAGATGATCGTGAACGCGAATTATATGATCGTATGTATTCTATTGTACATACAGAAGGACATGTAACCAATATACAATTGGTTAAGCGGATTATACCTTTGGGTGACATATTAATAGAAACAGATGAGGATAAACCGGTCGCGATAATTGAACGCAAATCATTGACGGATTTATTGGCGAGTATTAAAGATGGTAGATACGACGAACAATCACACCGTTTATTGCATTCATGTGAAATACATCCACATAATATTATTTATTTGATAGAGGGACAAATGTCGACATTGCGAAGTATTATGGAAAAGAAGATCGTATATTCAGCCATAACCTCCCTCCAATATTTCAAGGGATTTAGTGTATATAGAACAATGTCAATGGCCGAAACGGCCGAATGGATAATTTGGACGGCAAATAAAATCGATCGTGAACTGGTTAAGGGAAAACCACCTGCATATTTGACCAAGAATTCAAATACGGTTCTTAATGCAACTGATATTGCGACAATGCAACCTAGTTACGTCCAGTTTGTAAAAAAAGTGAAACGCGACAATATTACACCCGATAATATGGGAGAAATTCTGCTAACTCAAATACCCGGGATCAGTAGTATTACGGCCGCTGCGATTATGAAACACTTTGATACATTTCCTCTATTACTAATAGAATTGGGTAAAAATCCTCAGTGTTTGAATAATATTACTATAGACAATGGGGGTAAATCACGCAAATTATCCAAAACCGTATTAGAAAATATTGTTCATTATTTACGCATATAGTATTTGTATATAATATAATGTTTAGTCAAAATCATAAAATCATTCTTTGTTTTTTAATTATTATTATAGTTACCGGTTTATTTAGCCCGAATAAAATCGAGGGATTTGGCCCTAGTCCACCCACCTTAAATTCGTATTCATATTATAATGATATGAGTCTGAATGTTTTATCGAGTACACTACCCGTTTCATTGTCTAATTTACAGAATTCGATACAAAATAACACTGCCTTTTCTCAATCGTTGGCTACGCTCGCAATAAGTGCAGCCAATTTTTATTACAATATTGTCACACTATATAATGAAACTCCGGTCGTATCGGGACAAGATAAAAATGTACAATTCATATACTCGCAAAGTAATACCATGCAACAATTATACCAATTATTCATAAGTTATGGTATTGATATAACAATGATTGCAAACGAATTATGGGGCGCCAACTCACCATCGACTACCGCATTAATTTCAGTCGTAAAACCCGGTGGTGTAAATTCATTAATTTCCAATGCGATAAAATAAAGGAAATGGATAGATATATTTTGTATTATCGATTGCTATAATACAAATTACTCATTTTCTCTTTGGTTGATGTAATCTCGGAGACAATTTATAAGGGCCTCATCTATCCGAACAAATTACACCGACCAAAAATAAAAATAAGACAAAACGCAGTTATAATTTATATATTTTATAACTAATGATGAATAACGGTGGGGTAAATCGGTTTAGATACTTCACTTCCCTCATACTTTCCTTCTTCTATTGCCCTCTGAGTGACTCCCACGCCGCCCCAATTCGGATCCATCGGATTGTCACTTATGCCCCCCTTTTTGGTAGAATTATGGATTTCATCGATATCGGTATAAATACCGACGTATTGTCCGGCAGGATCAAATCCAGCATAACTATTTGCATTATATGGCGGATCCATTCGAGATGCGTCGGCAATTGGCACGGCAATTGTATTGTCGTGAATTTCCATTGGTATAGTCGGTAAACCTCCTTCTACATAAAACGGACTTGGTCTCATACGATAGACGTCGTTCCCTTGAGCATTATTTTCTTGTTGTAAAAACAAAACTGGGCAATTTACACCACGGGTTCTCTGTTGGTTCAAATACGCAATATATTCATCTAAATTACCGAATTTAATAGGATTGACATTTTCTACTATAGGTTTAGTTGTGTCATATAAAAACAACCGATTATTGCGTTTTATTAACAAATCGGGACAATGGGATGTTTCGCCTTCCGCCCTTTCCTCAGTATTGAACCCTTCTTTGTTTAATAAGATTCCATTTGTCAAACATACGTATATTCCTGCTAAAAATGCCAATATTAAAAATAAATACTGGATTATTTTTATACTATTAGGTTTCATATAACGTTATATATTTATACTCATAAAAGAAATTCAAATTGAAGAACCCTATAACATTAGATAAAAATATAATCATAATATAGTATATATGTCAAGTTCGCAAAAATATAGAAAACCAAAGAACAATAATATGGCAAAAACCCGGAAAAATATACATAGACATTCGAATAAATCGCATTCGAAAAAACACACGAGTCGACATGATAATACAATTGTCATTGGAAAGATTTATGCGAATTGGTGTGGACACTGCACTGCGTTAAAACCGGAATGGGAAAAAATGAAGGCCATCATAAAAAAGGATTTAGGTAAATACCTAACGAACATAAATATCGAATTTTCGGAAATAGAACAGACAAATGAACATATCAACGTGGATAACATAAATCGACAATATTTGATAAATTCAAATGAAAAATTGTCTGCGTCTGGCTATCCAACCATATTTAAAATACACAATAACAATTTGGATTATTACAAAGGAAGTAGAACCGCCCAAGAAATGGCGGATTGGTATATTAAACATTCGCCGCCGGTAAGTAAGATAATTAATAGTCACGTGGGTGGCAGAAAACGCAAAAGTCGAAAAAACAAGAGGCGTAGCAATAGAATGAAATGGTAATCGGATGGTATTTAATTATGATTCATATTATAGTTATGAATCATGATACTGTCTCTAATATACGAAACTATTTACTTATTGCAACTCCCAATTTCTAGTGGAACGCGCCCAAAATCTGGTTCGTATGTGCTCTGATTCCATGGTCCAATGTCCTTCTTTTCAATAATGGGATCGGAACGCAATTGATAGTTGGCGTTCTTCAATGTCTGTCCAATAGTATCTAACCCGATGTGATAACCAGCCTGTAGCAGATCGGGAAGGGCGACATTGCCATTTCCAATAGGATTCAAAGCGGCCCATTGGCTATTCTGGTCCTTTGGTAATAGATCTCCGGGATTAGCAACTGGTTGCATGGCGTATCCTTCGGCAACAGGAATACTGTTGGGCGCCACAGCCGGCATGCTCTGTTTATGCGAAGGAGGAGAAGGATAATTATTTAAAAGGGTGGAATCGCCAGGAGTCATTTTGTCTAAAACACTTAGTTTCGAAGAAGAATAATACATGAAAAGTGTACTAATCAATATAAGAATGGCAATAGGTATCCAACGTTTTCCAAAAAACTTGTTAATACCGGATAATATCTCTTTAAACATTTGTTTATATAAACGGAGGATAAAATTATTTATAGTATAATGTATTATTTAGGTTTGATATAATAGAGATTTTCCCTATTTGCGAGAGATTATATATTCATAATTTGAATGATACTCTAAATATCACGTATACTATTTATTCGTGGTCCCCGTCGTCCACATCTAGACTACTTTCAATATCACTCTCATCACTATCGTCTACGTCGGTCAACATATATGTATTTTTGATACGTTTAGCCTCTAAATAAGAAGAAAGTGCTAAATCCTTAGCTATTTTCGCATTTCTCATGGCATCGCGATACATTTTATAATACACGTCATTTCTCTTTTTCAATTGCACTTTTTCGGTCTCCGGAATTTCGGCTAAATCAAACTGCACCTCTTCAATAATATCGGATGGTTTTGTCGGTTCCGCGAGTTTTTTCACAGGTCTCGCAAAAATATCGTCTTCACTATTTTCGTCTGCAGGATCGTCTGTAGCAACCACTGCCAATTCTTCGGTCGTTTGCCGGATTTCTTCGACATTTGAAACTTTTTCTAAATTGATGGATTCATCTATTTCGGTAGATGTCGTATTTTTTGTATCGCGCGTTTCCGGTTTTATTTCAGATACAATTTCATCCGGTAAATTAGCAACCATTTGTGGTCTCGTTTTTATTATACACCGTTCGAATAATTGACTCGGTTTTATAACCATCATTTGTTTGATTTCAATTTCTATCTGAAAACTGCGCGCGGAACATTTGATGCCTTGAATTTCCAATATAGTGATAATATTCGAATTCTCTTTTATATCGGCCATATCGACATTATTTTCGTTTTCGTCGTATATTTTCAAAACATTCTTACCTAAACGCGACGGCAAATTAGTTCGCATAATATAGAATTTTCCCGATTTATATGTTTTTAATGATGACAAAAAGGAATTCTCTATATCGTGTTTTTCTAAACCTGCCTCGAACCATTTTTCGCGATTATCAAATATCGTTTCTTGGCAATAGGTTTCTAAATTCTCCATCCATTGAATAAAGTCGTAGTTTTCATTTGACAACATAATGTCGCAATAAAACTTTTTTCCCGCTTTTACAATTCCCTGTTTTGTCGTTGATTTAGGACATTGAATATATAACGGTTCATCGTTCATTTTAAATTTAATGAAATAATTTCCACCCGGAATAATGGCAGGTGGGCATAATACTAAACGTTTGAAATCGAATGTGGTATCGGGTTCATATATTTCATCCATTTAGATACTGTAATACGATTTATTGATATTTTTGTTTTTATATAAAAACGCAACATATTTGCGTTGTACACATATAAGAATTATATCTAAAAAATACAACTATTTGATCGAATGAAAAATATCAAACAAGAATGCATGAATATGTTACAAAGTGACAGTATTCGCCAAGAAATTAGTAATTTTGTGCGTCCAATTGTAAAAATTGTGTACAATGAAATATACATCTATGTGTGGTTCATTTGTATTTATAGCGTTCTTTTGTTAATAATTACTTTAGCCAATTTATTTGTTCTTATGAAATTATTCTGTGTTCCGGGTTGCAAACCAACACCGTCGCAGGGAGGTGGTTAATCCACATTTTTCACAATACAATGTTTTTCTAATTTTTCATGCGTAAAATAACTCTACACTCTTGGCAAAAAAAAATATAGTAATAAATATATAATGCCAAATAGTAAAGGCGGAAGAAGTCGAAGTCACAGTCGCAGACGTAGAAGTACCCGGCAAAATTTTCCTAGTTTCCCTATGTATGGTGGTGATGGATGCACATATACAAGTGGTACTACCTATACACCCCAAGTGTATGGCGGTATTGGTCAACAAACCGGAGTTAATGGTAGTCCGGCAGGCGAAATACAGGCCAATATCGTTGGTGGACGCAGACGTCGGCGGACTATGGGCGGTTACGGAGTAACCGACGTCGCGGTACCTTTGGTATTAGTTGCTGCGAATAATCTAAGAGGAACAAAACGCAATCGCGTATTTAGCAAAAATCGCCGTTCTAAATCGTTTAGACGTTCTCGCAGAAATAGCCGAAGGTAAATTGATAGGTTAGAATATGGTTTTATATAAACTCCTTGCATAAATGGTAAGGAGTTTATATCATGGTACATTTCTCTATAGCCCGAACATTACCTATATTTTATCGCATAACAATTGTTGGATTGGTACCAATAGGCAGGTTGGAATTGGAATATAGCGGAATTTTCTGTTGAGGAGTGCGCCAATAGGTCAACGTATTAAAGGCACTGCGTTCATTAAATGCGATCGTAGTCCACGAATCAATACCGACCGAGGGAGGTAATCCGGCCTTTTTATTTCCACCCCCCTGGTTAATATCAGTAACGGCATTTGATGCCATAGCATTACGACTAGCAGAATAAGAAAAGGCACGACTTGGAATAGAAGACATTCTCTAGATATATAGTATCTAAATATATTTTATTATATTACAAAAGATATAGTATAACAGAGATATGATTTATAACATAATAACCGATATGCCAAATTACTTAATATAAACGATATAAAAAATATCGAAGTTAATATAATACTAAACGCTTCATTTTATTCGCTAAATAAAATGAATTCGACGAACTATCATAAATTGTCTGTTTTTGGGGGAGATGATATACATGTCGAAAAAAATCAATTTGGTCAAGAAACCTATGTATTTGATCCATATAATCCGCAAAATATTATGATAACAGATTCCGATGTGAATCGAATTCTAGACGCATACGGGATAAATGTTCATATAAACAATTTCAATTTGTTCAAACGCGCATTTGTGCATCGATCCTATACGCGCCGTCCAGATTTAGAAAATGAATCGAATAATATTAGCATTATTCCTAAACCCGACGATTGTTTGCCCCTCTATACAAAATCAAATGAAAGGTTGGAATTTGTAGGGGATGGTATACTAGAGTGTATTACTAAATATTATCTGTATCGCCGATTTCCAAAAGAGAACGAGGGGTTTATGACCGAAAAAAAAATTGCACTCGTCAAGAACGAATCGATTGGACGCATGGCGATGGAAATGGGGCTTCATAAATGGTTCATTCTCTCTAAACATGCCGAGACAAAACAAACGCGGACGAATTTAAAAAAACTAGGTTGTCTTTTTGAGGCATTTGTAGGTGCCCTATTTTTGGATTTTAACAAAATCGAAGTATCAGACGAAGATGGTTGGTTTAAAAACGTCTTTGTCACTGGGCCGGGGTTTCAAATGGCGCAAATTTTCATCGAGAATGTTTTTGAAAAACACGTAGATTGGATTAATCTTATTAAAACCGATGATAACTATAAGAATATATTGCAAGTCCGTATTCAAAAGGAGTATAAGACAACACCCGCCTATTTTGAAATAGAAACTCATAATATGGATACGGGATATCATATGGGTGTCTATTTATGTTTGGGCCAACCCATTCATTTGGTCAATCCCCTCGATGCAATACCGATTGGACAATTCAATTCTCATCGAGATATACACGAATACATGTCCATACACCGGAAGATTTTTGTATTTTTGGGTAAAGGTATTCATAAAATCAAGAAGAAGGCAGAACAGATGGCATGTGAAGAGGCGTTGAAAAATATGCCTATGGATGAAACACATAACGAGGTCGAATAATAAATATCTATTCATTTTCTAGTAACAAAAGTAAGAAGAAACAAGGCGATATAGTTCGCTTGGCAATATTTGTCGAATTAGCCATAATTTATAATAATGTTCCGTTTTAAAATTGCAGTATCTTTTTCGGAATCGTAACATTGCGATCGTTACCGACCTTTTTATCGTCGCAGATATTGTATTGTTTGTATGATGTTCGTGTAAACGTTCGACCAAATAATCGATACGCATGTTCATTGCGTTCAACCATATGTGACTGTCTCTGCCATAGAATGGACGTATCTTTAATAAAGGATAATAATTGTAATACATAATGTCATACATTTTTTTTATGTATGACATTTTTTCGCGCAGTATAATTTTATCGCGGCACTGGCGAGCTATTTCCATGAATTGCGATACAATTATATTATATTTTCGGTCGAGTAATTCTATGATACGTCTACTTCTCCTAAATCGCGTAGTCGCGTAGCGTTTTTCCGGTTTCATACCACATACAATAGCATTTTGTCGAATGACGCGTGTCTCGATCATACCGTTGATAATTTTAGATACTTGTGATATATATGCCATCTAATGACTTGATTCATATATCGCCTATATGAATCGGCTTATATGATTCAATTTTTCTTAATTGATTAGTGAGTAAAATATTGAGAAATTGACCGATAAATATCGTAGGGGAATATCTGTCTAATTAGCCATAGTTTGTAATAGTGTTCATATTGAAATAGATAAAATAGACATCGATATTGTTTAAATCTTTTTGCGACGGTATTCGACATACTTTTTGAAACCTGCTTTTTCAGAATGCATGCCGATATTTCCGTTTCTAAATCGAATGATTTGTGTAAGGCATGTAATAGGAGACGATGCACACCTTGGATGCTAAATGGAATCAATCTTATCAGCTTAAATATTTTTTCATTTAAAATGTCATACAATTCTTTGATGATTTCTATCCTGTCTAACGGCGTAAAACAGAAATTAATCTTAATTTTTAGTAAATACGACATATATCTTATATAGTATAAGCGATCCGAAACGTATTTTGCGAGAAGACGTTTACTCCGAATTGACGTTGTTTTATTTGATGCGGGCATAATTGATATGAATAAAGTATTTGCAAAGAATTATAAAGTGGATAATACATTCAATTTTATTTATATCTTATGCCGATTTGGATAAACCTTCTTGTATAAGTATTGAACTATCTGCCGCCATATTGGCAAATCCCACGTATTCGAGTTCGACACCCTTCAAATAAGTATCGAATACACTTTTCGTGGTATTCGTATCGCATGGAAGCAATTGACCCGTAATATAATCATATGTAACCTCTTTTCCGTAATATATAAAACCGCGACCGCGATATCCATTATAATAAATAGCACAATTGGCACAATATCCAATGAATACTCCTTTCCAATAACCATATTTGGCGCAATTGGCGCAATTATTGGGTCCAGTGTGTCGCAAATGTGTTTTCGCCCATTCTTCTGGAAACGTAGGTGCATATAATTTGCCACGGTATGAATAGTATCGAGGCGTTTTCATTTCCGGTTCTCCTTCATAGACAATATCATCCGGATTCATTTTTTCCATTCCTATATTATATTTGAATATGACAATTAACCTTTAATCTCTCAATTTTATGTATTTTGATCATTTTCTTAAACGATGGATTGTATTGGATAAATGATGAAAAGACATAAACGATAAATGAATAGTCGCGAATTCAGGTAATCGAAATAATATGTCTATTATATTTATAGGTGATATGAATGTTGCATTACATTTAGAACAATTAAAAATAAAACGATTGCCAGGCCAAGAGGCTAAACCTGGCATATTAGTAAAAATTTCGGGTCCGAATATGGGTAATGCACAAACCGATCGTGTTGAAGAATTGGATGAACCATTACTTGACCAAGAAAGAGATCGGGCACCCAATGTAAAAATCCAAGACGCTAGGGGTAAAAAAAAGATAGATCGTGAATTTATCCTAAATAGGTTACATGGTAAAAAACCAAGATTGACACCCGCCGAAATTGTATCTAGTAAAATGGCACCGGGAGATGATACTGATAAATTAAATGTAGAAGAGACAAGACTTCTTGTGGATATGACCGAACCAGTAATCGAGGCCGATACTGAGGATTCTATATTTAGAGTGAATCCAAAATCCATATCACAAACGGTTGCCGACGAACACCCGCCCGCAGGGGAAGTCGTATTTAAACGTAAAAAACCAGTAGCTAAAACAAAGGCCGCGGTGCCAATTGAACCAAACGAAGAAGAAGAAGAAAAGAAAAGGGCCGACGCAATAAAACCTAAAAAACCAAGAAAAATAATTGTAGACAATCGTCCACAATGGCGCGATTTACTAAGAATGAAGATTGGTAGTCACACAATTGCCGATCGATTACCGGTCGATAGAGAAAAAATCATAATGGAGACATCGCCCTACTATATGAATAACCGCAAATTATTTATAAAACAAATAGGTGATTTATTCGGAAGTAAATATCGCAAAGAAATCGCCGATAGCGAAGAATTGATGTCATGCAAAGATAATTCGAAAAGTCACGATTTTAAACTATTGACGCATCAAAAAATCGTGCGAGATTATTTGAACTTATATACCCCCTATAGAGGATTACTCCTCTTTCATGGTCTTGGTTCGGGAAAAACATGTACGGCCATTGCTATTGCAGAAGGATTAAAAAGCCGAAAGAAAATATACATTTTGACACCTGCCTCTCTCAAAATGAATTTCTTTAGTCAAATGAAGAAATGTGGTGACGATTTATATCGAAAAAAACAATTCTGGGAATTTGTATCAATCGAAGGTAAGCCCGATTATGTACGCGTATTATCTACTATATTACAATTACCGGAAGACCATGTAATAAAAAATCGCGGTGCATGGTTAGTCAATGTTAAAAAACCGTCTAATTTTACCGATTTAGATACCCGCGACCAAGAGGCCATTGACGAACAACTAAATATCATGATTCGTTCTAAATATATCGATATCAATTATAATGGTCTAAATAAAAGCAAAATGAAATTATTAACGGGGGATTATTCGCATAATCCTTTCGATAATTCAGTCGTATTGATCGACGAGGCACACAATTTTGTCAGTCGTATAGTAAATAAAATACCTAAGAAGGCGGCTAAATCAGGCGCAAAATCCCCCGACTCGATTATGTTAAAATTATATGAATATTTGATGTCGGCCAAGAATGCGCGTATTGTTCTTATGACGGGAACACCCATCATTAATTATCCAAACGAAATTGGAATACTTTTTAATATCATACGCGGATATATCAAAACATGGACATTTCCAGTACGCGTTCAAACTACAGGTGCCGTCAATCGCGATACCATATTGGAAATGTTTGAAGAAGAAGGACTAAATACATACGATTATGTAGAATATGGTGGAAATAAATTGGTTATTACCCGAAACCCATTTGGATTTATTAACAGTGAGAAGGGGGTAAAAAAACGCGGTACCACTGCGGCGGCAAAACGTCGAGGTGGTGCTAAAACGAAAAAGGCGCAATCTACAAAAAGCCACCGTCGAACAAAAAAACGCGAAATCACAAAGACCGACTATAAATTAAAAAACGACATGATTGTAACGACCCAAGTATTGGATGATTTGGAAATTTTACCTGAAGAATCTGAATTCTTGGAACATTATAAAAAAGGTTATACCGGTGACAACGAACCACATCAAGGTGGTGACAATTCGAATCAGTTATATTCTACTGAATCTCTTGCGTCGGTAGATTTGATTATGGGTGGCGCGGGTGAATTTGATAAATACGGCGGTGTACATTTAGACGATACTGGAAATATGACAGACGATGTATTTGTAAGCAGGGTGATCGATATCTTGGCGAAAAATGGAATAGAAGTTATCCAGGGCGCTATCGAAGTGGTGAATAATAAATCATTACCAGACGATTCTGATACATTCATCGAGAAATTTATTGAACCCGGTGCCAAGAAAATGAAAAACGAAAATGTCTTTAAACGTCGTATTCTGGGTCTTACTTCCTATTTTAGAAGTGCACAAGAAACCTTGTTGCCGAATTATATACTTAATGAAGAGGGAGGTATATTCCATATTGTCCAGACACCGATGAGTACCTACCAATTTTCATTGTATGAACGTATACGAAAAGAAGAAGCCGACAAAGAAAAAACCGCAAGAAAACAGCAGAATAAAAAGGCGTCGGCTACAAATCCAGAAGAACTATTCAAAGTGGCATCGTCGTATCGTATCTTTTCTAGGGCGGCGTGTAATTTTGCCTTTCCTGATCCTCCTGGTCGACCATTGCCAGATAGAATATCAGGTTCAGGCAATGACGAAATTGATGAATCCGAATATGACGCAGTACCTTTACAACAACGAAATGCAGTTAATGAAATAGAGATTATGGCGGAAGGTGAGGACCAAGACCAACTCGCCGTCGCCGCATCACAAGAAGATGCGCGTATTTCTAGTTACCAAGAACGTATAGATAGTGCCATGAAATTCTTGGAATATAATGTTGAAACACCAAGAGAACAAGAATATCTTACAAGAGAAGCATTAGATACCTATAGCCCGAAATTCTTAGCGATATTAGATAATATATCGGACGAAGACAATCACGGTTTGCATTTATTATATAGTCAATTTAGAACAATTGAAGGTATTGGTATTTTGAAACTCATATTAGAGGCGAATGGGTATGCACAGTTCAAGATACAAAAACGCACGGGTGCGGCAAGTTCCGATTCTTGGGAAATATTAAAAAATCCAGATGATGAAGATAAACCCAAGTTTGTATTATACACCGGAACCGAGTCCGCCGAAGAAAAAGAAATTGTGCGAAATATCTATAATGGTGACTGGGAATATATACCCACCGAACTCGCCGAAGAATTGCGCAAGAAAAATCCGAATAATTTATACGGCGAAATAATTAAAATACTTATGATAACCGCGTCTGGTGCGGAAGGTATTAATTTGAAAAACACACGGTTTGTTCATATTGTCGAACCATATTGGCACATGGTACGTACTGAACAGGTTATCGGTAGGGCGAGACGCATTTGCAGTCACGAAGAGTTGCCTGAAGAAGAACGTAATATAAAAGTATTTTTATATTTATCGACCTTGCCAGAATCGCTAAAGGAGGACAAGGCAGAATTCACTAAACATATTGAACTGATGAATCGTGATATTAGTAAACTAGACTCGAAACATTCTGTAACAACCGATGAGCTCTTGTTCGAGGCGGCGACAATCAAAGACAATATCAACCGTCAAATATTGACGGCGATAAAAGAAACGGCTATCGATTGTACTCTATATGCGGGTTCCAGTTCCTCTGAAAATTTGGTATGTTATGGATTTGGAAAGGTATCATCCAATCAATTTGCATCTTATCCTACTTTGGGCCAAGATGAAACTGAAAAGGACGAACTTAACGTACGTAAACAACGGGTTGAATTCGGAAATGTGGTAATTAACAAGGTGAAATATGCATGGAATAAAGAAAACAATGAATTATTCGATTATGAAAGTTTCCAGCGAGCAAAAAAATCGGGTGAAGATTTAATATACATTGGCAGGCTGGTGAGAGATGGTCCTAAACGCGCACATATAGATACAGCGGTAAGGCGAATATAATAGTTTCTTGGTAAATCGACAATTTCTGTTACCAAGAATTAGAGATAAACGATTTACGAATATAAATATATAAAAACATAGATGGCTATAATATATTGTCAATATGAACGAACTGAACAATGTCCTAACAATCAAAACCGTTCAAATCCAGCCGATTCGTAATATGATAACAGCAATAAAGGACATTTTGACGGATGCCACAATCACATATACAAAGGACGGACTGCGAATCATTAATTTCGACAAGACCCATACCATATTGGTTAATGTCGTATTAAATGCACATAAATTCGAACAATATACGTGTCATCCCGATAAAATAATTGTATGTACAAATACATTGCATTTGTTCAAAGTGATTTCTACCATGTCAAATGACGATACCCTGTCAATGTATATCGAAAATAGTGATTATCATGACGGTATTGTATCTTATCTTGGTTTGCAGTATGACAATGGAGATATAAAACAATGTTATAGTCAGAAATTGCGTTTAATTGAACCCGATGCAGAGGAACTCGTCGTACCCGATGTCGAATATTCAACGGTGATCAATTTACCTACATCGGATTTTCAGAAAATCATTCGCGATTTGAATGGCATATCCGATCGTATTGAAATAAAATCGGTAGGCAATGACCTTATTTTTTCTTGTGAGGGTAATTTTGCGAGTTCACGTATTTATCGGTCGGAATCCGATGGTTATATGGAGTTTATTCAAAAACCAGATGCGGCTACCGTGATTCAAGGCGAGTTTTCTTTGAAATCGTTGTCGCACTTTATAAAATGCACGCCATTGTGTAGCCATTTAGAAATGTATTTGGGGAACGATTTACCACTCATTGTTAAATATGACGTTGCCTCCTTGGGCGAGATTAAATTATGTTTGGCCCCTTTACCTCCATGCTAAATATATTTATATTTTGGCAATATATCATAGAATGTGATAATTGACATCCTATGATAGGTGTAAATTATAGTATGATACAATATAAATTTTTGATCATCGTCGATGACGACGACGCGTCAATTGTCTACGGCGATTCATTTTCCTCGTCTTTCGTTTTCCACCAAGAAAACCCGCGGCCGCCGCCGCCGCTGCGGTGCCAACAACAGTACCAATTAATGCAATCGATACACATAGGACACCATTATCGAAGATAGTACACGTTTCTGTCTTGGGGGTTCCGGGGGGTAAATATTCTGTATTATATATATTCGGTTTAGGCGATTCATATATTTCAATTGATTCGTCTGCAACTGCAAGTCCATTTATTTTTGGAATTACTGTTTTACCAAAACCGTTTTCCGCATTAAATTGTCCATATGCATTTTTTATTGCATGTGTAATCTGTTCATAACTCGCAAAATAATTTTTGGGTAATTCCCCGGAATAAGAGTCCGTGTAGGGATGTATTGGCGTGTCTAATTTAATTTTTTTGTTTCGATAAAAAGGCACACCATTACGACCATTTTTTTCACGGTGTTGAGTTATATAGGCCGCAAAGATGTGTCCGTTTCCTAATACGTTATAATAACTAGAGTGTAAAACTCCGTCGGCCTTGGTACGGGTTACCTGTGGATAATAATCACGATCATCATCAGATTCATCGTCAGATACATAATCATCATTATCATCATCGTGTTGTTTTTTGGCGATTGTCGCCAAGGCATCCCGCCTTTCTAATTCGTCCGGATTTTGTAAACTCAGTGGCATTTTAGATTCGGCACGGGGTATATCTTGCCTTTGTACAGGTATAAATTGTACAACACCTTTACCTGGAATATGTATCCAATTGCTAGTCGGGTAAACAACTGCATTAGATTGAGGACTTTTGCCACGTTTCCGTTTTTTTGTATGAGAACCACTACTAAGTGACATATATAATATAAACCGAAATAAATTTATATTATTATTTTTGACGATGCCGGCGCGATTTTCGCAGATTTATTGCACTGTTGCGTTTAGTTCTTCTTTTCTTAGTCTTTTTCTTTCCACCGTTATTATAAATAAACGCGACGGTTGCCGCCGCTAATACTAAATAAATACAGGGTTCTGGATCAATACATATATTAAATATGTTAAAACCTGGTGGACTAACCACTGGTGTACTAACCTTTTTATTGTCGGATCTGACTTGTTGTATTGCGTTATTGATTTGTGCGTCAGTTAATTTTTTATCTGAATATGCTTCTCCTACTGTTATACTATCTTTTTTTATGTCATATTTATATTTGGGGGGGGTTTCACTTGGTTCATCTGTATCTAATAGGTGTTGCTCTATAGCAAGTTCTATTTCAGTACGCATTTCAGGTGTTATAAATATAGGGGCTAAAGGAACATTGTCTAGATTGCGTATTTCGTGTAAAGGTTCTACATGAGATGCATCTTTAGTATAATTACCATCAGGCATTCTTAATGACAGTGGTTTTGAAGATTTAGCCGCATATGCCATTGGATCAGTGACATGACCAGCCGTATTCCGTGCAGGCATAGTACTAGTCGTTATATCACCAAAATAATATTCGCTTACTCCATGATATTTTTCTCCATCAAGTGTGGTGTATTCTTCAGTTGGGATGTTGGTGGATATTAAATATGGTGTTGCACCTATCACCACCCAGCGTTTACCACCTTCGGGAGTTTGACCACTTTTAGAAGTTCGACCTCTTTTAGGAGTTCGACCACTTTCGGGAGTTTGGCCACTTTCGGGAGTTTGGCCACTTTTAGGGGTTCTACCTCTTTTAGACATTTATAATATAAAAATATTTATTTCCTCGTTTAGAATGTATATAATAATATCATGTTTATCAAAAATATGATATTATATAAACGGATTTATAAATATTCTCTAATATCCTAAACTACATCAAATAATAAAATGTTAAAATTCTGGTTCGTGCTTTTTAAACAAACATCCCTCCTTGGGTAGTCCCATAATAGGAATAATCATATGTGGATCCTGCATATTACATCCGCGTAACCATATTTTAATAATACAGAAACTTTTCTTAGGCGAAATAGTAATACCATTAACAAATAGGTGATTTTTCGTATCAGTGATAAGTGTCTCGCCACACAAGGCGTACATCAAATTCCGCCAAACACCCGGTACCTCTTTATTAATTACTTTAAATGAAAAACACCCCCCGTTTCGGTTAAGTGGATCTTCCCACATGGGCGTTATACCATGACGCATGACAAACAACATGCAAAATTTGATTGCATTATCAGGGAGTTTCTCGTTTATCGAAATTAATTTTTCGACCGAATCTATATCTTCCATGATTATTTTATAACTCGATAAATCCCATTGCTTATCTTGTGGTAAATGGTAATACAAATTCCATTTACCATTCAAAGGTCTGTCAATGTTACTCATGTATAACGCCCTATGTGATAATAAGATAAAAAATCTTTATATTATTTTATACCTTCTCTATATTTATTATAGATAGAATAACTATTAACCAATTCATTAATTATGATTTATATGATATATTTGATATATTCAATGGCGATGGGTGCTACGTCGTCTACCAATAATTCGCCGGCTTGAACAACCAATACCCCGCCATTGACGACTAGCCATTTTGCCCTAT
>Ga0114959_10000531_pt1 | contig 35975 bp, 34 predicted proteins | sample C_130625_EF_Meta_FD_87317 | JGI IMG/M metagenome (GOLD analysis project Ga0114959, IMG submission 87317) | Freshwater microbial communities from Lake Croche, Canada to study carbon cycling - C_130625_EF_MetaG | ecosystem: Environmental > Aquatic > Freshwater > Lake | place: Lake Croche, Canada... | reverse complement strand
TTCAAGATGTTGTTCCTATTCAATCAATGGCAAAAGAGCAAACAAGTGTTGGAAGTAATACTGAATTAGAAGTTCATATTGAGCAAGCCTTTTCAAAATTACGCCCTGATATATTATCGTTAGGATGTCTTCGTGGTGATATAAAAGCATTAACCTATATTTTACCAGTAAGAAAAATAATAGAAAACTTAACAGAAAATGAGAAACAAATACTATTCGAACCTTTGTGGAAAACAGGGGTAGATTTATCATTTAAATTAAATGGTAATGATTTTATAGAAGGAGATATTCGCGGCCCTCTATCAATATTGTATGGAAAAAAAGAAGACCCTTTTTTATTATTCGACCAAGATTTGATGTTTGGATTAGATAAATCTTCTAATGAAATGTTAAAAAAAATTGTGAGTATATATTGTGAAAATCGAATTTCACATAATTTGCAACCTGGCGAAATTATTTTGATTGATAACAGACGTGCAATTCATGGTAGGTCTTCTTTTTTTCCAAAATATGATGGTAATGACCGTTTTTTAGTAAGGACCTTTGGAACATTTGATTATGATAAAAGCAGTTATGCGCGTCCAATCGGTAGCAGAACAGTAACAGCTATTTATAGCTAATCAAATATTCATCTATGTCTTTAAATGCTTGAATTGTATTATTTACATCGTCATCTGAAATATCGCGATGAATAACAAGTCTTATAAGAAGCGGAGACCATGCAGAAATAAGAACACCTTTTTCTTTAAATAGTTTACTTATATTTGATGATATTTCGATTGAATTCCATTTTTTGTCATATAAAAGAATTTCCACAAAAATAATATTGGTTTGAACATCATCTCGAACTTTAAATGAAGATAAATTGTGCAAAGCATATGTAATTTTATGAGCTCTTTTCTGGTCATACAATAGTATATTATTTTTAAAATCTTCTATTGCTTGTAATCCAGCAGCACCCAAAATACCTACTTGACGCATACCTCCTCCCAAAGCTTTTCTAATTCTTCTTGCTCTTTTAATAAAATCTTTGGAGCCGACTAAGAGAGAACCAATAGGAGCACCAAGTCCCTTTGATAAGCATACTGATAATGAAGACACCTTTTCTGAAATATCATGTGGTTTACAATTTAAATAGGTTAAAGCATTCCATATTCTAGCACCATCTAGATGAATAGGAATATTATAGGAATCAGCAAAAGTCTTTAAATTTTGCATAAATTCCATAGATAAAACCTTTCCACCGCATGCATTATGCGTATTTTCAATGCATATTAATTGGGTTGATGGTTCATGAATATCATCATCCCGAATAGATAGTTTAATTTCATTTAAATCCATTTCACCGTTTGATAAATTAGTAACAGTTCGTGGAGAAATACCGCCAAATTGCGCTGCTCCTGCTTGTTCAAATAAAAACATATGACTATTATCACCAACAATAAATTCTGAACCGCGTTTAGGACACCATGTTAGCAGGGCTGTTAAGTTACTCATAGTTCCAGTTGGAAAAAATAACGCAGCCTCTTTATGAAACATTTGTGCAATAGTGGATTCGAGCAATTGAATTGTAATGTCTTCTTCATATACATCATCTCCTACTATTGCTTCTGCCATTGCCTTTCTCATTTCAGGCGTTGGTCTAGTTACTGTATCACTACGAAAATCAATCATAATAATTTATAATGATTGAAAAGCTTTATATATATTATAAATAATATAAATAATATAAATAAATAACTACAACATTTATAAATGCAAAAACCATCTGTATCAATTGTTACTATAACTCAATTAAATAGAATTCAAAGTTTTCCTATTTTAATAGAAATAATAAAAAGGCAAACATATAAAAATATTATTGAATGGATAATTGTAGAGGGTTCACCAAATATTGAAGATTCTATAAAAAATAAAAATTTACTTGATAAATATCTACAATTGATAAGTCTCTCTTTTCAAATAAAATATATTGCATTTTCTGGAAAAAAACTTGGTGGATTACGTAATTTAGCGAATGAAAATTGTAATGGAGATATTATTGTCTGTTTTGATGATGATGATTATTATCCTCCTGATAGAATTTTTCATTGTGTTAATAAGTTATCAAAATCAGATTTATTAATAGGTGGAGTAAGTGATATTTATTTATATAACTTTTATTTTGAAAAGTTATTTAAATTTGACCAAATTTCCAAGAATCATTCAACAAATAATTGTTTTGCATATAAAAAAGAATATCTTAAAAATCATTTATATGACTCAGAAGCCAGTTTTGCAGAAGAAGCTAGTTTTACAAATAATTTTACAGAACCAATGGTTCAATTTAATTCAAAAGAAACCATTATTGTAATAGCTCACAATAATAATACATTTAATAAAAATAATTTATGTTTACAGGCAATAAATGAAGAAATTTCTTATATCAAAGAAATTGAAAAAAATATAAATAAATTTATTCCTAATGATATATTTGAAAAGATGAAATTAATTTATTTATAAAAATAATATAAAGAAATTATATATTTAGAACCATATTTTCAATAATAATTTAATGACCTCTTGATGGGAAACCAGTATTAGTATAGTGATTATAATTATCAGTACACTGCCCTGAATTTGGTAACACAGTATAAGGAGGTGGGTTTGCAAGACCTAATTGACTTGCCGGCAAATTAATACCAGCCACTTGATAAGTTGGTGTCATGGGTAAATTATTTTGATATTGTGCGTAACCACCACGTTGTCCGCGTCTTTGACGACGATGTTTAGTTTTTCGGCCTCCAGCTAAACTTCTAGCTAAACGCCTTGAAACTGTTCTTCTTCTGAGTTTATTTTTTAAAGATTTGATTTTTCTACTTCCAGCTTTCATCTTCTTATATCTTTTAGTGATATTTTTTATTTTTCTTTTGAGTTTTTTTGCTCCTCCTTTAAATAAACAAATACCCGGGACTACAGATGCTGCAGCATCCACATTACTTTTAGCTCCTGCTAAACCAGACCCAAAAAATCCAGGTGGAGTTCCTGATATTTCATTGCTTCCAAAACCAGAAGGACTATTCGAACTGTCTACATTTACGTATCGTCCATTAATATTACTTAATGGAGCTATATTAGCATAACCTAAATTTGAAGCTCCTGAACCAGCTGACATTATATATAATATAATAATATTTTTATCTTTTTCTGCATAATTCATTCAATTCTATTATTTTATCATTCGGATTAGCCAATTTTATTGGAACCCATTTTTTAAATTTATTATTAAATTGACAAACCATTTTATATGATTTATCTAAATGAACAAATTTATCTAAATTTTCATTTTCAAATTCTTCCTCATCATCACTTTCTTCTAACGCATCTAAATTATTATTTTCTTTAATAATTCTAAATAACTTATTCATAAAAACACTTGTATTGTAATCTGGAATATGAGCAATACCATATTTTTCTTCTTTTAAATTTGTATTCAAACAATATAAATAATAAATATCATTTTGAATGTCTGGTTTTATAACAAAGACAGTGTTTTTATTTTTTATTTCCTTATAGCTTGATTTTTCATGTTCTTTCTCTCTTGTAGACATAAATTTATTACTAGGCAAAATCATTTTTACATTAGATTCAAAATTATCTGCAAGATAACTTTTATAATTCAAATATAAATAACAATTCACTTTATTAAATAATAAAAACTTAATACATTCTATTCCATAACTAATATTTTTAAGTTTATTATTTAGTTCTTCTAAACTTTTACTTATTATAGGCAATCCAAATACTATAAATGAATTATTATAAGCAACTTGTTTTAAATCTTTTTTTAACATTGCATTTATTTTAATTAATTTTTCACCCCAAGATAATCTTTCTAGCATTTCACCTTTATAACTAAAAATATCTTCTATGAAAAAAAATTGTGTATTTGAATAATGCATAATTGTTCCATAAAGAATCGTGCCAAAACCTAATTCTTTCGAAAAACATACATTTGCAATTTTAATATCATTTATTTGTTTATTTGTAGATAAATCCATAATACAACAAATCATTTTTTCATTTATATTTGTAAACCAGGCAAAACATTTTTTACCTTCTGGAATTGCAATCATATAATCTGAATTATAAACCTTCTTATAAATAACAGTTTCATAAGAAAGTTTTATATTTGGAAATTCTCTTAATATATTCTCTTTATCAGTATGTGACAACATATACTTTTTATTAATATAAAATCTTTATATAAGTTTAACTTATCATTTATTTAAAAATCTGCATATGAATTCATGTTAGACATTGAATCTAAAGCAGTTATTGATGTTCCAGCATCATTTGATTTATGCAACTGTTTTTTTAAAAAATTCTTCAATTCATTTTTCATAGAAATTTCTTCTTTTTTAGGAAGTAAATCTATTAAACTATAGTCATCTACACTTTCAGGTAAATTTGTTTGTTTTTTTAAAATATTATACATATTTTCATATTTTTGAGTAGATGTATTTACTAAATCTTTTATTTTTGGAACAGTTAATGTCGACTTAAAAAAATTTATTAGATGATGCACTAAAAATATTAAAATAATTGATATAACAGTAATTTGAATAACCCAAGATAACATATTATATTAGGATATTAGTTTAAGAGAGATAAAAACACAATTATTTCTTTTTTAACTAAAGCATCATTTATATCAATATTTTCGTTTACTTCAAAATATAAATCGGTTGGTGTAAAGAGCGATTTATCAGATTCAATAACTAGTGATAGTATAGATTTTTTATTATATTTGAAATAACTCCTCATTATTTTTACTGATATATGCTCTGATGGTATTGAGGTTTCTACTTCTTGTTGAAAATAAGACGAGTCTACTATAAGTGTGAAATTTTCATAATAATTATTTATTATTTGGATTTCTTTATCAACTGGTTTAAGCTTTTTTATATTTTTTTCAGTAATTTTGAAAATACCTTCTATAGAATAGATTTGAATATATTCTTCAGAATAATTAAAATAATCATTTAATTTATTTATTGTGCTTTCTAAAACATCTAAATTTAAATTATTTATGTATATTTTCATAAATGTAATTTATTATAGATATATTGTAGAAACTATTTAAACCTATTCATTTTATTATATTTAATGACTCAACCATTAAGTGTTGTAATTGTTGAAAGAGGTGGTTCATTAAAAAATTTATCCATTAAAGATTTCAAATTGGAAGAGCTTTATAAAAAGTGTGGATTTAAAAAAGGTGAAGATTTTGTTAGACAAGTAGAATGGAATGCAAAATATGATAGTAAGAAATATTTTATTGAGGTTTATGCTAAGACTGATGGGCGTGCTAATTCTGAAAATAAATATGACTTTCCACCTCCCATTGATACAAAATTATTTTTTGGTAGTTGTGCAATTTTGGCTTATTTGAAAAAGGACGATGGCACGAAGATGTATACAGATTTAAATCTACCTTTATGGCTAAAAATTTATGAAAAATTATTTGGAGGCTTTGAAGATTTAGCTCTAACTGCTGCAGAAGATGAGGCAGAAGAAGATGAATTGGCAAATATTCCCAAGGAAAAAAAAACTAAGCAGGGCTATTTAAAGGATGGGTTTGTGGTGGATAGTAGTGATACAGAGGAAAATTTATCTGATGATATAACTGAAGAATCAGAAGAGAATGGGGAAGATGAATCTGAAGAGCAAATGGATGCAGATAACGAATTAATTATAGAAGATTTAGGTTCAGAGCTTAGTGAAGAATCTTACGATTATGAAAGCGAAGATAAATAAGTGTAAATTGAAATTTAAAATGTTATTTGAAATTTTAATTTAAATATTATTTAATAAAATATTAAAAATGTCGTTTGAAATTAATGAAAATATTTTAATATGTGGAATAGTAAAAAACTGTGGAAATAAAATTAGGTTGAACTTAAATTTAGCTATTAAAACGGGTCAATTATTTAATGATTATAAAATTATAATATATGAAAATAATTCAACCGATAATACAAAAGAAGAATTACAAAAATTTACAGGAATTGAGAATGAAAATATAATAATTATTAGTGAAGATATTGATATTCCTAATAAAGAACACTCGCAAATTTGGAGTTATACAGAAATTACAGGAAGTGACCATCCTTGTAGAATTGAATTAATAAGTAATGCAAGAAATAAGGTAGTTGCGAAAATTAACTCTGAAAAATATGATAAATTTAATTATGTTATTTGGATTGATATGGATTCAAACGGTTGGGATATAAATGGAATTTTAGATAGTTTTAATAAAAAAGACGTATGGGATGTAATTTATGCTAATAATCCAAAAAATTATTATGATATGTATGCTTATAGAAGTCAAAATTTTCTTTTTGGGCCTGAAATTATAGGTGAACATTTTTGGAATAATATGCCTAATTTTTCTATTAATAAAAATAATAATTTGATTCCAGTTTATTCGGCATTTGGTGGATTAGGTATTTATAAAAAAATATTATTTAAAAACTATAAATTTGATTTTATAGTAAATGATACAATTAAAGAAGTTTATAACAAAATAATCTATTATAATAGAAATAAAATCAACTCTCAATTATTAACTATAATTCAAAATCCAGATAAAAAATTTGTTGATGGATTTAAAGATGAAAAATCAAATATATTTTGGAAATCAAATTCTGGATATAATAAACCAGTTGTATGTGAACATCTTGCGTTTAATTTTTCATTGATTAATGATGGGTTTAAGGTATTTATTAATCCAAAGATGATATTTTTTAATACATAAATTTATAAAAATATGTGTATATAGTATATAATGGCAAAAACTAGACGTCATCACGGAGGAAAAAAACACGGGACAATGCGTTCTTATAAAACTTGTTGCAAAGCTACATTTCACGGTCTTCATGAATGGCAAGATGAAATGTTTGAGAAACTTGGTTGGATGGTTTTAGCAAAAAGCAAAGGTTATATGAATGATAAGGTAAAGTCTTATATTAACTCTGTTCACAGATTGAAAAAAGCAATTGAGCAAAAAATGCATTCAGTTCATGATGCAGATAAAAAAGAAGATTTAGAAATTATGCATCATAATGTTTCTGTTCTTTGTGAACATGTGGATAAGGACTTCAACATGCCTCATCATCATGAAGGTGGTTATCATAAGGGTTCGCCATCCAAAACTCATCCAGGTGACTTAGATTTTACTGGAAAGATGGGATTAAAATCTAAGACTCATCATGGTGATTTAGATTTCACAACCAAACATGGTGACAAAGATTTTCATCGCAAAGGTCATAATGTAAAAATTCCTGGGGATGTTCCCTACTAAATTTATATCAAATCTTAAATATTCCTGAAGAATGTTTTGTAGATACTTCATTATAACCTTTTCTAAAGGTTGTAAAATAAAATTGATATTGATTTAAATATAATTTAATTAATTAAATCAATAAGAATGCCATATTGTAAAATTGAAAATGTGGAAACCTTTCGTTCTAATATTCGCAAGAAGTTGGATATTATTTTACATAATGAAAAACATAGCTTGAATTTAGAAAAAGGAATCTTTAATTATACTTTAAAGGAAGCTGACCGACATAAAGTTGTCAAAAAATGGGATAATAAACATTTTGTGCAAATTTATGTTGACCATTTACGCAGTATTATGACTAACTTAAAGGGCGATGTTTTGAAACAAATTAGCGACGGAACTATCAAACCACATGTAATTGCTTTTATGACACATCAAGAACTGAAACCTGAGAGATGGGCAATAATGATAGATTCAAAATCTAAAAGAGATAAGAATAAATTTGAAACAAATATTTCTGCCGCTACAGACGTATTTACTTGTCGTAAATGCAAAAAGAATCAATGCACTTATTACCAAATGCAAACAAGGTCTGCTGATGAACCAATGACAGTTTTTGTGCAGTGTATAACTTGTGGAAATAGATGGAAATGTTAAATCTTCAAGGGTGTAAAATTATATTTTAAATAAGAAAAAATATAACAAAAAAATATAACAAAAAAAAATATTAAAATATAAAGCTTTCATTTATTATATTTAATAATGTCTTTGGAAAATTTTAATACTAATAATTTCAAATATACAGCAATTATTGTTGAACCAAGGAAACACAAAGCATTAGAATTTGTCTTAAACAATGCATGTGAATGTTTATCTGATGAATGGAGAATTATATTATTCCACGGTAAAAAGAATGACGAATATTCAATTGAGATAGTAAAAAAATTAAATATTATATACAGTAATAGAATTTCATTAGTTAATTTGCATGTTGATAATTTAAATCAAGATTCATATAGTCACTTATTTACAAATAGAAATACAATATATGACCATATTGATACAGAGATATTTATAGTATTTCAAACAGACTCATTAATTATAAAAAAAAATGCACATATGATTCATGAATATTTAAATTATGATTATGTAGGTTCTCCATGGTTAATAACTAACTATGAACCTACAAAAAAATGTAGTTTTATTGGAAATGGAGGTTTTAGTTTAAGAAATAAAAAAAAAATGCTCGAGATTATTGAAAAAATACCTTATAAAAACGAATTTGAAGATTTATTTTTTTCTACAAATTATGATAATATTTCTGTTATTAAGCCCTCATATGAAAAAGCAAAATGCTTTTGTGTTGGAGAAGCTTTTAATAATGAAACTACATTTGCAGTTCATCAATTCTGGACCAGGGATTATAATAGTTTAATACAAAATTATCCAGAATGTGAAATATTAATGAAATTACAAGATGAAGAAATTTAATAAAATATATATTTAAACAGATATAACAATAAACATATTGGCATAATATATTGAATTGATAAAAACAAATAGACTACACATTTGTTATAGATATATAATTTGGGAATTTTTACAATAAGTGCATCATCTTTTTCTTTATTATAATTATAAATATAATGTCTAATAGTTTCATTTGGAAATTCTGGTGCCACTTTCCGAATAAATATACAATACTTATTTTTGGGCATCTCTTCTTCAATAAATTTGATATCTCTATCATTTGCATCTTTAAATAAATGAGGACTGGTTGTACTTGTCATACGACTCCAATCTACTAGATGACTAACTGCGGATATTACAGGCTTATTGGTCCCTTCTAATTGTTTACAAATATATAATATAATTGCAAACAAACTTTCATTAGCTAGCCCGCCATTACATATAATTTTGGTAATATCTTGTTTAATATTTACAAAGGTTAAAATTTGTTGCACATTTTCTCTCTTCAGTGTGAACCAAGGGTCGTTTACCAAATGCAATTCTTTTGGTAATTGATGTAAATTTGCTCTTTTATGAAACTCAATATTCCACCAAGCTTTTTTCCAATTCATCAAGCTTTTATTGTAATAATTAAAAAATAAATATCTGAATCTCTTAGGTGATATAATAGGACAACAAGAATCTGTTAATATAGAAAACCATAAATTTGTTTTATCATGCTGCATAGCAAATTTCATTATTGAAAGATAAGCAGGAATAACATGATAATAACTTGTTTCTAAAATATAGTTTGGTGGAATAGTGTGATTTAAAATCCAAGGTGATTTAATTTTTTTCAAATCTTTATAATAAAAATATATATTTATGATATCTTTATTAGGCTCTATCCATTCTCTCCATATTTCCTCTTTATTTAAGATATGTTCGTAACTTATTATAAAACACAATGCTACTTTCATACTTTACTTTTAAATTAATTTTTACTTTTAATATTTAATAATATCATTTAAATATAAAATGAAAATTTTAATTATGCTTCAAATATTTTTTTTATTTTCTATTAAAAACACAACTACATCTTGGAAGTTTAATATTTTTAGAAAAATGCAATCTTTTCAAAATAATGAAAAATTTTCTAAACAATATATAATATCTTCAAGAAACAATAATATTTATTCTGACAATGAAGCCAAATTATTTATTGATGAGAATAAATTTTTGGCAAATAAAAAACTTATTACTATATCGCCTGGTGGATTCAAAGGATTTTATTTATTAGGTATTCTAACATATATTAAAGAAAATTATAACACAGACAACTTAATTTATTCTGGTGCTTCTGCTGGTGCATGGAATGGTCTCTTTATGTGTTATAAAGGGGATTCTTTTAAATTTGTCTATAATTTACTTGATTATAACATTAAAAAGGCAAAATCAATAACAGAATTAGAATATTATCTTAAATATAAACTTTTAAGTAAATATAACAATACCGATTTTGATTTGGATAGATTATTTATAGGTGTTACTACTATTCAAAATTTTCAAACTAGAACAAATATTTTTTCGGATTTTGAGACTTTAGAAGATGCTATTAATTGTTGTTTTGCTAGTTCACATATACCATTTATAACAGGTAGTTTTACAAACAAGTATCACAATATGTTTACATTTGATGGAGGATTTAGTAAATATCCATACTTGGATAGAGATAGATTACTACATGTTTCTCCAAGTATGTGGAGAGAATTAAATAAAGAAGATGAAAAAGAAAAAAATATATTTAAAAATAGCATAAAAAAGGCAAAACATTTTGCAGAAATATTTTCTATTTCTAAAAATAATTTACTAGAACTTTTTGACGATGGATATCACGATGCTAGAAAAAATAAGCATTTTTTAGATGCTATATTTGTATCAAAATATGAAGAAATAGAAAATGATATTGATGTTATAGAAATTTAAAATTGATTCTATTTAATTAGAAATTATTAATGTATATCTAATTAAATGAAGACAGAAAATATTTATATTCAGGGACTAAAGAGAGAAATAGTATTTCATATTGGAAAATCACAGAAGGAGAATTTTGAAGTAATTGATATGGGAGAACCACATGACTTATGGTTTCATGCAAAAGACAAATCATCTTGTCATGTAGTTTGTGTAATTCCAGAAGATATTATAGATAAAAAAGACTTAAAATATATAATCAAGATGGGTGCTCAAATATGTAAAAATAATACAAATAAATTAAAGAGTTTGCAACATATTGAATTTGTTTATACGGAAATTAAAAATATTGAAAAAACAAATATTCAAGGGTGTGTATCAACTACTAATACAAAAACAATTGTTTGCTAATAACAACTTGCATTTATTTATTTATTCAGTATAATTTCTTTTGAAACTTTTTTTATTATTTTTTCTTCCTTCTCAAAGTCATTATCACCTGCTCCTCCCATAGATTCAATAAGTATTTTATTATATTGGTCAGAGAGAGGAGAAGTAGACTTTCTATAATCAGGATATTTTTCTTTAAATTTAGGTAGTAATCTTGCATTTTTATCTGCAACACGTTTAATTAATTTATGCATCTTTTTCTTTTCATCATCTTTTTCCCATTTATCTTCATCTTTAATGTAAATTGTTTCTCTCTTCTTATCTGTGCAATGAACGGGTCTTTGTGTAATATCAAGCTCTTTTAGATTTTTTACAATAATATTTGATATCCCTTCAATGTAACCAAGTTCACCTACTCTCTCTAAATCAGATAATTGCAATTTAAGGGAATCTACAAAGTCTGTAATGTTCATAGCATCTTTGCATGTTTCATTTAAGAAAAATTGTAAATTAAACGATTTATTATGAGAATTAGTATGAGTAGTTGTAGTATTATGTGTTCCATTCTTAGCTATTTCCAAGACCAAATTATGTTGCTCCATCATTTTATTTTGTTGTTCAATCATCATTGTTTTTAATTCTGTGTTTTCTTTAATTAAAAGCAAAATGAGGTCATTATCAATTGGTTTATTTATTTTATCGTGACAATTATTTTTACATTTTCCACTATTTTTATGTTTCCATATACCGTTTCGCGAATTGTATTTTTTATTACAGACTTTGCACGTATAATTTGATTGGATGTAATTTGATGTAAAATTGTCACCTAATTCGTTAGCAGCGTTAGCTTCTGATGTTTTTTTGTGTTTAGATGTCATTGTATGTCTCTTCCAATCACCTATTTTGCTGCATTTAAAGTCACAAGATTCGCACTCAAAAAATGGATGTTTTTTTGATGTAAAAATGTTTCCTAAAGTTTCCATACATTTCTATTAGATTTTATTTTTAAGTTATTAAAAAAAAATATATCGTCACAAAATGAAAATTATTTTTTTGGCGACCAGACCAAAAAATTCAATTATGGTCACAAACCTTCCTTTTTTGCAAGACTGTTTTGGCTTTTTCGATTTTTGGACATTTTTTTTGTCCATTTTTGAATTTCCCAAAAAAGTCTTGAGAAAAAATACTGAAATTTTCCACTTCACGTGAAGTACTTCTTTTAGACCTTCAAAAACCATATTTTCCTTCATTATGTAATGCGCAAGGGGGGGCGGTCTTTAAGTAGGTTTGGAATAATATATATTTTACCTACTTAAAGAAAAATAGATATAAAAAATTTCCTGGAATATTCTTATGATATATTACAGATTCACTAAAAAGTAAATTTATTAAATTATATTATTGAATCTTCAAGGGTGTAAGTGAGAAAAGGTGTAATAAAAGTATCTAAAATGCAATAACCTCAAGGTCTTTTAATCTCCAATATTCTGACCCTCCTCCAGGAATAGGTCGGCGAATAATAAAGGGGATTTTTTTCTCTTTAAGTTCTAATTCGGCAATAATATAAGCCTCAACAATATTTTCAGGCACCTTTACAAAAGGTTTTGCACCATTTTCAATTTGTTTCGTTCTTTGTCCTAGTATCCTTGTTTTTTCATATTTAGTTAAATATGGAATTGTTTTATGAAGAGGGTCAATAATTATACCATCAGGATTTCTAACTACTATAGACAAATTGTTAATTTCATCATAATTATGATTTAAACACTCTGGATGAAAATCATTTACATAATTTTTTATAATTTCATTATCAAATTTTTGTAAATAATTTTCATCAAATTCGTCCTCTTCGTCTTCTTCATCTTCAACTATAAATTGAGGTTTTTTATTCTTAGTAGATTTAGCTGTTTTACTTAGTTTTGGATTAGCCTTTTCAACAGGGTCACCGTTTTCATCTAACTCAATATCACTCTCTTCATCATCATCATCATCTACTTCTTCCTCTGAATCAGCACCTCCCTCTTTTATATCTTCATCTTCTTCTTCCTCTTCTTCTTCGTCACTACTTGAAGAATCTTCATCTTCATCTTCATCTTCATCATCTTCATTAAATGCTTTGATGGCAGCAGATGGTTTAAATAATGGTTTTTTGAAAGAAGTAACTTCATTTTCCTCATTTTCTGATTCACTATTTTCAGAACTGGTATCGGAATAATTTTCATCGTCGCTCATTGTTATTATTATATTAACTAAAGATACTTTTAAATATTTTATTTCAATTTTCTTTTTAAACAATAAAAAAATTTATATTAATTATTAAAAAATAAATATAAATATAAAGCTAAAATAAATTAATAAATGAAAATTTTATATAGAATAAGTGATGGAGGAAATACAAAATTAAAACTGCCATTTGTATATGACAAAAAATTAATGTTTATTCATTTTATTAAAATATTTCAAAATCATGATATATATGTTTTTGCTGATAATGTAAGTGAAGAAACATTACAGTTTTTAAAAAATAATTATAATCCAAATAAAATATTTAAAATATCATTAGGAAATGCTAAATCATTTATGTTTTCATTGCATTTTGCATTTTTAAATTTTGAAGATAATGAAAAAGTATATTTTGCAGAAGATGATTATATATATAAAAAAAATGCACCAGAAATTATTGAAGAGGGTTTAGATATTGCTGATTATTCATCAGGATATGACCATCCGGATAAATATATAAATTATAATGAAGGAGGAAATCCACAAATTAAAGATGGAGGCGAAGATACCAAAGTTTTGTTAACAAAAAGCATTCATTGGAAAATTACCAACAGTTGTTGTATGACTTTTGCATCAACTATAAAAACTCTTAGGGAAGACTATAACTTATTTCTAGAGAATTGTTCAGGTTTAGACCCTGGTCATCCTTATGATTATGGATTATTTTGTAGTTTAAATAAAAAAAATAGAAAATTGGTTTCTTGTATACCAGGTGTTTCAACACATGGTGAAACTATTTGGTTAACAAAATTTGTTGATTGGGAAAAAGAATTTAACGACTCGTTTCTATATTAATAAATTTATGAGGATTCATTTGTTTGCCATACCGTATCACATTCAGAACATAAATAAATATATTTCATATTGGTATCATCATATCGAATATAAATAATTTCTCTTGACTTTCCATCTTTATTTGTAGGACAATCCGAATTAGGACATAAAACATTACTCACTCTAGGTAATGTAGGGTCCAATTTTGTATATTTATTAATAATATGACTAAATGTTTGTTCAGTTTTTTTAATTTGAGTTTTAGATACACAAACATTTTCAATAGCAAGCAGTTTATCTTCATTACCACATTTACGACAATAGTATACTAATTTATTAGGGTCATCGCTATTAATTCGGATATAATACATGTTAGAACAGTTAGAACAGAAGTGCATCTTTTGATATATACTATACCTTTAATTTATTTATTTAATTCAATTTTCTTTTAAAGAATTTAATTAAATTAATTCAGCAATTGATTTGCATTCTTTTAGTCTATTAATCAAATTACCATAATTAACAGAAACATGCATACTATAAAACGCTGTCTTAAACTCCTTTATTTCACCATTAAAATTTTTATTCTTTTTCTCTACAAATTCCAAAAGTTTATCATAGTTCCTTATAAAATTCTCTTTTACAAATGGATAAAAATTATCAAAAAATGGCATAAAAACACCTTCTTTTTTTTCAATGATATCACAAACAGCTGTATTAATATTAGAAAATTCAATAATTTCATCATAACTTTTCATATCTGGATTAGATTTTCCTACTCCAGGTTCATTTAACAATGGGTCTTTGCATAACAATGTGCACAATGTCAAAAGAACAGTTGAGATTGATTGACAAGAGGTCCATTGGTCGCCTCTCCAAGTATTTAAGAGGGAAACGCATACTTTACCACAGGTATATAAGTTTGGATTAAAACGAATTTTATTTGCATTTGTCCAATATTTTACCTTAGGTGGACTATGTGGATAATCAGATGGATAATTAAATTCAAAAAAATAATTACCACCGAAATAAGGTGTATCAGAAGGACCAATAATTAATGCATAACCCTTAAGCATATCAGTATCATCATGTATGTAGTAAATACCATTTTCAGTAAGAGGATTTTTAATGATATATTTTACATCTTTAAGTAAACGATTGATTGATTCTTTTGAAATAAACTTTGACATTCTTTATATAAATATATCTTTAAGCTTTTAAACCTATTTTTAAATAGTATATATATATCACCTTTTTAAGTATATAATGTAAAAAAATAATAATTTGTTATTTTAATTCCAAAAAAAATGAAATAGAAAAATGTCCATATATTATATCAATAATGAGTATAACAATGACATCATCGTCTAAATTTAAAGATTTAAATGAATTTTTGGCAAAGCATAGTGCTAAAAATTCCGAAGGAAATAAAGTAGGCGATTCATCTTGTTCTACACATACAAGAATTCCAGATAAAGACCTCAACATATATGCAGGTTCTTATATCATACCAAAAGAAGAATTGAATACATTTCATAGCTTATATTATGAAAGTATTTTTGTAAAGAAACGTAAAGAATATTTGACAGAAAAACAATTAGAAAATTGTGGACCAATGGCAGTAGATTTTGATTTTAGATATAATCATGATGTATCTACAAGACAACATACTAGAGAACATGTTTCAGATATGGTATGTGAGTATTCGGAACAACTTAAGGAATGTTATTTAGTAAAGCCAGATATTCCATTTGATGTTTACATTTTTGAAAAGCCAAATGTAAATAGATTAGGTGATGGTTCATTAACAAAAGATGGTATTCATATGATAATTGGATTACAGGTTGACCATACTATGCAGATGATAATTCGTGAGAGAATGATGAAACAAATGCCTGAAATTTGGGATTTACCTCTTATAAATACATGGGAATCTGTGTTAGATGAAGGAATCAGTAAAGGCATTACAAACTGGCAGCTATTTGGCTCTAGAAAACCAGGTAATGAAGCATATGAATTTACACATCATTATAGAATGACAATTGACCCTGCAGATGGTCAATATAAAATGGATGAATTAGATGTAAGTAAATTTGACATGAAAAATAATTTTGCAAAATTATCAGTTCAATATGATAAACACCCAAAATTTGAAGTAAATCCAAAAATAATTGATGAATATAATAAGCATTTAGAAAATAAAACAAATCGTAACAAAGGGAAAAAAGCATCTAGTAAAATTAAAATGAATTTAATTATTGAAGATGAAGAAAATGAACAAGATGAATATATATCATTAAATGATATTAAAAATAAAGAAAGCTTAGAAAAAGCAGTAAATTATATGTTAAAAAGTTTGAAAGCAAATGAATATGAGATTTCAGAAACACACAGTTTTACACAAGCATTAAGTAGTAAATATTATGAACCTGGTTCACATTTATTAAGTCGTCAAGTCGCATTTGCATTAAAACATACCGATGAAAGATTATTCTTATCTTGGGTTCAATTAAGAAGTAAAGCTGACGATTTTGATTATAACAGTATTGCCGATTTATATGCGCAATGGAAGAAATTTCATAAAACAAATCAGGACGGTATAAAAGTAACTCGTAAATCTATTATGTATTGGGTAAGAAAAGACAATTTTGAAGAATATGAGAAAATTAAGCAGAACACTATCGATTATTATATTGAAAAATATTTTGAAACTGGAACTGAATATGATGCAGCAATGGTTTTGAAACAAATGTATAAAGATAGATATGTTTGTGTAAGTTATGATAAAAGAGGTATTTGGCATCAGTTTAAAAATCATCGATGGGTTACTGATAAAGGTTTAAGTCTTAGGTCTAAAATTTCAGAGGAAATGTATAATTTATTGTCTTCAAAAGAAGAAAATTTGACAAAAGAAATGTTTGAATATCAAGAAGATGATGAAAGAAAGTCTTTTCTTCAAAAGAAATTAAAAGTAATTGGCGAATTAAGCATTCGATTAAAAAGAACTAATGATAAAAATAATATTATGCGTGAAGCTGCTGAAATCTTTTATGATGGCGAATTTGTTAGAAATATGGATACAAACAAATATTTAATGTGTTTTAATAATGGTGTTGTTGATTTTGCGAATAAAGTGTTTCGAGAAGGATATCCTGAAGATTATATTACAAAGTCAACCATGATAAACTATATTCATTACCCAGAGGGTGAAAATAATGAAGATTTTAAGAAGGTTGCAAATGAAATTGATATATTTGTAACTAAATTATTTCCAATTCCTGATTTAAAAAGATATATGTTGGACCATTTGTCTTCTTGTTTAATTGGTGCAAATAAAAATCAAACTTTCAATGTGTATCATGGAAGTGGTAGTAATGGTAAATCCATTCTTGCTGATTTAATGTCAGTTACACTTGGTGAATACAAAGGAACTGTTCCAATTACTCTTGTAACAGATGTAAGAGGTAAAATTGGCGGAACATCAGATGAAGTTTTAAAATTGAAAGGTGTTAGATATGCAGTCATGCAAGAACCTTCAAAAGGTGTAAAATTGAATGAGGGTATTATGAAAGAGCTGACTGGAGGAGACCCAATTCAAGCAAGAGGTTTGTATTCAGAATCGGAAATATTTGACCCACAGTTCAGTTTGGTAGTTTGCACAAATAATTTATTTGATATTGAAAGCAATGATGATGGAACCTGGCGAAGAATACGTAAATGTGATTTTATGTCAAAATTTGTTGATGAAGGGGAAACGTATAATGATGAGACACCATATATTTATATTAAAGATAAAAGCTTGAAAGATAAATTGCCAAGTTTTGCTCCAGTATTTGCAAGCTTACTTGTAAAACGAGCTTTTGAGACAGAAGGAATTGTTGAAGATTGTGAAACCGTTTTGTCTGCATCAAATAAATATAGAAAAGGTCAAGACCATATTGCAGCATATGTTAGTGATAAGATTATAAAAACTGGTCTAAATACAGATAAAATTAATAAGACAGGATTGCAATCAGATTTTAAGCAATGGTTCGAGATTAGTCAAGGTTCTAGAAAGTTTCCTAAGGGTGAAGAGTTATTTGAATATATGAACAAGAAATTTGGTGAATGCAAAAAAACAGGATGGCATGGTATAAAATTTGTTGAGCCAGAAGAAGGGGAAGATATAATTGATTCATTTTAAAAATATATATCAAAAAATTTAATATATATTTTTATTTATTTTCTAGATAAATAAACATTTTTGGGAACAAAATTATATAATTCATAAACATAATAGATTATTTTTGCTAATATCCAAGTTGATATAAATGGAAGTAATATAAATACTAGAAGTAAAGCTAATCGAATTTTCCAACTGGTATTAGATGGATAAATAAGAGAGAATACAGCAAAACATAAAACAAAAATAACATAAATAGTTATTAAAAAATATAAATAGAAATTTTTCAATCGTCCAATATTTTGGTCTTCATAGTAGGTTTTTCTTTCATTTGTTAAAACATCATTACTTTCATCTTTTAATTCCTTAAATAATTTCACATTTTCATTTTTATATTGTGTATACAAATCTACAACATTATGAAAATTAATTAATAAACCATTATAACTGGAGATTTGATTCGTAATTTTTTTAGATTCTTCATTAAAATTTTCAGTATATTTATCTGCTATAATCTGAGCCTTTTCTTGTAATTGATTATCAAGAAAATCATTATAAGCAGGCTCTCCTTTTGTAAAAATAATATAATTTTTTTGAGCTGTTTGTTCTTGACTAGATGCTGAAGTTAAATTAGTTTGTGCATTTAAATAATTTTGCTTAAGTTGTTCTTCTTTTCTTTGCCTTTGACATTCCGAATTGCACATTACAGCATCCCTAGCACTATTTATTAAATCATTGAATTTATTAAAATTAAATTGGTCAGACATTACTATAATATATATCTATAAGAATTTCTCTCTTAAGTTTATCGAGATAGATTAATAATTAATAAAACTTTTGCCATTTATTGGTTTTATAGAACCCATATTATAATCTGCTTTATATTTTCCTGGTTGTTGTTTAGTTAGAACATTATTTACAAAACTTTCAGAAACACTAGAGGTTCCTATACATTGATTTAAAGAAGCATCATAAGTTTGTCCAGTAGAGCAACAATACTGTCCAACACAAGTTCCAGGCATATTTAATGTTAACCAAGGGTCAGTTGTTGAAGTAGTAGAAGTTGCAGGAGCATTAGGGTTAAAATACCAATCATATTCTTGGTAATTCATGTTGTCACGCATAATTATAGAAGCAAATTTATACCAGAAAAAGATAGCACCTATAACAGAAACAATTACAAGTAAAATATAATAAGGGGTATTAGGTAAAATTCCTTTATTATTTAATAATGCTAAAATAATAACAGGAACAAGTGTAAATATAATAATCTTCATTAATTGAGAATGTTCAGCATATTTATCACCATAATAATCATTGATTTCAACAAGTCTAACTTTATTATTTTTTTCTGCTTCTAAAGTTTCTAAACGTTGTTTGGCTTTATTCAATTCATTTTCAACAATACCAATAGCAACAGTTTGTTCTTGTAAAGTTCCAATAGATGAAGATAGTGCATTTTGAAAAAAGTTATTAACACCGCTTAATGTTTGATATAAATTAATACGCATATTTGAAAGTTGATTCATTTTTTCAATAATTTTTTGTTGTTCTTGTGGAGTCAAATTGGTATTTGTTTCTAAATTATTGAATAATTGTTGTTCCATTTGTTGTAAAGACTGAATGTCATTCAATATTTGCTCATTATTTTGTGCGATATTAGGTTGTCCAGACATATTATATAAAATATAAGAAGATAATTATATAATATTATTTAAAATTTTATTTTTTAACAAGATTCATTGTAACTAAAACTGTGCCTGCAGCTAAGATGCTCCAAAATAAATATTCATAATTCTTTTGTAATACAACAATATCACTATCATTTAAAATATTTTCAATATTTGTATTAAAGCCTTTTATTTTATTATCTGTTTTTTTCATATCTTGCAAATAGTCTTGTAATCCCTGAACATTAGTTTGAGTTTGCATTGTTGCTTGTTCAGAACTTTCACCAAATTGTCCTGTCAAAGTAGAGATTTGATTCGCAAGTGAATTCATTGTAGACTGTAAATTTTCCAACTCTTGTTTCTGAGTGCTAGTAGCATTAGCTAAGCCATATTCATTACCAACCGGTCCACCCTTTGCATATTTTTGATAAGTAATAGTATCTATATTATTTACAGTATTTAAAACCCCAATAGGAGGATTAATAGGACCTTGATTACGATAATAAATATTGCAGTCTGAATTTGCACCAATATTACCATTTGGATAAAAACTAGATGTTTTTGGCCAGCACATAGTATTATTACCACTCATTACAAATCCAGCACAATCTGAAATATTATTACAAGTGCTTTGACAACTTTCTACTGTAGCACCACCGTAGGCTGCACCAGGAATATCATTTCCCCAACTATTAGTTCCAGGTGATACTAAAGAATAAGTTGATGTTCCTTGTTTATTACTAGAAGGATAAGCATGTAATTCAGCATTTTGGTCAATATAAGCTAATTCACTCACATTAGATGGTATTGCAAGTTCACCAATATTATATAGAGCATTTGCTCCCATTCCTCCTCCTGTATTTCCATCATTCATTTTTTGACAATTAGTAACCATGCTAAATGTGTATAACACTAGATTACCATCTGTTTGCATTATTAAAGCCATATTTCCATTATTTGAACCAATAAATTCGCCTGGCATCAATACAGTACCACTTGACATCCAATTTTTTCCTGTCTTTCCATTTGCAGCAGCATAAATTGGATTAGCTGATTGTTGTTTTCCATTTGTCATTGTGCACCAAATACCACCTTGATTATCATTTGGCCCTGTTCCTCTATAAACACACATATTGCCATCATCTTGAAGAATAATATAATAGTTGCTTGTTTGATTAGTAGAATAAATGGCATTTGACCAGCCACCTCCAACATAATAACCTCCAACTGAACTACAGTTAGAAGCTTTACCATATCGTGTAGCTTGACTTAAATCATTTGAAAATCCTGCTTGCCCATATCCTGAACCATTTGCAGCTTGTATACTAAAATATTGATAACCATTCTGTAATGCATATTGAAATGCAGAATCATAATTATTATTCCATGTTGAACCACCCCAAAATGTTGACATTGTTCCATCCGTATTTAATAATGGCATAGCTCTTGAGGGATTATCACCATAACAACCTAAATAATTACCAGGTGTTGCACTTGAATTATCAGAAGCAAATATAGCAGAACCATTTGAATCCAAAACACATAAAGACCCATTTTGAGATAATGTAGCACTAGCTCCATTTTTATTTGCAGCCCATAAAGCAATCATTCCGCTAGGCGTTAATGCGGTTCCTAGTTTTGTAGCAGAAGGTTGACTATTACTAACAGCGCAATATCCTTGTGAAGTTGAAGTATTTACATCTTGTAAGGCAAAATATTGATATCCTCCACTAATAGCAGCACTTTCACAATCTTGATAAGTATAAGTGCCATTAGCAGTATTACCACTGCTATTTAATTTTATATTTTGAAATGCAGTTGAACGGTCGCCGGCTGTCCATGTTCCTGCAAAAATTATCATATAACTACCTGTAGTTGGCACAGTAAATGTAAAAGAATAATTAGTCCATTTACTTACCGGAGGCTGCACAACTGTAATTGTTGAAATATAACTACCATTACTTGTATATAATGGTATATAGATTGGGTTAGATTCACCAGAATTATCACAACAGTTTCTACCACATGCAACAAAGGTTAATGTATAAGTAACACCTTGACTTAAATTCAGATTATTTGTTGTAATAGAATTACTCATTTGAATACTAACACATTGATTACCACTTGGATATGGCATAGGAAAACCCCATGCACTAGAACTATTTACTAAAACACCATTTGCAAACTTCCATCCTGGAACAGTAGAATTGCTATTAATATATTGATAACTATTATTAGATATTTGTGGTTGGTCAAAATTACCATTTTCTAAATTAGTAGGTGGTGAAGGTGAGCCTCCAATAAATGTCATTACTGGAGAACTAGTATTATCTGCATAGCAACCTTCATATGTAGGATTAGGATTATTTATAAGCTTATCTACAAATACATTAGAACCTTCATTTCCACAACTTTGACCTGCTTGCATTGGTGTTCCGACTACTAATGGTGGAGTGCTACTAATTTGTGAACCTACTACATTTACATCACCGTCTCCTGTAATTACCTCATAAGGAGTGCTAGGACAACCATTTTTTCCCATGGTTGCATTATATGTATAATTATTATCTGCAGGATATAATTTAAATACACCTTGATTAGTAACATAACCGCATGCTTTTCCACCATTTATACAAATATTTTTTCCCAGATAAGGATTATTTGGATTTACACGATTTAAATATCCAGTAGTAGAGCCGCTAATTTTTGCAAGTAAATTTTCATATTCATTTAATGTGCTCTGATACTGTTGTCTTAAATTATCAATTGTTTGTTGTTGAGAAGAATAATTATTATTTTGAATAACATTATTAGATTGAACAGCTAAACCATTTTGACTTAAATTTAACTCATTCAATGGAATACCTTCAAAACCTTCTTTTAGCATATTCATTTTTTTAATTTTTTTCTCTAAATTCTTTTCAATTCTTCTTTGATATTTATTGAATTTCTCTCCTTGTGTTAAAGCAGGAGTAGGAGTATATAAATCAATTTTTTTAGATTTATACTCAGAAGCATAGTCATTAATTGATTTTGTTTTTGTTAAATCATCAAAATTTGAAAATAGATTTAATATACTAGTCATATTAATATAATGATATACAAAAAAAATTATATTAATTCAACATTAATTTATCTTCTAATCAGAAAGACAAAAATTAATAGACAAATAAGAGCAATTGCCACCATAGGCAAAAAACTTAAATCCTTACCTTCTCCAGGAAGAGAAAATCTTGCAAATATTCCAATTAAAAATATAACTACAAATAATAAAACAATATAAGAATAATAGTTTGAAGTGACATTTATATTACCATTTTCATATGCAGCATTTAATGTTTCAAATTGTCGAACCATTTCAGCAATTTGGATTCTCTCTTGTGCTAATGTTTCATAATTATTTAATAGAATTTGTTCTTGTTGTTGATTTTGTTTTTGTGTTTTTTGAAACTGACTAAAGCTGCTATTAGATATATTCATCATTTGTTGATTAATAGCCATTAATTGACTATTAATTTGCTCCAATTGATAACTATAGTATAGCGCTTGTTTAACAATAGCAGTAGATTGAGGTGTAGAAACAATATTTCCTGAGCCAGATGTTAATGTGCAACTACTTGAGTTATTATTAAAAGTAGCACCAGAACAAGAAGTATTAGATAAACATGAAGTACTGCATGCATCTAAGCTTGACCCATTTAATACACTGATATTATTTTCACCAACAAAGGATGTATCTGGAACAGAAGTAAAACTATTATCATTACTATTAACAACATTTATATAGTTATTATAAGTTTCGGTATATTGTGATAATAAAGAATTAAATTGAGAACTAAGATTTTGGATTTGATTAGACATTTATTTATATATAAATAAAAAGAAAACAAATTTAAAAATTCATAAAATTTTTAGAATAATGAACTAAAAGTATTACAAAAATAATTCCAAAAACCATATAATACGCATTATTCCCTAATTTGCCCCCACTTTGAATAGAAGAATAACTAGTTGAAGGTTTTTCTCCTAAAAAATTATACAAAATAAAAACTATGATTATAACTAAAGCCAATAATAAAAAAAAGGAATAATAATTTTGATTAATCTTTATGTTTCCAGCATTTTGAGCTTGGTCTAAAGTTTGATACTCATTTACCATTTCTTCGATTTTTTCTCGTTCTCTTGTAAGTTGTAAGAACTGTGCAATCAATTCTTCTGTTTTGGTCTTTCGTGTTTGTGTTTGATTATCATATAATCCTTGGCCTGAAGATGTTTTATTTTGGATTTGTTCATTAATAGAAGTTAATTGTTGATTAATATTTTGCACTATTGAAAGCAATTGTTTGCCTTTAGGAACAATCGCATACTCATTAGCTGAACTACCTATAACAGTTCCTTCTCCCCCTCTTAACCAACATGTATTATTAGATTGATTAAAAGTTGCTCCAGTGCATCCATTTGTGCTTGCACAAGAAGCCTGACACTCTTGTAAAGAACTTGAACTATTTTGTGAAATAGAAGTTGTTCCCCAATAATTTGAACCCTTAATTGCAGACATTGGTTGTTGATTAATATTATAGTTTGGTTGTGAACTAGTATTATAATTAGAAACATTATAATTAGGATTAGCAACAGTAGTAATACTAACTACACAGCAACTACTATTTTCAGAATTATATGGTCCTGACCATGGGTCATTAGCAATAGTTTTATAATTAGGTTTTGTATATAATTGGTTATCAGTGCCAACACCAATAAAGGTTCCATCAGGAGCAATTGTGATGGCTTTTACGCAACATGTATTATTTCCCATATATTCCCAATTATTACTTGTTAGATAACTACTTTTATAACTATTTTTTTTAAAAATAGACTGATTACTTCCTATACAAAATATAGAGCCATCTGGAGCAATACAAATAGATGATAACCATTCGCCATTTGGACTATTTGTCATAGTCCAGTTTCCATTTAAATTAGGTTTAGACCATAATACATTATTTAGGCCAACTCCAACTACTGAACCATCTTGTCCCTGAGCTACAGACATAACACAACATGGACTTTGAATAGGTCCTTGCCAATTTGCAGTATAACTAGTTTTAGTATAAATATTATAACCTCCTATTCCTAATAATCCTTGGCCATTTGACATTGTGCAAATACCTGTGCACCCATAACTATTATCATTTATTCTCTCCCAAGGTGCATCTAATCCTTGTCTTGAATATAAATAACCATTTGTGCCTACACCAATAATTATATAAGGATTACCTGGATTTCCATAACATTGCATTCGAGTATTATAATCAGTTCGAGTTCCATAAATAAATGAGTTTTGAATTAATTCGTTTAAAGTTTGTGTTTGTTGCCAGGCCCAACTTGCTTGTGGTTGTAATGTCCCACTGCCACAACCAGCCTTTTTCCAAACTTCATTATAACATCCTTGGTCTATTCCTTTAGAGTTACCACTATATTTACCACAAGGAGTATCAGCTTCTTGTTTTAAAAAATTCACATAATTTAATACTGCGAATTTATATTCAATTAGTAAGTTTTTATATTTTGCGCTTAAAGATTCTAAATCTAAAACCGTAGAAGTTCCATTGTCATTATCATTATTATTATTATTTTGTGCAGTAATATTTAAACTCATCTATATATTACAACTACAAAAAAGAAAAACATATTTATCTTTTACGATAATATAAATTATAAAAAATAGATGAGATTGAAAAAAATATTATTATAATAGGAATAATTGGATTTCCTGATGGTGAATTAGAAGAAGGATTTGCTAAAATTAATTTAAATTGATTTTTTTTTCTCTCTTCTTTCATTCTTTCAATCATTTTTTGAATAGACTCATTAGTGGATTTTAAACAATAATCATGTAATTGTTGGTTAAATATTTTAGAACGACCAAATAATGAAGAAAACATTTAAAATGTAATAATAAATAAAAATTATATTTTAAGCGAAAGTTATTTTGGTTGATTTTGTAAAAACCTTAGAAATACTATAACCGACTACTATAGTGCTTAAAACAATTGCCCAATTTCGTAAATAACCAGATTCATATATATTTCTATAATCTGAAATCAATTCAGATGAAGCATTGCTCTTATGTTCAACTATTCCTAGTTTTCTTTTTAGTTCTTTATTTTTTTCTCTTTCCTTCTTTATTAATATATCCAAGGAAAAGAGAACATTATTAATTTTTTCAGTAGAACTTTCAACAGAATTAGATAAACTGAATAAATTAGAATTAACTGTATTTAAATTCCCTTTTATATTTTCAAATGCATTTTGATATTCTTGATATTCAGGATTTTTATTAAAAAATACATAATATTTCTTGAATTCATCTAAAATAGGAGGTAATTTGGAGTTCAATGTTTCTAAATTTTGCATAAATTGATTAGGTTGAGTAAAATTACTAATTTGATTTTCAATTGAATCCATATTTATATATAACAAAGATATATATAAAATAAAAACTAAAAAGTTAAAGTTTCTTCAAAAGATAATAACAATTTATCCAAAAATTCTTTTGTTTCATTATATCCACCTATAAATTTACCTTGATAAAAAATCATTGGAAAAATATTTACTTCCTTACCAGCTATATTCTTTATAAATTCTAAGAAACCAGGTTTATCTTCAATAAGATATTCATCACAATCAATAACATTAAAAATAAGATTTTTTTCTTTTAATAATGATTTTGCTTTTACACAAAAAGTGCAACCACTTTTACCATAAATAGTAAATTCTTTGGATGGGTTTTCAAAATCCATTTATTATTTATAATATAATTATATTTTTAAATCTTTAATATAAAGTTTATAATAATCTGGCATCACCTTTTTACATCTTTTCCGATTATACACAAATTCTATAATAATCAGATTGAATAGCTGTTTTACTAGGTCTTATAATATGACAAATTTGACCTGGTCTTAAACCAATAACTCTTGCAACTGGGTCAAATCTAGAAATGTCAGGAAATTGAACTTTATCTGTAATATTATATTTCTTCATAATTTCTGTTACCTCTGATTCTGGTAGCACTCTATGAGGAGGAACATATAGATGTTCTAAAATATTAAATTGAAGACGTTTAATGCTTTCAATAACAATAAAAATTCCCTCTGATTCCCAAATATGTTTTATTTCATTAATTAATGTTTCATTTGGTTCATCTTTATTAATAATAAACAAAGTATCCGTTTTCTTAAGAGTTTCTGTCAATATAAACAAATCATCTATCATCTCTTGTAAATTTTTGGCAACAAGTCTAGCTGCCAAATAATATCTTATATAAATTTTCTTTTTTGGATTTATAGTATTTACTTTATCATCACTTGTTTCTAAAAGCATATCAAGTTGATTATTCTGCTTCATTGAATTAACCTCATTAACAGTAAAATTAGCGTAGTCACTTACATTATAGTCTTGTTTGGCCATAAGGTCTAACACAATTTTTCTTGAATTATAAATTTGAGAAATTAAAATGCTTGAATTTTGACTTGTCATTCTATACTATATTATTATTATAGAATGATTTATTTTTATTTCAATTTTATTTATAATATTATTTTTCTGGTGCCACTTGAAGAATTATCTTCTGAAGCCTTTTCTTCAGAAGGTTGTTGAATATTTTTAATATCGTCAGAATCCTTATTTTCATCTTCTTTATCAACTTTTTCTTCTACTACATCTAAAACTGAACTATTTTTAAATTCTTTATTTTTAATTTCTTGTAAAAATTTAACCTTTTCTTCATATGGAATTTTTGAAATTTCTCTCTTTTCTTCATCAGATAAATTAATATAAATATAACCTAAATTATCTGGAAATTCATATTTAGGTTTAACTTGAATAGTTCCATTCTCCATGGGAATTCTCTCATAATAGCTTGAATCTGATGATGGAGGGCTAAAACCTGGAGAAATAGGACTTGAAAGTGGATTGTAAGGCGGAGAAGTTGCACTAATATTTGATTCAGAATTTATACCAGGAGAATAAGCTGGTGAATAAGGAGCATATGGAGGAGAGTCTGGATTATAAGCAGGAGATTCAGGTGCATAAGGAGGAGATTCAGTTGTATCAATTATAGCTGGTTCAGGTATTTCAGGTGTTTCATTATAATTATTATATTTTACAGGCTCTCTTAAAACTTTCATAATATCATTATTAATAATTTTAATTAAGTCAGTGACATTTTCTTCTTTCTTCATTAATTTATTAATATTTTTAGAATAAGACATACTTAAAAGTTGGTCTACATTATCTTCTGTAATAATTCGCATTTGCACATTCATAATTTGTAACTCTTGTATTAATAATTTAAATGCATAAGGCACTTTAAGTAAACTAAAGGACCTTCCAAAACGACTTAAATTTAATATACTTTGGGTTCCATCTGGATTTATATGGAATTTAATTGGACCATCTGCATAAGGACTTAAAAATAGATTTCGCGATTCATTATAAATGGAAATAGCACCACTCTTATTACAAACTGCAATATAAAAATCTTGTTTCTCTCCTCTTACCATAAAAGATTCATTTAAAAAATAGGACATGCCATGAGCTAATACTCCATCACGCTCCATTTCACCAATACGCAAGCCTCCATCATTTGCTCTGCCTTGAACAGGTTGTCTTGTTAAAACTGTGTTTGGTCCTCTGGCACGATAATTAATCTTATCTTTTACCATATGTTTTAAACGCATATAATAAGTAGGACCAATATAAATATCAGCAGATAATTGGTCACCATTCATTCCATTGTATAATACTTGGTTACCTGAAGAATGAAAACCGGCTTTCACTAATAAGGGGGCATAAGTAAAATAATTCGGGCCTTTTACTTGAAATGCAGTGCAGTCGCCATAAGCTCCATAACTAGTGCAAACTTTGCCGAAAAGTGATTCTACAATTTGTCCAATTGTCATACGAGACGGGATAGCGTGTGGGTTTATAATTAAATCTGGGCGAATACCATCATCTGTAAAAGGCATATCATCTTCTGGAATAATGAGACCTAATGTGCCTTTTTGTCCAGCGCGCGACGCCATTTTGTCACCAATTGCAGGCAGACGTTCTTCACGAACGCGAACTTTTGCTACATTAAATCCTTCCTCGCCATGTGTAATAAATGACTTATCAACATAACCAAGCTGCCCTTTTTTGGTCTTAACAGAATCATCTTGCCATACATCTTTATTTGTAAGAGATGAATTAATTTTACCAATGACAATAATTTTATCATTCAATTCTGTATTTTCTTTTACTAAGCCATGGTCATCTAAATAACTATAATCATAGCCTTGTTTTTTACCAATAACATTATTTTTTTCAATATTGGCAAATTTGGAATTTGTCATTCCTGTTACTTTTGAACTCTCTTCTCTCGATTCATAAGAAGAATAATATGTGGTTCTAAAAATTCCGCGTTGAATGGAACCTTCATTGATTAAAATAGCATCTTCTACATTGTATCCAGTATAAGCCATAATAGCAACTATAGCATTTACACCATAAGGTTGTTCTTCATTATTCACATACTCTAAATATCTAGATTTAATAAGAGGTGTTTGACCATAATTTAATAAAACTCCCATTTTATCAATTCTCATTTGAAAATTAGTATGATAAACAGAGACTGCTTGTTTGCTTTGTCCACAAGAGAATGCATTTCTTGTAACTGGGTTATTTTCAGGATAAATAATCATATTACCCATTACACCTAAAATTAAAGGTGGGTCAATTTCCATATTGGTATACCATTTGCTTTTTTGCAAATCAGAAACTGTAGTTGCAATTAAAGTGGACTCCTCTTCAGATGTATCAACAAAATCAACAATAGATTTGAATTTTTCCAGCTTCTTAAAAATCTCTTCTTTATTTGTTCCAATTTCTTTATATAATTCTATTAAATCATAAATTTTATTATTTTTGGTTCTGAAAGTATCATCTGATTTTTTCATAAATCCAGCAATAATTTGCTCCCATGTAATTTCTCCGGATTCTAACATTTCTTTAACTTCTTTTCTATCATAACTCACTTTATTATCATCAATATAATAAATTGGTCTAGATAATCTTCCCGAATCAGTGTAAATATTAATCATATTTTTTTCATAATTAAATGAAATACTCGTATAAATAGGAATAATACCATTTCTTCTATATAATCTTAATAAATTTACAATTTCAATAGGAGTATCAACTACACCAATCCAATTACCATTTACTAAAAGTTTTGTGCTACTACCTAATTGTTCTGGTGAACATTCTAATAAAATTCTCATTGGTGTATTTATTCTAAGCCATTTTATAATTGGATAACTAGAAGACCCACTAGTTATATAAGTGCTAATAGCCATATGTTTATGAAGCCCAATATTTCCACCATCTGGTGTATCAATTGGGTCAATAAATCCCCATTGTGAAGAATTTAAAAGACGTGGTCCAACAACTTTTGCACTTGAGTCTAAAGGTAAATTAATTTTACGTAAATGTGAAATAAATGTATTCCAACTTAAACGATTTAAATCTTGAACAACTCCAAGACGTTTTGTATGTGATTCTGAACCCCAATTACCTTTAAAAGCTTTTTTGAATCCTTGCTCTACAAGTCTTTCTTTGAAAAATGATTTAAAATTGGCTTCAATTAATCCAATAAAATTATCTTTATATTTATTTTCTGATTTCTTCTCTTCTTCTTTTGATTTTATCTTTAACTGTTTTTTTTCTTTTCTAGATAATGTATCATCTTCTTTATATTCACCTTTGTGATAATAATATTCTTCATCAATTTTACGAGTAATATCTTTTTTTTGAATTAAATAATATTCTCTGAACAAATCATAAATGAGTGTCCCAGAAAGTTCAACACGTTTAAATTGAAAATTATCTCGGTCTGTAGGTTTTTCTTCTTTTGTATATACTTTTAATAAATTATTTACCATATATCCTAAAAAATAAGCCTTTTCTAAAAAGTTTAACTCTCCAATATGTGGTAATAAATAATCAGATAGAATTTCAATTACGCCAGATACAGTTCCTCTTTTTGTCAATTCAGCTATAAATTCTAATGCATTTTGCTGATTAAATATTTTGTTTGCATCATGAATCGACGGAATAAATAAGTCAATATAAGGATTTTTATTATTCCCCTGTTCATCATCTAAGTTTACTAGTAGACAGGTTTGAATTATATCTTTATCAGATATAACACCTAATGCTCTCATTAAAATAAATAAAGGGACCGGTTTTTTAACATTAGGGACTGCTACTACAATTTGATTATTGCTAAGAACACTACTTGGAGAAACAATTTTTACTGCAGTAGTTCTAATTGGTTTAGATGTATCTTCAGAAACAGACCTAATTTCAGCAGAGTGACTATAAATATCATCTTCTTTATTGGCACGTATATATAACATATTATCAGCAAATTTTTCTTGGGATATGATTACCTTTTCTTTTCCATCAATAATAAAATAACCACCATAGTCATTACGACATTCACCCATTTGAAATCTTACATTTTTATTTAATCCATTTAAAATGCATAAATCAGATTGAAGCATAATTGGAAAACGTCCTAGATAAATCTTTGGTAAAATGATAGAATGCTCTTTTTTTTCATCGCCAATATAATAAATAAAATCTACTTCAACATCATAATGAATAGTGATACCATAAGTCATATTTCGCAATCTAGCATCATTTGGAAACATAAAATGCGAATTATTATCATCATAAATTACTGGCTTACCATAATAAATTAGGGTGCCATCCTTTCCTCCTAAAAAAAGCTGACATTCATTTCTTTTATTAGAATCTCTTTCAGCATCATCTTCTCTTTCAATAAAACGTATAGGATTATTTTCTCGAAAAATGCGTCTAATTCCATTTTTAAAAAAATCATTATATGATTCTAAATGATGAGAAACAAGACAATTTGGATTATCTTTAAAATATTTATCAATTATTTTCCAAGATAGTTTTTCTTTATCAGACTCTTTATCCATTTTATATTATAATAGTCATATTTTTTTAAAATATAATTATTATATATTCTATTTTTTATTCTATTTTGGATTCTATTTTTTATAATAAGCTTTCTCTTAATTTCAATGTTAGCATTTGTTGGATTTTAAAATCTCGTTTTTCCCAATTACCCCCAGCTCTATAATGTAAGAATTTATTATCGTAAATTTCGCAATAAAATTTTCCATTTTTATTCCTTGGGTCTTCCTTTATAAAAGCTTCTAGTTTTTCATTATTTTTAATATTTTCTGGCATTTCTGTTTCATCCCAAGTTTCACTCCATAAGTGTTTTATATAATATATGCCATCATTATGAAAAATGTTATCGGTATTTCGTATTTCATCAGTATTTGGAATATTTTTGGTTTTATTATGTAACCATTTGAATGTCATACCTCCTACATCACACCCTGGTAAACAATTCCAATTTAATATATCAAGATTTTGCATTTTTGTAAAATCAAAATAATATAATCCATTCCAAAAATAATCTATTTTAAAGCCTTGTATATTTCTACTTTGTAATACAATTGCACATTCATAATTTTCATAATCCGACAAATCAAAGTTATCTATTAGAAACATATCACTGTCTAAAAGTAAATATTTATCTGGATACTTTTTTTGAAATTCTAATATAAAATTTATACTATCTGCCGTTCTAAATGCTGCTGCTGTTTTATTTTTATGATGATTATTTGGAATATTTATACATGGAATATTTAATTTTTTGCACATGTTAATAATATCTAATTTTATTCTTGGATTATTACCATTAGAATAATCAGGAAAGTCCTTTGCATCATTAAAAACAATAAATTCATAATTACATTTCATATATTTTTTTAATGTATAATATTGTAATTCAATAAAAATAGGATTATTTACAACTGCTGTAACAACTTTCATATAAATATTTAAAAAAAAATGTTTATATGATTTTTATTTTTTAATATTTATAAGTATTAATATATAGTATAGTATGTCTAATAATATTAATATACCTGGTCAAATATTAGAAAAATCAATAAAACTTGAAAAGGCGCTTGATGAAAAATTACAAACATTAAAAAAAATATATGATGATGTTAAAGAATTTACACCAGCCAAGTCAAGAAAAATGTATGATAAAGTTTCGAATGCAATAGAAGATAAAGTAAATCAAACTAACGGATTAAAAAATGATTTAAATAATGTTACAATATCTATAAACAATTCTATAAATAAAACTAGTGACTTTTATGAGATTTTAGAAAAAATGCAACTACTTTTAAATAAAGGAAAGGTTGGAACATTAGAAGGAATTACAAGAGAAAATATTGAAACAGGAAAATTTCCTGCAGAAGATTTATCTGAAGAAGAAAAAGAAATATTAAAACAAAATTACGACGAATTTAAAGAAGTAAATAAAGTAAATGTTAGTGGTGGGTTTAGTAAAAAAAGAAAAGGTACAAAAAGACAAGGTAAAAAAAGTAAAACAACAAAAACCTGTCGTTTTCACAAGTTCATTAGGAAATAAGAAAATATGTAAACTGTTACAAGAAAAATTAGGTTTAAAAATGTTAAATTATCCAAATTTTTTTACATTTTTTCTTATTTTTTAGAGTCTTCCCTACGGGAGGGCATTTTAAATGAGAAAAGGTGTAATACTTATAAATATAAAATATGTATATTATTTTTGGCACAACCTTTCTTCCCGAAGGGTATTTAGTTATTCTTTATTTTTCTTTGTTTTACTTTGTTGATTTTTCAAACCTCTTCTTGTTAACTTAAATCTATTTTTAATGTTTGAAATACTAAATTCTGTCCAAGGTTCACTAGGTCTATCTTTTAAATAAGGACTAAACTTTGCGTATTGTCTATGTTTTTTACAAAAATCATCTTTTATAAATGGAATACCACATGAATTACCAAAACGACCAATAAAAGACATTTGTTTTGCTAAATTTGTATCACAAACAATTCCATCTACTGCTCCATGTGGTGAAAATGGTTTTGGACGACTTGGGTCTGACATATATTCTCTTGCATCCAAATCATAATGACTACATACTGTTCTAGAACAAGGATGATTCTCCTTATGTAAATATACATCATAATGGTCAGAAATAATTTTTTTTGCAATTTCAATATTAATTTTTCCTTTATGTTCATCCATCAATTCACCTAAGCGGACCAATCGGGCACCTTGATGTCTTCTCACATCATAAAATCCAGAATCTTGAACTTCAATATTGCGAATTCTTTCATCGTAAACTGAATTAAACCCAATAAATACACCATTTTTAGTTCTCTCTATATTATGATATTTAAGACCCAATTCAATACGTAATATTTCATTATTGTTTGTATCTCCAAATAGCCAAGAATTAGCATAATCTCCTGAGTTTTCGTGTAAAAGTATTTCACAATATTCATCTAATGTTTTACCATATTGCATAGCTTGTCTAATTCTATAACCAATAGGAAATCTTTTTTCATAAGGAATAAAACCACCAATCGTAGTTTCAGTTCCAATAATACCTTTTGCAGTAACAAAAAAATCTGTTCCACTCCAAATCCAACATGGGCAAGTTTGCATTATAAATCTATAACCATCAGCTGGATTTAAATCCAATACAATATTACTAAATTGACCATCTATATAATCAGTAAAGGAATTATGGGCACAAACAATTTTACCATCTTCTGTCCAATCACCTACAGCAATAAATGCACTGCATCTATCTTTTGCACCTCCCTCTTTTCCAACACGAGAGTCAGACTTTGTAGAAAACCAATAAGGAATGGAACAATAAAAATTCCATGTTAATATCTCATCAATTGTTGTTTTAGTTCCATTGGCAACACAACCTTCTACAATTCCTTCCATTTCTTCATAGAACTCATTAAAATCTTTTTTTGTCATTTCTTTAAAATCAGATGAAACCTCTTGAACAAAAAAATCCCATTCATAACCATATGCTTCCATCATTAAAAACTGCAACATTTTTTGAATTTCCTTAAAATCTTTGGCGCATAGATAACCATATGCAAATCCTCTTTCCTTTGGTTTTCCCTTAATAGAAACGTATTTCCATCCATTTTTTTCGTATGAGATTCCATTTTTTATTTTTATTGTTGACATAATGTTTATATATATTAAAAGAATATTTTATTATATATATTTTTTATTATTTTTCTAGATATTTTATATTATTTTTTGTATATATTTGAAACTTACATGTTTAATAATAAAAGACCCATGATTACAAAAAGAAGTAACCATGGTAATAAAATAAGTAACCATGAAAGAGTTTTGTGACCATCTTTGCATATCAAATTAAGAACATAAGTCCAAAACAATATGTATATTAATTTAACAATAAAAATAACCGCTGTATTGGGAACACGACATGAAAAAGAACCAACATTATAACTATTTTGGTTACCTAAATTTTGTAATAAAACAAGTACCAATGCAATAATAGATATAATAAAATATATAAACGCAGGAGTGCATAATTCTTTTAAAGTTTTGGGAAATTCAGCCATTATGAATTATAAATAGAAAATAAATTTATAAAGATGCAGCCTTTACAGTGCTTAAACTAGGAGTGTTATGCAATTGACCTTTCCAAGGCATAGGATTAACAGGAGATGCATAACCTGCCAAACCATTATACGCGCTTCCTAAATTAAATTGGAATTGTCTTCCTAAATTAATTAAATCTTGTCCTAAAAAATTGGATAATGCGCCACCTCTTTGTTTTCTAGTGCCTTTTCTTTTACCTCCTACCGAATAAGGAGGTTGAGCTCCAGTAGAAATCATGGCTGTTTGAACATCTGTATTATAAGTATTGGGTGTCAAATAATTGCGGTTACCTTGAAAACCATC
>Ga0114959_10000530_pt1 | contig 36001 bp, 24 predicted proteins | sample C_130625_EF_Meta_FD_87317 | JGI IMG/M metagenome (GOLD analysis project Ga0114959, IMG submission 87317) | Freshwater microbial communities from Lake Croche, Canada to study carbon cycling - C_130625_EF_MetaG | ecosystem: Environmental > Aquatic > Freshwater > Lake | place: Lake Croche, Canada... | reverse complement strand
ATTCTGCAGTCCCTTTTTTGTTACAATTTTACACCCACAGAAAAAGCAGTTTTTTTATTCATAACCTTTCATTTGATGAAAGGTAAGCTCATTATAGCTTTTAGAAGCTTTTAGGAACTATTTAGTCTATTAGTCCTAGAAATATATAGATATTAAAATTAAATAGGTATAAAAAAGGCCTGCAATGCAGGCCTTCATATTAATTAAATTATCAATGAGTAATTAAGCTATTTCTACTTCAGCTCCTACTTCCTTCAATTTAGCAGCTAAGTCATCAGCTTCTGCTTTTGAAGCACCTTCTTTAACCGGTTTTGGAGCGGCATCTACTAAATCTTTAGCTTCTTTCAATCCTAAACCTGTTAATTCTTTAACAATTTTAACTACTTGCAATTTATTTGCACCAGCACTTTTTAGGATAACATCGAAAGCTGTTTTCTCTTCAACTACTGCAACGGTAGCTCCTGCTGCTGGCCCAGTTGCAACTGCAACTGCAGCTGCTGCTGGTTCTATACCGTATTCATCTTTTAAAATTTTAGCTAACTCGTTAACTTCCTTAACTGTTAAACTAACTAACTGCTCTGCAAAAGCTTTTAAATCTGCCATATTACTAAATTTTTACCGTCTTCATTGTTATTTAGTTAACTCCGACGGTCGTTTAAAAAAATACTTGATTATAAAATTTGAAAACTTAAATCACTAAAATTAGAGTTCTCTTTGTTCAAGAGCTTTAACCAAATTTGCAAGTTTGGTACCTACATTTAATGCACTTATTACATTCTTAGCTGGAGATTGTAATAAACCAATTATTTCACCAAGTAATTCAGGTTTACCTTTTAATGTTTTTAAAGTATCTAATTGATTGTTCCCTATAAAAATAGACCCATCAATATAAGCAGCTTTTAAAACCGGTTTTTCTGTTTTTAATTCTGATCTAAATGAAGATATAATTAAAGCAGGCTCTTTTGAATTTTCTGCAAACATTAAAGCTGTTACATTATTTAAACTTTCATATACACCAGCATACTTTTCTCTATCTAATGAATCTAGGGCTTTCTTAATTAAAGTATTTTTAGCTACTTTAAGTTCAACTTTCTTATCGAAACAAGTTCTACGGAGCTTGGTAACTTGCGCTACTGAAAGTGATTGGGTATCTGTAATGTAAAAAGTGTTATATTTTTTGAATTTCTCTTTAAGTAATTCAATTACTTCGTTTTTCTGATCTTTAGTCATAACTAATAAATATGTTAGTACCTAATCTAATTTGTTTTTAATAAATTAAGTTTAGTTTGATAATGCTTTAATATCCAATGAAATACCAGGACTCATAGAAGACGCGATGGAAACAGCTTTTAGATAAACACCCTTAGAAGTAGATGGCTTTAATTTGATAATAGCATTGATAAGTTCAGTACTATTCTCAGTCAATTTTTCGGGTGAAAAAGAAACTCGACCTATTGATGCATGAACAATTCCAGCCTTATCTACTTTAAAAGCAATTTTACCACCTTTAACTTCATTTACTGCAGCCGCAACATCATTGGTAACTGTACCAGTTTTGGGATTAGGCATTAAATTACGAGGACCTAATATTTTACCCAGCTTTCCTATCTTGGGCATTACGGATGGAGTAGCTATAATAACATCAATGTCAGTCCAGCCACTCTCAATTTTAGTAATGAACTCATCAAGTCCAACAAAATCTGCTCCTGATTCTTTTGCAGCTACTTCTTTATCAGGGGTACACAAGACTAAAACCTTTTTAGTTTTACCTGTTCCATGAGGCAATGAAACTGTTCCGCGAACTTGTTGATCAGCTTTTCTAGGGTCGACTCCTAATCGTAAATGTAAATCTACAGAACTATCAAACTTAGTGCAATTAATTACTTTAACTAAACTAGTGGCTTCTTTAAGGGAATAAACTTTTGTTTTATCCACCTTAGCATTTGCAATCTTCCTTTTTTTTGTCAATGACATAACTTGATTGTTTAATAAAGTGAATAAATTAGTTTTCCCAAGGAGCTTTACCATCAATAGTAATTCCCATACTTCTTGCCGTACCTGCAACCATTTTCATGGCACTATTTAAAGTAAAGCAATTCAAATCGGGCATTTTATCCTTGGCAATGAGTTCTACTTGATCCCAAGAGACTTTACCCACTTTTACACGATTAGGTTCTTTACTACCAGCTTGAATTTTAGCGGCTTCGAGTAATTGCAAAGAGGCAGGAGCGGTTTTTACAACGAATTCGAATGATTTATCAGTGTAAACAGTTATTAAAACAGGAACAATTTTTCCAATTTTATCTTGAGTTCTTGCATTGAATTGTTTACAGAACTCCATAATGTTTACACCTTTAGAACCTAGTGCTGGTCCGACCGGAGGAGCTGGATTAGCTTGACCTCCCTTTACCTGCAATTTAACGTAGGTAGAAATTTCTTTTGCCATTGTTTAAGATTTAATTGGTAATAACGTTTTGTTAATCAAAACTTCCAAAATCAATCAATTATAATAATATAATTTTTTTGGATTGCAAATGTAAGGTAAAATTTATGATAAAAACATTTTAAACTAATTTTTCTACCTGAAGGTAATTAAGTTCTACAGGTGTGCTTCTTCCAAATATTTTAACACTGACTTTTAATTTCTTTTTATCATCATTAATTTCTTCAATAACACCATTAAAATCATTAAACGGACCTTCAATAATTTTAATAATCTCACCAATAATAAAAGGTTCGCTGATACTAATTCCTTGGTCATTCATTTCATCAACTTTACCAAGCATTTTATTAACTTCAGATTTTCTCAAGGAAATTATGTTTCCTTTACTTCCCTTCCCATCAGTTAGAAAATGCATCACATTAGTGACGTTACTTATGTGCTGTACCAAATCATCTTGCAGTTTTCCATCAAATACCTCTAAAAAAATATATCCAGGATACAGATTTTTTTCACGCATTTGTTTCTTACCATTCTGTACTTTGTAAATTTTTTCAGTAGGAAGAAAAACTTGTTTAACAATATTTGTCCAACTATTTCTTAATATATCTTTATCTAGATATTCTTTGATACTTCTTTCTTTACCACTAACTACACGTAAAGCATAATATTTAGTATTATCAGGAACTACAACATTTTCGGTACTCGGTACTACTTCTTCCATGTTCCTATTTAAATAGTGAGTACACTAATTTCAACAACTGATTGCTACTAAAATCCATTATAGCAACTAAAAGAGTAATTACAATTGTTGCAACTAATACTATAACAGTACTCTGTTGTAATTGCAACCAAGTTGGCCAAGTAACTCGTTCAACCAACTCTTGATAACTATCCTTAAAATAAGCTGAGACCTTGTTCATAGTGTAATAATAAAATGTATTTATCTAATCCAAAACAGCACGGGCACTAGGATTCGAACCCAGATCAAAGGTTTTGGAGACCTGCATGCTACCGTTGCACCATGCCCGTGTAAAAAAACTAGCTAATTAACTTAAAGTCAATTAGCTAGCCTAAAAATAATATTTAAATTCTTACTTGATAATATCAGTAACTTGACCAGCACCAACAGTACGCCCACCTTCACGAATAGCGAATTTTAGACCTTTCTCCATTGCAATTGGTTGAATCAACTTAACTGAAAGGTTTACATTATCACCAGGCATAACCATTTCTGTACCTTCAGGTAATGTGCACTCTCCAGTTACGTCAGTAGTACGGAAGTAGAATTGAGGACGGTATTTGTTGAAAAAAGGTGTATGACGTCCGCCTTCATCTTTTGAAAGTACATATACTTCACCTTTAAATTCAGTATGTGGAGTAATAGTTTTTGGTTTACAAATTACCATTCCACGACGAATATCTTTCTTCTCAATACCTCTTAAAAGTAAACCAGCATTATCACCAGCTTGACCTTCGTCCAATAATTTCTTAAACATTTCAACACCAGTAACAGTTGAAGTTAATGGAGCTTCAATAAGACCAACAATTTCAACAGCCTCACCAACCTTAATGATACCACGTTCGATGCGACCAGTTGCAACTGTTCCACGACCTGTTATAGAGAATACATCTTCTACGCTCATCAAGAAAGGCAAATCAACTGGACGAGGAGGCAATGGAATGTAACTATCAACTGCAGCCATTAGTTCTTCAATCTTCTCAACCCATTTTGGGTCTTCAGCCATTGCACCAGTTGCTGAACCTTGTATGATAGGAGTATTATCACCGTCAAAACCGTTCTTAGTTAACAACTCGCGAATTTCCATTTCAACTAATTCTAACAACTCAGGATCGTCAACCAAATCAACTTTGTTCATAAAAACAACCATGCTTGGAACACCTACCTGACGAGCAAGTAAGATATGCTCTCTTGTTTGAGGCATAGGACCATCAGTTGAGGCAACAACTAGAATAGCACCATCCATTTGAGCAGCACCGGTAATCATGTTTTTCACATAGTCAGCGTGACCTGGACAGTCAACGTGAGCATAGTGACGATTAGCTGTTTGGTACTCTACGTGAGCAGTATTAATTGTAATACCACGCTCTCTTTCCTCTGGTGCACCATCAATTTCATCATATTTTTTAGCGACGTTGCCCATCCCTTTTTTTGATAAAATCATAGTGATCGCAGCAGTCAATGTAGTCTTGCCGTGATCCACGTGACCAATTGTACCAATGTTTACGTGAGGCTTATCCCTTTGGAAACTCTCTTTTGCCATTTTATTTTGTTTTAAATATTCTTTTTAAAATTAAACCTTTATATCTGATTGAAATATCAACATTCAAAAAAACCGAAAAGCTCTCGTGAGCCGTTAGTGAGAATCGAACTCACGACCTCTTCCCTACCAAGGAAGTGCTCTACCCCTGAGCTACAACGGCTTTTAACCGCTAACAGGCGATAGAAAAACTAGTGAGTATAAATCAACTTATACCCACTAGCAATTCGAGAGCGAGAGACCAGGCTCGAACTGGCCACCTGAAGCTTGGAAGGCTACCGCTCTACCAAATGAGCTACTCTCGCTTATTAATCCAAACAACAAAGTGTTGTTTAAAAACAAATCAAATGATTTAAATTCCAAATGACAATTGTTTTTGTGGGCAGAGTAGGGTTCGAACCTACGTACTCGTGAGAGAACAGATTTACAGTCTGTCGCCTTTAACCACTCGGCCATCTACCCATTCACCAGAGCCGAAAACTGGAGTCGAACCAGCGACCTACTGATTACAAATCAGTTGCTCTACCAACTGAGCTATTTCGGCGTTAAAAGAACTTTTCCCGCTTAAGGGATTGCAAATGTAATAGATATTTTTACTTGACAAAATATTTTGAAACTTTTTTTAAAAAAAATATTTCAAGCTTGATTGTGATTGATTGATTTCTCTATAAAATTTATTTCAAATTGTGTAACAGACATCATCATTATATAATTAAAAAAGGACTCTTACGGAGTCCTTTTTTAATTGCTTTAGGCGGCAAGCTTTTCTTTTTTTCTTTTAATTTGATTGATAATTGATTCGAAAGCAGCATCAAAAGATTCTTCAAAGAGTTTTGATGAGGTTTTCACAAAAAACTCATGTTTTGGAACATGTACCTTAATTTCTACTACCTTATCTTTTATAGTGTGTACCACATTATCTAGTTTTAAGAAAACTTCCACATTGATGATTCCATCATGAAATGTGTTTAGTTTACTTAACTTTCGATTTACAAAATCTAACAATCTGTCATCAGCATCGAAGTGAACAGTCTGAATATTTACGTTCATAACAACTAGGTTTTTAATGTTAAAAAAAGAATTTAAGTAGCAATTAATCTATAGGCTTAACCAATTATTTATTAGTTTGCTAAAATAGCTTCTTTTGATTGTTTGAACAAAATTATTTTTATTGTCCTTTAGGATGCGCTTTTTTGTAAATATCTTTTAGCTTTTCTATACTATTGTGCGTGTAAATTTGAGTTGATGTTAGAGAAGAATGTCCTAACAATTCTTTCACTGCATTTAAATCTGCACCGTTGTTTAAAAGATGGGTTGCAAAAGAATGTCTTAGTATATGCGGACTTTTTTTCTTAATTGTTGTAACTAACGACAAATATTGGTGTACAATATCATAAACTGCATTCCTTGAAAAGGGAACTCCTTTTTCTGTGATAAATACATTTACTACGCCTTCTTTCACATGATGCCTACTTTCAATGTAATCTTTTAGTGCTTCTCTCAGATTGGCCGAAATAGGAATAATTCTTTCTTTATTTCCTTTTCCTAATACTTTAATTTGTTGATTGTAAAAATCAACATTCTTAATAGATAATGTAATTAGCTCGTTTAATCGAATACCTGTATCGTAAAAGGTTTGGAGAATCAGCTTCTCACTTTTGCCTTTCCAATCATCTGAAAAGGTTACATGTTCAAAAAGAACACTTAAATCTATTGCTTGTACAAACTCTGGCAAGCGTGTATTCATTTTAGGGCGAGTAATATTTATTACAGGCGTTGCTAAAAACTCCCCAATTTTTACTTGGTACTTGAAAAAAGATTGTAAAGTGGATATTTTACGATGAATGGATCTGGCAACTATGCCTGCTTCTACTAAACTGGCAAGCCAACTTCTTATAAAGCTTGAAGTGATTTCTTTTAGAGGAGGTGTTTGGTAATTATCTTCTAAATAACTGAAGAACTGTGATAAATCTAGTTCGTAGGAGGTAATGGTATGATTGGAATATCGCTTTTCGAATTGCAGATAATTCAAATAAACTTGAATTGATGGGTAAACTTGCTTGATATTACGCATAAAAAAGTAGCCAAAGGTAATAACCTAAGGCTACTTAAATAATGTATAATAAAAGAAACAATTATTAATCGAACTTGCCGCTGGCTAATTGTTGCTTGTAGATAGCTTTTAAAACTTGGCCGCGACGAACTACGCTTGGCTTAGTAAATGTTTGACGACCTCTTAGCTGTAACAAGGTTTTGCTTTTTTCAAACTTCTTTTTGTACTTCTTGAGTGCTTTGTCTATGTTTTCGCAATCTTTTGAATCAATGATTAGCATAATGTTTTAAACTATTTTTTTAATAAATGGAGCGCAAAAATAGAAGAATAATTCAATTTACCAAATTTCATATTTTATTTACCGAAAATCCAGAATAAATTGCGCCCATGTTTACTGGAATTATTGAATGTATTGGCACTGTAAGAGCCATTGAAACTGCGGGTACCAACACTACTTTTTGGATAGAATGCCCACTTTCTCACCAATTTAAAATAGATCAAAGCGTTAGTCATAGCGGTGTTTGTCTTACCGTAGAGGCAACTGCTACTTCGCAGTACAAAGTAACAGCTATTGAGGAAACACTTAGAAAAACTAATTTAAATTCTTGGGAAATAGGCACAATTATAAATATTGAGCAATGTATGCCTATGAATGGAAGGCTTGATGGACATATTGTGCAGGGGCATGTGGATGCTACTGCTATTTGCACTCATGCAACTACACTACAAGGCAGTTGGGAATATACTTTTCAATTTCCGGCGCAGTTTGCACATTTGATTATAGAGAAGGGTTCTGTTTCTGTGAATGGAACAAGCCTTACTTGTTTTAATGTAACGCAAAGTAGTTTTACCATTGCCATTATTCCCTACACATATTACCATACCAATATTCACCAAATAGAAGTGGGAAGTGTGGCTAATATTGAGTTTGATATTATTGGAAAATATATTAGTCGTATGGCTTCTTTAAGATAGAAGGAATGCTGTATATTTCCTAAATTATCTCAAAGTAATTTATTAGTTACTACTCACCACATAAATTATTGACCACATAGGCACATAGACACATAGAAAATCAGAGATAGTGTATTATAATAAAGTAAGATAGAACACATAGAAATACACCTTTTGAAATTAATTCTATTGTGTTTTTAAATAAAACAGATAATTATGGTTGTCATATAAGAGAATAGATAACTATCTGTCTATGTGCCTACTATATAACTTCTTTTTAAAAGATGTTTGTAAATGCTTGAAATTGCATTTGCAAAAGTTATATTAGTTGGAAACAAAAGCCGCCCTTTTTTAAAACTATGTTGCGAGTAGTAACATTTATTACTCCATGATAAAATTTTATAGGCTAACTATGAAGCAATGAATATTTTAGCTATGGATGACCTTTGATTAATTAGTTATACTCTTAGGCCTTTTATTAGTTTGTATTCAGTAGAATTTAAGCTATACTGGCTTTTTACAGCATCCTTAATACGCTGTGTTCTTTCAGAAAGTGTTGCATACATTTCTAGACGATCGTCTACTGCTTTTTTTAAAGCCCCAAATGTGGTTGTAACAGCATTATTAGCATCGGTAATTTTAACAAGTTTTGCTTGAAGTGCTGGTAATTTTATTTCTGCTCTTACAGGAGCATAATTATTATCTAAAGCTACCAAAGATGCGATAATATCTGCAAAGGTTTGCGTGATACTACCATAAGAGCGAACTGATTGGCTTACCGTTTCTTCTTCCTCTGGAGTAGGAGTAGCTTTCTTTTTTAATTTTTTAGGTTTAACGCCTCTTATTTTGGCAACTAAAGATTTTAGGTCTTGCACTTCTTTAGCTTTTTTGCCTAATTTGGATTGAGCTGCTGAAATTATGAGGCTTAATAATCTAGCTACAGAATCGTCTTTTTTAGAGAAATGCTTTTGTCTAAAGTCAACTGCTTTTGAATAGGATGTTTTACCTGATGCAACAGTGCTATTTCCTGTTTTCATTGTTGTGATGAGGAGGTCGTAATTGACAATTGTAGTATCGGTTGTTGGTGCGACGAATCCTGTAAATGATTTTAGGTGGGTAGATATTTTTTCTGCGTTTGCTACCCTTGAACCATAAGTTACTTCTGACGTAGATGCCATGATTGTAATGATTAAATTATGATAGAAAAATATAGTTGCAAAAATAATATGATTTGAGTGAATTTACTAATGCTGGATACCCTATTTTTTCCGCATTTCGCAAATTTTTTTTGGTTGTGTTGGGCTTGAATCTAGGTATGAGTAAAGTGCTGATGTGTGTGCGCATTAATTTATCTGCTTTGCGTACTTTTATTTTTACCGTGCGTACTATTTTTTCTGGTTTGCATAGATATTTTGAGCTGTGCGTAAGTTTTTATTTGCATTGCAAACTTTTATTTTTGGCTTGAGTAAAATTATAGAGGCTTTGCGTAATATTTTTTCTGCTTTGCAAAGATATTTTAGGCTGTGCGTAAGTTTTTTTCTGCTTTGCAAACTTTTATTTTTGGCTTGAGTAAAATGTTTGAAACATTGATTTAATTGATTTATTGTCTGAATTAGGATTTGGGGATTAGAGGATTTAGATGATTTTTTTTCTGAATCAGGATTTGCAGGATTGGAGGATTTACAAGATTTATCTGTCTGAACCGTTGATTAAGTTGATTTGTGTGATTTGTTTGATTGTTTTTCTGAATCAGGATTTGCAGGATTAGAGGATTTACAAGATTGTTTGAACCATGATTTATGTGATTATATGATTTTCATGGTTTTTTGTCTGAATCAGGATTTGCAGGATTGGAGGATTTACAAGATTGTTTGAACCATGATTCAATTTATCAGTGGTTCAGAGATTTGTATTACTCCGCTTAATTCATTAGCCGAAGGCAAGAAAAAGAAAAAGAAAAAAGAACTTTTACTAGAACCCAAATTAAATGCATGTAAGTTTTAAAATATGTGAAATAAACCTCACCCCAACCCCTCTCCAAAGGCGAGGGGCTTGAAACTTTTGAATAAATTCAATTGGCTTTATGATGAATTGTATTTGATTTTTTTTCTGAATCAGGATTTGCAGGATTCGAGGATTTACAAGATTGTTTGAACCATGATTCAATTTATCAGTGGTTCAGAGATTTGTATTACTCCGATTGTATCATTAGCCGAAGGCAAAAAAAAGAAAAAAGAAACTTTTATTGTGAAGGAGAATCGGCGGAAATAAGTTGTCTTTTTTAATAGATTTCTAACATAACATGAGTATCTCATTCAAATATAATTTATCAAATTCTACTGTAAGAATGCAAATTGCATCTATCAAAGTGGTTATAGGTCTTTGAATCATGGCTAAAGCCTTTCCATTATGTATATTATATTCCCATGCTGCAGCATGGAGTTAGTTTTAAACAAGATTAAGCAATAAGCATTTCATTTGAGCCTACTTCTATCCATCAAATTAGTTAAGGTGGAATTGGATGGGTAGGTTTTATTACCCAATTATTTTCTATTTATAGATGTATTAACCATAGTATGTTAGCATCTGGCTTACATTTGGCGACTATTAAAATTTTTGTTTTATGCCCAAAGACAACTCAATTAAGTCGGTTTTAATTATTGGTTCTGGTCCCATCATTATTGGTCAGGCTTGTGAATTTGATTATTCTGGTACTCAAGCTGCCCGCAGTCTTAGAGAAGAAGGAATAAAAGTGATTCTCATTAATAGCAATCCCGCTACTATTATGACGGATCCTATGATGGCTGATAAAGTGTATTTATTGCCATTGACTGCTGAAAGTATTGAGAAAATTTTGGAAGAAAACCAAATAGATGCGGTGCTGCCTACGATGGGTGGTCAAACTGCGTTGAACTTGTGTAAAGAGGTAGATGAACAAGGTATTTGGGAGAAATATAATTGTAAACTAATTGGGGTGGATATTGCTGCCATTGATACGGCGGAAGATAGAGAGCAATTTAGGCAATTGATGGTGAAAATAGGTATTGCGGTTGCGCCTAGCCATGTAGCCAATAGCTTTTTGGAAGGAAAAGAATTTGCGCAAAAGATTGGTTTTCCATTGGTGATTCGTCCTTCATTTACCCTTGGTGGAACGGGAGGTGGATTTGTACATACGAAAGATGATTTGGACGTTGCATTGGAGAGAGGATTGAAGGCAAGCCCTATACATGAGGTGCTTGTGGAAAAAGCGGTGCTTGGTTGGAAGGAATTTGAGCTGGAATTGCTGAGAGATAAGAATGATAATGTTGTAATAATTTGTACTGTTGAAAATGTGGACCCGATGGGTGTGCATACGGGTGATAGCATTACTGTGGCACCTGCAATGACATTGAGCGATACGGCATTTCAGGACATGCGGAACAAAGCCATTTTGATGATGCGCAGTATTGGTAATTTTCAAGGTGGTTGCAATGTGCAGTTTGCATTGAACCCGGAAACAGAAGAATTGATAGCTGTGGAAATTAATCCGAGAGTGAGTCGTTCTTCTGCATTGGCTAGCAAAGCAACTGGGTATCCTATTGCTAAAATAGCTGCTAAGATTGCGATTGGCTATACATTGGATGAATTGAAAAATCAGATTACGCAAACAACTTCGGCGTATTTTGAGCCGGCTTTGGATTATGTGATTGTGAAAATACCTCGTTGGAATTTCGATAAATTCAAAGGTGCAAACGATACACTTGGACTACAAATGAAGAGTGTGGGCGAGGTGATGGCAATTGGCAGAAGCTTTAATGAGGCATTGCAAAAAGCATGTGTGAGCCTTGAAAACGACGCAATTGGATTGGGTTATTATGGCAAAAACCTTATGCGCAATGAGGACATAATGGAATATATTAAGACACCAAAATGGGATCGTATTTTTAGAATAAAAGATGCGCTTATGCAGGGTTCGACTGTAAAAAGTATTTCGCAAGCAACTGGCATTGATAGATGGTTTTTGTATCAGATACAAAAAATCTGCACGATTGAGAAGGAGATTGGTCTTTATAGATTGGATACTTTGCCGGAAGAATTGCTAAGAGAAGCGAAGAGAAATGGTTTTTCTGATGAACAAATAGCTAAAGTGTTGCAAGGCAATTGCTCAGATGAAGAAGTGTATGAAAAGAGAAAAAGCTTATCTATAGTAAGAGCCTATAAAATGGTAGATACTTGTAGTGCTGAGTTTGAAGCTAAAACGCCTTATTTCTATAGCACTTTTGAGTAGGTGGTAGGTTAAAGGTTATAGGTTATAGGTTTTAGGTAATTAGTAATAAATAAATGGGAATAATGATTGGAGACAATGATTATTCCCATTTTTGTACTATTTAGATTCTAATAATTTCCTTCTGCTTCGCCGCCTTCTACAATGGCGATGCTAGCACTACAGCCTAGTCTTGTAGCTCCTGCTTCTACCAATTCTTTAGCAAAAGCATAATCGCGAATACCGCCTGAAGCTTTTATTTGAACACCAAGTGGAAGGTGCTTTTTAAATAAACTTACTGCATGAACTGATGCACCTTTCTCGGCATAGCCTGTACTGGTTTTAAGATAATCAACACCTGCCACTCCATATAATTCGCAACATTTGATTATTTCTTCATCAGTCAATATGCCACTTTCAATTATAATTTTAATGGTTTTCTCTTTTTGTTTGATGATTGGAAACAAGTGATTGATTTCGTTGGCTAGGTATCCCCAATCGTTGTTTTTAATAGCGCTGATGTTTATTACAATATCTAATTCATCAGCACCATCTACCAATGCTAATAAAGTTTCGGCAAGCTTGGCTTCAATAGCGCTATATCCAAAAGGAAAACCAATTACAGTAGCCACTTTTACACTTGTATTCTTAGTAGCTTCTTTTGCTTGCTTAATAAAATTGGGAGGCACACAAACAGCGGCAAATTGATACTGAATGGCTTCGTTGCACAGTTTTTCAATATCACTAATAAGAGTTGTAGGTTTTAAAATGGTGTGATCGATATACTGATTCAATTTCATAATAATTAATTTCAATTGCAAATATTACTTAGGGTTTCTTATTGGTAATAGGAAAAAGATTGTTAATAGGAATGGACTTACATTGCTTCATTCGATAAATTTTAAAATAACGCACCATTTTCCCTCCTCTTATTTGATTAATTATAAATGGCTTTTCAATTGTAGTGAAATATTGGTTGTATTCCGATTCAAAATCAAAAGGTGCATTGCTAGGCACAATACAATAAGCATCATCGCCCAATTTTATTTCAGGCATTAAACTATTGGTCCAAGCAAACTTGTGTATATCAGTAATTTTTCCAACGCCTATTACAGGTTGATTTGTTTTTGAGGCAACATAAAAAAGGATATGACCACCAGGAAACCAATTGCCTATCCAAATGGCGGAATTGGGTTTCATTACTTTATTATTTATATCGGCAGTAACTAGTTTACTGAAATTGTTTCCAAAATCGTCCCAACCGCTTATGTCTAAAGTAGGGCATCTTTCTCCGTAGTTGCTATATTCTTTGCTACCAAGATTAAAGGGTGCAAAACGTGCAAGTATTACTCCACTTAATAACACAAAAAGAATGAGAGCAGCTGCCACTTTAATTACAATAGGATATGTTCTTTTAGAAATTGTAGAAAGATATTGAGCAGCTATAAAGTATAAGGGGATATAAGCAGGCCCATTCCAATGAGGTAGTGTAAAATTGAAAAGGGCTATTCCCCAAAAAAGGAATATCATGGGAAAGCTCATTACTAAAAGCCAAATAATACTATCTTTTGAGAAAAGATGTCTTTTAAAAGTAATGATTACAGATGTGACAATAAGTACATAGATGACTGGATTTTGGTATGCAACTTCACCAATGAACTCTTGCAACCAATCATCGAAGTGGATGCTGGTACTTGCTACTCTTTCAGCATGAAATTGATAGGTAATAAAATTGTTTTGAATATTCCAATAAACAATGGGTATTAAACAAACCAAAGTAATTGCTACGCCAATATATAGTCTCCAATTGAGCAACCATTTGATTCTGGCAATTAATATATACAATCCAAAACCTACCCATAAATACAAACCATGCACTTTACAAAGCGCAGCCAACCCTATGAGAAGACCTAATGAAGCCCAATAAACAAGGCTCTTTTCTTTGTCTTGAAATATTATTTTGCTCATCAATAAAAGCGAGGCAGTCCAAAAAGGCATTTGAGGACTATCAGGCAAAATGAATAAACCTGCTATGAATCCAGAATAAATAGAGCAATTGTAAATAAGCGCAGCAAGGAAACCTGTTTTTTCATTTGCAATTGTTTTCCCAATATTGAATATGAAAATACTACTGATGAAACAACTTGCAATGCTTCCAATTCTAAGAGACAAAGTGGTTGACCAATGAAGATTTAGAGATGTAAGTCTTATAAGTAACCCCACCAATGGCGGATGATCAAAATGATTGAAATCGGGTTGAAGTGCATAGGTAAAATAATATACTTCATCATTACCTAGCTCAACCAAACTAGCAACTACCAATTTGATAATAGTAATGGCTATTAATAAATAATAAAGTTGCTTTTTATACGACATTATAGGAATGCAATTGAATTAATTTGATTTGCCAAACACTTGATTCAATGTATTAATCAAATCATCTCCTCTTAAATCTTTGGCAATGATTTTTCCATTAGGGTCAATTAGAAAATTAGCAGGAATGGATTGTACATGATACAAATTAGCAACAGTACTCTGCCAACCACCCAAATCGCTTGCATGATTCCAAGTAAGTTGGTCATTCGTAATAGCTTGATTCCATGCAGCTTTATCGTCATCTAAACTAAACCCAAGAATTGTAAAGTTTTTGCTCTTGAATAGATTATAAGCTTTTACAACATTTGGATTTTCTTGTCTGCATGGCCCACACCAACTAGCCCAAAAGTCTAGCAATACATATTTCCCTCTAAAAGTAGAAAGTGAAATGGGTTTACCTTCTAGGTTTTTGGCTGTAAATGCAGGTGCTTCTGCACCAATAGATGTAGCATTCAATGCATCTATGATTTGTTTAATTTTCAATCCGTAGAATGATGTTTGTTGACTAGAAGGCATGTTTTTATATACTAAGTTCATTTTTTCTACATTAGGATTGTAGCTGTAAAAATGAAAAGCCAAGTAAGCAGCAGTAGTGCTTTTGGGATTGTCGTTAATATATTTTTCAACCAATTGTCCTCTATCAGATTGAAGATGCATTATTTGCTCTTGAATGTCTTTACCCGTAACTGCATTTGCTACCCTCATGCTATCTTGCAGTGCAAGCATTCGGGTATTAAATGGTTTAATAAGATTTTGAAAAGCTAGTAAATCCTTGTTGTTCTCCCCTCCTATTACTGTTGCTTCTTCCAAATTATTTTTATTTGCTTGAATATGAATTGAGTCGGCTTCTAAAAACAAACTAATACCAACTTCAGAAGGTTCATTGGCCGCTTGAGGAAAATAAATAGTAGCAAAAACGGGCTCAGTTAATTTTCCACTAAAGCTAAAACCTCCTTCTTTGTTTGCAAAAGCTGTGTCTGATTTAGCATCATCACTTTCTTGTTTACAAACAATCATTTGCCCTTCGGTAATACCATCAATTTTACCAAGAATGAAGTAAGTACTTTCTTTTTTGGATTTGGAATTATTACAAGAAATGTGAAAAATACATAGAACTAATAGGCAAATTGAGATAGTACTTCTTTTCATTATACTTAATTAATTGGACAAATATAGACTAAGGAGTAACTATTAGGTTTTGAAGGAAATGGATGGATGGGGATTTGAGAGAAATGAAACGAGGATTTTAGGAATATTGTAATTGAAAAAGAATATCACAAAAAAACTAAGATTTCACTCTTAGTTGAGGGCAAATGATTTTTTATGATTGCCCAAATTATTGTGGTATCAATAGAATCATATCATTGAGTTAAAATCATTTTCAATTTGATTTCGTTTGTTCAAAATATTAATTGCTTTAATGCTGGTATTATTCTGAAAAAAGCATTTAGAAGCCTATTTCATAAGCAAGATTTTTTCTTTAAATATCTTCTAAATAAAAGTCAACAGAAGTTTTAATTATTTCTATAAGTTCTTCATCCATATGAGTGTAATTGTCCTCAATGTTGAGTATAATGATTTTTTTGTTCATAGTCTCATCGGGGAACTTTTCCGTAAGCCGCTGTTTGTGTTTCTTTTAGGTGGCGAAAATAATGTCTGCCCATAAAACATGTTTTGCAGAAACTTTTACTACTGCGGATAGTTCTGTTCCCGCAGATTGTACGTTAAAAGCTTGACTGTTTTTATAAATTGCCTCAGCAGTTCTACTTCGCCACTTATTTCTACTACAAATGAAAAGTATTCAATGATTAGATTTTGTATAGTGATTGATGATTATATGGTTTTGCAAAATATAGATTGATATACTTACTATCCACCTACAAAATTCCCAAACACTTCAACTTCCCCCTCAAACCAAAGGGATTTTGCCCAAAACTCAACAACTTTTGTAAAAAGACAGACAACTTTTCCTAAAACTTCCCACACTTTTCATTAAACAAATCCTACTTTACACAAAACTTCTTCCACTTTATTCAAAACTTCCCACACTATCAGTGAAACACACGCAACTTTTGCTAAAAACCCTCTGGTATTACTAAAATACCAAAGGGTTTATTAAGAAAACCAATTGGTTTAATATATTAAGAATAAGAAAAGAAGCTTAAGCCTATAAGGTTGCTAAATTCTCCCAATGATGTTCTTAAATCTTCAAAGAAATCTTTCAAATTGTCTTTGTTTAAAGATTCGGTATCCATATACTCTACTTTGCTGAGTAAGCGACCAAACCTTCTTATGATGGCATCTTTATTTGGCGTATTGTTTTCTTGTAACACATCTACCAAATATTTGGAAGTTCTACTCAATGAATACAATACACTCCTTGTAAAATCTTTATTAAACACTACTTGGTGCAGTGCATTGGCATTATGACCAGAACTTCTATAGGTTTTTAAATGCAATTCATAGCCAGACAATGCAAGCAACATAGGTCTCCATTGTAGAATGTCTTTTTCGGAAGATAAATCATAGTCAATAAAACTAAAAAACTTATCTACTACATCTATGGTAATAAAGCATCTTTCAATATAACGGCCTAGATTCATAAAACTCCAACCCAATCCTCTTGGCATGGTGGTATCGGTAACTCCATTATACAACACACTTTCTCTACAGAAAAGATTTACCGTTTCAAGGGCGTCATTACCACTCAATTTATCCATTAAGCTTGGTGCATTCACAGAATGATACATGCCATTTACTTGCTCCCACACTTCTTTGGTAATATTATCTTGTATCCCCCTTGCATTTTCTCTTGCTTTTCCAAGCAAACTTTTTAATGAGTTTGCATTAGTGGCATCGAGTAAAATTTTAAACAGCGCTTCTTCCGTTTTGTATTTTAAATGTTCTATTTCTTCATTTTCTATATCAGAAAATATTTCGAGTATGTGTTTCCACGAAAGATTATTATCTACCCCTTTATCAAACATTAAAATATAGTTGGTCATGGTGCAGCGAAGCATACCATCTGCTCGTTCCATATATCTGTTTGTCCAAAAAAGCGAATCTGCTATTCTACTTAACATGCTAAATACTTTAAACTTTTGAAATTTGATTTTTACTATTTACTCTAATACCCAAGTGTCTTTACTTCCACCACCTTGAGAAGAATTTACTACCAAGCTACCTTCTCTCAAAGCTACTCTAGTAAGTCCACCAGGAACTATTTCTATTCCGTCTGGGCCACAAAGCGCATAAGGACGTAAATCTACATGCCGCGGAACAAATTTCCCATCAATAAAACATGGCACGGTAGATAGCTTTATAATAGGTTGGGCAATAAAACTACGAGGTGCTTTTTCTACTTCAATAATAAATTCAGCTATTTCTTTATCACTTGCACTATTTCCCATTAGCATTCCATATCCACCTGATTGGTTGGTACGCTTAATTACCATTTTATGGATATTGTCAAATACAAATTTGCGCTGCTCATTATCACTTAGCTCATACGTTGGCACATTGGGTAAAATGGGCTCTTCGTTTAAGTAATATTTAATCATGGCAGGCACATAGTTGTAAACTGCTTTGTCGTCTGCCACTCCATTTCCCACTGCATTTACAATTGCTACATTACCTTTTGCATAAGCGCTCATTAGTCCCTTAACACCTAAAAGACTATCTTTTCTAAATACTGCAGGGTCAAGAAAATCATCATCAACCCTACGGTATATCACATGTACTTGTTTCAATCCATTGGTTGTTTTGGCATATACTTTATAGTTATCTACTACCAAATCTCTCCCTTCAACTAATTCTATACCCATACTTCTAGCTAAGAATGTATGCTCATAGTAGGCAGAATTGTAAACACCCGGTGTAAGCAATACCACATTTGGATTGCTCAATTGAGAAGGAGCAAGTTTCAAAAGGATTTCATGTAAAAGCAATGGATAATTGCTTACCATTTTGGCTTTACTACCATAGAGTAGTTCTGGGAAAAGTCTTTTAGTAACTTCTCTATTTTCCAGCATATAGCTTACGCCGCTTGGAGTTCGTAAGTTATCTTCTAGTATATAAAAAGTACCATCTTCTCCTCTAATTAAATCAATACCGCTTATATGAACATAAATATCATGCGGCACTTTTATACCAATTACTTCTTTCAAGTAATGCGGACAAGAAGTGATTAATTCTTCAGGAACAATGCCTTCTTTTAGTATGGCTTTTTCATTGTAAATGTCTTTTAAAAACATATTCAATGCTTTTAACCGTTGCTTTATTCCTTTTTCTACATGCTCCCATTCAGCAGAAGTGATAATGCGAGGTATTACATCAAAAGGAAAAATACGCTCAATGCCAGCATTATCACTATACACAGTGAAAGTGATGCCTTGGTTCATAAACAACTCACTTGCAAGCTTCTCTTTCTGATAGAGTGCGTCAACAGAAAGATGTTGCAAAGCCTCAAATAAAGTTGCATATTGGTCTCTAATAGCATTGCCCATACTCATCTCATCCCAAATGCCGGGTTGAATTAAATATTCTTGTAATAATGAAGCACTTTTCATTTTTAGTCTTATCTAAATGTTTTAAAACAAATTATTCTTATTAATTTATAAACCTATTTATTCTTTAAAATATAACAAGATGAACAGGGGTGAAAGGTAAAGAGAATAATCATTTGCTAACTTACATCTTAATAAAAAATCAATAAAAAAGCGCATTATACCTCACTTATAAGAGAAAAAAGGAAATATTTTTAGATGAAACTATTAAAACAGCATCTTTTTAGCGATAGAATTATTAAATAATTTATACACCCTCACATTGTATTTGATATATATAAATTTAAAATAAGTTTCGGATGATACATCTAGGTTGTTATCAAAAATATGAAACGACCATCGAATAATAAATTAGGGTTTAAGAAGTCTCTTACTTCTAGACTTACAATTTTAAAAGACATTTTATAACTAAACCAATCTCCGACCATTTTCCAAAGAATATTGTTTTAATCCCTAAACATTCTCTTTCTTTTTGCTAAAATTTCATGCCGTTTATCAAAGAAATCATAGAAGAAACATTTAAGAATCCTTCATAAACCATTGATTATTAATAAAACATGGCTTAACAAATATCTAAACCAAGCACATTACTTTAGAAAAGATAGTAGTATATTATACATAGTACTAAAAAGCCACTATGTTTGCATCGTCAATCGAAATGAAAAGCAGTAGAATTTACATAAGCCTTTCAATTTCAAGACAGTTTAAAAGCATATTTCATAAAATTAAAATGTAAAAAATGGATATTCAAAATACACAAAGTCAAATGCGGAAGGGCGTATTGGAATTTTGTATTCTTTCAATTATTCGCCAAGGCGAAGTTTACCCGAGTGATATTGTAGATAAAATGAAGTCTGCAAACCTCAACATTTTAGAGGGCACACTTTATCCTTTGCTAACAAGATTAAAGAATTCTGAGTACCTTACTTATAGATGGGTAGAAAGCAATAGCGGGCCTCCTCGCAAATATTTTGTAATGACACCAAAAGGACTTGCTTTTTATGAAAGTTTAGAAAGTACTTGGAAGGAGTTAACAGAAGCAGTACATGCATTAACTCAAACTAATGAAATTAACACAGTAAAGAACATATAATATTTTAAAAGAAATAATAAAAAATCAGTTATGAAAAGAGTAATTAATATCAACTTTCAAGGAAGGGTAGTTCCAATTGAAGAACTTGCATATGATATTCTCAAAAACTACGTAGAAAGTTTGAGAATATATTTTTCAAATGAAGAAGGCAAAGAAGAAATTATCAATGATATTGAAAGCAGAATTGCAGAATTGTTTGCTGAAGTATTGAAAAAGGGGAAAAGCTGTATCACCGACGAAGATGTAAACAACATTATTGGAAGTATGGGTAGACCTGAAGATTTTGAAGGTGAAGATCCTAAAGTAAATGCTCAATTTGAACAAAATTATCAACAAGAAAAAGCTTCTTCATCTAATGGACATAAAAGATTGTATCGCGATGAAAACAACAAAGTATTAGGTGGCGTTTGTGGCGGTATTGCCAACTATTTCAACATTGATCCGCTAATTATTAGAATATTGGGGATAGTTACTTTAAGTTTTACATTTCTACCTTACATAATCTTATGGGTTGCAGTTCCAAGTACTGCCACTCAAGTAATAGGAAGCACCAGAAAAAGACTTTTTCGTGATATGGACGAAAAAATTATTGGCGGTGTAGCTAGTGGTTTAAGTCATTATTTTGGAATAAATGTTTGGATTCCTAGAATCATCTTTTTAATACCATTTCTGTCCTTTATTACCAATTGGAGCCATTGGGGATTATTTGGATTTCCTCATTTTATAAGTCTTTCATTTAGTCCAGGAGCAGCAGTTATTTATTTAGTGCTTTGGATAATATTGCCCGAAGCAGTTTCTAGTGCTGACAAATTGGAAATGAAAGGTGAACGTGTTGACTTAAACACTATTAAAAATACTATCCAAAGTGATATGGAGGGCTTTAAAGGAAGAGCTGAGAAATTTGGTGCAGACTTAAAAAATAGAGCCGAAATTTTTGGAAAGGAGTTCTCCAATAAATCTAAAATAAATACAACAGATTATACCATAAAAACACCTAAGACTGGGCTAGCACACGTTCTCCTTTTCTTAATAAAAGCTTTTATCTATTTAATAATAGCAATTGTACTATTCGCTATTGTAATATCCATGTTTGCCATAGGCATTGTGTTTACTAGTATGTTTCCATTATTCAATTTCTTCTTCACAGATGGAGCTGAAGTAATACTAATTTGGGCTAGCATTTTACTGTTCATTTGGACGCCTGTTGTTGGTATTACTACTTGGATTGTTAGACGAGTTTCAAGAACCAAAAGCAATAGTGGCATCATACGCTACATATTACTATCCTTATGGTTTTTAGGTATATTCTGTATGATAGCTTTAGGAGTGCTTATAAGAAAAGATTTTAGATATCGCAACAATCCAATTGAAGATAAAATTACTCTTACAAATCCTACTATTAGTAATTTGAATGTGGTAATAAATGGATATGAAAAAAATAAACAAATTAATAATTGGTTAAAGATTGAGCCATTTGAAGATTTTAACGGCGATACAGCTTATGTACCAAATACAGATATTCAAATTTTTCAATCAAAAACTGACAGTTTTGAAGTATCAGTATTAAAACTAAGTAATGGCGAAACAAAAGAAATTGCTAACAGCCTAGCACAAAAAATAAATTATACCATCACCCAAAAAGATTCAACCTTATCACTATACAAAGGAATCCCAATTAACACTTTCGATAAATTTAGGAATCAACGTGTAGTAATCACCATTTCAGTTCCAATTGGTAAAAGAATAAGAATTGATGATGTAATTGGATGGAAAAATCATGTTCATGTTGGTGGAGATGACAATGATTGGGATTGGTTGCATGAATATTTTAGCCGTAAAGGAATGAATTGGGAGCCAAACACAGAATATATAATGACTGCAGATGGTTTAAAAGAAATGTATAAAACTAAAAACTCAAGTATCGATTTGAATAATGAAAGCGATGAGATGAAAGAGAAAATGGAAGAAAACAGTCAGAATCGTGAAGAATTGAGACAAGAAATAGAAGAAAAGCAAAAAGAAATAGAAGAGAAAAAACGTGAATTACAAAAAGAATTGGAAAAAGAATAGAGAGAAATTGAAAAAAGCAAGAAACTATTAAAAATACAAGAAGTAGATACTCCGAGCATAAAAGGAAAGTACCAAAAAACAGTGGTTACTCCTAAAAAAGAAATACCAACCGACTATTTTGAACATGAGCAAATGCCTTCAAGAATTAGCAATGGATAAGGCATAAAATTTAACCCAGATTACGTAAAAAATAGTTCTCTTTTCGTTTTTTATTGTTTGAAAAGGCTGTCTCTAAAAGGCAGCCTTTTTTTATGAATCAGGCAAACACGAATGAAACAATCATCTAGTATAAAATCAATCATTCAATCCACAAAACCATTATTGCAGGTATAAAAACCAAAATCCCCTTGAAAAAAACCGTCATCTCGCACTAGAATTTGATGTAGCATCTACCAAAACCAATCATTCATTACTTAGAAATCAGTGATACCATTTTAAAAATGGCATCCTAGAATATTTATGTAAAAATATGTATACTCAAATACATACAATTATGTACCAACATTATATTTTTTAAAATTATTCTATAAATTTAAGTATATACTTTAATATATCACAAACGTAAATTAATATTTCAAATACAAATAAATATATTTTTATGTATTATTTAGTTATTTTGTTAATATTATTACTTCATACATTAAAATTATTTTATCATACGTAAATATTATTGTATTGTTATTAAATATTATTTTATCGTACAATATAATTATTTAATCTTACTAATTTATTTTTGTTTAATACATTAATATTATTGTATTGTACATAAATATTATTATTTTTGTCAAGAGATTACCCATTTTTTAGTATTCACCAACCGTTTTAAAATGAGAAAGCTTAAAAAAAGGAAGAGCAAGAAGGATTTAGGGCAAGATTTAACCGTTTCTAAGTCGGAAACAGCGAAAACAGATGCGCTACCAAAGAAAAAAAGGAAGAACTACGTTAAACTAGATGATTTTTTAGGGAATAATACCATTGCATTGACCAATGGTCAGCTACCTACCATTTATCCTTACTTGGAAAAGGTGGGTTATACCGATGTACTGATGCAACAGAAGCTTTTGGAGAATGAAAAAGTGAATAATTTGTATGTAGCGCAGCAAGGTGCTTTAGGCAAACAATATCAAGCAACTAAAGACTTTAAAGTTTGGAAAGCAACCTGCCATGAAGCATATATTGATCATATTGAAACAGCTAGATTGGCTTTTGCTAATGACATCGCAGCCGATGTAGCGTTGGGTTTGAAAGGGGCAAGAAAGGCAAAGTCGGAATTGTACATTGCGCAAGCAAAACAGTTTTACAAAGGGGTAATTGACAATGCAGACTATGTGGCTGAGCTACTGAAAAAGGGAATTGACAAAGCTACTTTAACTACTAGCCTTGCTAATATTGATCAATTGGAACAATTATTTCTGCTTCAGCAACATGCCAAAGGCGATGCACAAGCTGCCACCAAAGCCTTGAACGCCGGCAGAAAAGCCCTTCAAAAATGGATGACCGAGTTTAAGAAATATGCGGTGATTGCTACTAAAAAGGAACCTACTTTGTTGGTAATGTTGGGGTATTAGGAATGGGGTTCAGTGGAAGTGCGTTTTTATAAGATAGTTGCAGGTTTAGCGGAGGATAAAATTAACAAATGACATTTTAAAAAGAGAAAAACATGAGTAGTTCGAATAGAGACGAAATGGTTAAAAATTTGAATGAAATTGTTGTTCCAGCTTTACGAAAATTAAACTTCATAGGCTCATTTCCACACTTTAGACGATTAACTCCAGACCGCATTAACCTTTTGACTTTTCAGTTTGACAGAAACGGAGGTGGATTTGTAATTGAAATTGTAAATTGTAATTCGACTGGTTATAAAACAACATTGAACAATTCAATCCCAGCAAACAAATTAACTGCCCATGACTTCAGTAAACGAAAAAGAATACAATCAAATATGAAAACACCTAACAGCACAACAGACGACTGGTTTCGTTACGACAAAAAACATATATTAGGTCTTGGCGACATTTATAAAAAAGTTTGCAGAGATGTTTTATCAAAACTAGACATCCTAGAAGACTATTGGGAAAATGGAGAACTTAGCTAATTGAAAGCTGAGGTATCAAATATCCGCAAGTGCGAGCATGCCGCTCGTATCATTCACTAAGGAAACAGAAATCAAATAACTTCATTGATTGAATTAATATAAATGGTTTTCCATAGCCCACTGTTTCAACCGTGGGCTATGGTTAGAATTGAGGATTATTCAATTGAGTTACCTATTATTCGCATTTTGCAATTACGAACACCTATTGTAGGATTTGTAAAACACAAACAATTTTACACCATAGCATTTAATGTCTATCTGCAAATCCTCTTCTCTCTTTGCTTCTTTGCCTCTTTGCCCCTATTTATAAAAAAAAGGCTGCATCATTATCTGATACAGCCTCTTTTTTACAATTTACTATCCTCTTATTGAATCTCTATTTGTTTCACATTAACTCCATCAATACCAACGGCCTTTAGAAAGTAAATGCCAGCTGACAATTTAGATTGTTTGGAGAGGTTTAGTTCGTTTGAACTATTGCCTTTTACAACTTCTATTTCCTTTTGGAATACTATCCTTCCATCAATGTTTGTCAATTGAAAGCGAATGGACTTATTGCTTTTTAATGATAAATCTACTTTCACTTCTCCACTTGTAGGATTGGGCGATACCTGCCAGTTTTCCTTTGAAGCAAACTCAGGTGCACTATTTATTTTTCCTATAGTCTTAATGATATTGTGTTTTTGATAGTTAGCATCCCAAGCTTCTATGGCTGAAATATCTGATGAAAGAACAATGTCTTCTTCGTTGAAAGTAGTATATAGCTTAGTGAATACCAACTCGAATAATACTGAACCATCAGGCAATGTTTGCGGTTTCAATTGCGCATCATTCCACAAAAAGGCAATCTTCCCATCTTTTGATTGGCTTACTCCATAATCTACATTTAAGGCTGTTGGCTCAATTGATTTCAATTGCAATGCTTTGCTATTAAAGTTCAGAGTGTATTGCATACCTAGTATTTCTTTAAAGTTTTTCACTCTGATAGGCACTCTTATTTCATGCTCTTTGCCAACATTGATATTGTTGTAATACAACTCAATTGGCTTATTCACTTTTGCATTTGCACCCAACAATGCAACATTCCAATCGTAGTTTACATCGCCTAGTTTCACTCCTATGAAACTTTGGTTTGTTTGACTAGCAATTAAATTATTTACGCGAATACTATCCTTAAATGGAAATGGGTTAGCCGTATTAGGAAACTGATAAGCACTATCTACAAATGCCCATAAACGATTGCCTTTAAAAGTAGTATCTATTCCCAATGCCAATCTTTTAATATATAAAATGTCAATCGTAGAAACATCTCCACTATTGTTCACATCAGCAGCTATAATCTTATAAGGGGTATTTAATAACGATTTATTTAAAACATGCGACTGAACAAGGATAGCATCAATAACCGACACGCCATTGTTTTTAACTGAATCATTGTTTTTAAATGGGCGTATGGTATAACTACTATCTTTTGACAAACAATTGAATTGGAAATTGCCGCTATTGGTGAGGATGCTGCTGTTGCTTACATTATTTGTGAGGGTGGCGGTTACTTTCGCAATTACTCCTGAAGTAGGATGCAAAATACTACCAGCTATGTAAGGGCTTACTTTCAAGTGCAATACAATAGAACTATCGCACCCACTGCTTCCGCTGTAAACAATAGAAATATCATCTAGTGCCACATTGCCGGTGGTTTTGGTGTAGGTAAACCTAAATTGCTTCAATCCTGTAGGTAATTGCGGGGTGGAAGTGGCGTTGTATTTAATAGTAGTGCCTGTAGCAGGGAAAGTGGTGAGGGTATTTATCGTTACCCAACTGCTGCCGTTGAAGCCTTCTATTTTTAGTGAACTGCCCGTTGCGCCTTGGTTTTTTAACCAGAAGCTTAGTTGCGTGGCAGAGGCAGACAAAGTTGGCGTGGTAATTTGGTCGTTGGTGGCGGCAAATTTTACCGATGGAGATGCTGCTCCGAAGTTGCCAGCGGTTTGATAAGTACCTAAACTTGCAGAGAATGTCCAACCTGCCGGGGCTGCAACCGTGGTGGTGCCGCTAAATCCTTCTGTTAGCGTAGCAGAAACAGTATTGGTAACAATACGGGTAACTACCGTATCCTTTGTGTAATTGATGCCGTTCCAATTGAAACTGCTACAAGCTGTCGCAAACGTGTCTCTAACTGGGCCTGTAGAAACGGTGATATTGATTATTTTGTAGACAGAATCACATCCGCCTGAGGTGCGGAGGGTATCGTTTAAAACAGTAGAGGCTTTGTACACAATTGATTGATAGGTTACGCTTCCGCAACCATTGACATTAGTGGTAGTAGTAGTGGGTTTGATAGCTCCACAACCTGTACAAACACCAATAAGGGTTGGCACTGATTTGTTTACAATAGTTCCATCGCCCAATTGATAGTATAGGTTATTGCCCCAAGCCCATACAGATCCATCATCTTGGGTAGCAGTAGAGAATACATTTCCTGCACCTAAACTTAACCAGCCGCTGGCAGTGCCTACTTTCACTGGTGCGCTTCCGTTTACCGTTGTGCCGTTTCCTAATTGGCCTTGCAAATTATATCCCCAAGACCAAAGTGTGCCATCTGTTTTTACTGCTAAAGAGTGATTAAAGCCTGCAGCTATGTTTGCCCAATTAGTTTGACTACCTACTTTTGAAGGTGCGCTCTTTGCAATGGTTGTTCCATCGCCCAATTGATTGAAATTATTCAATCCCCAAGACCACAAGGTGCCGTCTGATTTGAGTGCAACGCTATGGTCGTAACCAGCAGCAATGTTTGCCCAGTCATTATCGGTTCCAATTTGCACTGGTGCTGATTTGTTTACGTTAGTCCCATCGCCCAATTGGTAGTTATTGTTTCTACCCCAAGCCCAAAGCGTGCCGTTGTTTTTTAAGGCCAACGTGAAATTGCCTTTTACCGAAACTGCTTTCCAATCATTGGCTGTACCAATTTTTGTAGGTGTTGGTGTATTAATGGTAATAGTACCATCGCCGATTTGCCCATAAGCATTGAACCCCCAAGCCCACAAACTGCCATCGGTTTTAATGGCTACTACATGCCCTTCGCCTGTTGTTACACTTGCCCAATTGGTGGCAGTGCCTACTTGTTTCGGAACAGGTTTATTGGTTGTTGTGCCGTCTCCTATTTGCCCATCTGCATTATAGCCCCAAATCCATAAAGTGCCATTGGTTTTGATGGCGGCTGAGAAATTATTACCGCCACTCACACTAGCCCAATTGGTATCTGTGCCCACTTGTGCTGGAACTTTTGAAGCGACGGAACTGCCATTGCCCAATTGTCCAAACGAGTTGGCACCCCAAGCCCATAACGTACCATCGCCTTTGATGGCTAATGTATGCGTTGCCCCTGCATTCACTTTGGACCAACAACCTTTGGCTATAATCGTAAGATTTAATGTAGCCGTACTGTCGCAACCAGTACTATTTGCTCCTGCGAAAGTCTTGGTGTAAGTGCCGCTGTTGGTATAAACCGTTCCGTTCCAAGTGTAGGAAACATTGGCAACTACTGTTGAGCTTGACGAACTAGTGTAGCCTACAGTTATTCTATCGATATTAATAATACTATCGCAACCAGCAACACTCCTGATTGTATCTCTTAAAACGGTGGATGCGGTATAGGTAATGCCTTTATACACCACACTATTACAGCCATTGGCAGATTTAATGAAAATCTTTGTTGTGAAATTGAGGATGGTAATATTTACTGTCTTGTATACACTATCGCAGCCGTCATTGGTTTTAACGGTATCTATTATTGAGGTGGAAGTGGTATAGTTGATGCCTTTGTACACCAAACTGCGACAACCCGTTAAGTTGTCGGTTGCCGTTGTGGGCGTAATATTGACGATGTTCAATTGCAACACCAATACACTATCGCAACCTGTTGTTCCCGCGATGGTTTTATAGTAAGTGCCGCCGCTAGTATAGCTACTGCCATTCCATGTATAAGGCAATGCGGCGGTGCATATGTTTTTAACTGTAGTGGTGGTATCTTTAGGGCAATCTCTATTGACAGTGATGGTATAAATATTCGTTGAACCAGCTTGTGAGGTAACACTAATGGTGATGGTATTGGTACCTACTGTTAGCGGAAGCGTAGCAGATGGATTACCACTAACAACAGGCGATAAAGCCCCTGAATTGATGCCTACTAAAAGCGTTGCAGTGGTATCGGTCAAAGTGGGGGTAACCGTAATATCGGTTGCGCTACCTACATTCAAGGTATAACTAAATGTGGACGCATTGAAGGCAGGGCTTATACTACCTGTGCTAGTAGTTAGGTTAGACAAAGTATAAGTGTTAGAAATGTTGGCCACATAATGGAAAATCGCCCCAGTATTACTATTATCGCCCATTGCACCAACTACGGCATTAATACCATCTGCACTAATAGCAACCGCAGAACCAAAGTAGGTATCAGTAAACCCTACCAATCCAGTATTGGGTAAGCCATTCACTTGCTGTTCCATTTTTCCATTTACTCTCTTAAAAACGTAAGCCCTACCACCATTAGAAAGTGTATTCAATGAACCAATCATGGCAATATTGCCATCTGCATTTAAAGACACCGAATATCCGAACTGCCCGTATAATCCAAGTGCATTATTGACTATTTTATCTCCATCTTGGTTCCAACTATTGCCAGTTCTTTTAAACAACCAACAAGCACCTCTCCCTGAGCTGTCGCGGTAGCCACCTATCAAAGCGGTATTACCATCGGCACTCAATGATACCGATGCTCCTTGATACACGGTCAAGCCAATGTAACCTGTACCAGTTAGTTGTCCTTGTCGTGTCCAAGTAGTGCCGTTTCTTACAAATACATAAGCTGAACCGATACTCCTGTTAACGCCCTCTGCGCCTACCAGCAAGGTATTGCCATCTGCACTGAAAGAAAGTGACGAACCTAGACGAGCATTAGAGGTAAAAACCGTTAAAATTGCTTGCTGTTTAAATGATGAGTCCACCTTATTATACACCCAAACCAATCCATCGCCGTAGTTGTCGTTTGGTCCACCAAATGCAACCGTATTTCCATCTGCACTTATTGCCACGGAGCTACCCATTTCCACCGTAGATGACAATTGGGTATAACCAGTGCCTACCAGTTTGCTTTTGTATTGGTAGTATCCATTTTTCTTTTCAAAAATAAATGCCGCACCTAGCCCCTTATTATCTGCAGGCGCACCTGAAATGAAGGTATTGCCATCGGCACTTACCGCTACAGATGTTCCTTGCCTAGAATTTCCTACGTTTTTCGCACTTCCATAAAAGGTAATGTTAGACCAAGTGCCTCCCGTACGGGTAGAAACCGCATTGGTTCCAATACCACTTGCTGCCGCATAAGCACCATAAACAGCCGTATTGCCATCGGCACTAAGTGCTACTGCATTGCCCAAATAGACGCCAGTACTGCCTGTGGTTTGTTTTGCACCATCTAATAAACTAGGATAGGTAGTAGAAGTAACCACAAATACATCCCCAAACGTAAATGAACCACTAATGGTGGTCACTTTAATTTTTCCAGAGGTAGTTTTTGGCATTACCATCACGGTCATCGTCGTATCGGTATAATTAACAATTACTGCATTTACCCCATTAATGGTTACTGAAGGATTTACTGATAAATCTGTGCCTTTTAAAGCAATTAATGACCCGATTGTTCCTGAAACACTATTAGTTGACAACAAAACTGGGCGCAATATTCTAACGGCATTGATGGTATAAATCTTTTCTGTGCCGTTTTGTGCCGTCACTTTTACTTGGATGGTATTAGGGCCAGGGTCTATGTTCACTGGTCTAAAAACTTTGGCGGTGATGGCGGTAAATCCTTTTCCGTTTACTTGTACCGATAAACTCGCATAACCCTTATCCACCACATCGGCATATACATTAATGGTTGTGGAATCGTAAGGAACATTCACAAAGAAATTAGACACTTTAGTGAAGTCGGGCTTGCTAGGACTCAAAGTGCCGCCGGTGATGCTCAACGAATCGAGATTGGCATTGCCAGCCAAGGCAGAATTGTTTTCGAAATAAAAGACGATATCATTGCCATAGTTGATAATATCAGGTTTACCATCTAAAGTAATATCGCCAACAAAGCCAATTCCAGTAGTAGATCGATAACCTCCTAAATCTACGGGGTTAACAAAAGCTATATTGCCCGGACTACTGATATTTCTAATGATAGTAGCACCGTAATAGGCGAATCCACTTACCGTAAAGGAATTAAAAGCAATGTCTATTTTACCATCTCCGTCAAAATCGCCAAAGCCGGTAAAATTCAAATTATATCCTTGTCTATAGTCAAATTTCGATGCAAAACTGATATTGCCGATGGTGCTTTGGTTCCTAAAAATGGAAATTCCATCTGTTGAATCACTTGATGAAACGATGTCTAATTTTCCATCGGCATCAATGTCTGCTATTCCTACACCAACCACTCCAATAAGCGTAGTGTAGTCTATTTTGGTGGCAAAATTTACATTGCCTGAGCCTGTGCTTTTATTCAACAATACCGAAATAGTTCTGCCTTTCTTGTTGGCAGTAACAATATCCCATTTCCCATCTCCGTCCAAGTCGCCACAGTCTAGGTTTTCAGGATTTAAACCAGTTGCAAAGGTCTTTTGCGCGCCAAAACTGATGCTGCCCACCGTACTAGTATTGAGCATTACAGAAACATAACCTGCTTGAGGGGAAGTAGTTACCAAATCTTTTTTGCCATCGCCATCCATATCTATCAATGCAACTGCATAAGTAGCGTTAGCAAGCGTTAGGTTGGTTTTAGCGGCAAACTTGATAGTACCCCCAGCGGTGGTAGTTGTGTTTCTAAAAAGGGTTATGATGTCCGAGCTATAGTGTACAACCACCACATCGGGCTTGTTATCACCATCTAAATCGCCTGCCGCCATGTTTACGGGAGTAACGGTAGAACCCAATGAAAAGCTGTCTTTCGTAAAACTGGTAACGCCAGCGGCTGTTTTGTTTGTAACAGCATATAGTTGGTAACTGGTGGCTGTACTATAACCACCCACAGCCAATACATCTGGTTTTCCATCGCTGTTTGCATCACTCACTGCAACAGCTTTGGCTCTGCCGTTCAGTACGTTTAAAATTGGTTTTGTATTAAAATCGGTGTCTTGAATTCTGCCTTTCTGTGGCGAAAAAGTGGGTATAAAGAAAGAGGTGCTCGCACCGCTCAAACCTGTTGCCACATTGGTTACGGATACAGACCCAAAACTTGCCCCTGCTGGCACGGTGACCGTTAGTTTACTAGCCGTTGCCGTCAACACACTGGCTTGCACTGCACCAAACCGCACCCAATTGGAAGCAGGGGTGGTGTTGAAATTGCTACCGTTAATGGTAACTGTTGTGCCAATATCGCCCGAAGCAGGGGAAAAGCTAGCAATCTTGGGCTGTGCGAACAATGAAACACTAGCAAGCATTAAAACAATGAATACCGAGTAGAACTTACCTTTCATAATCAACTATTTTGTGTAAACAACTTTAAAAAAACAATTCTTTAAGTGCAACGAATATATGATTATGGGCATTACCGCTTGTAAGCGTTTGATAGGTGCGGGGGTTGGTTTGATAAGTGCGTGCGAGAGGTTAACTATTTTCTAAAAATGTCCTATTGCAAGTATTTGGAGTTTTGTTGTTGTTCAATAAACTTTTCGCAATCAAATATTTTCCTGTACACAAGCTTTTTTTTAGGCTTAGCTATTTTTATTCTCCATCCTAAAACATTCATCTGACCTATAGTGCCTTCATTTATCATAAAGCACTTTTCAACAATTCCTTTATTTGTTTTAAATCTCGCCCCAATTATAGAGTAACTAGGATAGATAGCTGCTTTTGCTTGAGACTTATTCCAAATTGCATCTTCTACACAATCTTGCTTTTTTAACCAATTCACTAAATATTCATAGTTGGTATAAAATGTTGTTGCTATACCCCATCCACTATCTTGATAAACATAGCCTTTGTTCTTTTTCTTTACCTGCCTACTAAAAATTCGTTCTACTTTTTTAAAATTTGAATGATTAGTTGCCCTGCAAAATGCTTTATCACTTTGGCAAAATGTATTTTCTGCAATTAAAAAAATTATCCCTACCAATACTATTTTAAGTGTGTTTTCCATTTTAATATGGCTGTTTCTAGTTGTAAATCATTTTTATACCAGTCTCTAATATTTTTATTACCAACAATTTGCTCGCCAGTCAATACATCTAGGCTCCAAAGAATATTGGAAATGTAGATGCTGTGTATTGTTGCATTTTCACTTCCACTAATAAACATTGGATTGCTCTCTGCGAGATACACTAAAAATACAATAGCTGTTTTATCGAACTTTTTCCACTCGCCAGTCTTCATCTTTCGTGAGTTCACTTTTGGTCTTTCATTGAGTTTTTTATTCAAATGCAACAAGGCCGCCACTCTTAAATCTGGATTCCAATGAGCTGTTAATGCAAGCAATGTATAGTTGTAATCCATTTTATGGATGTAGTAAAACGCATTCCAATAATCTATAGCCCATTTGTATTTTTTGAAGCTTAAATGTTCTAAAAAATACTTTGCAGAATCATCAGCCATTATTTCTTTTTCCATTCCACACAAAACACTATCTGTAACTTTCGGTGGTTTAGGATAGGTTGACCAATAATTTGTTGAGTCTTCAAGAATAGTAAAAACGTAGTTTCTAAAACTAGGAATACCCATGCAATATTGCTGTTGCTGCCCGAAACTAATATTATTCAGAAGAATAAAAAAAACGAATGCAGCATATAATTTACCTCTCCTCATTAAATATTGTATTAACCAAATTGTAAAAGACCGATTCATTGACCCCAACGAATATATATTGAGGAACATTACCGCTTGAAAGCATTTCATAAGTGAGGGGGATGGTTTGATAAATGCTTTGCTTGGGGTTTTAGGTTTGCGAGAGACATGGTCGGTACTGAAAGTCAGACCAAGCTGCATGGTCATTACCCTCAAAAGGTCGGACTTTCAGTACCGACCTCAGTATCTATTTTTCCAAACATCAATCACTCAAAAGCAATCCTTCAAAACCAATAACCAATATTTTCACATTGAGAAGCAATATTTTAATACCTGAACCCAATCTTTTGATATTGTAAACCAATCTTTTGTTTCAGAGATGCAAACTTTTCACATGGAGGTGCAATCTTGTCACACAAAGGGGCTTTCTTTTAAAATCAAGGAGCAATCTTTTTACATAGAAGAGCAATAATCTCACTTTTGAAACGCTAAAACGAACATAAAAGGGCTAAATAAAAAAAAGGCTGCATCATTATCTGATACAGCCTCTTTTTTACAATTTACTATCCTCTTATTGAATCTCTATTTGTTTCACATTAACTCCATCAATACCGACGGCCTTTAGAAAGTAAATGCCAGCTGACAATCTAGATTGTTTGGAGAGGTTTAGTTCGTTTGAACTATTTCCTTTTACAACTTCTATTTCCTTTTGGAATACTATCCTTCCATCAAAAGTTGTCAATTGAAAGCGAATGGACTTATTACTTTTTAATGATAAATCTACTTTCACTTCTCCACTTGTAGGATTGGGCGATACCTGCCAGTTTTCCTTTGAAGCAAACTCAGGTGCACTATTTATTTTTCCTATAGTTTTTACAATAGCATGTTTTTGCAAATTGCCATCCCAAGCTTCAATAGTTGCAATATCATTAGTCAAGGTAAGGTCTTCTTGCATAAATGGTGCTTTCTTGGTAAACACCAATTCCATTAATACACTTCCATCATCTAAGGTTTTAGATATGCCTTTATCATCATTCCATAAGAAACTGATTTTGCCTTCTTTAGCCTTATTTATTCCATACTCTACATTGAGTTTATTTTGCTCAATCCCTTTCAACTCTAAAGCTTTGCTATTAAAGTTCAAAGTGTATTGCAAGCCAAGTATTTCTTTAAAGTTCTTCACTCTAATCGGAATTCTTACTTCTTGCACTTTGTCAGCCTGAATATCGTCATAGTACAACTCAATTGGCTTATTAGCTTTCGCATTTGTACGCATTACTGCCGCATCCCAATCGTAGTTTACATCGCCTAATTTCATCCCTATAAAACTTTGATTAGCTAGATTAGATGTTAAGTTATTGATGCTAATACTATCCTTATAAGGGAATGGATTGGTGACATCGGGGAACTGATAAGTACTATCTACAAATGCCCATAACCGGTTTCCTTTGAATGTGGTATCTATCCCCAATACTAATCTTTTAATATATAAAATATCAATTGCAGATACATCCCCACTATTATTTACATCTGCTGCAATTATCTTGTAGGGAGAGTTTAAAATTGTCTTGTTCAAAACATGCGATTGAACAAGGATAGCATCAATCACTGTAACGCCATTATTCTTTACAGAATCATTGCTTTTGGTAGGACGAATGATATAATTTGTATCAGAAAATAAAGACAGATTATAACTACCTTTTGTATTTGCTGTAGTAATATTTGAAGAGTTTAAATTTATTCTCACTCCTTTAATGGCGCCTGATGTTGGGTGTTTAATATTACCTGTTACATAGTTGGGAAATAAAACATTTAAAGATAAAATGGCAATACTATCACAACCAACTGAATTAATTAAATGAGCTAAGTAAACTCCTTTAGAGTTGTAACTAGTGCCATTAAAAACATACGATTTACCTAGATTAATAGTGGCACGAATAGTATCTGAATAAGATGTTGCTTTTACTTTCAATACCAATGTAGCAATACTATCACATCCTACTGCATTGGTTAATGTAGCTGTGTATGTTCCAGCTGTTGTATATGTCTTACCATTGAATATATATGAACTTCCATTACAAATACTTGCATTGGTAGTAGATGTAGAAGTTGCTTTTACTTTCAATACCAAGGCGGTAATACTGTCACATCCAACTGCATTAGTTAACGTTGCTGAGTATGTACCAGCAGTTGTGTAAGTCTTACCATTAAATGTATAAGAACTTCCATTACAAATACTTGCATTAGTTGTAGATGATGAAGTTGCTTTTACTTTCAATATCAAGGTAGCAATACTATCACATCCAACTGCATTGGTTAATGTAGCAGTGTATGTTCCAGCAGTTGTGTATGTTTTACCATTAAAAGTGTATGAACTTCCATTACAAATACTTGCATTGGTTGTAGAAGTTGATGTTGCCTTAACAGTTAATATCAAGGTAGCAATACTATCACATCCTACCGCATTGGTCAATGTAGCAGTGTATGTTCCAGCAGTTGTGTATGTTTTACCATTGAATGTGTAAGAATTTCCGTTACAAATACTTGCATTGGTTGTAGATGTTGAAGTTGCTTTTACTGTTAATACCAACGTAGCTATACTATCACAACCAACTGCATTGGTTAACGTTGCTGAGTATGTACCAGCAGTTGTATATGTTTTACCATTAAATGTATAAGAACTTCCATTACAAATACTTGCATTAGTAGTAGATGTTGATGTTGCTTTCACAGTCAATACCAAGGTAGCAACACTATCACATCCTACTGCATTGGTTAAAGTAGAAGTGTATGTTCCAGCAGTTGTATATGTCTTACCATTGAAAATATATGAACTTCCATTACAAATACTTGCATTGGTTGTAGAAGATGATATTGCTTTTATTGTTAATACTAACGTTGCAATACTATCACATCCTACTGCATTGGTCAATGTAGCAGTGTATGTTCCAGCTGTAGTATATGACTTACCATTGAATGTATATGAACTTCCATTACAAATACTTGCATT
>Ga0114959_10000527_pt1 | contig 36181 bp, 30 predicted proteins | sample C_130625_EF_Meta_FD_87317 | JGI IMG/M metagenome (GOLD analysis project Ga0114959, IMG submission 87317) | Freshwater microbial communities from Lake Croche, Canada to study carbon cycling - C_130625_EF_MetaG | ecosystem: Environmental > Aquatic > Freshwater > Lake | place: Lake Croche, Canada... | reverse complement strand
CGCGACCCTTTTGCCCAGCGGAAAGCTGATCTTTAAGGATCCTGTGAGAGCGGTGACGCCGGGACAGATGGCAGTGGCTTACCGTGGGCAAACTGTTTTGGCGGGCGGCACCATTCGGTAGCGAGTCTCAACGTACCCAGTGAATATCGGCAATTTTGCCGTCTACGAAGAGCAGGATGCACGACAGGATCGGTTTGGAGATCGCGATCTCTCGGGCTTCGTCAAAAGACTTGGCCACAATTTCACCGCTCAGCCCAGCAAGCAAACCCATATAGGTCGTCGCGTCATCTGGGGAGGGGAAGCATGCGAGCCCATTCGTCGTCCCGCCGTCGGGGATCGCCACATTGTTCCCGGCGTACTTATCGTTCCCGACAGAAATGAGAAAGACGCGGTCCGGAAAACCTCCGAACCCGCCTAGCATTTCATCCGGGAGGGTTAGCCCCCCCGGACGATCAGTGGTCGAAGGCAATTAGCCCTTTTCCTCTTCCTTTTCGACGAATTTCTTTCCGCTCATTTCGGTGAGCTTCGTTTTCTGTGCGGCGGTGAGGACCTTACCGATTTCGTCGTTAAGTGCCTTGTCGTTCTTCTTCGTGATGTCCTGCACTTCCGTCCACTGAATTTCTCGATTTCGAGCCTTTTCCATAACGGAGGTGTTGGCGGCCTGCGCAGCGTCCTGAAGTTTCTTGAGCTGAGCTTTCTGGGCATCGGTGATGGCGAGATCTTTTTGGATATCTTCCTTCAGTGCAGATTTGTTTCCGTCAAGCTGAATCGAGATCTCCTTCAATCGCTTAAGCTGCTCAGGCTTGAGGATCTTGGCGACTTCAGCATCGGCCTCCTTCATCATTTTTGTGAAGGTTTCTCGCATGGCGGTCGGATCTGGTCGGGTGCCCGAGTTTCGCATTTCTTCGAATTGAGCCCGCATCTTCTCCTGTTGGTTGTCCTGAGCATCCTTGTACGCCGACTTTTGGTCGGACGTGAGAGCTAGGTCTTCCTGGACGTCTTCGCGACCAAGGAGAATGAAGTTGGAATTCATACCGCCCATGCGGGCCATTCCACCGCGGCGGCCCTGTCCACCGCCACCAAATCCTTGAGCATGAGCCGCGATGGCGGCGATGGCTAATAGGCCGACGACGGCCAGTTTAGTAATTGATTTCATTTGTTTCCTCCGTTTCCTTTCTTTTTGTCGTCACCGGTGGTTGCCGGCGGCGGCGTTCCTCCCTTTCCGGGGAGGGCTGAGTTCAAATCTTTCTGAGAATTTGTAGAGAGCTGATTTGTCTGGTTCTGACGTAGCATTCGAGCATCATCAGAGTCGCGGACGACGCGTGGGGTCAAGAATACTAGCAGTTCGGTCTTGCTCTTCGACTTGTCGGTCGAGCGGAATAGCTGACCAAGCAGGGGGACATCGCCAAGAATCGGTACCTTACGCACCGAGCTTGTAACTGTGTTTCGGATGATGCCGCCAAGAACGATGGTCTCGCCGTCCTTCACCGATACGGTAGTTTGGGCCTGCCGCTGGTTGATGATCGGCGCATTGAAGCTGGTGTAGCCCTGAAGGTCGTTAGCTTGCTGCGTCACATCCATTGTCACGTAGCCATTGCTGGTGATGCGCGGCGTGACCGTTAGCACGATTCCAACGTCCTTAAAGTCGTAGTTGTAGGTGAAGTTGCCGTTGGCATCTTGCCGGCTGCTGAGGATGTACGGAATGCTCTGGCTAATGTTGATTTCCGCCTGAACGTTGTTGGACGTAAAGATTCGTGGCGTCGACAAGACGTTGAATCGGTCGTCCGTTTGGATTGCCTTAATGGTGGTTTGGAGCGCTCCTCCGACAATGCTGTACTTGAACCCTTGAGCAACGGTATTCGCCGCATCCGGGAAGTTTGTAGAAGCAGTGCCGGTGGCGCCCTTCTGATTGAAAACATTGTTCTGGGTGAAGGTCCAGTCGAACCCGAGCTTGCGAGAATCATCGAGCGTCGCCTCGACGATGATGGTCTGGATCATGACCTGCTCAGGAATCTTGTCCAATTGACCCACGATGCGGCGGATCAGTTCGGCATTTTCCGGAGTGGTGACAACGATGATCGAATTCGTATTGGGATCGGCGATCGTCGTGACCTGGTTTTGGAGATCTTGAATATTCACAACCCGACCGCTGGAATCGCGGGCAACCGTTTGGTTTCGGTTTTGCGTGTTCTGATTCTGACCGCCGAAGAAACCGCCCCCAAAGCCCTGGGCAACCCGACCGTGGTTAGCAGTTCACCTTCATCTGCGTTCGGATTTTTCAGCTGAACCGCGATCGAGTTGGGATCGACGATTTCGCCACCGAGGCCACCACCCGCCGTACGATTGTTGGTTGTTCCCAGGGTTCCGGTCGTCCGGTTGGTCGTGGTGGCGGTACCACCGCGGTTACCACCACCGTTCAATCCGGATCGGGTCCCGAACGCCGAGTTCAGTAGCGAGGCGACGGAATCGGCCCGGGCGTTCGCGAGTGGAATCACAAAGGTTGACGATTCCACGGCGATCTTCTGATCCAATTGCCCGACGATCTGCCTCACCAGGGCGTGAATATCATCCGTAGCGGTTACGATAATGCTGTTGGTGCGGGTATCGGTGGAAACCTGAGCTTGCTGTTGACGGTTAGCCTGTCCACCACCGAATAGGGCACCAAAGAAGCCTCCGCCACCCTGTTGCTGGGTATTGGATTGACCGCGACCCTTAGGCGCATTGGCGATCAGAACGTTTGAGATCGAAGTGGCAACGTCGGTAGCACTTGCATATTCCAGCTTATAAACTACGGGACGCTGAGGAGCATCCGTCTCTTTGTCCAGCCGGGTGATGAGGTCCGCCACGTCCTTTTGTTGGCTGCGGGGAGCGTTGACGACGACAGAGTTGGAAAACTCATCCGAAGAGGCGCGAACCTGAGGCTGTTGTCGCTGTCCAAAACCGCCGAACTGGAATCCTCCGCCGCCGGCAGCGGCTGCGCCAAATCGACCGCCCGCACCGCCTCCACCAAAGTTGAAACCGGGGAATCCACCACCTGCGGCTTGCGACTGAAATACTTCATTCAGCACTTTTGCCAGCGCGGTTGCCGATGCGTACTTGACCGGATAGACCTTCAGCTCGGATTGCTCGCCTTGGTTGGCGCTCATAATTGCCGAGAAGTCGATTGCCGGTGCCGCGGGGCGGTCTACCTTTTTTCGGATGACCAGGAGGCTGCCGTCCTTCACCATTTCGTAGCCCTTCAGGCCGAGCGTGGTGCTCAGGATTTGAAAGGCATCGGAAAGGCTAACGGGTTTTGCACTCGTTAGGGTGAGTTTGTCCACCAGTTGCGGATCTTTTACGATGGTTACTCCGGACGTGTCCTGGAACAGCGAGATGATGGAGTCGATCCCCGCATTTCGGAACTGAAGCTTGATTTTGGTCTTAGGATTCAGCTTGAAGTCGGACCACGGTTTGGACGATGCGGCGCTGGTTGCGCCGCCACCGAAGTCGAACTGAGCTTGCGCTGCAGTGGGGAAGAGAGCCGGGGCGATGAGAACGCCGGCGATGATGGTTCTTTTCAGCAAACTCATTGTCCGATCACGATTCCTGGAGAGGAGAACTGTACGCCAGCTGGAGCGGGAGCGGCGGGTGCCGATCCTGAAGGGATAGATCCGGGGTTTCCGTTACCAAACCCGCCAAAACGATTTCTGCGACCACCGCGACCGCCGCCCGTCTGCGCCGGGTCGCTTATGGCGCCGGTGATTGGGTTGGGTACGGGTAACGGAGTTAGGGACGTACTCGCGGTACGAGAAACTGGTTGATCTTCCGATACGATCGGGATGGTTCGAGCGGCACCGGAAGTTCCTTGCATCACGACTGAATCTCGCGTAATAGTTAAGACGCGGCAAGATTTCCATCGTTCACCCGGTTTCACAAATACGCCTTCTCCAGAATTTTGGTTTTCGAGCAAAGCGTTGGCCGTACCATCCACCGTGGCGTAGCCTTTGTACTGCCAGTTGCCGTCGCCATCGGCAAAAGCCGCCGGGATAGCACCATCGATGGTTGGCACCGAGTTCTTGCCCTGGCTTCTCACAACAAGCGGGTTAAACGCGTTGGTAGCTGTCTTTGATTCCAGGGCATCGAACTTAGCGGTGTAGTCAGCCGGGGTGAAGTCATCCTTCTTCGTGGCGGGAGCGGGCGGTTTCCGCTTTGGGTTTGCGGCGGCGGAAGATGCTCCTCCATCTACGTTAAAGTAGATGGCGGCGCATACCGCAAGCAAACCGGCCCATACGACGGGACTTGTCTTCTTTTGATTAGCCATTTTGATTCACTCCTGAATTCTTGTTTGAGTCTGGGGTGGGGGAGCTGGTTTTAGGTTCTCCACCTGGGGCCGAGGTGCCGGGGGTTACCGTAGGTCCCGCGCCAGTGGGCGTGGTTGCCTTGGCGGATACCGGAGGAAGTACCTTAACGTAAGCGACCAGCCCCGCGCTTCCGGTTACCTTGTCGCTAGAATTATCAGCGCTGGATACCTGAATGAGGTTGACCGCGATCTTTTTGTCGCTGCGGTCAAGAATCCGGAAGAAGTTCATCACTTTGGGATACTCACCTTCAACGCTTACGAGGTACGGAATAGACTCTAGCGTCTTACCAACCACTGACCGCTGCGGTCGAAAAGCGAGCAAGTGGACTCCAGCTTTGGCCACGTATTCATTGACCCGGGCGAGAGCGATTGGCGTCAATTTTTCCGCCGTTCCGGGCCAGGTGCGGTCGCTAATTGTCTGGGCGGCGGTGTCTCTTCGTTCGTGGGCCTGCTGAGCTGACAATTTAAGGCTCATTTCTTGCCGAGCCTGTTTAGCCGCCGATCGCTTATACGACGGTTTCGGTGCGAAAAGAAGGTAGCCAAACATCACGAGTAGAAGCAGGAGGCAGGTCGCAGATATCGCACTGTAGGTCTGATTTTCTTTGTCTTTGAAATCGAGCATTTACTTGCCTCCTCGCTTTGCGGGATCAATCAAGGGCAGGTTGCCTACCGGGAATGCGGAAATGCTGAATTGCACCACCTTCGCTTCGTCAATGGTCGAATCGTTCGCAAACACAAGCCGCACATTTCTAAACCGTGTGAGTTCGGAAAGGCTACGAACGTAATCGGTCACATCTTGAGAAGATTTACCGACTCCTCGAATCTGCATTTCTTTGCCTCTCTCAACCGATAGTCCCGTCAGCCAGACTCCGGCAGGGAGGGCGTTCGTGGCGGCAGCCGCGACGTCCGTAAGCGGTTGTGCGATGTTGAACGTGCGGTTAAGAATGGCTTCGGTTCCGCCGAGATCCGCAGCGGCGGTTTCGGCAGATTTACTTAGAGCAGTCAATCTTTGGATACGTTTAGCATCTTTTCCGGCTTCCAGGCTTGCCTTGGCCAGCGCATCGGTGTAATCCGTATATACGTAGGCACCCAGGGCGGCCGTGGCGACGGCCAACATCACGGAAAACCTCATCTTTGCCTGACGAGCTTGATGATTGCGTTTGGCAATCACTTCTGGCAATTCAATGTTCATGGAGGACGGGGTCGTGATCAGATACTGTCGAGAATCACCCGATATGCTTCGGTCCGCCCCAGAAAGGAGCAATCCTCCCCCAACCAAGATTGGACTGCACGGGATTCCCGCCAACGTAAATGCGACGCAGATATCTGACTCTAACCCGTCCCGCTCCGTGACCACCCGCGAAGTAAGCAGCTTCGCATCGTCCACGATGTCCACGGCAAAGCCTTCGGCAACCGGGATTACGACTGCGGCCCGGGCAACGCCGCTCGTGCTGGCGACCAGCGGAGAGGCCAGGGCGACGGGGAGAACCTGAGTTACTTGGATCCGCCGAGATTCCATCAGCGAACGGGCCGCCCGCAAATCTTCTACTCTCACCGCGGCTACCAGACACAGACGCCCCTGCTCGTTCACATCGTCGTAGCCCAGGAAATCGAAAGCGAGTTCACTCCCTCCGACGGCAAATAGTTCCGGCAGGCGCAAACGTAAAACCTGCTCCATCTCCGGGCGGGTCGAGTTCGGAAGCCGTACGTGTTTGATGAACACGGCTCGGCGTCCGAACGCCAAGATGGCAGATCGTCCAGAGTAATCGGACAATTCTCCCCCTACGGCTTGGGTTCGGTGGTCATAAATGGCGGTGCCCTTAGGCGACCATTCCACAACTAAATCGGCGGTTGTTTTCATCATTTGTCTTTCAGCACGGTCTGGCGAACGGGATCAGTTGGCCATTCCCACCGCGTTGTGTAGTCGTCGTAAGGAACCGGGCAAATGCTTACTACCCGGGGCTTACTGTCTTGAATATCGATGGTGGCGATGGCAGCCTTCGTCATTTTTCCAGCGCGTCCTTCCACCTTTACGAGAAAGGTTTCGGAAGCCACGGTAAATTTGTCCGCCGTGTTTTGAAGGACGGTCCCGGTGAACCCGGGGACATCGGCGAGGTCGCCAAGGGTGTTGAATCCCTGGGATTGACGTTGCAGTATTGCCTGGACAAGATCTGGAGTAAGGTCAACGATTCCGGTAAGGGTCGATTCCGTGGCCGTGTTGAGATTCAACTTCCCGCTGATCCGGTTGGCGCCCGAAGTCGTGAGATTGTCGAGAATGCGCCGTGCAACGACGGTACTTTGCGCGGCGGGAAGGGCAAGGATGTCGCCAATGCCGGGCCAGTTTTTTCGGGCGGCGATTTGGGCGGCAAGCCCGGCGGGAAGAGAAACGGGAGCCTGTTGAAGCCTCGCGGCAGTCGTGCCGTTGGCGTTTACATTTATCAGGGCGGCACCTTGCGCCGTTCTCAATGGGCTGTATCCGTAGACCGTGAGAATATTGCTGAGCACAACCGGATCCCCGTTTAAGCCGGGAACTAAGTTGGTGCCGCTAAATCCTGTCACCGGTTCAAAGATTGTTCCGTAGGTGATCCCTTTTACTTGGAGTAGCTCATCCAGACTCTCAAAGTCACGGAGTTTCGCGTTGTAAGGCTTTGGAAGGCTGTTGTAATACTGGTCCTTTGCTCCGTCGGTGCGCGGGCTGGTACTGGTTTCTCGGTAGTCAAGAATGCTGTCGATCTGATCGGCCTGAAGCGGCAGCTTTTCGAGCTGAGCTTGGGTCATGGAATTGATGTTCAGCAGAGAACAGGCGTCGGTGATGCGGATCCGAAAGCTGCTATCGCCGACCATAAATTCCTCGTCGCCATCGCTTCCGAGTGTCGCCCACTCATCCGTGAGGAGAGTTGGAGCGCCGGCGGCAGAAGTTGCGGTGTTGGTCGTCGTTGGCGTTGCCGTCAGTTGAGCAAGGGCACGCTGAATCCCGGCTTCAATCATGCGGTCGGCACGGCTCGTCTCCGTGGACTGGATCGCCGCCGTGGCGTTGTTCCTGGCGGTCATGGCTACGGCCGTCACGATTCCGAGCAACGCCACAATGAGCGCGAGGCAGAACACAAAGACAACCCCGCGTTCGCGGTTCGATGTGCGTCTCATGGTTAGCCTCCACCTGCCGTCATTGGGTTGTCAGTAGTAACGTCGCTACTGGGCAGGGAGATCACTATCGTGCTGTCGGTGTCATCAGTTTTCCACCGGTAAGTCAGTCGAACGCAGGCCGGAAGTCGCTTGGTGGCTTGCTGTCGGGTATCCCAGGTGCCGATCCACTGCGTGCCATCATAAAACTCGAAGCATAACGAATTGACATCAGCGTTCAGTAGGGATTCGCGACCGCCTTGCGTGGGATCGCTATCGGCCGGGGTTTGCCGCCTCAGAAATGTCCCGCTGGTTTCTGGAGCGCTACCGATGGCCGACGGAGAGAGACAAATTTCCGATACTCCGCCTTGCGGCCCGTATTGCTCGTTGAGCTGCTCAAATGCGTCGCTGCCCGATTGAGAATCATCAGCCGTCGTGCGGAGGGCAGATGGGATGTTGTCGCTAATCACCGTAAACGTTAAGGTGTCGGGAGTGTCCGTGGATTCTCCTCCACTTAAGGCCCCTTGGGAGGCGATGAAAAATGAACCGTCATCGGTAGCGACCGGGTTGAGGTAGGCCCGTGAGATCAATTCCCGAATCCGGTCCTCAAAGCCCTTTTTCGCGGCATCCGATTCGCCAGCGGCGCGGAAACGTGAGTCGTAACCAAGGCCGATTCCGATTGCTTGTACGGTTGCCGTCATCAATATGGCGGCGACGGCAATCGATACCAATACTTCCAAAATCGTAAGACCCGACTGGCGATGCCGAATCTGGTTAGTCGTCTTCATTGTCCCGTCCCCGTGGCGCCGGAACCCGTACCGGTGGTAGCCGGGGCTCGGTAGTACAACGTGGACGCGGATACTTCCCGATCATCCTTTTTAACGGTTACGGTGATCGCGTCAAGATTTTCAACTCCCGTAGACGCATCCTCACTGCTCCACGTCATGCTTTCGGCTCCGGCGGAGTCGAATGTCCCGCTCGCCGCTCCATTGAACGCGTCGCCGGTGGCAATCACCTCGGCCAATTTGTCGTTAGCCAGTTTTTGCATTAGCTGAGATTGCTGAAGGCGTACCTTTGACTGGGCCATAGCGGAAAGTGCGCCAAGGGTTCCGGTTACTCCAACCGCAACCAAGACGATGGCGACCAGGACTTCGATGAGGGTGAATCCTTTAGCCGCGTTGGACATAATCGCCAGCCTCCCAATCTGCTTCTACGGCCTCCGGTAGCGTCTTCTGTCGAACAGAAATGGATGCATCCTTCGAAATTTCGAGTGACCACGGTTTTCCGCCAACCATTAGGGTGATCTGAGATAGAGTTGCCGTTCCGTCGGAAAAGAACTTCACGGTCCATTCGTCGGCCGCGACCACCTTTCCATCCACCCGGGCTTCGGATGCGGTGGCGCCGTCGGGAATGGTGGCAAAGATGTTGGCGTCTTTTTCCTCTCGAAAAGCCCGAGCGGCTTCATCGAAACGGAGAGTTTTAGTGGTTTTGTCGCTGCGAGCTTTTTGACGCTCGTCCACGGCAAGTTTCTCTAGTTTCGCGATGAAATCGTGCTCTTCACGGTTCTGAAGGAACGACGTTACGGCCGGCGCCACCATCATCGCGGAGATGATGACGAGCACCAGAACGACGGTCAGTTCCATCAGGGTGAAGGCACGAGTTCTCATAAGAATCACCGAGTTACCAAGATCATTTCTGCGAGTAGCGTTACTCTATGCTGATGTCGGCATTGTTGCCGTCACCACCCGGAACGCCATCACCACCGTAGGATTTCAGGGTGAATGACTCGTTTCCGAGAGAGCCCGGGTACTCATAGATATAAGGATTGCCCCAGGGATCGTTGGTGATCGCCTTACGAAGGTAGGGGCCTTTCCAGCCCTGAACATCGGAAGGAGGCACGCTCAGGACTTGAATCCCTTCCTCGGTCGTGGGATACCGCCCACAATCGAGCCGAAAGGTGTCGATGGCGGTGCTCAGGGCGGAGATGTCAGACTTCGCTGCTCCGACTTTCGCATCATCGGTACGACCGATGACCTTTGGCACGACCAGGGCAGCCAGAATGGCGATGATAAGAATTACGACCATCAATTCGATGAGCGTAAATCCACGGCGGTTAGTTGTTACCTTTTTCATGGTTGGTTCTCGGTGATAAAGCGATTAACGATCTGATTGAACTTTGGTTTACTTGGCTAGGTCCTGAGCGGCAAAAATGGGTAGCAGGACGCTGAGGACGACGAAACCTACGAAGCCTCCCATTCCCAGAACAATGATGGGCTCCACAAGGGCGGTTAGGCGTTTTACGCCGTTATCGACTTCAAAATCTAGCGAGTCGGAAACGCGGCCAAGCATTTTAGGTAGGTCACCGGTTTCTTCGCCCACGGCGACCATATTGGTGAGCACGGGCGGGAAGGCACCGGCATCGCGCATCGCATCGGCAATGCCGCGGCCATCCTGAACCTCGGTTTGTACCTGTCGCGCACTGCGGAGGAACTGTTTATTGCCGGCCGCCATTCCGGAAAGCTCTAACGCTTCGAGGATGGGAACGCCACCGTAGACGAGGGTTCCTAGCACGCGGGCAAACCGACTCACGGTGGCCTTTTGCACGACGGGACCGACGGTCGGGAGACGCATAATCCACGCATCCCGGGCGAGTGCACCGGCTTCGGTGGCGACCCAGCCTCGGTAGAGGATGATGGCACCGATCAGGATTCCGCTCAGCAGCAGGCCGTTATTGGTGAGAAAATTGGTGGTCGCCAACAGGATGACGGTGGGGACGGGAAGATCATTTCCTAGATCCTTAAAGATTCCCTGGAGCCGGGGGACGACGAATAGGAGAAGAAATACGACAACGCCGACGGCGGTCATGGCAAGTATCGCCGGATAGATCATCGCGCTGACGATCTGGCTGCGGCGGGCGACTTCAGTCTCTTGAAAATCTGCGAGTCGGGTGGCGACTTCGGGGAATTGTCCCGATGCTTCACCGGCCTTAAGGGTTTGGGTGTAAACAATCGGGAAGTACTTGGGGTGTTTCGCGAGAGAATCAGAAATTGGCTGTCCGGATTGAACATCTTTCAGAACTTCCGAGGCGACTTCTGAGAGAGTTGGATTTTCGGATTGCTCCGCAACCACTCGCAGGACCCGATCCAGCGGAAGGCCGGCGGCGGCAAGATCCGCCATCCGTCGCGTGAACAGTGCCACATCGGCGCGGGTTACCTTTCCTTTTCCGTAGCTAGTGGAAGCCTTGGCGACCTTTTGCTCGGTTATTTCAAGGATATAACGACCGTCGGCCTGGACCAAGCGTTTGGCGGTTTCGAGATCGGACGCATCGATAAAACCTGATCGACGTTTACCGGATGCTTCGAGCGCGGTATAGCTGTAGGTGATATTGGCCATGGGTTAGAAATCGTCCCGATGACAAACTCGAAGCACTTCTTCCGGTGTGGTGAGGCCGGCAAGCACGGCGAGCCTTCCTTCGCCGATCAACGTTCGCATACCTTGGTTACGGACGGCATGATCCTTCATTTCGTTGCTTGACTTGCGATCTACGGTCATTCGACGGATGGTCTCATCGACCAAAAGCAGTTCGTAAAGTCCTTTTCGGCCCTTGTATCCTGTTCCAGCGCAACGCTCGCAACCGGCACCGCGGCGGAAAACGGATCCGTCTGGGATGGTATCGAGGTCGATGCCGACGGCCTCTAGGCCTTCTGGAGTTGGCTGATATTCCTCGGCGCAGTTGTTGCAGACCCGTCGCAGGAGTCGCTGGGCCACGACGCCCATCAGGGAGGAAGCAACGAGATAGGGCTCTACACCCATGTCCAACAATCGCGTGGTTGCACCCGCGGCGTCGTTGGTGTGCAGCGTGCTAAAGACAAGGTGACCGGTCAATGCCGCGTTGATGGCAATATCCGCAGTTTCCTGATCGCGGATTTCCCCCACCATGATAACGTCGGGATCTTGCCGAACGATCGAGCGGAGACCGTTCGCAAAGGTAAGACCGATACTCGCCCGGACGGGGATTTGGCTGATCCCAGGGACCTGATATTCAACCGGGTCTTCGATGGTTAAGATGTTCGTGCTGGGCGACCAGATTTCCTGCAGCGAAGCGTAGAGCGACGTCGATTTTCCACTACCGGTTGGACCCGTGGCAAGGATGATTCCGTAGGGAATTCCAATGAGCTTTCGGTACTTTTCCAGAACGTCCGGTTGCATTCCGAGCTCTTTCAAGCCCAGGAGCGCAGTGCCTTTGTCGAGAATTCGCATAACCGCGCGCTCTCCGTAGACGGTGGGAACGATACTGAGGCGGATATCAATCTGGCGACCCGCAATGGTGACTTTGATGCGGCCATCCTGCGGAAGTCGGCGCTCGGCAATGTTGAGTTCGCTTAGAATCTTAAGTCGGGAAATGAGGGCCGCGTGCATTCGCTTCGGCGGTCGCATCATGTCGTGGAGCATGCCGTCGATCCGGACCCGAACTTTGACGTCTCGCTCGTAGGGCTCAATGTGGATGTCGGATGCGGCGTCGCGAACGGCCTGCGCGAAGATCAAGTTGACCATCTGTACGACGGCCGTTTCGCCCGCCATCTTGGTGAGATCAGCAAGGTCGGTGCTGTCGTCGATTTCGACATTGGACTCTTCGCCTGGGAGTTGAGAAAGGATTCTCTCAAGGAATACTTCCTCGATCTTTTCCCGAATCTGCTGAGCATCGGCCAGCACCGGCTTTATCTGCCGCTGGGTGAGGACGCTAAGATCATCACAAGCAGGAATGGAGTGAATGCTGGCAATTGCCACCACCAGTGCCTCTCCCTCTAGACGGATGGGCAGTACTTGATTCTTGAGGGCAAAGTCTCCTGGGGACAGGGCCAATGCTTCGGGGTCGGCCTTAAAGGTCGTCAAGTCAACGATGGGCATTCCGGCATCCACTGCCTGGGGCGTGGATTCGGCAGATCGGAGGGGCAGGTTTACACTCATCGGATTAGACTTTGGATTGCGGGTGACCAGTTATAGTACGAATGGGGGAACCCAATGTTCACCGAAGTCGTCCAACATCGTCGAAATGTTTTAGACGTTCTTGTGATTTGACTAACTACATCCCGGATAGTTGCCCAGCCGGGATGTGATCAGTCAGACACAACCGTAAACGCTAGGAATCCCAGCGCTCGGGCAGAAGCTTGGTTTTCACCTTCATGTACCGCGAAGGGTCGAAGGAGTTCAAAAGTTCACGAGCCCGCTGAGAGTCCGTCTCCTTGAGATGCTCGGAGAGCATCTCGCGAATGATTTCGGCGTCTGCGTCCGTGATCGGGAGGGGAGCGACGTAGGTGGAATTGAGATTTATGTCGTTTCCGTCCAGGAGATAGACGGTTCCTCCGGTCATTCCGGAGCCAAGGTTTGACCCGGTTGGTCCCAACACTAGCGCCACGCCTCCGGTCATGTACTGAAAAGCGTTCGCTTGAACGCCTTCGACCACGACGCGCGGCCCGCCCTGTTCGACATTTTTCCGGAAGCAGATTCCGAATCGGTTTCCGGCTTGGCCCGCAATATACGCGGAGCCGCCGCGAGCACCGTAGCCAAATGCGTTGCCCACCAATGTTAGCGACGAATCCCCGTCGGGTGGTCGAATGACCATTTTGCCCCCGTAGGTGGCTGTAAATGCAGAGTCAGCACAGGTACCGGTGAGACGACAGGTCATGCCCGGCACCATGTAGGCGGCAAAAAAGTGTCCCGCCACCCCTTCGTGACGCAGCTCTAATTGCCCTTCCGACAAGCCAGAATCCCCGAATTTTCGGGCGATTTCTCCAGCCGCGGCCATCCCCACGCACCGGTCGAAATTGCTCACCTTCACCGAGTCCGGGCTATTTTGAACCGACTCTCCGGAGATTGCGAGGCCAGCCAGCCGGATTTCCTCGTGGCGAACTTCGGGTTGATGCAGGCGAGTTTGCTTGGGAAAATCTCGTCGCAGCTCCGATTCGTTGGGGGGAGTCAAGATTGGACCGAAGTCTAGAATGGCTGCCTTTCCGGTGAGCGACGATTTCTTTTCGAGATAGTCGCGTTCTCCGATCACATCGCTCAGCCTGCGAATGCCGAGTTCTGCCATCCGCTCGCGAATTTCGCGCGCGACGAACCGCAGATACCGGGCAATGTGCTTGGCGTCTCCGGCGAAGCGAGCCAGATGTACCGGGTCTTGCGTGGCGATACCGGGAGTGCATCCCAGCCGCCGCTTTCCAGATGGATCCGCCGGATCTGGCCCCGCCAGATGGCACTTTCTGAGCATCGAGCAGCCGATTGCCATTAAGAGCGAAGTACCAAACCCCACTCGGTCGGCGCCGAGCAGGAACAGCTTGAGGGCCTGCTCGCCACTTTGGACGCCGCCGTCCACGCTGACTTCGACGAGGTGACGAACCCTTTCTTCGATCAGCATGTCCTGAATGCCGGGAAGCACGGCTACCAAGGGAATCCCGGCGTGTTTCTGGTCAACCCGCTTGGCGGCGCCGGTGCCGCCGCATCCATCGGAAATGTGGAGGCGATTTGCGCCCGCGTTCACGCCGCCGATCGCGACCATTTCTACCCCGTAGGTAGCAACGTACTTCAAGGAGCAGTTGACATTAGGGTTCAAGTGCCGCCAGCTTTCCAGCATCAATTTCACGTCCTCGATGCTGTAGAGGTTGTGGTTGATCGGTGGGCTGACGAGTTCGTAGCCGGGTTCGCAGCCGCGGCGTTCGGCCACTTCCGCCGTCACCTTCTTACCGGGTAATTGCCCCCCCTTACCGGGTTTTGCCCCCTGAGCAAATTTGATTTCAGCCTCCTTTGCGCGGGCGGCCGTCATGGGAGTGATGGTAAATCGTCCACCGGCATACTGGATGCTGGTGTTTCCGTCCGACTTGCCAATCCGCGCCTTATCGAAGCCACCTTCACCCGAATTGGCAAAAGGCCCCATTCCTCCCGGAACGGGCAGTTCCAACCGGGAGAAACGCATTCGGCAGTAGCGGTTTAGCACGTTCATCGCCTTGGCGATGGTTCGGTGGGCGGGTTCCGATAGAGCGCCTTCACTCATCCCCGGAGCCATGAACCGCCACAGGATGGCTTCTTCACACTCCACTTCATCGAGAGGAATTGCTTCGCCGCCGCGAATGGTCAGACAGTCGAGAATAGTTACGGGGTGTCGATTTGCGACAAGCGTCGCGTAGTCAGAATAGGCTTCCCAAGTTCCGGGCGGATGCTGATGGATTTTTTTCGCATATCCGGAGGCAGAATGGAGAGCGCGAACAATCTCCGCGTTGTTGGTGTGCGCTCTTCCTTCGCGAGAGTGGCGATACTCCCCGGCATCGGGAAGAACGGCGACGAGTTCTCGGTCTCCAGAGAATGCTTCACTGTGGAATCCGAGCCATTCCTGGTTAAGGACATCCCGCGTGATTCCGCCGAGGTGGACCGGAACGCCCGGGAAGTTTTCCAGGGAGAATTCTCGATCAAGCCCAATGGCTTCCACCAAGCGTGCGCCACAGTAGGCGCTGGCCGGAGTTACCCCAATCATGGACATCACTTCGGCGAAGCCGCTGCGGATGCCCTTTAGGTAGTTGAGCTCATCGGCTTCTACGCTCGCGCATCCCAGCCAAGGACAAACTGCATCTGCACCCAGGGCAATGAGGAGTGAGCAATGGTGGATATCCCACGCCCCGGCGTGGGCGAGAAGCCCAACGCGGTGACGCGTACCGTCGCGCACGAGCCGGTCGTGGACCCTAGAAATCGCGCGAAGCATGGGAACGCTGGCGGTGGTTTCGGTGACACCGAAATCCGTCAGGATGAGTACCGAACCATGCTGAGTGGCCCGCGCCGCTTCTTCGACTAGCTCGTCGAGTCGGCTTTCGATTCCCGCCGAGGTTGGCTCGCAGAGAAGGGAGAAGGTGATTGATTCATCTCGGCTCTCCAGCCAAGCCCACTGCTCGACACTCAGAATCCGATCGGGGTATGTGAAGACACGTCGACCTTGACCGTCCCACAACCCCGATCGATCCCCGAGTGCGACCGATGAATCGAAGACCCAAGCATCCCGGATGGGATCGATGGGAGGGCTTGTTTCCTGAGCAAATCGTAGACTGAAGTAATCCTCAAGTCGTCTGGGTAAGGAATCTAGCAACGCAGACGGGCTGGTGTCGTCGCCCATCGAGCCGACCGCTGGCTTGCCCGTAGACCGTAGCGGAGCGAGCACCACCTCCACATCTTCTTTCGTCATGCCGAACGACCTCTGAATCCGCTCCAGCTCTTCAAGCTCGAACGATACGGATGTTGCTTCTCCGGGCTGAACGCGGGGCGTAACGGCCGTAAACGGCTCACGCGAGATCACTTCGTGAACCTCGTCGTTGAGTAAGAACCGACCACTGCGAAGGTTTACGGCGACGGTTTCGCCCGGTCCGAGCACGCGTTGGACTTCTAGCGGTCCGAGGGGATAGCTACCCGTGGGTTCGCTGGAGGCAACCACAACGTCCTTCGTCGCCGAAATCCACAGCGGGCGAAGGCCGTTACGGTCTAGGTGCGCGATGGCGTCGTCGCCGTCACACGCTACGATCGCCGCGGGGCCGTCGCAGGCGCCGAGGAAAATGTTCATCGTGCGATAGAACTCGGCAAGGGGCCCATCAAAGTTCTGGTTTGCTTCGGGAAGCAGGGCCAAGACTGACTGAGTGAGTGACATCCCGCCCGCCATCAGCGCGATGAGCATGTCATCAAGGTTGGATGTATCGGAACCGCCGGAGCAAATGATCGATTCCACTCGGGCGGCGAGCGGACGAAGCGAAGGCTCTAGTTCAACAAGTTTGGCAATGAGGTCTCGGCCAATGGCTTCCATCCAGGCGGTATTGCCGCGAATGGTATTGATCTCGCCGTTGTGCGCGAGCGCCCAAAAGGGTTGCGCTCGTCGCCAAGCGGTGCTGGTATTGGTGCTGTAGCGAGAGTGAAAGAGGGCAAACCGGGTAGCAAAATCAGGATTTTGCAGGTCAGGGTAGAGGTCACCTAGCTTCGAAAGTTCGACCAGTCCCTTGTAAACAATCGTTCGGTTTGAAAGCGATACCAGGCTGAATTCGTCCCCGGCGACGCGTCCAATTTCTGCATCGAGGGCGAGGCGTAGTAGGTAGCGACAGATGAACCATCCGGTGTTGCTCAGTGCTTCGGGCCGCTTTAAAAGCGCCATGCGCACGTTCGGCGCTCGTCGTAGTGCCTTGCTGCCGGCCGGGAAGACGTCGGTGTTGAGGTCTACATTTGCCCAGGCCAAGATATCGGCACCGACAAGGTGCGTGAGTTCTTCAACCGCCCTGATACCGAGATTACGAATGTCGCCTTCAAACGGCATAAAGAACATCGCGACGGCAACGTTCCGTTGGGCGAGCTCTTTCGCGTGGCGTGGAAATCGTTCGATGAGCATGGACCATGGGATATCGGTCTGCATGCCAGCCCCGTGACCAGGGGCACCGCGATGGTCGAAGCGACTGCTGAAATCGAGAGCGGCGTCAAGAATTGATCGTTCGGGAACGCCTTTACGGGAAACAACGAAACCGATCCCGCAGGCGTCTGCCTCTAGAATCGTCTTGCCGTTGCGAAGAACCTCATACATATTGTCAATCGGGAACACGCCGCTTCGCGCGCAATATCCCCTTGCAGCATCGCAAGTCGGGCCTAATACTATAGATGCAAAATGCCGCATCTGACGAATATTTGAAGAAGATTTTTAGAAAATTCTCCGTCGAGACGGTGCTTAGGTTCAAACTGGGGAGCTTTGGCTAGAAAGCGGGCGACCAAAATGCCTCGTCTTCCTCCTCGTCCGAGCGAACGGAAGGGGACGGGGTTGCCGTTGGCGGTAGCACGACCAACGGTACTTCGGACCCGAATTCGGCTTTTCGTTCCAGGCCCAGTTCTTTAGCGCGTTCCTCGGCCCCGGGGGTAACGGGCCACACGGTACCGGCGGCCCAGTAGCTATCGAGGAACTCACTCCAAACGCGATCGTAGATATCTCGGGTTTGGGCCGCGAGGTGCGGCCAACCGAACTCTGAATCAAGACGCGCCCGGGCAGCTTCCTTTAGCTTTTCGCTACGAATGGGGTCTTCAAGCACCCGCAGAATTGCCCACGCCAAAGATTCGGCGTCTCCCTTATAGCTGAGCGTGCCCGTTTGATCGTGAAGTACGACCTCGGGGAGGCCTCCTGCATCGGATGCCACGACCGCGCATCCAGCCGCCATCGCCTCCAGGGCGACGATTCCGAATGGTTCGTAAAGGGAAGGGAACACGGCCACATCCGCCATCCGATACATTTGATGGAGGGCGCGGTTAGCCATAAATCCCGTGAATTGCACGCGGTCTTCGAGACCCGCCCAGTGGACGAAACCTTCAAATCGCTCGCGGCTGCCGCCACCAACCACGACAAACTTTGTGTTTGGGAGTAAGGCAAGCACCGTACTAGCCGCCGACATCAACACCTGGATGCCTTTTTCTCGCACAAACCGACCCACAAACAGGACCACCTTTTCTTCTTGCTTTGCGTAGGGAAGTCGGCTGGCAGCGCGGTCCGCTTCCGTCCAGTCGAATTCAAATTTTTCTTTGCGGACGCCGTTGTAAACGATGTCGATCTTGTCGCCTGGAACGTTGAAGTAGCGTTCCACTTCCTTCTTCATGAACTGGGTGCAGACGATCACACGCCATGCCTCATAGGTGAGCCAATACTCCTGCTCGTGAATGTATGTGCTGGTTTCGTTATAGATGCCTCCGTGACGACCGTATTCGGTGGCGTGAATGGTGGCGACCATCGGCAGTTTGTATTCGTACTTGAGTGACCGCGCCGAGTCGAGCGACAACCAGTCATGGGCGTGAAAAACCGTCGGCTGGCCTCCCGGTCGCCAGTCTTCCAGCAGGCGTCGGACCCGCTTATCGGTGGCTTGGTTTAGCAGCTGAATTTCGTGGAGGAAATCGTTCGGCGTGTCTTCCAGATGCACTCGATGAACGTGGACGCCGCCCGAGTCGATCTCCTCATCGGGCGCTTGCGGAGTGGATTTCGTGACGACATGGACTTCTAATCCTTGGCGAACAAGTTCATGCGAGAGGTCCTGAACGTGCGGACTAATCCCTCCAACGATTCGAGGTGGGTATTCCCAGGAAAGCATGACCACGCGCATCGTTCCAAGTATAAGGCGCGTCCGGGATGAGAATTCGGCAATCAGTAATTCCGCACGAAAAAATATGAGGAATCCTGTCGGAGGCGCGAAAGAAAGAGCGGATTTTGCGTAGTGTTACTCCAGTGCTTACCCAAGTAGATGCAAATCCGATTCGGGACTGGTTTGACTCTTTGGGATGGGATACGTTCGATTTTCAGGCGGAAGTTTGGGATGCATTTGGCGCGGGTGAATCCGGTCTGATTCATAGCGCTACGGGATCGGGGAAGACGATGGCGGCTTGGGGCGGGCCCCTGAAGAGCATTCTGGAGGATGGTCGCCCGGGACTGAAGGTGCTCTGGATCACTCCACTACGAGCCTTGGCCAGCGATACGGCGGATTCGCTGAATGCGCCGTTGGAATGGTTAGGGGCGGACTGGCGGGTGCAGATGCGGACCGGGGACACGAGTTCGGGAGAGCGGACAAAACAGAAGAAGCATGTTGCCCCGGCCTTGATCACCACTCCCGAAAGTCTGATGCTGATGCTGAGTCAGCCGGGCGTGCGTGAGCGATTCGGGATGCTCACTGCCGTGGTAGTGGATGAGTGGCACGAACTGATGGGGACCAAGCGCGGTACCCAAACCGAATTGGCTTTGAGCCACCTACGAACAATCTGTCCGGCAATGCGCACTTGGGGGGTGAGCGCGACGCTTGGAAACATTGTAGAAGCAGCCGAGACCCTGGTGGGAGTGGGGAAGCCGTACCGGGTGGTCCGGGGTCTCTCGGAAAAGCACGTCGTGATTGAATCACTGTTGCCGGATCGGATCGATCGCTTTCCCTGGGCCGGCCACTTTGGCACCCAAATGACGGCCAGGGTGGCGAGCCTCATTGAGGCAGCAAACTCGACCATTGTATTCACCAACACCCGGGCGATGGCGGAGATTTGGTACCAGAACCTGCTGGGATTAAAGCCGGAATGGGTCGCAAAGATTGGATTGCATCACGGATCTCTGGACCGGGAGGTGCGAGACCAAGTTGAACAAGGATTAAAAACTGGACGGCTGCGGGCGGTGGTGGCAACCTCCTCGTTAGACCTCGGAGTTGATTTTTCTCCAGTGGACCGAGTCATCCAGGTGGGTTCGCCGAAAGGCGTGGCGCGTCTATTACAGCGGGCCGGGCGGTCGGGTCACCAGCCGGGGCAGAGTTCCCATATTGTATGTGTGCCAACCCATGCGTTGGAATTGGTGGATATGGCCTCGGCCAGGGAAGCCGCCATTGCCGGGAAGATTGAAAGTCGGCCGCCTATCCGGAATCCGCTCGATGTTCTCGCTCAGCATTTGATATCCATCGCGGCGGGGGATGGCTTTCGACCGGACGACCTGCGAAGTGAGATATCGGGCACCGTCGCCTACCGGTCGCTTACCGATGTAGATTGGCGGTGGACCTTGGACTTTGTGTCGATCGGCGGGTCTAGTCTGCGGGCTTATCCAGAATTTCGGCGGGTGATACCCGGGGATGACGGCGTATGGCGGGTTACGGACCCGGAGATTGCGCAGCGGCATCGATTGGGCATCGGGACGATTACGAGTGACGCCGCGATCAACGTGCGGCTGCAATCGGGCGGAGTTTTGGGAAGCGTGGAAGAGAGCTTCGTGGCCCGGTTGAACAAGGGCGATCGATTTGTATTTGCGGGCCAGCCCTTGGAGTTTGTTCGGGTGAAGGACATGACGGCCATCGTGGCGCGGGCGAAGTCTTTCCAGGGGCTGGTGCCCCGGTGGGGAGGCGGGCGGCTGCCCTTATCGAGTGAGTTGGCTTACGCGATTAGAACCAATCTTGACCGGGCGAGCAATGGTGAATTGGACTCGGACGAATTACGCTTTGTCGCGCCAATTTTGGAGTTGCAGGCAAAGTGGTCGGCGTTGCCGAAGCTAGATGAAGTTTTGGTGGAATCCTTTGCGGATGCGGAGGGGCATCACTTGTTCTTCTATCCGTTCGAAGGAAGGCTGGTGCACGAGGGACTGGCGGCCCTTTTTGCCTACCGGTTTAGTCAGCTGTTGCCGATCACATTTACCATCGCGTGCGATGACTATGGCTTTGAACTGCTGTCACTAGACCCAGCACCGCTGGATGTGGCGATGAAGCACCAGCTGTTTTCGGCGAACAACCTGGCTCACGATATCCCGGCTTCTTTGAATGCGGTGGAGATGGCGCGGCGTCAGTTCCGGGAGATTGCGCGGGTGGCGGGACTGGTGTTTTCGGGGTATCCGGGGGCAAATAAGTCGGCCAAGCAGGTGCAGGCAACGAGCGGGCTGTTTTTCGACGTTTTTAGCCGCTATGACCCAGACAACCTGCTGTTTCAGCAGTCTTTTCGGGAGGTGCTGGAGCGGCAATTGGAGGAATCGCGGCTGGCAGCGGCGCTGGAGCGCATCTCGAACTCTCGAATTTTGGTGACGGAGCCGCCACGCGCGACGCCGATGTCGTTCCCGATTCTGGTCGATCGACTTCGGGATACGGTGACGAGCGAATCCCTGGCCGATCGGGTGGGGCGGATAACGGCGGAGCTACAAGCGGCGGCGGATGCGCGATAGTTTGCGATAACAGGATTTGACAACCTACGTTTTCGTGAATTTTGAATCGGGCCAAGCGATTTGCGTTAGGATCGAGACTTAGCCGATATAGGTAGACATTTGATTGGTATATTTGATGGAGTGACGGGCGGAGAAGGGAGATTAGAGCTGCGGCTAGGGAACACCCGGGCGGTCCTTTGCGCCGATGGGACCGTTTGCCTTCCGGATGAGCGAATTCTGCTGGTGGCTGACCTACATCTGGGTAAGGGGAGTTCGTTTAGGGCGCGGCGAGTGCCCGTGCCCACGGGAGCTTCCGCAGCGACGCTGGAAAAATTGAGCCGCGCATTGGATCGCGAATGCCCAGGCTCGGTGATCATCTTGGGTGACTTATGGCACGCGCGAGATGGGTGCACCCCCGATGTGGTGGCGGAGTTTGAATCATGGATGTCGGACTACGACGAGGTCGAATTCAAATTGGTGATTGGAAATCACGATCGAAATAGCGGATTGCCGCGCTTAGCGGGTCTTGAGATGGAGGATTCGGTCCGGTTCGGAGATTTGGTTTTTCAGCACGAGCCAGGGCTGAGCTTGGATGGAGCGCACGTGGTGGCCGGGCATTTACATCCGGGATGCGTAGTGCAGGGCCGCGGTCGGCAATCGTTCCGCTTGCCTTGTTTTTGGTCGCGCCCCGGCGTGACGGTTTTGCCGGCGTTCGGGGAGATGACGGGACTGGCGCCGATCTCGCCGAGCGAAGATGATACGGTCGTGGCGCTGGTTCAAGGCACGTTGCTGGATGTTTCGGTAGCGGTTCGAGCAAACATCGTAAGTTCACCGCGTTGATTTCGTGGAATCGAAGAGGGAAAGGCCGCTACCGAACGTTTAGATTGCAAATATTCATAATAATGATTATCAGAAAATAATCGAACTGGGACATTGGTGCGCGGAGATCGGATTTTGACGGTTTTAGGCTACTCGGCTGAGTTGCGTTACTCCGGGGTGACCAACCCGATGCAACACGACATCGAGGATGGTGGTGCGATCGGCCTGGATGAATCTGGGAAGTTCGGCGGAGCCGATGTTGTATCGGCACGGTAGATAGGCGATCAGTGACGTCTCGGCTTCAATCCCGTCAATTTCCACCGTGATTCCATGGAGGTCGCTCAAACGGCTGTGACGGACGCCGTTGTTCCAATCTTCGATGCAGAAAAAGTAGCTGATGATGCCAGGAGTCACTTGGTTTTTGTGGACATCTTCAATCAGGTCACCGACAGAAATTTTGGGGGTGGTGCCGTCGTTTTCGGTGGTGTCGCCACCGAATGAGTTGAAGAAAATGCTGGCGCCGGGCACCGGTTGGCCCCACTGGTCCTTAACGCGGACAATTAAGTGGGCGTGTCCGTCATACATTCGTCGATGATCGACGTGGAAGATGAAATTGACGGTTTCAGAACCTAAATCGGCCGAGGCGGCGGTGGTCTGTGCGGTTCGATCGGCGAACTGGTTGATTACCGCTTGGTCGTCATCGTTGGAAAATGCAGCTTGGATGAGCGGGATGACTTGGCTTTGATATTCGGCATCGGACTTGGCGTGCTGGCCCCGTACGCGTTCATGGGTGAAATCGAAGACTTTGGCAAAGGCGACGCGACCGTTGGGACCGGCGAAGAAGGCCTCTTGAACGTCGTAATCATCGAATTCGGTGGGTTGATGGGCACCCATGGACTGGGTGTAGGCAATTTGTCGTGATTTGACGTCGCTAAACGACAGTGACTTCCCTGTCGCGTTTGCTTCAATACGAATATAGTTGAAATTGAGATTGGCGGTGGCGACGCGCACAACGCCATCGGAGCCATCCTCACGGGGATAGCGGACGGGGAGCCAGGCGTATTTTGTATCCCAGGCGGAGCCCATGATGACGTGTTCCCTCACCCCGAATTCGGGATCAGCCTTACGTTTTTCGACTTCCCGATGCATTTCGATCGTCCGGTCGGAACCCAGTTCCAGGGCGGTGAGGACCTTTGCCCCGCGCTCGGTGCCGTTGTACTCGCGGAACCACTTTGCGAGATCTCCTTTTCCGAGGTGCGCGATGCCGCTGCCGAAATTGGCCCCGGCCAGGTAGATCACACGCCGCAGTTCACTCTTGGAGGCAGCGTAGCGACGAATCCAGTTCCGGATGACAAGAGCGCCGGTACTGTGAATGATGACGTTGAAGTCGCGGATCGAATGACCATCGAAAAGGCCATTGATAGGATCTCGAAAGGCGCGGTCGAGCGCAAAGCTGACATCGTCGATGGAGATTCCATCCTCCAAAGAAATGTAGCGAGCAAGATTGATTTGAACCAGCGGATTTTCCGGAAACAGATCACGGAGGGCACCGGGGAGTTCTCCGTAGAGTTCTGCGATCGCACCGTCGCCGACGATCGGGTTGGCTTCGTCGGTACGCCCTTCCGAGCTATAGCCGTGGATCAAAACAATCGGGTTCATTTGTTACCTTTGCGGGTTCGCTGAATCGCAATGTTACCTATCGTTTTGTTGGTTCATTGACGGGCTCCGGTACCCTTAACGGAAGCATGCTTGATAACTTGACTCGGCGCGTGGCCGGGATATTGAACGGCCTTGGCCGCAAAGGAAAACTGACGGAAGCCGACGTAACCGAGATGTTACGGGAAATTCGCGTAGCCCTCTTGGAGGCCGACGTCAACTTTAAGGTCGCCAAGGAGTTCATTGCCAAGGTAAAAGAGCAGGCGGTTGGCGAGGCGGTGTTTAGTAGCCTTACGCCAGACCAGACCATCGTTAAGATCGTTCGCGACGAACTGGTGGCGATGCTGGGCGAAGAAACGAGCCGATTCAACTATGGCCCGCAGCCTCCGACCGTGATTTTGATGTGTGGGTTGCAAGGGTCGGGAAAGACCACGACTACCGCCAAGTTAGCGAAATGGCTCATTAGTCAGGGCAAGAATCCACTGTTGGCGGCGTGCGACCGGCTGCGCCCGGCGGCGATTACCCAGTTGCAGGTTTTGGGGCAGCAGATTGATGTCCCGGTTTTTGTCGGCGCCGAGGGCCAGTCGGCGGTCAGCGTCGCGAAGGAGGCCCTGGAGCGAGCGAAGTACCTGATGAAGGATGTCCTGATTGTGGACACGGCCGGTCGCACGCAGATTGACGAAAGCTTGATGGCCGAGCTGGAGCAGGTCGCAAAGACGGTGAACCCGGTGGAGACGTTCCTGGTTCTCGACTCGACGACCGGTCAAGAGGCGGTCAGCGTGGCGGAGGCTTTCGCCAGCAAGGTGCCGGTAACGGGCGCGATCTTCACGAAGATGGACGGCGACACTCGCGGCGGCGCAGTTCTGAGCGTGCGAGCAGCGACTGGAATCCCGGTGCGGTTTACCGGCGTCGGCGAGCGGGTAGATGCGCTGGAGCCCTTCTTCCCTGTCCGCGTTGCCGAACGCATCATTGGCATGGGCGACGTGCTCGGCATCATCGAGAAGGCGGAGCAGGCTTTTGCCGGCGAGAATGTCGAGGATATTGAGAAGCGGCTGGGCAAAGGCAGCTTTGATTTCCACGACATGCTGCAGACCTTCCAGATGATGAAGAAGATGGGCCCCATGAAGAACATCCTCAAGATGTTGCCGGGGGTGGGCGCTCAGATACCGGAAGAGGCGTTTGATCAGGTCAACGAGAAGGATACGGCGCGCATCGAAGCGATCATTTTAAGCATGACGCACCGTGAGCGTTCTAATCCGGATATAATTAACGGTTCGCGAAGAAAGCGAATTGCTCGCGGCAGCGGCACCTCGGTGGAGGAAGTTAATCGTTTGATTAAACAGTTCCACGAGAGCCGACGCACTATGAAGCAAGTCGCCCAAATGCAACGCAAAGCTGGCAAATTCGGCCGCTTTGGTAAAAGATAGGACAGTAAAACTTCAGCATGGTAAAGATTCGACTTCGAAGACTCGGCAATAAAGGCCGCCCTTTCTACCGTGTCGTCGTTGCTAAGAGCAGCGCCGGCCGGAACGGTGCGTTCGTAGAGACCATTGGTACCTACGACCCGGTAAGTCAGCCCAAGAAGCTGGAAATTAAGGAAGATCGCGCGTTGTTTTGGCTGATGAACGGAGCCGAGCCGACCGAAACCGCCGCTTACCTGTTGAAGAAAGTGGGCGTTATGGCTCAGTTCTTGGAGGCTCGACCGGGTCAGGCAAAGAAGTACAAGTTCCTCGATAAGCGAACCGCTCCGACGGCGGCCGTGGTGGAAGTTGAAGTGGAAGCCGAGCCGGCAGCTGAGGAAGTCGCGGCTTAATGGCCTACACTGAGCTTGTCGAAACGCTGGTTAAGGGTGTTGTCGACAATCCGGACGCGGTTAAAGTGACCGAGGACGTGGAAGTCGGCGTTCGATCGTTCCACGTTGAATGCGACAAGGAAGATGTTGGCAAGGTGATCGGAAAGTCTGGTCGCGTGGTCAGTGCCATCCGTTGTGTAGTGAGTGCGGTTGCCTCGAAAGAGCGCGAGCGCGCATTCGTCAAAGTCGTTACCGAATAAGCTTGCCGATGCTGTCCCGCCTCCCGTTTTCGAGTCCGAAGACGGGAGGCTTTTTTGTGAACTGAGATGAGAATTGGACAGATCGTGGGAACGCATGGCCTCAAGGGCCAATTTAAGGTCCAGCCGCTAACCGATTTTATGTCGCGGTTTCAGAAAGGCGCGGAGGTGACGCTGAAAGGCAAGCTGTATACCGTCGAGACGTGTAGCACCCACAAGGGCCGCCCGTTGATGAAGCTGGTCGGAATCGACGACATCTCCGTGGCGGAGAAGTTGCAGTGGGAGTTCCTAGAGGCACCGGATGATCGACCGGAATTAGCGGAAGACGAATTCCTAGTCGAAGACCTAATTGGTCTGATGGCGTACGACGAAAACGGCGTGCAACTGGGTGAAGTGGACGATGTGCTTGACTCGCCGGCCCATGAGATTTTAGTGATCGGTGAGATTATGGTTCCGTTCATTGAGGAGTTCATCTTGGAAATTGACTTCGACTCGGAGACAATCAAGCTGAATTTACTCCCCGGAATGAGACCGGGCGAAGAAACCGCGTAGCAGTTTCGCTAGCCGCCCGACGATTCTTCGGTTTTGTTACGCTGCTTTGCGGTTTCCGGCGTTGGTTCGGAAGACTTCTCATCCCCGCAGCCAATGAGAGCGACTGCAAAAGACGCGAGAATTAGGCCAAGTACAAATTTGATCTTCATGATAGGTTAAAAAAGGTCCGGGAGCAATTGCAGAACTTCCCCGGGAGCGTAATCGCTCCCCGGGAAGTGGACTAGGGGCGGCTTACTGTACGCCAGCCTTCCACGGATCCCAAACGCTGCGGTCGTTCTTATCGACCAGGTCATAAACCAGCTGTTCGGCCGGGTAGGACTTTGCATGTCCGTCTAGGAATGCGGCATTCATCGCACCACCGTTTCGCTTTTTGACGTCAGCCATTCGAGCGGTTTCTTCAGCGACGTTGCCCAACGGATTCACCGCGGTGCAGGAGCTGCCACCGAGCTGCACCCAGTAGTTGAAATAGTCGCAGTTGCCAGCATTGTCAACAGCGTACTTGGTAGCTCCTGGATCCCCAATGAACTGACCAAGCGGCCATGCCGGAGTGGCATCCCGCTTCGTCATCTTCGGCATTACGTCGTAGTAAGTGGTGTCGGTGATAACCAGGGTCTGAGCCGGTTCAGCCGCAGAGCCGAAGTTATACGGATTCTGGTTGGCGTTGAACAAGATTCGGTTGACGCCGTAGGAGTTCTGGCCGCCGTATGAGCAGTTACCGTTGGCGGCACCGTTCGGTTCAATGTTCACCCAAGCATTAGCTACGCCCGGTCCTTTAAACATATCGTAGCTCTTGATATACGGGTACAGCAGCACACTCCACCACTGTCGGTTGCCGGAACCTTGGCCAGGATGGCATGCACCAGAACCGCCGTCTACGTTGGGATCATCGTAAAAGGGGCTCTTCACTTTGACTCGGTAGGGGAAGAGAGTGTCGTCGTAATCGCCGTAGTACATGTAGGTAGCGGTTGCCATCTGCTTCATGTTAGAGAGGTCGGTAGTTTTCTTGGCCGCTACTTTCGCTTGAGCGAAGACAGGGAAAAGGATGGCGGCAAGAATCGCAATAATCGCGATAACAACCAAAAGTTCAATTAGGGTGAATGCCTTTTTCATAGCCTCGGCTCCATGTTCGTAGACACTTGTTATCAGTCTATTAAGCAAATGACTGCGCAATAAATCATTAACAAGACTTTAATTTTCCAATGGTTTTTCAGGAGACACGCGAATTTTCTGTTTGATCTCGACGAGGCGGTCTGCTTGCTCGGGAGTTTTGTCGTGCCGCCAACGCGCAATCCTTGGAAAACGCACCGCTATACCACTCTTGTGACGTTTGGAAAGCTGGATTCCCTCAAACGCGAGCTCCATTACCAGGGTTGGGGTCACCGTGCGGACGGGCCCGAATTTTTCCAGAGTGTTTTGCCGAACGAAAGCATCTACCCGCCGCATTTCGTCGTCATCCAGACCCGAATAGGCTTTTGCAAATGGGACAAGGTTTCTGGTTTCGTCCCAGATAGCGAAAGTGTAATCGGAATAGAGCGACGCTCGCCTTCCACTTCCACGCTGGGCGTAGACTAAAACCGCGTCGACGGTCATGGGTTCGGTCTTCCATTTCCACCAGATTCCACGCTTACGTCCGGTTGGATAGGGAGAATCGAGGCGTTTCAGCATGAAACCTTCGGTGCCAGACTCGCGGGTGGTGAGGCGGATTTCTGCTAGTTGCTCCCACGTTCCCACGTGAACGGGAGCCAAAATGAACTCACCGCGCACGGATTCTAGAATCGAGCGACGGTCTCGCAACGGCAAGGCGCGGAGGTCACGACCGGATTGCTCGAGGATGTCGAATGCGATGATGGTTACCGGGACGTCGGTAAGCAGCTTCTTCCCCACCGTCTTGCGTCCAATCCGCTTTTGTAGCTCCGCGAATGGCATTGGCGCTCCTTCTCGCCAGGCGACGATTTCACCATCAAGGACGGTGCCGTCGGGCAGTTGATCGCCGATTTCACGAATTTCCGGGAAGCGGTCGGTGATTAACTCTTCGCCCCGTGACCAGACGAAGCTTTCGCCCTCACGGCGGACCACTTGGGCGCGGATCCCGTCCCACTTCCACTCAATTTGCCATTCGCCGGGATCGCCAAGTCGCTCAATGTCGGTTTCTAGCGGGTGAGCGAGCGCGAACGGGTACGGGTGGCTGAGCAATTGCTGGTCGCCATCGGCGGCGATGAGGTCGAGGAAGAATTCGGATGAAGGCGACCAGGTACCCATCATGCGGTGGGAAAGTACGGCGGCGGGAATGCCGGTGACTTCGGCGAGGGCACGCTGAACCAGGTCTTGGGAGACCCCGACCCGGAAGCCACCGGTGATGAGTTTATTGAACAAAAACCGAGGTAGTGCGGGAATCTGGGCCCAGGCGAGGGTGATGACTTCCCTTTGCTCCGCTTCCGATTTTTGGGCTAAAGGGAGCATTACATCGATAACCCATTCGGCGAGGGAACGATCGGGGGTCGGAATCGTGGCGGAAACTCCCAGGACGAGGGTGATCGTTTCGGCGAGATCACCGACGGCGTCATAGCATTCGCCAAAGAGCCACGGGGCGATGCCCGCCGACTCGGCGGCCCAGGATTGAAGTTTGGTGGTGTTGACGGCGCGTTTGGGGCGGCGACCACTGAGGAAGTACATCGCCCATGCGGCATCGTCGGGGCTGGCACTTCGAAAATATTCCACCATCGCTGCGACTTTCTCGTTGGTCTTGGTGGTGGAATCAATGGCGGCGTAGAGGGCCGCGAATTCATTCACGGTTCCGCGATCTCCTCGGTTTCGACCGCATCTCGCTCTTCCCACGGGGTGCCGAGGACGTCGGCATCCATCCCTAGTTCGCGGAGATGGCGGACGAGGGTGGCGGTGTGGCCGTGGGTGGCAAGGACCCTTTCGGCACCGCTGGCGGCGATGGTGGCCAATAGTGATGGCCAGTCGACGTGGTCGCTCAGGACGAACCCGCGATCGACGCTGCGACGGCGACGGGCGCCTCGAATGGACATCCATCCGGACATAAATGCGGTGGAATAGGCACCAAACCGGCGAGTCCAGGTGGTTCCTTCGGCGCTGGGTGGGGCAAGGATGAGGGCGCGGGAGTAATCGAAGTTGCGGTCCAGATCGCCCACGCGGTAGGTAGCCGGGAGGGCAATCCCAGCTTCGCGGTAGTTATCGTTGAAGGGCTGTATTGATCCGTGGACACAGATAGGGCCGATTTCCGAATTGATGCCGGCGAGGGCGCGTTGGCATTTCCCTAGGGCGTAACCCATCAGTAGGCTCGCGCGACCAGCGGCTTGGTTGGCGGTCCACCAAGCGTTGATTTCGGAGAAGACTTCGCCATCCGGACGCCAGTGGTAGATGGGCAAACCGAATGTACACTCGGTAATGAAAACATGGCACGGGACGGGTTCAAACGAGTCGCAGGTGGGATCAGATTCCGTTTTGTAGTCACCACTGACAACCCAGCGTTCCCCGTTTTGCTCGACAAGCACTTGCGCCGATCCGAGGATATGCCCCGCGGGATAGAGGGTGACCCGGACCCCGTTAACGGTTTCGGTGGTCCCGTACGGGATGCCGCGAATCTTCGCTTCTTCCCCCACGCGTCGGCGCAAAACGTTGACGCCACGGTCCGCGGTGAGATACGAGCCCATGCCCCACCGGGCGTGATCGGAGTGCGCATGGGTGATGACGGCGCGGTCTACCGGACGCCACGGATCAATATAGAAGTCGCCCGCTTCACAATAGAGTCCTCGGTCGGTGGATTTTAGAACTTCTGCCATGAGCGGATGGGTCGTCGGACTAGTTACTTCTACGGAGTCTAACCTTCGGCGTAAGCGGTAGCGCGGTATGGAAAAGTTGAGAACATTTGGACTGGCGGTGATTGCGGAGTGGAACCGGGCCAATGTGCCCCGGTTAGCCGCCGCCTTTAGCTTCTTTGCCATTCTGTCTTTGGCCCCGCTACTCGTGCTGTCGGTGGTGATCGCGGGCCAGTTTGTGGGAAACGGAGATGCTTTGCTGCGAATTACCGCAGAAGCGCGGCGGCAATTGGGTCCGCAGGCGGCAGAACTCGTGAGAACCCTCGCTAGTCAGGCTCAGGACGCCACCAGCATCACGTGGGCAACCGGCTTAAGTTTGTTGGTCACATTTTTTTCTGCATCTAACCTTTTTGTGCAGCTTTATGAAGCGGTCAATACGATCTGGAAGGTTCAGAATTCTGGGCACTTTGTGAAGATATTGGCGATCCAGCGGGTGGCCGCCTTTGCGGCGACGATCGTGTTCGGCATTGCGGTTGTGGGATGGCTGGTGTTGGATTCTTGGTTGCAGTATGCGCAGCGATTCGAGCAGGTGGGACGCATCTTTCCCGTGATCAGTTTCGTGGCGTTCTGGCTATTCCTGACGGTGGTATTTTCGGTGACGTACCGGGCTTTGCCCCGGCGGGCGGCAACTTGGCGAGAAACTTTGCCGGGTGCATTCATCGCGGCTTTCGCTTCCGCCGTTTCAAAGTATTTGTTTGGCTTGTATTTCGGTATCGCGGGAGTCGGGTCGGCGTACGGTGTGGCAGGCGCGTTGGTCGTGATTCTGCTTTTTATCAACTATTCCTCCCAGATTTATCTGTTTGGATCCGTCGTGACGTTTGTTTATGCTAGCCAACGGAAGGGCGAGACGGATTCAACAACCCTCGCCGAGGGGTGATCGCGAGCTATTCGTCCGGCATTAAGGAGGATGGCTTGGCACGGGCGGGAACCAAGGATGAAACCCCGGGCTCCTGCATCGTAACGCCGAGCCAAACCGGCGCGGCTTCAATGGTGGTGGGATTATGGGTGATGACGATGAACTGGGTTTGCTTGGTAAACCGTTGAAGCAGAGCGGCGAAGCGCTCCACATTTCGACCATCCAGCGGCGCATCTACTTCGTCGAGGATCACCAATGGAGAGGGCTTTACCTTTAGCAATGAAAATAGGAAGGCCGTAGCGCAAAGCGATCGCTCTCCACCGGAGAGAAGGGTGAGCGGCTGGCGATTTTTGCCCGGCAGCGTAATGTCGATTTCGATGCCACTTTCCAGCACGTTTTTTTCGTCGGACAGGCGGAGTTCACCCGCACCGCCGCCCATCACCGACAGATAAACTTCGGCGAAAGCCGCCCGAACGGCTTCGAACGCCGCGAGAAACCGGTCGCGGGTGAGTTCATCGAGTTCGGTGATGGTGGCCTGAACCTGAGCTACCCCGTTTTCGACGTCGGCTCGCTGGGCATCTAGCTCCTCAAACCTTTCGGTCAGGCGCTGATATGCTTCAATGGCTCCGAGATTCACATCCCCCATCGATTTCAAATCCCGGCGTAGACGTTGGGTGAGGGATACCGCATCCTCGGGGATCACCGTATTGGGCGCAAGTAGCTCCGCGTCTTCAGCCGTGAGACCGTACTCATCAAGAAGCCGTTCTAGGGTTGCCGCGCGTTTGGTTTCGGCGCGTGCCCGGGCGATTTCGGCCTGGCCGAGACCCTGTTCTACGAGGGTTGCGTCCTGCCTCGCTAGCTTGGCGGCTTCAGCGGCCGCGAAGCTACGTTCGACTAGCGATTGGCGCACTCCGATCGCTTCGGCTAACTGTTGTGATAGGTCTGCCTGCAGAAACTCGGCTTGTGCCTGGCTGGCTTGGTGCTGCTCTCGCTCGGCGGCGATGCGTTCGCGTAATGGACCGAGGTTCTTCAGGCGGTCGCTTCGCGATTCGGCTTCGTCCTTGGCGAGAGTGAGGCGGCGCGACACCGCAGCGATGGTGGCGTGGGCCCGTTGGAGGCGGGCATTGGCTTCTTCCAGTCGGGCCTTGGAGGCACCGCCGTCGTTTACTTTCGCGAGGAGCGTCGCGGCAATTTCATCGCGTTCCTGCTCGAGTGCGGTGAGATCGATCTCATCGGTTTCGGCCGTAGTTTGATTGAGTTGGCCTAACTCTTTTTCCAGGCGAGCGGCCGCCGCTTCGGTGGTTTTCAGTTCGTCCGAAAGATTGCGCCAGAATTTCCGACGATCGTCGGCGTCCTGTTGGATGGTGGTGCGCTGGGTACGCAGTTTTCGGAGCGCGTGGTCCAGTTCGGTGAGGGTCGCGGCTTGCCGTTCTAGCGTACTGGTCAGTTTGGATCGCTGGGTGGTTATTTCGGCGAGTTCATTCTCCAACTCCGCGAGATCGGCACGACGTTGCACGATGCCGTAGGGAGCGCGGCTTTGAACGCCGCCGGTTACCGCACCCGACGCGTGAACGACCTCGCCGTCTAGCGTGACAAGCCGGGACCAACCGCGAGTTCGCGCCATCGCGAGAGCGTCGTCAAGGGTTTCAACAATTAGGATGCGACCCAGCAGGCTTTCGACGACCGGGCGGAAATGCGAATCGAAGGTCACCAACTCGCTGGCGCGACCGATCACCCCTCGCTGAGAAAGAGCGGAACGAAGATCAAACGTGATCTCGACCGGACGCATCAGGGAGATAGGCTGGAAGGTTGCGCGTCCCGCCCGGCGCTCTTTGAGATACGCAACACCGCGTTTCGCTTCCCTTTCTGATTCGGCGATCAGATCGTTTGCGTTGCCACCGAGTGCCGTTTCGACCGCCAGGGCATACTCCCGGACGCTGTCGATGACCGATGCCACGAGCCAAAACTCAGCGTCAATCGCGCCGGACTCCGCAGCTTCGAGAACGGCTCGGGCGCCGTGGGCAATGCCGTCTAGGCTATCGATGGTGGACTCGATGCCCCGCCGCTTCCCTTCTAACGCGCTAATCCGACTCACCAGCTCGTTTTGCTGGACGGATATTTGTTGTGACTTGACCCGGGCTTCCTGGGCCCGGGCTTCGGCTTCAGAAATTTGCTTTATCGTCAGGGCAATCTTTTCTTCCTCGACGGCAAGCTCTGCCGCAGCGGCAGTTACGGCGGCGGTTAGCTCAGGAATGGCGTTGGTGACGCCTTCTCGCTCGCGTTCGGCCGCTCGACGACGTTCGGCGGTATGAGCGGCCTCGGCCCTCAGCTTCATTCGTCGTTGATTTTCAGACCGGCCCGACTGTAGTTTGGATTCAATCTCGCGGAGAATTTTTCGGAGCCGCTCGGATTCTGCGCTGGCACCCGCCAACTGAGTTTCCAGCTCATCGCGGCCACTTTCAGCCAGATTGGCTTCCGCTCTCGCTTCCTCCAGTTCGCGGGTCGCGATGGTGATGCGCTCCCCGATCGCTTCGTTGTCGCCGGTGAGACCTACTTCCTGATCTTCTAGCGCCTGGAGGCGCTGGGTGGTGAGGTTTACCGCAGCTTCTGCCCTTTCCTTTGCGGTAATCGTCGCTTGTAACCGGGCCCGGAGCTCGTCCATCCGGAGTTCGAGCTCACTAATCTCGGTCGCAATTTGGGTGGCGGATTCGTCCGCATCACGCAGGGCGATCGAAAGGGTTTCTCGCCGCCGCAACCCTTCGGTGATCTTTTCGGACAGTTCCTGTACCTGCTGACGGGCGGTGACGGCGTCGACGGCGAGTAGACCGACCTCCACCTCTCGCAGGGACGACTGAATTGACTTGTAGCGATGGGCCCGATCGGATTCGATTGCCAGTGGTTCTCGTTGCGATTCAATCTCCGCCAGAATGTCATGGACGCGGGCAAGGTGGGATTGAGTCGATTCCAGACGGCGCAGGCTTTCGATTTTTCGGGCACGGTAGCGCTGGACACCAGCGGCTTCGTCAATCCAGGCTCGTCGATCCTCGGCACTCGCGGCTAGAGCAGAATCGATCTCCTTTTGGCCGACAATGGAGTACCCCGTGCGTCCGAGCCCAGAGTCGGACATCAGGTCAAAAATGTCGCGGAGACGGCATGGTCGCCGATTGATGCTGTAATCGCTATCGCCTCCCCTGGTTACCCGGCGGGTGATGACGACTTCGGAGGCGTCGATTGGCAGGGTGCGATCTTCGTTGTCAAAAGTAAGCGAGACTTCGGCGAAGCCAACGGGCTTCCGATGCGCGCTGCCATTGAAAATGACGTCTTGGTTATTGGCCGCCCGGAGGTGGCGACTGTTCGTTTCCCCTAAGCCCCACAGGACGGCATCGACCAGATTGGATTTTCCGCACCCGTTGGGCCCAACAACCGCCACGATGCCCCCATCCACCGAAAACTCGGTACGGTCAGCAAAGGTCTTAAAGCCAAAGACTCGAACATGTTTCAGCCTCATTCGGGAACGATTTCCGTAACTCAGGAAGACGGTCTATCGAGCTGAAAAGTCTCTCGATCTTGCATGTCCAGGTAGTCAGCGCCGCCTAACCGGCTGAGAAGTGGCAAGGGCATGACGCGACCATTTTCCATCCACTCATCTGCCACGTGAATGGTGAGGATTTCGCCGAGGATGTACCGAGCGGATCCAGGGCCGTCTCCGTGCTCAACAACTTGAAACAAACGGCATTCGAGCTGGGCGATTGATTCCGCGACTCGGGGTGGGCGTACAAAATCGCTTGGAATTGGCGTAAAGCCGGTTCGGGGCCATTCGGATTCATGCGGAGGAAGACTCGCCGAGGCTTCATTCATCCCGTTTGCCATCGCTCGATGGACGGTGTTTACGACAAATTCACCGTTCTCGCGGATATTCCGAAGGCTGTCTTTTTCGCTGCCGCTGCCGGTTAGGGTGGGGGCAATCATGAGGCTGGGCGGGTTTGCCCCGCCGACCATGAAGAAGCTGAACGGCGCGAGGTTTTGAACTCCTAGACCGGAGATCGTGCTGACAAATGCGATCGGCCGCGGAACGACAATGTTGGTTAGGATTCTATAGATGTCATTTGGTGAACCTTGGCGAAGATCAAATGTCGCCAAATTAACCTCGAGTTGCTTCCTTTAGGCCACGTACGAAGTTAAGGATTTCGGTGCGACCCTTGCCGTCATCCCACCTTTCGTGGAGAAGCTTCACCAAGGCGGAGCCGACGACGGCACCGTCGGCGGTCTGGCAGACCAATTTGACGTGCGCAGGCGATGATACGCCAAAACCAACGCAAACCGGCTTGTCGGTGAGGGATCTCACCTTTGCAATCAGGTCGCCGATTTCGGCAGGAACTTGGTTTTCCGCCCCCGTTACGCCCGTTCGGCTCACGGCATAAACGAATCCCGTACTTCGTGCCGCGACGCTTTGGATGCGAGCATCGGTGCTGGTTGGAGCGACCAGGAAGATGGTTTCCAATCCCGCTTCGGCACAGGCGGCGCCCCAATCGTCGGATTCGTCAGGAATTAGGTCGCTCACGATGGTTCCCGCAATCCCCGCGGCGGCGCTACGCTTGGCAAAGTCTTTCAGGCCCATCCTTAGGATTGGATTGTAGTAGCCCATGGTGACGACGGGAATGGGAAGAGAGACCGATTGGATCGCATCCAAGATTGCCCGGGCGCTCGTCCCGTTTTCAAGCGATCGCTGCGACGAAGCTTGGATCGTCGGGCCCTCTCCAAATGGATCGCTAAACGGAATTCCGACTTCAATTACGTCGGCTCCCCCTTCGGTGAGCGTTTCCAGAATCGCGGGTAGTTCCGATAACGGCTGATCTCCCGCCGTGAGGAAGAGAACTAGGGCACGCTCATTCCGCGCGCGAAGTTCGTCGAATTTTTGGGTGAGCGTGAGCAACTTAGAGAGGATACCGGCGCGCACCGGTTCATCACCCCAGAAGGAGCTTCTAATCCGCGATTAACAGCGCGAATAGTAGACTGAAAATATGCCAAGGATTACGGTAGCGGTAGCGGTTTACAACGGTACGGCAACCTTGGCGGCAGCGCTGGATTCAGTGATGCAGCAGTCTTATCAGGATTTCGACATTTTGGTGTTGGATGACGGAAGCCAAGACGATCCGCATCGGATCGTTGAGCAGTACCCCGCTCGGTATTTGCGACAGTCAAATCAGGGATTAGGGGCGGCCCGAGAGCGCTTAACGAACGAGGCGAAAGGCGAATGG
>Ga0114959_10000524_pt1 | contig 36287 bp, 35 predicted proteins | sample C_130625_EF_Meta_FD_87317 | JGI IMG/M metagenome (GOLD analysis project Ga0114959, IMG submission 87317) | Freshwater microbial communities from Lake Croche, Canada to study carbon cycling - C_130625_EF_MetaG | ecosystem: Environmental > Aquatic > Freshwater > Lake | place: Lake Croche, Canada... | reverse complement strand
ATAATAAAAAATAATAATAGAAAACCAGCCACTTTCATTTATATAATATACAATAATAACTTTATATTATTATTAGGAAGCATTGTAAATCATTGACACGTCATCAATAACCACCTTATACATTATAAAAATTATAGGTACCTTTAAAACCCACCACCGAATGCTGAACCAAATGCACTACCTCCTGCATTAGCCGCCATAGGCTCGTTAAAACCTCCGCCATTCTGGAATCCTTCTCCTGGCGTGGCTGCCCCTGGCATAGGTGTGTAAGTATTCTGATACATTGAGTTATAATCAGGTGACTGTTGCTCGTGAGATATGGTAGGTAATTGGCTTATTGGAGTTGAATAAAGTGATTGACTCACCGCATCTACTTGACTCTGAAAAGAGCCTTGCTGTTGCGAAATTGGTTGACTCACCTTTACATTTCCGCTGCCATTCTGTTTAGGTTTCTTCTTTTTATTATCTTGACCCATAGTTCCATTCCATAGTTCAAATACTCGTTCCGTTAATATACCCACTTTTTCACCCAGTTTTGTTTGAAGACTCAATGTAATCATTAATGTTGATAATACTATATTTAATACTGTCAAATGCGGATACTTGTAACCACTATATGTCGGCACGTAAGTAACAATCCTATTAATCAAAAATAAACCTAAAAATATCACCAAAATTTGAATTACCACTTCTGCTAAAATTTCGAATGACCCTTTCTCTTCATCTGCCTCGGGAACATACTTTTGGCTTAATTTGTTCAATAATATAATAGGAATTAACGTTAATAAAGCGTATTGTATTATATTTAAGATCTCTCCTTTTGATTCATCGTCGAAATTAAATACATATTTTATAAATCCTACTTTTGATGATGTACCTTTTGAAGTTTCTTCAAAGCTTTCCATATGTTTTATAAAAAGAAATTAAATTGAAAAAACTTATTAAAAGCAACATTAAAAGTTATTTATTAGAATGATTAAAAATTATGTTGAAAATTACGTTGAAAATTTAGACAGTAATAATAATAAAAATGCAGAAGAGATGCAATATTTAAGGCTTATTCGTGATATATTAGAAAAAGGGTCACTAGAGAGTGGTCGCAACGGCAATACACTGTCTGTTTTCGGTGCCGCAATGCATTTTTCTCTTGAAAACAATAAAATACCTATTCTTACGTCTAAAAAAGTCGCGTGGAAAACGTGCTTAAAAGAATTGCTCTGGTTTATTAGTGGTAAAACCGACAATTCTATTCTTCAAACCCAAAATGTTCATATTTGGGATTCAAATGCCAGTCGAAGTTTTCTAGATGAAAGAGGATTACAACATTTAAAAGAAAATGATTTGGGGCCAGTATATGGTCACCAATGGCGACATTTTAATGCAACTTATACAGATTGCAATAAGGATTATACTGGAGAGGGGATTGACCAATTACAATATATAATTGATTCTTTAAAGGACCCGTCTAGACGTTCTTCTCGGAGACTTGTTATGAGTGCTTGGAATCCGTGCCAAATCGATGAAATGGCATTGCCACCTTGCCATGTATTATGTCAATTCAACGTTAGTAATGGGAATAAGCTGTCGTGTGCTTTATATCAGAGAAGCGGAGATGTCGGGTTAGGTGTTCCTTTTAATATTGCATCATACAGTTTCTTAACACATCTTTTAGCAAAACATTGTGGATTGGAGCCATATGAATTTATTTATACTTTAGGAAATTGTCATATTTATGATGATCATATTGATGCATTGAAAGGGCAACTAGAGAGAGAATTGCACGAATTCCCAACTATTGAAATTCGCGAAACCCGACAAAATATAGACGACTATTTGATCGATGATTTTGATATTTTGAATTATAAGTACAATGAGTCTATTTTTATGAAAATGCGTGCGTAAAGTATTTAAAAACATAATGTATATTATTTTTAATAATGAGTGGAAACCGAGCTAATGCTGCTGCCGTTCAAAGACGTACCGTTAACGCTCAAAATAATGTTGCCCCACCGGGAGGGTCCAGACAAGTACAAGGACAACAACAGAATCAGAATATGAGACAGCAACCTGGCCGACAACAACAACAACAACAACAAGTTCAGCAGCAACCGATGCAGAATCCAAAAATGTCGGTATCAGATGCGATTGGGTTGCTATCATTAAGGCTAGGTAGGATGGAAACATTTGTTCAGCAATTACCACCACTTGATCAAATCGGTACCTCTGGTGGTGTCGGTTCTGCCGAGGTCGGAGAAAATATGCGTATTGTGGATGAAGCGGTCTTTACCAATATTGTTTCACGACTAGATAATCTAGAAAAAACACGAAATGTTGCTCCTTTACCTAATCCACAGCAGAATAAACATAATGTTGCCAACAATGAGAAACTAGCAGTATTGACTGCAACCATCGAGTCTTTAACCTCGGAAATCAAGACAATAAAGGATATGGTTTTGAATGTGCAATCATTTGCAATTGACACAAATCAGAAAATGTTGAATTACACGCAAAAAGCTAATGTTGCAGAATCGGCACAGACTGTAGAAGAGGTCGCTGATGACACTGAAATATTAGTGGAAAATATTGATTTAAAATCATTTGTTGAGTCGGCTTCTATATAATCTGGTTAAAGGTTTAATTATTCATAAAAATATATAAAATTATATATATTTTTATGTTAGCACAGATTAATAAATTAGACACTATTAAAAACGATTTTTTATGTGAAGATTATTTGAAATGTAAAAATAAATTAATATCAATATATCATTCTAAAAATTACGATAAAAACATTTCTATAATATTTGACGAAACACTATGTGGATTATGCAAATTAAAAGAAGATAATGACATTATTTTAGATTATAGATATTTTAAATTACTTTCTAGTATTAAATTTGACTATGAAATTATAATTGCTTATATTGTTGATAAAATAAATAAATCATTAAATGTTAACAAGCAATTTGTTGTCCACGTTTGTATGAAATCATTGAATCTCATTGATATTGAAAAGAACTATTCATTTATTCGTAAAATGTCAGAAATACTTAAGACACTATTCCCGGATAAATTAGAAAAATGCTTCATTTATAATGCACCTATCGTATTTTCTCAATTATTCAATATGTTATCCGTTTTTATAGATAAGAAAACATTGGAAAAAATACAAATAATCGAGTAAAACAACGACCTAGAATACCGCGAATCAAAGTGGACTAATACAATATTATATAAAATAAAAATTGAACTATTTAAAAGGACCTTATATAAATAATATACACTATTAATAACAAGCAATGAACATCTTGCAGATTCTATTTGTTTTATATAACACAATCTTTACTAGCTCATTATTAAAACCATTCGTTATAAAAGCCAGAATAACAAAAATGGTATCGAATAATTACAGCGTTCACGTTCAACTGCCCAAAGTTATGTTAATACCTAATATAGAAATGGAGCCTATTCCAGTAAACTGGGATTCGGGTGAAGTTCCGTGGGAAATGCCAGATGAATCCAATATTACTATTCCAAGAAATAACAGCGATATTGTCAAATTACCTGTAACTCCAAACTACAATTTACTTGCTATGATGCTTATATGATTTAATAAAAAAATATATTAAATCGGTGTCGATATATTACAATATATAATAAAAATGAAATTATCTATTGTGCAAAAGCAGAAAAAGGATATTTTTATATCACTATTTCAACTTCTTAAAAATTGCTCATCTGCAATTAATATTATTTTTAAGGAAGATCAACTTTATATTCAAGGAATGGACAAGTCACACGTTTGTCTATTTGATATTATTATTTTTTCTTCGTGGTTTTCATCTTATGACTATGGCATTTCGAGTTCGAGTGCCGAAAATAAAATTTGTGTTGACACGACTACTTTTTACAACGTACTTACGATGAATCAAGAGAATCACGCCATTTTTATTTATTATGACAACGACTCGGATTCAGATTGTGTGCATATTGATCTCATTGATAACTCCTCAAAAAAGGGTGAATTTGATCGCTTTTTTAGATTGCCGTTGACCGACGCTGATTTACAGTTGCTCGAAATTCCTGTTGTTGATTATGATGCAGAATTCTCTATACCATCAAAAAAGATTTGTGAAATCGCATCCCAACTTTTATTATTTGGTGATACCATTAATATTAAATGCACTGAAGAACGCATTGATTTATTTAGTAATGGCGTTAATGGTCTAATGACTGTTAATATTCCGATTGACGACCTATCCGAATTTTCAATTTCAGAAGGTGAAATAATTGAACTAGAATATAGTTTAAATTATATTCAAAAAATGTGTTTAACTACAAAATTATCATCTGAGATTTCATTTAGTGTCAGTGATAAATTTCCAATGCAAATAAAATATGATTTAGGAGAAAATAGCCAAGCCATCTTTTTTATTGCTCCGAAAATAATGGAATAGAAATAGATACATATCCGATTTGATTAGCGTTTAACAATTATTTATAAATTCGTAATAATTATTAATTCAATATAAAATGTTTAAAATACTTATCGCCTTTTTCGTTTTTTGTCTAGTGCTATTCATCTACTTGCATATTTATTATCATCTTAAAACAAGCAACGATCTTGAAATTTATGAGATTGAACAGGGATCTAAGGACAAATTAGAAGAAATATGTGATCTAAGGCAACCAGTGATTTTTGATTTCGACAATGGTAAAATAATGGAGTACTCTAACAAGGCGTATCTGTTTGATCATTATCCAGCTTTTGAATTCAAAATTCGCAATTCTAGAGAAACTGATTATGACTCAGAAATTTATATACCATTACCACTTCATTCTGCTGTGAAATTAATGAATGATGATGCATCTGGATCCTATTTTTCTGAAAACAATACGGATTTTATAAACGAAACGGGCGTCGCAAAATCATTTCAATATAATGATGAATTTTTGAGGCCATATATGGTATCAAATTGCAACTATGATGTTATGATAGGTTCCGATGATACTGTAACGCCTTTAAGATATGAAATAAATTATAGAAATTTTTTCTTGGTCACCGAGGGTAGTGTAAAACTTAAGTTGACTCCGCCTAAAAGTTCAAAATATTTGTATCCAATATGTGATTATGACAATTTTGAATTCAGATCACCGGTTGATCCGTGGAAACCTCAACCGCAATATAGTGTCGACTTTGATAAAATAAAGTGTTTGGAAATCACATTGACGAAGGGTAAAACACTACATATTCCGGCTTATTGGTGGTACAGTATTAAATTTACTAAGGATGCTAGTATTTCTTGTTTTAGATATAGAACATATATGAATAATTTGGCTATTTCACCGAATATTGCAATGTATGCACTGCAAATTCAAAATGTTAAAAGAACAACTGTAAAGAAAATGGATATAACTGATTTAAATTTAAAAATGGCTAATTTAGGCGATAATATTGAAGATTGTATAACCAATGATATAAATATCGAGGAAAATGATGATATAGATGATGATGTTAAAAATAAAAATGTTTCAATTAATTCGTCTGCAATATAATTTTCTTATATTATTAATAATATAAATGACTATTATTAACAATATCGAAATAGATTTTATTCGGTACAAAAAAAATGAAATTAAGGAGGCTATACAAAATAATGATAAAATAGAAGATAAATTGCACGTTATTGCTGTACTTTCTAACCCCTGCTTATATGCTACTCGATATATTCTAATGAAGGAATTTATGCACCGTATGCAAAAGGACGAAAAGGACGTGATCTTGTATATTGTCGAACTCGCCTACAAAGACCAAAAGTTTCTTATTACCGATAAAAACAACAAGCGACATTTACAGATTCGTACAGAGGTGCCATTATGGCATAAAGAAAATATGATTAATTTAGGTGTCAAGAAACTGTTGCCTGCTAACTGGAAGGCTTTTGCTTGGATTGACGCGGATTTGGAATTTGAGAACCCGGCTTGGGCGTCAGATACGCTTCGTGTGTTGAATGGATGCAAAGATATTGTGCAAATATTTAGTCACTGTGATGATATGGATATAAAGGAAAATACAATGCGTGTTTTTAATAGTGCTGGGTTTAAATATGCAAAAGAGCACCCTTATTGTGGTATTGGTCCTAATTTCTGGCATCCGGGTTATGCTTGGGCTTGCACAAGACGTGCTTATGAAAAAATGGGCGGACTATATGATAAAGGAATTCTGGGATCCGGTGATCATAATATGTTCTTCTCTTTAATAGGTAACGGTTTAAAATCGGTGAATGAGGGTGCGAATGAAGGATATAAGGACAGCGTACTTGCTTTCCAGGAATGCGTTTATGGTTTACGTTTTGGATATGTACCAGGGTTAATTCGCCATCACTTCCACGGTTCCAAGGTGAATCGCAAATATTCCGAGAGGTGGCAAATACTAGTGAATCATCAGTATAATCCTAATGAGGATGTCAAATATGACAAGAATGGTATTGTTGTTCCAACAGAAAAAATGAGCCAAGAATTTATTGATAATATTTATACCTACTTTGCCGAGAGAAATGAAGATGAACGATGAAATCGATGGTATTTTTAATTCTATTCTAAGAACAGTTAAAGATATGTCATTATATTATTATAAACTATTATAATAATATGACCAAATACCGTGTTAAAATTAATGATCGTAATTATAATTCATATAGTTTTTTCGCTGATTCTACTTCAGAACCAGTAGAACTAGACTTAGATCCTGCCGATAATCGGCTTTTTTCGGGGGACGTATTTTATTTGGAAAAAAATAACCGTGTTGTGATCCTAGAATCCGTTATCCGAAAGTCGGATAATATACCGGCAGTTCTTATTATTAAAAATAACAAGACTTATGGTAGGAATTCAAAAGGACGGCTTTTGTATAGATGCGTCCCAAATGACCCAAGTATACCCGGGTTTCTAATCCCCTATGAAATCAAGAATATGGGATTCTCGAAAATCTTTCAAAATTTATACGTGACTATTAAATTCAGTGGTTGGATTGACAAGCATCCTATCGGAGTCTTATCTCAAGTCATTGGGGCAGTCGACTGTCTCGATCATTTCTATGAATATCAGCTATACTGCAAGGGGTTGAATGTGTCTATTCAACGGTTTGCAAGTGATGTGGCTAAAGCTACGAAAAATAGTAACGAGGACGAGTATATGGCTAATATTTGCTTGAAAAACCCTCAAATACAGAATCGCGTTGATTGGATCACTTTTTCTATTGATCCTGATGATTGTACAGATTTTGACGACGTGTTTAGTATTGTACCTCTAGACAATGGGAACACTTTTTTGAGCATTTATATTTCAAATGTAAGCTTGTGGTTAGATGAGCTCAGTGTGTGGGAATCTTTCTCTCAGCGGGTCTCCACCATTTATTTACCAGATAGAAAACGTCCTATGTTGCCTCCCGTTTTATCTGATGGTTTATGCAGTTTAAAATCGGGACATAAAAGAGTTGCGTTTACATTGGATCTTTTAATTGCACCAGATGGCACAATTATCGAGAAAACCTTTTTAAACACTATCATATGCGTATCAAAGAATTACGCATATGAAGAACCTGAATTATTAGTGAGCACAATATATAAAAATCTCGTATCCGTTACAAACGTGTTGTCCAGAAAATATCCCTATATGCCGGAAATAAATGACAGTCACGATATCGTTGCATATCTAATGATATTAATGAATTACCACTCGGCGAGAGAGTTGTTGAAAACCGGCAATGGTATTTTCCGATCAGCAAATTTGAATCGCGATTTACCTGATAATTTGCCGGTTGACGTATCTAAGTTTCTTAGAATTCTCCGCAGTTCTGCTGGTCAATATATCAACTTGGAGACGGTTCAGCCAAATCAAAAAATAACACACGATATGCTCGATTTAGATGCTTACGTGCATATAACGTCACCCATAAGACGGTTAGTTGATCTTTTAAATATGATCAAATTACAGGAAAATCTGGGTTTAATGTCAACAAAAGCCGCATCCGACTTTTATCAAAAATGGATCCATCAAATAGAATTTATAAACACTACAATGCGTTCTATTCGCCGGGTTCAAACAGAGTGCCAGCTCCTACATTTATGTAGGGAAAATGTGTCGGCTATGGAGAAAATCTATGAAGGCTATATTATTGATCGAATGCCGAAAGATCAGAATGGATTCATAAATTATTCAGTCTATTTACCCGAACTTAAAATGATTTCACGTTTTGTATCCCAAGAAGATGTAGCTGATTATTCGGTTGATAAATATAAATTATTTGTCTTCGATGATGAAGAGAAGTTCAAGAAGAAGATTCGCATACAATGTTTGTGAGACATTTTATTAAATTACTATAATTGGATTATTTAAGATATTTTCTAGACTTGGATTTGGACCTGCCCTTTTTAAGGTTATATTTTTTGGATTTTGATTTCCCATTTCTCTTGCGTCGTGTTCCTCGAGCGTTACGTGTTTGTCTTTGAGGAGGAGGAGAATCTGGGCTTCTTGGACTTAATCGAGGATGATGAGGTGGCAAATCTGGGCTTCTTGGACTTAATCGAGGATGATGAGGTGGCAAATCTGGGCTTCTTGGACTTAATCGAGGAGGTGGTGGAAAATCCGGACTTTTGGGAGAAGTAGATTTTCTCGATGAAGAACTAGATTTCCTTGATGAAGAACTAGATTTCCTTGATGAAGAACTAGATTTCCTTGATGAAGAACTGGTGTATCCCATTTTAACACGCCGCATAATTTTCTTGATTCGTATTTTCAACTGTGCGATTGTTTCCAAGTTGCGTTCTATATCAGCCAGAACCTTTTCTTTACTATTTGTATTATGTTCATCTGTCCATTCAACAGTTTCAACGTAACGTTTAGCCGTTTTTAATGCTTTTGTTGGGTTATTAAATGCATTTAATAAAATTTCATAAGAATTTAGTGTATAGTAATTTTTCAATCTATCATTATCATCTAGTTTATCACTTGCAGATTGAAGTTGCGGTCCTATTTTTTTTAATAAATCAAGCACCCTACGTGGAGTATAATGTGTAAGATCCACGTTACTCGGGCTATTATCGAAAAATATATCATTGTTTAAATATCTATCAATCATATTTAATAAATTGTCAATTTCACGTGCATTTTCTCCATCTACACCAGCCTTTAATTCATCCAATTCATCTCGTTCTTTAGTCCCAGGCATATATTTTTCCAAAGCTTTCCTATCATTTGTATGTATATAATCAAGTATTTCTCTTTGTATTGTGCTAAATCTTGCAAGATTCATACTCATTTATATATATATATACAATTTAAAAGTATAAAAAGGTTGTATATATATTAACGCAAAAATAACTTAAACACTGTCATCCTTGTCGATAACAACACGATTAGCAACGTTTCTAATAATTTTATTTATTGCATTTGGATCGTCTGGTACAATGCTTGTCATTACTTGATTCACAATACGCATATATTGATCATTTTTCTTCGATGTGCCATCCATTGCCTCTGGATTCGCATCTCTCCAAATAGGAATATACTTTACGTTTTTATGCGACACACACTGTATTGCTTCCGTTATTTTTTCCTTATTGATGTCTTTATTCCAGACGTCGTCTTCTTTTATATAAAGAATTTCGCGTTTAATATCGCTGCAATGCATTGGTCTAGATGTTTCGTCGAGATCTTTGAGACCTTTTATGAATATGTTAGAGATTCCTTGTACATATCCAAGCTTACCTATATTTTCAAAATCATCATCCATAATCTCGAGAGAATTAATAAAATCGGTCATATTCATTGCATTTTTGCACTTTTCGTTTAAAAAGACGTTCAAATTAAAATGATTGTTATTATGCGAATTTGTGTTTGTAATATTATGCGGTTTTGCCGCCAACTCAAGCATCTTACTGCTCTGATCCATAATAAGTTCTTTAAATTCTTTGTTTTCAAATATAAGCTGCTGATTTTGCAATAATAGCTCTTTAATCAAGTCCTTTTCTGTTGGTTCAAATTTATCAATGCATTCTTTACATCTATTTTTTTTCTTATGAGCTGATAGTCCAGATGCATACTTGTATTCCTTACCACATTTGCAGTGGTATTGTTGTTTATGTACATTGTCTGATAAAAAAACGCAAGTGTTATTCTTCGTATGTTTAGGTGTGGCGAGGTGGCGGTCATAATCGGATTTGTTACGAGTTATGTATTGACAATTTTCGCATTTATAATTGGCGTTTTTTTTGGCGTTTTTTGTTATCATTTTGTTATTATATTTGAATAACGAAAAAAACGCCTAAATTATTTTTTGTTGAAAGATTAAAAAGTCAAAAAAATTATGCTAACCCGTTTTTCACTCCAGAAAAGAAAAGGAGAGCATTATGGTCTGATGTCACTTTTGCATCATTTTTCTTCCAAAAGTATTTAAGGTTTTCAAAAATGGACAAAAAAAATGTCCAAAAATGAAAAGTGGAAATACTTTTGTGCAAAAAGCGTTACATTACATACATTGACTGAGAATATAACTGCAGAAATTATAAAGCAGCTCGGGACAGCATTTATGATAAGCGAATAAAAATTGACACACAAAAATCCAGAATTTTCAGTAAGGCTAATATCTCGAATAGTTGGCTTAAAGAAAAACGATGGTGTGAAAAAGCGAACTTGTTGTTTGAATAAAATTGGATCATAAAGATGTGGCGTTTTTTTGCGTTTTTTTGTTATCTTTTGCACGATCCTTGAAAGTATGGTAAGCATAATTTATCGCACATCGTTCGTTTCGTTACGATATATGATAACAAAATAAATTTCTAATTTAAACACCGAAAATTGGCGTTTTTTTGTTATCATTTTGTTATTATTTTTGAATAACTAAAAAAACGCAAGAATTTCTATAAAGAATTGCGGGAAAATTTATGGTGTGGCATTTTTTAGCCAATAAAAGAAAAAGAGAGCATTATGGTCTGATGTCACTTTTGCATCATTTTTCTCCCAAAAGTATTTAAGGTTTTCAAAAATGGACAAAAAAAATGTCCAAAAATGAAAAGTGGAAATACTTTTCAGCAAAAAGCGTTACATTGCATACATTGACTGAGATTATAACTGCAGAAATTATAAAGCAACAAGTGACCGCATTTATGATAAGCGAAAAAAAATTGGCACATTAAATCCAGAATTTTCAGTAAGGCTAATATCTCCAGTAGTAAGGTAGGGCTTAATAACATTTTCTTAAAATTATCGCATTTGGGCTAGTTTTATACATCGTTGTCTTCTTGTTTATTTGCAAGAAAGAGTCATTGCAAAATCGTAAATTGATTTGATTTTGTCACCGTCTGTTTCGTCTGTTAATTGTTGGATGAGTTGAATAAGATTGTGTTTGTTGATTTGAGGTTCTAATGGAACAATGATTGGTTCTTCATCTTGCGTGTTGATAATAATATTTGCTGTTTCTACTGGTAAAGGTGTGAGGTTTACTTTGTTTTCACACGTGGCTTGTTCAATGGATTTATTTTCATTATCATCATCGTCTTCATCATCGTCTTCATCATCGCTGTCGCTATCATTATCGTCATCGCTATCGTCATCGCTGTCCTCTTCATCTTCGTCATCATCAACAGTTTGAATTTGTGCGGCCATAGAAGCGATCTTTTCTGCGGCAAGAGCTGCTGCTTTGGCCTCGATAGCAATTTTTTCTGCCTTAATTTTTGCATCTGCTATTTCTTTAGCAATACGTTTTTTTTCTGTAATGACACGTTGCCAATGTGCTCTAATTTTTACGATGCTTTCGTCTTTAAAATATTTAATCAATCTTGTCAATTCTGGTGGGAAATCATTTTCATTCTTGTTCTTGTTTGCTTCTATTCCGAATGCACAATCTGTACGGTTATTCTGCGTTGAATAAGTAGAATAATGTACCTCGGTCCTATGACAGAAACATTCAATCATTTTTGCCGCATTTGCACGACTTAGCGACCCCTTGTATCCTTCCAATTCAAAATCTGAAATATTTTGACCATTACGATTAAGCTTTGGCCTAGGAAGAAATTCTTTTAGGATTTCACCAGTTGATCCAATTGAGAAGAAATTTTTGTCATATGGAGATAATTCAAACTGTGCATTGTCTAGAATATGCGGATCCGCAGACTTCTCGTCAAATATGCGTGGATCCTTACGCATTCCATTTATTACGTTAATCTCGCCAATTAATTCCCATTTGCTATGAATAACAACAGGCAATGGTCGCACCTTGATTGTCTTCTCTGTTCTTGTTATTTCCTTATCGATACCAGTGTCATCGTCGTGCCAAATAAATCTATCTTTCTTTTCTAAATCAACATATTGCATAATCGTATTTATGTGCTTCCCATCATAATAAAATGTCTGGTTGTCGCCAAAATAATTGTATTTGGGTAAAATTAGCTGAGGTGAGCCATCTGATTGTAGGAATTTAATATCTATGCAAATTGAACCAAATATAATATCCCAACGTGTATTTATTTTCACTATTTTGTCCTTTTCGCTCTTGATGAATTGGGACCTAAGTAAATTTCTTAATGCATCGGAGTATTCCCAAACGATTGTAGTACCTTGTGGAATGTCATCAAGTGTGCGGTCTCCATTAAATTCTGCAATCTCTTCTTCTGTAGCATCAAGAATATCAATCATTTCCGACCATTTGGATTGAGATATTATTTCTCCCCAAGGAACAACTGCCTTTATACATCTCCCATTTGCCTTTTTAGAGTATACTATCACTGTAGTTGGAGTACCGTCTTCCTTTTTGGAAAGGATGAAGCTTGCTGCTTTGCCCCCAATACCAGATACACCCATTGATTGTCTTTCGCTGTTATTTTCATTAAACAGCGAAAACATATTTTCCAGAATGTATTCATCCATACCAATACCGTTGTCAATCATTTTAATCGTTTTATGGTCTTCTTTGAATAAGATTTGAGTGGATTGAGCATCACAAGAATTTGCTATTAATTCCGACCCGCATTTTGTGGGTGTAAAACCCATACGTGATGTAAAATTACGTATCATACCTGCTTCACTTATTGAGCCAGCTTTTCTTGATAGATTGATTGTTGACATCTTTCGTGTATTATATGATGGTTAGTTTAATTTTATTTTATTATCGACGTTTCAATTTTTTTTGAAATTCTTTTATTATACGTAGAGTGATTGATTAGTTGCAACAAATTTTTGAGTTAGAACAGGGATTTCCCTTAGCTTACTCAAGAGCGATATATTTCCAATGAGTTCAGCAATTTTCTCCATTTCAGCTGCGATATTATTGATTTTCAGAATCGCCTTGACGAATTCTCCCAAAAAAATCCCCTTTTCGGATTCCAGTTTTTGTAAAACTCTTTTGCATTCTTCAGCCGTTTCACATTTCGACCACTCCATCACATATTCAATAAGATCATAATGCATACTGTAGTCGGAACCTGTATTTATCTGCTTTTCTGTTTCAAAATCTTGATAATAATTGTATAATTTTGTAATTGTATCGAATAATTCACCATTTAAAATAATGGGTCGGTAAGTCATTTGTTCATCCGACACAGCGACATTCGTGAAGCAACTTAGGACTCCTATTATTTGAGTGGCGTCTAAATAGTCGAATTTATTGGATTCGATGAGTTTGGCAAAGGGAAGGCAATGGACTTCTCTCAACTGGGATGCGATAAGCCCTTTTTTAGTGAGACCATATTTTGAGGTGGAATCTTTGTTAACAAACCCATCTTCTTCTAGAAAATCCAGAATAAGTTGGACACTGTTCGAGAGAAATTGATCGGTTGATACGAAACCTTGTCGAAGATTATCTAGTTCGGAAACCCTTTCGTTGTACCTTGTCACTGTTTTCATATCGGTATCAATTGAGCGATAATCGTCTCGCATTTTTTCGATTTCTCTGTCTAGCTCCTTTCTGCGTTTATTAATGGCCGTTTTTCTTTGCTCAATACATTGGATATAATGTTGTACTGTTTTTACGGGGGTTCTTAAATGATTGATCGATGAATTCGCGATTTCGAGATCTTTTTCCTTTTCCGCGATTTTATAATATTGCACACCCAACTCGGCATCGATATCGTCTTGAATCATACTACGCTTTGCGAAATTGATAAATTGTTGATCTCCAATGCTAATAAGATTTAATAGTAAATTATATGATATTTTGAATTTGCTTGTTAGCTTTTGTGGTGTGCCCTTCATCATTAGTTTATACGAAGTAATATCCATATTTTTGAATAAATTGTTTAGATGGATGACATTTCCCACAGTGTCGATGCCTCTTCTACCTGCACGACCAGCCATTTGTGTGAATTCGTGCGAATGTAAAATACGCGTTTCCGAACCATCGAATTTATTTATATCGGTAAACACGACCGTCTTTGTAGGCATATTAATACCAACTGCAAACGTCTCGGTAGCAAATAGGAGTTTAATAAATCCGCGAGCAAAAAGGAGCTCAACCATTTCACGTAAAACGGGCATTATTCCTGCGTGGTGGATCGCAATACCCTTCTCTATAAGAGCAACTAGTTCATTATATTCTGGCAATTGTAAATATTCCTCATAATTTGGCAATCTGCGTATAATTTGTTCGCATTCTCTGCGAGCAATGTAAGCTACTTTGGAATCGAATTCGAGAAGTGGTACTGTTACTTCCTTTGCACATATTTCTAGTTGTTTTCTCGAGAGAACAAAACAAATCGCTGGTAACATTTCATTTTCAACCATATATTTGCATACTTGATTAATGACGTGGGATCGTTTAACCCGCACATTTTTCAAGTGGAACAGTTCGAGCATCTTATTCATTTTATGATAATGACTGTCATCGAAAACTCCAGCAGATGTTTGGAGAACAAATGGCTTGTTTGTTAAATCTTTTATCTGCTTTTCTAGATCCTTGTCTTTGATCGCCTTGAAAATGCCTTGATTGGTCGTAATAAAACTATAGTGCGTTAGCGGGACAACCCGATGCATTGTTGACGCTAGATATACTATTTTATCGGCAACTGTATTATGACGAAGGCCTCTTGTCTCGCACCAAAGTGCAAATTTTTCGGGTGAATCGAGGGTTGCTGATAGCATTACCATTTGAATATGAAGTGGCAGCATCATTATTGTTTCTTCCCAGACCTTGCCGCGATCGGGGTCATTGATATAATGAACTTCGTCGAAAATAACGGCACCTAACTCGCTGTCAATATCCATATTGAACGACAATGACGTATTCGCTGTATCAACCGATGCTTCAACCACCATATTTTTCCGATAAAGTGTATTTTGCAAGATTTCAGTTGTCATAATAAGGACATTAGCTTCGGGGTTGGATTTTATATCACCAGTTAAGATACCAAACGATATTTCTGGGAATTTTTCTCTGAATTCGTAGTATTTCTGATTACTTAGTGCCTTGATCGGACTTGTATAAATAACTTTTTTGCCCTTTTTGACAAAATGCTCGATTGCGAACTCTGCTGGTAGAGTTTTACCGCTACCGGTGTGTGCTGTAACGAGAATATGGTGTCCTTCGATTATTGCTTCTAGAGCGAATTTTTGAAAACTACTTAGGGGGAATGAGTATTTTTCAAAATAGGATGCATATTTATTTTCATTATTTATTGGATATTCAGATGAGCAGATTTTCACCATTTTATTACATAGTATGTAGAGAGTGTTTTATATTGTTTTTATATTATTGTAGTTGCAAGATGTTGTTCCCTTTGCATTGTTGCCAAAAATTAACAATATTATGTAAGAGTTAAAAGATGAGTTCAATAATTACTGGAAAGTGATCTGAATTGTAGGATCCACATTTTTCTTCATATCCGTGATATATCGTAAAGTTGGTTACTTTTTCTCTCAATAGTGGAGTAAGTAGAATATGATCTATCATTGAAAAATTATCAATAGTTGTGACACAATTGTCATTGGAATCCCACCAATCGGTGTAGCGTTCCCATTCTGCTGCCATCTCGGCTGCATTGTATAATTTATACAGACCATTATATTTTCCTGATGATCCCTTTAATATGTCGAGGACTTGAGAGATGGGTTTATTCTCGTTTATATCTGCTGTTTCTGCGTCGTAGTCGTTTAGGTCGCCTAAAAATAGGATTTCGTATCCCATTTGGATATAATCGTATATGACCTTTTGTAAAACTTGGGCTTGTGCTTCTCTCTGAGCACACCTTGGAATATCATCGGGAATGGCCAATAAATGTGCCCCTATGAACGCGATGTTTATGTTAGATATCACGTATTCTGTAATATAGTGCTTGCTTACACCGGTTGATCCAGGTGTACCTGTGTAACCACATGTTGATCCTTCAATAGGATAATCCGCACGATCTTCTGAACGGTAAAGATCGATTATGGGGTCGACACGCGTTAACATTCCGACATTTTGTCCAGTAGACGTGTCTGTACCTTTTTTCAAATAGGGGACATAATTAGAATCTTTTTTTGTATTGATTGCGTCTAGAAGAAGATTCATCTCGTCACACCCCTCTACTTCACATAGATTGATAATATCCGGGTTTAAATCACTGATAACCTTTGAGACATATTTGAGATGTGTCTCTGCTTCACTTGTGTTCGACCAAGAACAGCCAGACCCAGGGCAATTGGCTGATGCATAATAATCGATGAATAGCCATTCAACATTGTATTGCATAATAGTGAAAGATGTGCGATTTGTTCTTCGGTCGCCGGGTGGCGATTTTACAATTGGACATTCGGTATCGGCTACACAGGTTGAAACAAAAAAGACTAGAAACGTGAAGAGTTGGAGGACTCGCATATATATAAATATGGTTTTATTATTTATATACATTTACAATGATTTAATTTTTTCGAGAATGTCGTTTTTTGGATCGCTTTGTAGTCTTTTTGGATCGCTTTGTAGTCTTTTTGGATCGCTTTGTACTCTTTTTGGATCGTTTGGTAGTTTTTTTTGAACCACCTTTTGACCGTTTTAAACTCTTTCTGGTTTTTGTTTTTTTGACGCGTCTGGTTTTTTTTCCTGCTGTTTTCATATCACCATCCCAGCTTCGTTTACCTAGTACAGAACTATCGACAGAACCATCATTATCATCATCATCAGAACTAATATCCATCGCATCATCATCATCCTCCCGTTTTCGTTTACCTAGTTGAGAACCAACACCATCAGAACCGTTAGAACCATCACCTACAGGTGGCAATCGTGGAAAACCAACACCTTTTATAAATGGCCCTCCTGGACCTGAAGGGGGCTCTTCTGGACCTTGAGGGGGGCTTTCTGTAAATACATCCCTAGAAGGCCCTCCTGGACCTCGAGGGGGGCCATCTGATGCAAATTCAGGTTCTTCTTCTCTTTGCATAAAAATAAAAGGTGTTTCACCTGCATTTACGGGTTGTCGTTCTTCTTCTCTTTGATCTCTTTGTAAAGATGTTTCACCTTCATTTAAAGGTTGTTCATCTGATGCAACTGCTTGACGCTGTCGTGATGCAAGGCGTGCAGCGTTAATTTCCGTATTAGCTTCATAATCATTCCCCGGCATATATTATACCAATATTTATTCTTCTAAAAATTCATAATTATCTGATTCTTTCATAAAAAGGGATATTTTTTGCGAGACATTATATTGAATGTTTTCAAAATCTTTTTCTTTTGAAATCACAATGCATTTATTTTTTGACCTGGAAATTGCAGTATACAATGCAGGTTTGTCCCATATTTTTTGATTCTTATCTATAAATATAATAACATTATCATATTGACTACCTTGTGATTTATGAACTGTTACTGCGTAAGCTAGTCTAAATTCTTCGTACAAATCTTGAATACTAATCTTATATTCTTTTTTCTCTTCTATTAGTTCTAAATAAACCGCGTCATTGTAAATACCCTTAATAATACATTGCTCTCCATTTGCTCGAATGTCTCCAGTAGTATAATCGTTCTCTATTCGAATAATAATGTCGTTAACTTTGAATTTGAAACTTTCCTTAAACCGACTTTTGCTGTGGATTATTTCACTTGTAGGATTGTAAATTGATTGGAGTATATTATTAAGGTCATTTACATTGAATATGAATTTTTCATCCTTAAAATAAGATATAAATTTAGTCTTATTCATATCCAGATTTTCGTTTTCAATAAGCGATTGAATCATTTTTCTAGTAATTTTACCGGATTCTGTATCAATAAAATGATCGATATCTAATAACATCATTGTTTGGTCTGTGAAATCTCCGCCATTTAATATTTCCGTTGTCATTTTCTTGATATTATTCATAAGAATGCCAGTTTGTCTTTTAATATCCACGAGTTTGGTTTGATGAAACATTCTGGATTCAATTATATTTTTCAAGTTGCAGCCAGGTCCAATAGAGGGGAGTTGATTTTCATCTCCTAGAATTAACAAACGACAGCTAAAGTATCGACACCAATCGAGAATTTCCTTGTACATAAAAGAGTCGATCATCGAAAATTCATCAATAATGATGATCTCGGGAATAATTCCAATCAATTCATTATCTTTTTCAATTATAACAGACTCGTATTTTTGTTTATTTAATAAAAGATGAATTTTTGGATACTGTACATACATTGCTCGATGACACGTACCAGAAATTGCCTTGTTGAATAATCCTTTTTTATCTACCTTAAAATCACATTTATTTTGAAGACCAATGTACGCCAATCCAGTTGGTGCGATAATACTAATATTTTTTGCATTTGGATATTTGCACTTTTTCATATATACAATTGGATCGTCTAATTCAGCGTCTTCGTCATCAGATGGTACGTCTTCGTCTAAACTGGATTCTAAACTTTGTAGCTCTAGTTCTCTAAAGACGAATAAAATACATTGAACAATAGTCGATTTGCCTGTTCCAGGGAGCCCATTAATAATATAGAATTTGTTTATTATTGAATTAATAACGGCTGTTTTTTGTTGTTCGCTTAATTCGATTTTTTCATTTTCCTCGAATGTTGCAATGATTGCTAAAATGGATGTTTCTTTTATACTGAATGTTTTGTCATAAAATAACTCGATCATCGTATCTGTAAGCGTTTTTTCAAGGGTCAATAGAAAGCTGGTTGTCTTATAGCTTTTACCGTTTATTTGCTTGTTTATAATAAACGCATTTATATCATTGAGGTAGTTTTTGTGATTATACGAGTTGGACTTGCAAAATTCTTCAAAGAAATAGTAGAAACTATGCGATGGAAAATAAAATGAATTATTTTTATGCATTAAATCGTATGACCATTTCTCACACTTTTTTTCAAAACTCACATTTATCCTCAGTTCGTCGCAAATATCGGAAGCTTTTTTATAAGTGATGACTTGTAAATCTGGGCGTATAAAATCAAATGGATTTTTAATTATGTTTTGTATTTCAAGTGTGTTATCATTCGTGTTTTTAAGATGGAGTGGCAAATTATCGATATTTTTTATTTTTAATTGACCTATTTTAAGAATTTCAGTGAGTTGTTTTAGAGAGATAGTCTTGAAATATGAATTTCGATTCTTACTGTTGAGGTAATTAATTGTATTGTTATATCTTTGGCAATAATTATTGCATTTTCTAATTTTACTTTGCATTTCTTTTGGTATAGAAGTGATGTTATAGTCGTTCATATTAACTTGAATTGTTGAGCTTTGTGATCCTGCAGAGTCAACCGGAGAAATTTTATATTTTACAGTATTATCTCCAGAAACTATAACTGATTTTACCTCATATAGATTATTTTTATAATTAAATAGCGATGACTCGTGATATGGGACAAGGATCAATTCATTTCCATTTATTTTAATAGGACCACGTTTTTCATTATCTCTGAAATCAACTATGACATCGTTCCCTTCTACTTTGTCGTGGACTAAACCTAATCCGTGTATAGGATGAAATATTAGAGAACTCTTATAAATTTTTTGTTTAGATATCATGTAGCGTATATTTAATTTATGTCGGATTGTTTAAATCAATTTTATATAATATAAAGATACACGCATATGGTAATAGAATGATTGTAGCGAATAAATATGAGATATTGGGAGTTTTAGGTGGGGGTACCTATGGGAAAATTTACAAGGTTAAAAACATCCGGACACAAAATTTGGCTGCATTGAAAATGGAGCCACGCGATACAAAGATGCTAAAAAATGAGACGAGAGTGTATCAATATTTGAGCGGCCTGGAGGGAATCCCTAGTGTATTGTGGTTTGGTGTTGATAAAGATAATTATTATATGGCGTTGCCGTTACTTGGTTCGTCTTTACAAAGTGTGAGGTCTTTTACAAATGCTTTTTCTCTCGAGGCGATTATTTTGATAACCAAAAAGATGGTGAATATATTGGAATGTGTTCATAAAAAGGGGTTGATACACCGGGATATAAAACCTGACAATTTTCTGTTTGGAAATCCGGATAGTTTTCAGATTGGTAGCATGGATGATATTTATTTGATCGATTTTGGTTTTTGCAAGAATTATAGAAAAGGCGATAATGTAACACATATACCAATAAGATATGGGAGACCATTATTAGGTACGCCGAATTTTGTAAGCATCAATATTCACAATGGTGTTGAGCCAAGTAGAAGAGATGATCTAGAATCCGTGGTTTATATTATGTTGTTTCTTTATTTGGATGAATTACCGTGGACAAAATCTGACAGTTTGAGAGAAATTAAAATAGCCACTCTTTCAGATGAAAAAATTCCGGAACCTATTCGAAGATTTTATAATTATTGTAGAGAATTGGGGTTTGATGAGATGCCAAATTATAATTATATTTATGAATTATTGAATTACAAAAAAATTGATATTGTTTAATACTTATAATTGATTATCACAACTAATATGACGATGTCGACATTCCGAAGATTATTTTACGAATTTATTGTTTGCCTTAACTATTTTGTCCCACTTTTGTGGCGTGGATTGGATGAATGGCTAAATGATTATTCACAAGAAGAAGGGGATCAAGAAATATGTGAATATCGAGGTGTTTTATTAAAGGCGGCTCATCCGCATATAAAACCGTTTTTGAAAACGGTAAATTCATCGGATAAATATCGTTTTTGGGTTGACCAGTTTTTCGAACAAAGTAAAATAGAGTTGGCGGAATTTACTTTGACTGATATGCCGAATTTCTTTGGTCCAGCGACCCCTGATCGTCTTGGTTTCTTCAAGGGATATGGGAAATCATTCGAATCTGGGACAAATATATTTATTCCGAGTAATATTGCATTTTGTCGAGGAGAATGTGACGCGTGTCTAGTAATTGCGACGGTGACATTACGTGGTAAGGATGATTCGGTTACAAAAAAGAAGATGGTACCTTTAGCTGAACAGTTGCGTTTTGCTTCGGGGGGATATAGAATAGAAGCATTAGCTGGTATGCGGGATGCAAATACGCGGGCAATCAAGGGCCCGATAATAACTGAGTTGGAGCAAGAATTTGGGATAAAGATCACAGAGGATGATCGGCGTTTGCAGAGATTACCTGGAGGAAAATCGTGGCCTAGTCCCGGAGCGTGCGATGAAGCAATAAATCATTGGTATTTTGAATTTGATATCGAAGAAGAAAAGTATTGGGAGATGTGTTCAAGAATATATGGCGAAGATCAAAATGAAAAAATAAGGATACGATTCTTTGATTACGACACGATCGACGAGACGTTGAACGAAATCGGAGATTACAAGGCGAGTGATATGATTCGGCGTTATCGTTATATGAAAGAACAAGTTCCCGAAGAACTTGGAAGGGGTAAACGGATTAGACGAATGACAACAGCAATGTAGTTTGTATATTATAGAAATTAATCATTTATATTACAGAAGTAGATAATAGTTTTTTTTACATTAAATGGTTTAAAGACACCGCATATTATAGTATATAAATGTCTAGTGATAGTGTTGAAACACCTACCCTCGTTAGTGCCTCCCCCGTTCGTGTTGTTGGTCGTGTCAAGTGGTTTAATAATAAGGCTGGTTATGGTTTTATTACTGTAACTAGTGGCGATCACAGCGGATCGGATATTTTTGTGCATCATAGCGGAATCAAGGTCTCGAACGAGCAATACAAGTATTTGGTACAGGGGGAATATGTCGAGTTCCTAGTTGTTAAGACTGATGGGGGTGCACACGAGTATCAAGCCGGAGATGTGAGTGGTATTGCTCTTGGAAAGCTGATGTGCGAGACGAGACGCGAGTTTAGAGAGACGCGTCCGAGCTACAAGTCGGAAGATGGTGTGGAGTCTGCACCTGCTTCAAGAAAGCAGACGCAGAGACCAGCACGCCTTCAGTTGGATAATGAGGAGCAAACTCTGCGTCAACCGACGGAGCCAAGCAAGCCTCGTGCTCGTGGATCAGGGCCACGCGAGGGTGAAGATTGGACGTTAGTAAAGAAGGGTGGTAACCAAGGTGATAAAAAGAAAGTTGGCAGACCAAGAAGCAAGGCTCCTCCTGCTCAAGTGTAAAGTTCTTTTTTGTAAAAAATAAACCAAAAAAATAATTTTTTAAAGTATAAATATTTTAAAAACTTATTGTATTGTCCATTGTAAAAATACTGTGAGATTTATATAAAAAGAGGTGAATACAAAAGAGTATTAATTATTGAAAGATAAAAGGTGTAAAATAATTTAAAGTATACTACATAGTAGTAGTATAATATGACTGATATTTTGGAAGAGAAAGCATTTTTAAATGAGCAATTTGAAGGATTAATTAATTCGCTTAATAATATTAAAAATCAGATGACCGTTTTACAACAACAGATCAGAACAGTTGAAAAAAATGTTAAAAAGGAATACAAAGTTTTACATAAAGATTTAAAAAAAGGTAAGAGCAAGGGAAATAAGAATCCATCGGGATTTGCAAAACCGACAAAGGTGACGAATGATTTATGTAAATTTATGAATAAGGAGGAAGGAAGTGAGATTGCAAGAACGGATGTAACGAAGGCATTAATAAGTTATATAGATGACAACAATTTGAAGGACAGTGAGAATAAAAAGATTATTATTCCAGATGATAAATTGAAGACACTTCTTGGTTTAGAAGAGAAGGATGTTACGTTGACATATTTTAATATTCAAAAGTATATGAATAGGCATTTCTTAAAATCAGTACAACCCAACAAGGAGGTTGTACAAGTAAATTAAGGATATCAATATCAAGTAAAAGATAGAAAATAAGTAAAAATAAGTAAAAATATTTATAATAAAATATTGTAAATATTTATGTTTGATAATCGTAAGATACATCTATTAAACGACGCGAATTCTAAATTGCATATATGCAATGATTTGAGTTTGGAAAAAAACAGAAATATCGTTTTTGTTTATTGTCCACCCAAAGTAGGTTCGACTAGCTTAGTAACTTCGTTCAGATTGTGTGCATTGAATAAATATACAGTGGTTCACATTCACGATGAATTAATGTTAAAGGTTCTTTGTGGGGTAGAAAATGTCACTATAAATGAAATAATAAGATATAATAAAATGTTAAAGAAAAATGTGTATGTGATTGATATATATAGGAGTCCAATAGAACATAAAATGTCTATTTTTTTTGAAAAGATAGGTAATTTTCATTTTAATAATACAGACGAAAAGGTAAATGAATACAGTGTAGGGAAGGTTATAAAAAGATTTAATAATTTATTTCCTCATATGAATAAATCGGATTATTATAAGGAAGTTTACAACATACCTTTTCCCGAACATTTTGATTATGAGAATAAGTATATTAAACAGGAAATTAACGGTATTAGTTATATTAAATTGCGTCTAATGGATTCTAACGTTTGGAGCACAATATTAACTAAAATTTTTGGTGTAAATATGAAGATAGTAAAAGATTACGAAACGGATAAAAAACCGATAAGGGAAATTTTTAATAAATTTAAAAATATCTATAAAATTCCAGGTAATTTTATGCAAGAAATAGAAAAATGTGAACAGTTGAAATATTATTATTCGCCCCTTGAGAGAGAGGCATATTTAAAAAGCTGGAGAATAAAACAGACTGGTATATTTACGCCTTATACTGAAAACGAATACAAACTGTATATGGAGTTAAGTATCGATAATCAACACATCCCAGATATTCATAGAGAACATTATATAGATGTAGGGTGTACGTGTGCTGGTTGTTCTTTAAAACGAAATCAAATAATGAATAAATTATCTAGAGGAATAAATGTCGATGCAACAATTGATCATAATAAAGCGAATGATGAATTGCGGAATTTAATTCATCGTAAAAATGGGGAAAAAATGGATAAGATAATAAAAAAGCTAGCATTATTGAATGCAAATAAATCAAAGGTAAAAAATCCGAAAAACATAATAAAAGGGTTGTTCAACAATCAGTTTAATTGATTTAATTTTTATAAAAAAATTGAAATGCTTTAAAAGGTTGAAAGTATTGCATATACAAACATAATGGCGGCATACCAATGTGAACAAGCATCTATTCTTGCGGAGTCATCTCGCGAGACTTATTTGAATGGTTTAACAAAAAGTCTTGGAAAAGGACAAGACTTTGTGGCCTTCGGGAAAAAGGATGAATATGATTGGGCGGTTTTGTTGGACGGTCACGGAACGAACCGTTTTATTAATTTGATGAGAGAACAAGACTGGGAAAAAATAATGTCGTCGGCTGATCCGTGGGCGACACTACTAGAAATAGTTAAATTATATCGTTTTCAATATGGAAGGCAGACTGGAAGTACGTTGCTGATGATGCGTGCTTATAAAGACAGAATCGAAACACTATCAGTTGGTGACTCGCAATTAGCCATTTACAAGAATGGGGCTCTTGTATACAAGAGTACAGAGCATAACACTGACAGTGTTGCGGAGGTAATCCGTTTAAAATCCAAATCGGTATCAATAAATAAGACGAAGATGCCGATTGGAAAGGTTGTTTCAGCGAGCAAGATGATTGCATATTATCCGGATTATATAACTTTCTCAGATGGCACGACAATTGCTCCGTCTCAGGCACTTGGGCAAAACGACGTTACTGGGTATGAACCAGAAGTACATACCGAGCTATTTACCTCGGAAGACGAGATGAGGTGTATATTGTTTTCAGACGGGTTTAGTGATATGTTCCTGTTTGATTCCGATGTCGAAGAGGATAAGTTGAATGACAAACGCGATATTTTAACGCTAACGGCCGCCCAGTTGGTTGAAAAGGCGGAGAAAAGATGGAGAGGGAAATGGAATTGGCATTGGGATGAAAAAAACCCAGATGTTTTCTTGGAGACGCAATTTCCTGAAGATATGATGGATGATGTAGGAGTAGTGGTTTGGGACAATAAGAAGGCGGTTTAAAAATCCTCTTCTGAATCAATAACTTCATTTCCAAAATAAAATCTAAATCCTCGTTGATCTTCGGAATCTCTCATTTCATTGTACATATCTAAAAAACGTTGAATCTCTTCATTAGCCAGTTGTTTTTTTAATTGTTGGTCTACATTTTCATCATTTAACAAATTTAATCTCTGCATTATAAACAAATTAAAAAGATCGCGGTGCATCGCTGCAGTGGAATCAAATGGAATGGGTCTAAGACGTGCAACTATGGGATCAATTTCGCTGTTTTCAAAACCAAGATTTGCTAGACTGTCTCTGAATCGTTGTTCGTTATCTTGGCTCAAATTTCCGGCTCTGTCGTATTTTTTTGAGTATTTTTTAAAGTTACGCGTTCTCTTAATCTTAGCTGATTTACCCTTTAGATTCTTATGATGTCTTTTGGTCGTTTTGTTTTTTCTATGTCTCAAAGTACGGGCCATTATAAATTATTATAATATTATTTTTTCTATTGAATGAAAAAAGATTCATTAGAAAAGTTACGCTAAATAAGCTTTACAAATAACAGACAAAAGAGAGATGTAATAGAGAAGAGTTGTGATTAATAAGCTGAAATTTGTTCATATTGGTGGTGGTGTGTTGTGATGTAGAAAAGAAAAGAAAAGAAGATCAATTTTTTTTAGTAATAGAAAATGAATTTTTTTAGTAATAGAAAAAAGTAATGGAAGAAAAAAAAAATTGAAGAAGGAATAAAAAAAGAAGAGAAAGGTACATCGAAAAACCCCAAAGCATTCAAAAGCGAAAATGTCAGTTCTTATGTCAGAGAAGATGGTATCGAGAGAGATGCTAATTACAGTGCCGAATCTAGTGTCAAGAGCCGTAATGTCAGTGAGCAAGGAAGTGATCACCGCGTGTGCGACAAGATACGGATTCGACGCAGAGGAAGCGATGAGAGAACTGATGTATTCATCGAAGAATAAGAAAGAAAAAGTGAGTAAAGTGACGAAGAAAATGGAAAGCCGATTGCCATTGCCATTCACAGGAGTAATCGACTCGACGCTGTGCCAGGGCGTGAAACAGAACCAGGGTCTGTACACACAATGCACAAACTCGATCGAGGAAAAGGGTTTGTGCAAATCGTGCAAAAAACAAGCATCGAAGAACGGTTCGGGTGAACCGGATAACGGTTTGATCGTGCGTCGTGCCGAGGAGGGTGATGAATACCGTGACGGAAAGGGTCGTCAAGTGATTCATTACAGCAAATTGATGAAGAAACTGAATTTAACGAGAGAAGATGTGTTGGAGGAAGCAGCTCGTCAAGGCGTAACAGTGGATGAGAAGCATTTTGTGGTTCAGTCGACGAAACGCGGAAGACCAAAGAAGGTGAGCGTGTCAGATACGGAATCGGAGAAAACGGAGAAGAAACGTGGAAGACCGAAGAAGGCAGAGAAGGTGATCGAGGTAAGTGCAACGGAAGATTTGTTTGAATCGCTAATGTTACAGGCACAGGCAGCGTCACCTCGTTCAGTATCGAAAACGGAAGAGATCGATGAGGTAAGTGACGTATCAGTGTCGGATTCGGAAAGCGAAATTTCATCGAAGAAGTCGAGCAAGGCGGCGGGTGGTGCAAGACTATCTGCTGAAGCCAAGGAGGCAAAGACAGCTGCGAAATTTGCGGCTAAAGAGGCGAAAGCTGCGGAGAAATTGGCTACCAAGGCTGCCAAGAAGGAGGCAAAGGCCGCAGAGAAGTTGGCGGCTAAAGAGGCGAAAGCTGCGGAGAAATTGGCTGCCAAGGTAGTAGACAAGGAAGCCGAGAAATTTGCGGCTAAAGAGGCGAAAGCTGCGGAGAAATTGGCTACCAAGGCTGCCAAGAAGGAGGCAAAGGCCGCAGAGAAGTTGGCGGCTAAAGAGGCGAAAGCTGCGGAGAAGTTGGCTGCTAAAGAGTCGAAAGAAGCCAAGAAGGAGGTGAAAGAATCCAAGAAGGTAGAGGCGAAAGTAGAGACGAAAGTAGAGACGAAGGTAGTAGTAGAGGATTCAGATGATGAATCGGACTCGTCGGATGATGAATCTGAATCGGATGATGAGGCAGAAGTAAGCGTGACACAGTTTGAACACAAGGGTGTGATGTACTTGAAATCGTGCGACAATGTGCTGTACGACCCGAAGACGTCGGATGTGGTAGGAAAATGGAACGAAGTGACGTGCAAGGTAGAGGAGTACGAGTTGGAGTCGGAAGACGAGGAGGAAGAGGATTAAATAAGAGATAGAGCGTGTTGTAGAGATAGAGTAGTGTAGAGATAGAGTAGTGTAGAGATAGAGTAGTGTAGAGATAGAGTAGTGTAGAGATAGAGATAGAGTAGTTAGAAGTAGCTAGTTTTTTTTGTCACTCATTTCTGAGATTGTCACTCATTTCTGGTTCTGGTGAAAAGATCGACTAATTAGAGGTTGACATTGCTGAGTCTAATGGATCGACTAATTAGAGGTTTGAGATAGCTGGGTCTAAGAGGTAGACTAATTAGAGGTCGACATAGCTGGGTCTAATGGATCGACTAATTAGACGCCTTGTAACTCATATCTGGTATTGCTACTCATTTCTGGTATTGTGACTCATTTCTGGGATTAGATACCTTTTTCTCTCGAACTCTGTAATCTTAGAATAGAAGAACCAAGAGAAAAAAGGGAGTGACCCCTTTTTAAAAGGTAGCATAGTGTATTAAGATAAGGGTAGCATAGTTATAGTGTAGATAACATAATAAAGTAGTTAATGGTTTAAGAAAGATGTTCGAAAAGCTGATTGCTAATAACTCTCTTTCCATCCTGCACAACATTGATGTACTGATCCAAGGTAAGAGTAGGTGGTGAAGTGTCAGTCTCCGTAAAGGTGTCCATCTGGAATCGGAAAACCGAAACAATCTTGGTCTGACCGATGCGATGACACCTGGCAATGGCCTGATCTTCAACAGATGGATTCCAGTGGGGACTGACGAAATAGATTTCACTGAAGCCATTTTGCAAATTAAGACCCTCACATCCAGTCTGAATTTGCATCACAATAACGTGAAACGGTTGTTTCAATAACTTAGCCCTGGCGGCCTGAGAAACACGTCCATCGAAAATGGCAATGTTGTCGATGCCTCCTTCTCTCAACTTGGAAACAATAAGATCCATTTCTCCTTTGAAATGACAAAAGACTAACTTACCATTGCCATTATGTCGACGTGATAGAATAGTAGAGGTAACAGCATCGAGCTTGGTGGTTGACAGAATCGTGTCAGGATGAAATGGCTGAATAAGCTTTTTTTGCACCATTTTGTCAACAGCTCCCTTGAGTAAACAAGGTAGAATACAAGATTGACGTGCGTGAATGATCATCTTAAGCTTAACCTTGCTAACCGTAAGGGCTCGGTGAATGTCTCTCGACAACTGTTTTTCTCCTTCATTATTCCAAGAGACAAATTGCTTGTCCAATATCAATTCAGGAAGAGAAATGCCGACCAATTTCTTGGTGCGTTTCAAAACGAAATGCATGACAAGATGGCGTAGATTGTTAGAATTGGCAAAATAGGAGGACGGCATTTTGAGAATACTGCACAAATTGAAGAAATCCTTTCGCTTATTTTGAATGGGAGTACCGGAAATAAGCCAGCGAATCCTGGACTTCAACATCTTGCAACCAGTCCAGCGTGCATTCTTGTTGCGTAAGTGATGACCCTCGTCGAAAACGACGCGGTCCCACTCGACCTGATGCAAAAGAGAAAGCTCGCCGGAATCGACAACCTTTTTACTCAATGCAACCGTAGCATACGTGGTAATGACAATTTTTGCTGAATTTAATTTTTCTAAATTGATGTATTTTTTGGCTGACCCGTGGTAAATGAGGGCCCTATGTCCAGTGGTTCTGAAAATCTCAGACTGCCATTGCTCGATGAGTACATTGGGCAAGACGATGAGAGTCCTGGGCACTAAATGTGCAATAAATGTAGCTATCATCATAATGGTCTTACCGAGGCCCATTTCGTCGGCAATGAAGCCGCCGCGTATAGGGAGTGCCGGATCTCTATGTGTCTCCATCTTGACACACCATTCAATGCCGTCCAACTGATAGTCCTTTCTATCAATGTTGGCCTTTTCAATAAACCAATTGTACTTCTGGACAACAGAATTCATATTAAGTTTTCGAAAGCTTTTGCAAAAGTTTAAATTGTATGGTACCATAGATAGATAGAAAAAAAAGTCGGTCAATTTTTTTTAACTGGAATACTTTTTTTTAGTGAATAGGTAAAAGAAAGCATTTGAAAAAAAATTGAAGAAGAATGATGAGAGCAAGAAGATGCACAACCAATATTCAAAGTTACATCAATGTCGCGTTCAATCAAATTCAATTCATCGGAGAGAAAACCACACTGCAAGGTGTGTCAAGATTCAGGAAAAGGGCCAGAAATATATGGATCACATTATGTAAAAGATCGTCTAGGTGCCGTTATTTGCCCGACATTGCTGAGCCAGGCGTGCCGCTATTGCGACAAAGCAGGACATACAGTGAAATTTTGTGAAGAGCTTAAAAAGAACAATCGAGAGAAGGAGCAACGAGAGAGACAGTACCAGCGTGACCGCGTAGCCAAACCGGTGAGAGCCGAGACAGTGCCGGTGGTGCAAGCATTCAAGGGGCGTTTTGCCGCGTTGGCATCTGATGACGAGGATGAGGTGCCAGTTGCACCGCCTCCTACCAAAAAGGCGAGAATAAATATGGAAGAGACCCCTATTAAAAAAACCGTTCAATTTAAAGAAGAAGATTTTCCATCACTCACGGCGAAGTCTACGGCGACTATTCAACCTCAAGTGCAGACGAGCTATGCGGCCAAATTGGCGGCGGCACCAGTACCAGCCCCGACCCAAATTCGATACCCAGAGAATTACCAGACAGACGAACTCAGCTTTGACGATCTTGGCGTTGTATTTTGCACAGGATTTGCTCACCCGATGCACAGCCGCATAAAGCCAGCGGCAAAGCCTGTGACAACGCATGTGACAAAGAAAACCACGAGAAACTGGGACGACGACGAGTCGGAAGACGACGAACCGACGAGGATCCACGTCTACAACTATGCAGACAACATCGACAGCGACGATGACTGGTAGACGCCAACAGGTAAGCAACTTATTCTTATTAAACATATTATAACCATATTCTATTGTATTTGACATCTTAATAGGTGCGGCTTGGCGGGCGATCAACAGGTAAGCGAATGTGTATTTCCTTTGCAAAAAATGCGTCATATTGGCGTATTTTTTTGTCACTCATTTCTCGTTTTGTCACTCATTTCTGGGTTACCGTAAAAGGGGGGTTTTTGGGTGCACTGTTTGGGGCCAAACTCGGGGTCAATGCTTGGGTACAAATTTTGGGGCGAATTGGCGTTATAATTGGCGAGTGAATAGGGCAGCGTGGCACAGTACATAAAACAGGCGTGCCAAACAAGCACTCCGAAAAGCAGTCTGAAAAGCACTCCGAAAAGCAGTCTGAAAAGCACTCCGAAAAGCGTGCCAAATAAGCAGTCCAAATAAGCAGTCCGAAAAGCGTGCCAAATAAGCAGTCTGAAAAGCAGTCCAAATAAGCAGTCCGAAAAGCAGTCCGAAAAGCCGTCCAAAAAGCGTGCCAAATAAGCAGTCTGAAAAGCAGTCCAAATAAGCCGTCCAAAAAGCGTGCCAAATAAGCAGTCTGAAAAGCAGTCCAAATAAGCAGTCCGAAGTTTGCAGCGTGCCAAATAAGCCGTCCAAATAAGCAGTCCAAATAAGCCGTCCAAATAAGCCGTCCAAATAAGCAGTCCAAATAAGCAGTCCAAATAAGCAGTCCAAAAAGCGTGCCAAATAAGCCGTCCAAAAAGCGTGCCAAATAAGCCGTCCAAATAAGCCGTCCAAATAAGCAGTCCGAAAAGCGTGCCAAATAAGCCGGGCCAAATAAGCAGTCCGAAAAGCGTGCCAAATAAGCAGTCCGAAAAGCGGTCCAAATAAGCCGTCCAAATAAGCCGTCCAAATAAGCAGTCTGAAAAGCAGTCCGAAAAGCAGTCCGAAAAGCGGTCCGAAAAGCGGTCCGAAAAAGGGCCAAATAAACGATTACTTTTTCTCTCGAATACAACTTTATAACGAGTGCATTCAAATCAAGAAATAACCAACTACCATTAAATTTGTGTTATTATAATATAATGAGCCAACCAACGAACACACCTACACCTACACCAAATACAAATAGCAGTTCAGAAAGTGATGGAACCCATCAAGGAGGGACATCAGAAATAGTCATCGGCGTTGTATCATTTGTTTTAGGTGTTCTACTTTTGGCTGCTGCTAAAATTATCACAAATATTGATATAACTTATTTACCAGAAATATTGCTAGCAGATAACGGTTTTCAAGCTCCTTTTTTAATAGCAATTTTTATGATAATTGTCGGATTAATATTAATAATACAATATATAATTATAAAAAATGAAGGTTCTGCTTACTTTAGTTTAGGAGATAGAAATGTAACAGAAGTAGTTACTGGAAGTATAATAACGGCTTTATCTGCCTTATTTTTTTTTATAGAAGTAATTGTTGCAAATTTCTTTTTAAAATCCAAAGATTTAGCCTTATTTTATTTACTTATAGTTTTGAGTGTAATTTCAATATTTTTTGCACTATACGGGATTAAACAAATATATAATGGATTTGGAAATAAACTATTTAGTTAATAACCATTGCATCTCATTATAATTCTTCAAGGGTGTAAAAAAATAAATAAATTAATCAATACTTTCAATCGCGTAATAACAAAAACATATATTTTTACACCACTTCAAAAAAAAATTGAAATGCTTTTTTGTAAGAAATCACTGTCAACACCTATAAACCAAATCAACGTTTCAAACAAAATGTCCGCTCAAAGATGCTCTGGTTGCTTCCCTATTTACCAAGAAAATCAATTAGCCCATATGGAAATGGGTGGTTGTCTATCAATTGAAGACGAACAACAAAGTGACGACGATTCTACTGTCGCAGAAAAAGAAAAAAGAGATATTTCTATTCCCCTCGTCGAACCACTATTTGCACTTCCGTGCGGTTTCGAATTCCCAGAATGTGCAATTTGTTTCGAACAAATTGAAATGGTAAACGTGACAGTGACAACGTGCGGCCATTCGTTTCATTCATCGTGCATATTCCGAGCACTCGAGTCAAGTGACGGGTGTCCAATGTGCAGAAATACACTTATCGAAACTCCAGAAGACGATGAAGAAGAAGACGATGCCGAAGAAGAAGAGTACGAAGACCAAGACGACGATGATGAGGAGTTCCAAGAACCGGAACACAAGGTAACAGTTGAACAATTAACAAGCAAGTTGTGCAATCTCGGGTACAGTATGGCCGATTTAATCAAATATGTGTTTGACGATCTGAAATCAGCTAAAAATGAAGCGAAATACGACGACGAATACATCGAAAAAATGGCAATGGATATGAGCGGCATCATCGACGGCAGCATCTCATTGTCGCACAGAGACACGCGTACCTACGCGTCTGTTGTTGCAGCCAAACCAAATGTATAAATATTATATTACATAAAGTGTTACAAAATGTGTTATAAAATGTGTTATAAAATGTGTTATAAAATGTATAAAATTGTTTTTTACACATTTTTTAAACGATTGCTTGCAAAGTTGTAAACCATTTTGGCAATTTATCCAAAAATTTATCCCAATCTGATGTTACTAGAACAACAAAACCATAAACCAATAATAAAACTCTTATATGATGATCATTAATGCAACGATCTTTATTTAAAGGATTAAATAAAACGATACATAATATAGACATCAAAATAATAAAAATAAACTCAAGTAGTTCTCTCCAATAAGATGACCAGACATACATTTTTTGATTATTTATTTTTTTGTAATATAATTGAATAGTATAGAAAATCATAAACAATATTTTTACAAAAATAATCATAAATACAAATAAACGAAAAAAAATAGATTTCATATAATAACTTTAGAATAATTATTATATTTATAATATTTAAATTTTACAGCAAATTCAATATATCCGAAACAGGACTCCCAGATGGAATAATCGACTTTATTGCACCTAATAAGACCTTCAATTTAGGATATGCTTCTAAAGCCGCCTGTATAGTGCTAGTATCAATATCCGTCAAAACAGCAACAATTAATTTTTGCGTAGCCGACAAAAGATCCAAAGCTGTTTTAATATCTTTATTATTTGATAATTTTTTCAAGGCGTACGCAACATCCAATGCAGCAAGTTGAACATTAGTAGGAAGGTTAAGATTCAAAAGATTATTCTTAACAGCAATAATGATCAAATCTGCTAGATAGCTTGCAAAAGTAAATATATTCATAGTTCCATTATTAACATCATCTTGGATTTGAGCAATAATAGAATTAAATTCTTGGATTCCATTAAAACTTGGAAATTGTTGAAAAGTACTCAAAATAGTTTCCGTTAGTAAATTTTCAGATATAAAGGATACCAGAGGACAAGCCTGATTCGATTGGTTACTTGGTGTAGGCGTAGGCAAAGGAACTGGTGGTACACGGGCGTTCGAGTATTGTTGATAATTTGGACTACCAGTTCCCAATATAGAACTAATATTACCGCCTAAATTAAGAATAGTGTGTAAACCATTACTAGGAGTATTCGAACTCATACTTTGCGTCAAGTTTAAAGCCGATAATAAACTATGTAAATCAGTTTTGGAACTCGAAGTTTGCATCCCTATTTTTTTCAAAGACGACATTTTATATATTAATATAAAATAATTTAAGATATAAAATATTTATTAAAACATCAATTATATCCCTTCCCAACTTCTATATAATAAATACCAAGATAAAGAGTATAAGATGTTAAAGCGAGTGTTAAAATTAGAATAATAGTAGCAAATCCAGTAGTTACTAAATGACGGGCGACACCAACATATTGGTCATAAATTAAAAAAAACCATACTAAAAGAATACATATTATAAACAGACATACACTAGATATTATGTCCACAATACCTTTTCTTAAATCAACTGAATTTGGCGTCGTAGTAGGACCAGGAATCGTGACATAACCTTTGCCTTCACGAATTAAATTAATTCCAATAAATAAAAAACTAAAAAGAAATTGAAGAAAAACTGACAATGGACTTTTATAATCGAAGGATTCTTCAACAAGTTTTACAAATATGTCCCATGCTGTTTTATATTCTGTCACTACTGGTTCCCCCCCTTCAACAAACACAATCTCTTCATAGTTATATATAAGCCTCCAAAGAGTTACTAAAGTAACAAGTATTAAAAATGTCGAAACACAAACTATAATGATCCCTTCATTTTTTAACATTTTATTATTATCGGAAGAGGTACTTGATGAAGAAGATGATGTCGGCGTCGGTGTCGGTGTCGGTGTCGGCTTTTGTATAGGTTGACTAGGTGCTTGTGTCGATTCAGCCATTAATAATATCATTATTAATATAAATATATTAATAATTATATTAATATTTTATACTTAAAAATAAAAGAAACACCGTCTTAACATTTTTAACTGTAAACACCTAAACCTGTCAGCAAAAGAGTGGTCGCTTTATAACCAACAGCAAGTGATGCTAGCGTTAGAATCGAACTAACAATTTTAGCAAAAAGTTCTTTAGAATTACGAATTACAAGAAATCCGAAAGCTCCAAAAAGGAGAGAAACCCCCAAATAGCAAGCTCCTTCCTTAATCAAAATTGGGGTTTGGGTAAAATTAGGATCTTTTACATTAATATAACCTAAACCTCCACCTTTATTTATTGAATAAAAGCCAAAATAAATAGCCGTGAATGCCATAATAAATGGAATAGACCCTCTAATATAAGTTGTGAAATTATATTCATCATCAATCTTACGATCAAGCCTAATTAAAAATATAATGTAACTAATGAAAAACAGAATGCCAAGCACTATAAATACTATCCCAATAACAACTTCATCGTTTATACCCTTATTTGATTGTGATTGTGATTGTGGTACCGGAGTCGGCGATGATTGTGATTGTGATTGTGGTACCGGGGTCGGCAATGATTTTGATTGTGATTGTGGTACCGGGGTCGGCAAAGTCATAATATATAAAAATATTATATTACAAACAAATTCTATTTTAAATCACTAAAGAATATCTTATATAGAATCTCTTATATCTATTGATGCAACGTATCCTAAAAGTATAGATAAGAAAAAAATTATTAAACTTATTAAAATACCGAAAAACTTCTTCTTCGGACTGAGGGGAACCGGCTCCGGATTGGGATTCTGTTCAGTGGGTGCGACGGCTTTAGGTGTTAAAGTTTTATTCAATATAAATAAACTGACAAGAAATAAAATCACAGCAAAAGCAGAAAAAAAAGCCCCTTGCATAAGGAGTTTGACATTTATCGCGTTTTGTTTTTCGATATAGATATATTTTTGTATATCTGTAGTACTTTCAAGAATTAATAAAATGCCAAGTGCAGTCATAAATATCGCAATAATAAAAGGGGTAAAATAATATAGCTTGCCTGCGAAATCTTTACGTTCTAAACTTCTTAAAAATTGATTGAAGGCACTGTCTGTTGTATGGTTAGGAGAATAAAAAATAATTGTTATAAAATAATAATAAATTAAAAAAAGTAGAACCCCAAATACAGTAAAAATAATACCTTCAATAAAAAATTCTTCTGTATTAATTGCAGTAATATTAGATGTAGGGGTAGGGGTAGGGGTTGGCGTAGGTGTCGCAGAATTCATAATATATAAAAATAATATATAAAAATAATATATAAAAATAATATATAAAAATAATATATACAAGTTTAATTTTAAACGCCTCGACGACCAATTGCATATATTATTTCGCTAAGT